>Ga0137796_10001500_pt1 | contig 13280 bp, 11 predicted proteins | sample OV2TP3_FD_97704 | JGI IMG/M metagenome (GOLD analysis project Ga0137796, IMG submission 97704)
GACGCCGGGCGCATGCAGCAGCGCGCCGAACGGCCCACGCACGCCGCCGCGCGGGCCGCTCGCGATCTTGTCGTAGACCTGCTTCTGCTTGCCGGCGAGCTTCGCCGGGTCCAGTCGCGGCAGTCGGGACATGGTCGTCCTCCGTGGTTTCGGGTCGTCAGCCGATGCGGCAGCCGCGGCCGCCGTCCACCGGCAGGGCCACGCCGGTGATGTAGCCAGCCTCGTCGGAGGCGAGGAACAAGGCGGCGTGGGCGACGTCCCAGGCGGTGCCCATGTGGCCCATCGGCACCTTGGCGTCGCGCTCCTTGGCGACCTCGGCGCGCGGCCGGCCCCACGCCTCGGCGCGGCGGTCGACCGCCATCGGCGTGTCCATCAGGCCGGGCAGGATGACGTTGGCGCGGATGCCGTGCTCGGCATTCTGGATCGCCAGCTGCTCGGTCATCGCGATCATCGCCGACTTGGTCGCCTTGTAGGCCACCCACGGATAGGTCTCGACCGCCGCCATCGACGAAATCGACTGGATGACGCCGCTCTTCTGCTTGCGCATCACCGGCAGCACGTGCTTGCAGCAGTACACGAAGCCGCGCAGGTTGACCTGCACGATGCGGTCGAAGGCCTCGGTGGTGATCTCGGTGACCGGCGCGTCCTTGCCCTCGACACTGATGCCGACGTTGTAGTGCAGGATGTCGACGCGCCGCCATTTCTTCACGCAAGCCGCGATCGCCTTGGCGACGGAATCTTCATCGACCACGTTGGCCTTGAACGGCTCCGCCTCGCCGCCTTCCTTGCGGATCATCGCCACCGTCTCATCGGCCGGCGGCAGGTCCTTGTTGACGGCGAATACGCGCGCGCCCTCGCGGGCGAACAGGATCGAGGTGGCGCGGCCGTTGCCGATGGCCGGCGTCGAGCCGGGGCTTTGGCCGGCGCCGACGACGATGGCGACCTTGTCCTTGAGCCGCATGGGTTCTCTCCCTGGTGGCCGCGGGCCGGCGATTTCCCGCCCGGATTCCGCCACAGGCGATAGCACGGATCGGACCGCCGGGAAACAGCCGCCTGGCGGCCCCGGATCGTCGAGGGGTCCGCCGTCGGTCGGGAGCCGCTACCATGGGGCGATGGGAACCATCCTGCTGATCGGGGGGGTCGCGGTGCTGGCGTTGCTCGGCGTCGAGTACGGGCTCTACCGGCGTGCCAGGAAGCGCGAGCAGGAGGGCATGTCCGACCACGGCCTGCCGTTCTTCGCCGCCCACCGCCCGGGCGACGATATCGCCGCCGCCGACTGCTCGCCCGACCACCACGCCCACGGGCCCATGGACCACTCCCTCGATTGAGGGGGATTGTCTGACGGCCGCGGCCGGTATGATATGTAGGGCGGTCCGGCCCGGGCGTTGACGCGTTGTCCGGCCGGGCGACAGGGGGAAGCCATGGCCGGCAACAAGCGGCGCCGAGCGCCGAAAGCGAAAGCCGCCGGAACCGCGGGCAGCAAGCGGCGCCGTGGCGGGCCCCGGCGCGCCGCCCGGTTGGCGGCTGCCGACAAGTTGGTCCGCGAGCGTCTCTACGACATCCTGGAATCGAGCCCGATCGGCGCCACCATCGTCCGCGACGACGGCTCGTTCGAGTTCGCCAACTCGCGCATGGCCGAGATGCTGGGGCTGACCAAGCAGCAGTTCCTCGCCTCCCGCGCCCGCGATTTCTACGTCGACCCGGACGAACGGGACAGGATCGGCCGCCAGCTCCGCAAGGAAGGCCGGCTGCGCGACGTCCAGGCGCTGATGAAGGCCGCCGACGGCCGGCAATTCTGGATCCTGCTTTCGTTCGAGAAGACCGACGATGCCGACGGCACCCGCTACTTCGGCTGGGTCTACGACATCGACGAACAAAAGCGCGCCGAACAAGAGCTGCGCACCGCCGGAGACGCCAATGCGCTATTGCGGCGCATCGCCGAGGCGGCCAACGAGGCGACGGTGGTCGAAAATGCCGTCCAGGCCTGCCTCGACGCCGTTTGCGCCTACACCGGCTGGCCGGTGGGCCACGCCTTCACCGTCAATTCGGCGGGCGCGCTTGAATCGATGAAGGTCTGGCACCTCGATCGCCCGCGGCGGTACGCGGCCTTCCGCCGGGTCACCGAGGGGCGCGCGTTCACCGGGCGGAAGGGTCTGTGCGGGCGCGCGCTCGTCACCGGCAAGCCGGCGTGGAGCCGGGACTTCAGCAGGGACAAGACGTCGGAGCGCCCGAAGCTGGCCAAAGACATCGGGGTCAAGGCGGGATTCGCGTTTCCGGTACTGATCGGCCACACGGTGGTGGCGGTACTCGAGTTCTTCTCCACCGATGCCGTCGACCCGGACCCGACGCTGATGGACCTAATGGCGCAGGCCGGAACGCTGCTCGGCCGCGTCATCGAGCGCAAGCGGTCGGAGGCGGAGCTGAGCCGCCAATCGGCCATCATCGCCACCACGCTTGAGACCATGGACCAGGGCATCATCATGGTCGACAAGGCGATGAAGGTGCTCGCCTCCAACGACCGCTTCTTCGACATGTTCGGGCTGCGCCGTGGCACCTACGGCGCCGGTTCCGACTTCCACGACGTCATCGGCGACTGGTTCAAGCAGACGGGCTATCCGAAAGAACTTCTCGAAAAGTCTATCGCCAACACCAAACGCCGCGATTACTTCACGTTCGAGCAGCCGCAGCCCGACGGCCGCACCGTCGAGGTCCGCCACAGTCCCCTGAAGGGCGGCGGCTTCGTCCGCACCTTCACCGACATCACCGACCGCAAGCGGGCGGAGGCCGAGCTGGCGGAGAAGGAGCGCCAGCTGTCGACGGCACTGAACAGCATGTCGGACGGCATGTACATGCTGGACAAGGACCTCCGCTACGTCATGTTCAACCGCCGCAACTTGGAATTGCTGGAACTGCCTCCGGATATGGTCAAGATCGGCAGGCCGGTGAGCGAAGTCGTCGAGGAGCTGGCCGAGGCGGGCTTCTACGGCCCCGGCGACCCGAAGGTTCTGACCAAGCGGCGCATCAAGTGGCTGGCCGCCGAGGACCACGCCGAATTGGAGCTCAAGACGCCGACCGGCCGCATCATCCACGTGCGCAAGGCGCCATTGCGCGACGGCGGCGCGGTCGTCACGCTTACCGACATCACCCGGCGCAAGCATACCGAAAACGAGCTCCGGCGCAGCGAGCGGCGTTACGAAACCATCGCCTCCAACATTCCGGGCGTCGTCTATCAGCGGATTCGTCACCGCGACGGCTCGATCTCGTATCCGTACATCAGCCCGGGCATCCGCGACCTCTACGGGCTCGAGCCCCACGCGGTGATGACGGATTCCAGCCTCATGCTGTCGGTGTTGCACCCGGAAGAGAGGGAACGGTTCCACGCCTCGCTCGATGAATCGGCAAAAAACCTGACGCCATGGAACCTCGAGTTCCGCGTCACCGCCACCGGCAAGGAAAAGTGGATTCGCGGCTCGTCCCGCGTGCGCCGCGAGAAGAACGGGGACATCGTCTGGGTCGGCTTCCTGCTCGACATCACCAAGCGCCGCCAGGCTGAAATCGAGCTGACGCAGAAGACGACGATGCTGGAGGCCACCCTCGAGAACATGGGGCAAGGCATCAGCCTGATCGACCGCGATCTCCGAATCTCTGCCTTCAACAAGAAATTCCTCGACATCCTCGGTTTCCCCGAAGGCCTGTTCCAACCCGGTTTCACGCTCGAAAGCGCGTTTCGCTACAATGCCGAACGCGGCGAATACGGCCCCGGCGACATCGAAGAACAAATCCGGCAGCGGCTCGAGCTGGCGCGGCGGTTCGAACCTCACGTGTTCGAGCGCGCGCGTCCCGACGGAACGGTGATCGAGGTTCAAGGCAATCCGATGGCGGGCGGCGGGTTCGTCACCACCTACACCGACATCACCCACCGCAAGCGGGCCGAGAAGGAGCTGCAGGAAGCGAAGGACGCGGCCGAAAGCGCCAACCGGGCGAAAAGCATGTTCCTGGCCAACATGAGCCACGAACTTCGGACGCCGTTGAACGCCGTCATCGGCTACAGCGAGCTGTTGCTGGAAACGGCCGAGGACGAGGGCTGGGAAGAGGCCGTCGCCGACCTGACCAAGATCCAGGCGTCCGGCAAACACCTGCTGTCGCTGATCAACAGCGTGCTCGATTTGTCGAAGATCGAAGCCGGCAAGATGGACGTGTTCCTCGAAACCTTCGACGTCAAGCGGATGATCGACGAGGTCGCCGGCACCGTCCAGCCGCTGGCCGCCCGCAACTCGAACGCGTTCAACGTCCGCTGCCCCGACGATGCCGGAGCCATGCACAGCGATTTGACCAAGGTGCGCCAGATCCTGTTCAACCTCCTCTCCAACGCCTGCAAGTTCACTGACCGGGGGCGGATCGCCCTCGACGTGTCGCGTCACGGCAACGGCGGCGAGGCACGATACCGCTTCGCCGTTTCCGACACCGGCATCGGCCTCACGGAGGCCGAGATCGCCACCCTGTTCGAAACCTTCGCCCAAACCGATGTCGGCAAGTCCTCCCATTACGGCGGCACCGGGCTCGGGCTCGCCATTACGCGGCGATTCTGCGAGTTGCTCGGCGGTGACGTGACGGTGACCAGCGAGAAAGGCAGGGGCTCGACTTTCGTCATCGATCTTCCCTCCGATCTCAAGGCGGCGGCGATGCCGGCGCGCACCGTCGATGCCGATCGGGCGCCGGCCGCCGACGCTGCCGCCGGCACCGGCAAGCCGACGGTGCTGGTGATCGACGACGACGCCGTGGTCCGCGATCTGCTGCGCCGATACCTGACTCGCAACGGCTATGACGCGATCCTTGCGGCAAGCGGCGAGGAGGGCATCCGACTCGCCGCCGAATTGTCGCCTGACGCCATCACGCTCGACGTGCTGATGCCGCAAATGGACGGCTGGGCGGTCCTCAAGGCGTTGAAGGACGATCCGGCGGTCGCCGGCATCCCCGTTATCATGCTCACCATCGTCGACGACAAGAACCTCGGATTCTCGCTCGGCGCGGCCGACTACCTGGCAAAGCCGGTGAATCAGGAGAAGCTGGTTCAAATCCTGGAGCGGCATTGCCCCAAAGTCGACCAGGCGCGGGTGCTGGTGATCGAGGACGAGGAATCGACCCGCCGCATGATGCGCCTGATCCTGGAGCGCGAGGGCTGCGTCGTCGTCGAGGCCGAGAACGGCCGCGTCGGCCTCAAACGGCTCGCGGCGGAGCCGCCCGACCTGATCGTCCTCGACCTGATGATGCCCGAGATGGACGGGTTCGAATTCCTGGCCGAGTGCGGCAACAATGAAGCCTGGCGCAAGATCCCGATCGTGGTGATGACCGCCAAGAAGCTGAACGCCGCCGATCGCCGGCGCCTCGAAGGCGGCGTTACGCTGCTGCTGGAGAAGGGCGACGACGACCTGGAGGCGCTGCTGGCGCTGCTCCGCGACATGATCGCCAGGCGGCCCCGCCAGCCGCCGCCGGCGGCCCGCCCCGCGGCTGCCCCGGTTGCCGCGCCCGCCGTGAAGCCCGCGGTGCCGGCGGCGGACCGGGCGGCATCTGATGTTCCGGTCATCAAAGGCTCCGCCGCGGTCCCCGGCCGGCCGCTGCTGACCGGCCATATCCTGGTGGTCGACGATCTGGAGAACAATCGCGACTTGCTGAAGCGCCACCTCGAGCGCGATGGCCATACGGTCACCCTCGCCAACGGCGGCGTGGAGGCGCTTGCCGTGGCCGACCGGCAGCCGTTCGACGTCATCCTCCTCGATCTGATGATGCCCGACCTGAACGGGTTCGGGGTGTTGTCCCGGCTCAAGGCCGACGGCCGCACCGAGAACATCCCCGTCATCATGATCTCGGCGCTCGACGAAGAGAAGCACGCGATACAGTGCATCGAGGCCGGCGCCGAGGATTATCTGGCCAAGCCGTTCGATATCGTGCTGCTCAGGGCGCGCCTCAATTCGTGCATCGAACGCAAGCGCGCCAACGACCGCGAGAAAGTCTACCGCGATCGCCTGCAGGACGAGAAAGAGAAATCCGAGGACCTGCTGCTCAACATCCTGCCGCCTAAGATCGTCGAACGCATCAACGCCGGCGAGGAATTGATCGCCGACCGATTCGACAACGTCAGCGTCCTGTTCGCGGACCTGGTGGGGTTCACCGAGGTATCGGCGACGTTGGGTCCATCCGAGCTGGTCCAGGACCTGAACCGGCTGTTTTCCCGCTTCGATCTTCTGGCCAAGCAATGCGGAGTCGAAAAGGTGAAGACCATCGGCGACGCCTACATGGTGGTCTCCGGCCTGCCGGACCCCAAGCCCGATCACCGGGAGGCGTCGGCCGAAATGGCGCTCGGCATGCTCGCGGCGCTCGACGAGATCAACCCGAGCCTAGCCAAGCCATTCGACATCCGGATCGGCATCCACACCGGCCCGGTGGTTGCCGGCATCATCGGCAAGCACAAGTTCGTATACGACGTGTGGGGGAGCACGGTGAATATCGCTAGCCGCTTCGAATCGTACAGCGTTCCCAACCATATTCACGTGTCGGCCGAGCTGGCGCGGCCGCTGGCGAAGAAATTCGTTTTCGAGTCCCGGGGGTTGCTGAAGATGCGCAGCGTCGGCGAGATCGAGACGTTCTTCCTCAAGGGCCGCCGGCGCGCCACGGCGTGAAGGGCGCCGCGCCGGGCGACGGCCGTCAGGCCTTGGCGGGGAAAAACGCCATCGCGGCGGCACGCAAGGCGTCGAGCGAAAACGGCTTGGCCAGGATGGCGTCGGCGCCGATCCTCTCCGCCGCCTTCAGGGCCGCATCGGGAGTCATGTCGGAATAGCCGGCCGAGGTGGCGAGAATCTTCACCTCGGGTCGCAGCCGGCGCATCTCCTGAATGCCCTTGATGCCGCCCATCCCGGCCATGAAGATGTCGGTGATGACCAGCGCGTAGTCGAGTCGCGCGAAGTCCTTGAGCGCGTCCTCCATGTTGAGCGCCATGGTTACCCGGAAACCCTCGCGCGACAGCACGCGGCTGATGATATCGATGGCATGCTTGTCGTCTTCGACGACCAGCACGTTGCGAACGTCCTTGGCTCCCAGCATGGTCCCTTCAGCCTTTCGCTTGCGCCAGCAGCGTGTCGATTTTTTCCAGCAACCGCGACAATTCAACCGGCTTGGTGTCATAGTCGTCGCAGCCGGCAGCCAGCGCCTTCTCGCGGTCTCCGGACATGGCATGGGCGGTGAGCGCGATGATCGGGATGGCGGCGGTGCCGGCCGCCGCCTTCAACCGCCGGGTCGTTTCCCACCCGTCGATGCCGGGCAGGCTCAGGTCCATCAGGATGATGGCAGGGGCCTCGCGAGTGGCCATGTCGATGCCGGATTCGCCGTCGGCGGCAAGCACCACCTCGAAGCCTTTGCGTCGAAGCCGCCGCGCCAGCATGTCGCGGTTCATTTCGTTGTCCTCGACCACCAGGACCTTGGTCATCTCTCCCCCCGAACGGCCCGCCACGCGGCGGGCGGGCAACGACGGCGCTCGCTCCTGCGATGGCGGGAATCGCGGGCCGGCCAAGTATAAAGGGAAACCCGGAACTCGGAGAAGATTTCGTATACGATCCGAGACCGCGGTTACGTCCTCGGCCGGCCCCTTTCCAGCAGCCGTACCATGGCCAGCCGCAGCTCGGCGAGGGGGAACGGCTTCGGCAGGATGGCGTCGGCCCCGACCTTGATCGCCTCCTGAAGCGCGGCTGTCGCCGACATGTCGGAATAGCCGGCGGACACGGCGATGATCGGCACCTCGGGCCGCGCTTGGCGCATGGCAACGATGGCGTTGATTCCGCCCATGCCCTTCATGAACACATCGGTGATCACCATGTCGTATTTCCGGTCCTGGAACTTGGCGAGCCCGTCTTCCCCGCTGTGGACGACGTCGACGTTGTAGCCGACCTTGGTGATGACGCGGGCGATCAGCGCCGCGTGGGATTCCACGTCGTCGATGACCAGCACGCTCAATTGGGTCGTGGCCGGCAAAGATGCCCCCCTGATCCAGCGGCGCCACCGATCATAGCAGAATTGACCGGGCTATCGGGGTACGACCCGAAGATTTCGTAGCCCGCCCGCGCTGGCGGTCACTTCCCGGGGTGCCGGCCCTCCAGGAGCCGCGCCATGGTGAGGCGCAGATCGGCGAGCGGGAACGGCTTCGGAAGGATGGCGTCGGCCCCGACGTCGCGCGCCGTCTTGAGCGCCGCTTCCGCCGACATGTCGGAAAAACCGGCGGAAACGGCGATGATCGACACGTCCGGCCACGATTGGCGAATGCCGGCGATGGCCTTGATCCCGCCCATGCCCTCCATGAAAACGTCGGTGATCACCAGGTCGAATTTCCGGTCCCGGAACTTGGCGAGCCCATCCTCGGCGCGGTGGACGACGTCGACGTGGTGGCCGTTCTTGGCGATGACGCGTGAGATCAGCGACGCGTGCGACACCTCGTCGTCGATCACCAATACGCTCAATTGCGTTTTCGCCGGCAAAGGCATCCCCCTGACCCCGCGACGCCACCGATCATAGCATTAGGTGATCCGGTTGCCAGGGCGTCACCCCCGGAACTTCGCCAGGTCCTTGAGATCGGGCGCCTCGAACAGGCGGCGGCAGCAGCGCCGGAGCGCCTCGGCGCGGGATTCCGGCCAGCCGCCAAACGCCGCATTAGCGTGGAACTTCGCCGCCAACTCGTCGTCGGAAAGCGGCTCGCGGGCACCGCCCCTGAGATGCGGTTGCGTGGCCTCGCGGCAGCTTCCGTCCTTCAGGGTGACGGTGAGCTGGCCGGTGTAGTTGCGCGGGTATTCGTTGGCCGGGTCGATCCGGTACCGCACCTTTTCGGCCAATTTGAGCAGCCGCGCATCAGCGATGCGCTCCTCGGTGTACTGGCCGAGCCCGGCGGCGCCGTCGATGAACGCGATGGCGACCGAAAACGGCACGCTGAACTTGGCCGAGTAGGGCGTCGTCGGGCGAGTCTTTTCAGCGCGCGGCTCCCACAAGCGGTGCACGGTGCCCTCGCCGACGTCGCAACACGCGTCGACGATGTCGTCGGCGGCGACGCCGGCGCCCTTGAGTTTCAGCGCGGCGTCGATGAACGGTTGGCACATGGTGCCGCAGGCATAGGGCTTGAAGGCGATGCCGGTCATTCGCCAGGTCCGGCCGAGGCCATCGGTGAGTGCGTCGAAGTCGGGCACGATGCCTTCGTTGCCGAACGCCATGAAGAACCCGTGCTCGCCCTCGAACACCGTGCGCGGGCCGCGGAAACCGGCGCGCGCCAGCGTCGCCGCCCTGAGCCCAGCATGCGCGGCCCAGCCCGGATGCAGCCGCTTGGTCCACGCCCCCTCGGCAAGGTACTCGATGATCCCCGAGGCGAGGCTGCCGGCGATGCCGAGCGCGTCGGCGATCTGGCGGGCGTCGAGGCCGAGGGCGGCGCCGGCGCCGGCCGCCGCGCCCATCGCTCCGATCACCGCCGTTGGATGGAATCCGGCCCGGTGCTGCGCCGTCGGCGCCACCAGCGCCATCCGGCACATCACCTCGGCCGCCGTCACCATGCCCTTCAGCGCGTCGGCGCCGGAGCGGCCCTCCGATTCGCACGCCGCCAGCGCCATCGGCACCGCCACGGCGCCGGTGTGCACCGGCGTGCCCTCGAAGGTGTCGTCGAAGTCCTCGCCGTGGGCGGCGGTGCCGTTGACCACCGCGGCGCCTGCGGCATCGAGCGCGTCGGTGTGGCCGAAGGCGGTGGCGTTGCCGGCGCCGCCCCAGGCGGTCCTGACCGCGGTCACGTAATCGGACCGCCGTGCCGCCACGCACAGGCCCGCCACGTCTAGCAGCGAGCGGCCGGCGGCCCGCCGCACGCTGTCGGGAAGCGAATTGACGTCGAGACCCGCCGCCCACTCGGCGATGGTTTCGGCGACCGCGCCGCCTGCCGGTGGTTTGCTCATGGCGCCGGCTCGGATGGCACGTCGCGGCGCCGGAACCGCGACGACAGCGCCGGCCACGCCAGCCCGAGCACCGTGAGCGCCAGGAACACGACCACGATCGGACTGTCGAGGAAGCGCAGCCAATCGTTGTCGAACATGATCATCGACTGCGACAGCCGCTCCTCGACCACCGGGCCGAGGATCAACCCCATCACCAGCGGCGCCGGGCCGAACCCGTGCCGGTTCATCACGAAGCCGCCGATGCCGGCCGCCAGCATGATCCAGACGTCGAACAGCGAGCCCGAGTACGAATAGGCGCCGATCATCGAGAACACGAATACCGCCGGCCACAGAAACGTGGGCGGAATCAGGGTGACGCGCGAGAACACCTTGGCCCCGGCCAGCCCGATGCCGAGGAAAAGGAAGTTGGCGATCAGCATCGCCCCGAAGATGGCGTACATGAACTCCGGCGTCTGTTCCACCAGGTACGGGCCGGGACGAAACCCGTGCATGATCAGCGCCGCCAGGATCAACGCCGTGGTGCTACTGCCGGGGATGCCGAGCGCCAGCGTCGGCACCATGGCGCCGCCGGTGGCGGCGTTGTTGGCGGCCTCCGGCCCGGCGATGCCCTCGATGGCGCCGTGCCCGAACTCATGCTTGTGCTTGGACCAGCGCTTGGCCTCGTTGTAGCCGATGATCGCCGCCACGGTCGAGCCCTCGGCCGGCAGGATGCCGATGAAGGTGCCGATGATCGACGACCGCAGGATGGTGCCGCGGACCTTCCGGAAATCCTCGCGGCTGGGAAGCCGGATCACCACCGAGGTGATGCGCTCGTAGAGCGCGTCGAGGGATCGCGATTGGCTCAACAGTTCGGACACCGCGAACAGGCCGATCAGTACCGGCACGAAGTGGATGCCGTCGGCGATCTCGGGGATCCCGAACGTGAAACGCTCGACACCGGTGGTCAGGTGGATGCCGGCGGTGCTGATCAGCACGCCGACGGCGCCGGCGATCAGGTTGCGTACCGGCGAGCGGCCGCTGACGGTCGCCAGCATCGACAATGCGAACACCGCCAGCGCGAAATACTCGGCCGGTCGGAAGCTCAGTGCCACACCGGCCAGGAACGGGGTGGCCAGCAGGAACACGACCAGGCTGAAGACGCCGCCGATGACGCTCGCCACCGCCGACATGCCGAGCGCGCGGCCGGCCTCGCCCTTCTTCGCCATCGGGTAACCGTCGAAGGCGGTCGCCACCGCCGGCGGCGCGCCGGGCGCGTTGATCAGGATGGCGGTGATCGAGCCGCCGTAGGTGCCGGCGCAATACAGCGCCGCCAGCATCGAGATCGCCGGCACCGGATCCAGCATCACCGTGAACGGCAGCAGCAGGGCGACGGCCATTGGCGAGCTCAGGCCGGGCAGCGCGCCGACGACCACACCGACCAGCACGCCGGCCAGGATCAGCGCCAGGTTGAACGGCTGGACGACGAGCGAGAGGCCGAGCAGGACCGCGTCCATGGCGCGCCCTCAGTGAATGCCTAGCCAGGCGGCCAGCAGGCCCGGCTCCAACGGCACCCGCAACAGGCCGGCGAATACCAGCGTCACCGCGCCGGTGAACAGCAATGCGAACGTGATCAGCCGCATCATCCGGCGCTCGCCCCACAGGGCCGGCAGCAGCAGGCAGGCGAGGATCATCGCCACCAGGGTTCCGACCGCCACCGTCGACGCCGCCACCGCCACCAGCAGCGCCGCCGTCTTCCAGGTCATCGCCGGCAACGGCGCCGCCCGTCGTTTCGCGCCATCGCCGAGCCCAAGGATCAAGGGCTCGAACGGCAGCACCAGGGCGAACACGACGATGGCGGCCAGCGTCAGCCTGGGGAAGAACTCGGGCGGGATGTTCTGCGCCAACAGCGTCGCCACGCGCTCGAAGGTCGCGGTCTCCAGCCACAGCGCCGCGGCGATTGCCAGGATGACCAACATCACCGCGACGTCGGTCCGCGATACCGACGGGGCGTCGCCGCTCCGGCCGCCGTCACCGGGGGCGGTGGTCATGGCGCGCCGCCCACCGCCGTCACTTGAGCAGGCCCAACGACTTCAGGGTCTCCCGGGCGGCCGCGTATTCCTCCTTGATCTGGCGGTCCCACACCTCGTGGCCGGCGATGTTGCTGCCGGCATCGAGACCGACGCCCTTGAGGTAGTTGGCGAATGTCGGCTCGCGCATGGCGGCGACGAACGCCTTCGACAACGCCTCGACGCGCTCGGCGGGCGTTCCCTTCAACACCCAGTAGCCGCGGGTGGTCGAGGTCTTCACCTTGTAGCCGAGCTCGAAGGTCGATGGCACCTCGGCGAGTTCGGGCAATCGCTTCTCCGCCATCACCGCCAGCGCCCGCAGGGCGCCGTCCTTGATCTGCTGGCCGCCCTCGCTGATGTTGGGCAGAGTCGCGTCGATGGCGCCCGACATCAGCGCCTGCACCATCTGCGCGCCGGAGCCGAACGGCACCACCTTGAACTTGAATCCGGCGGCGGCGGCGAGCTGGGCGAGACCGATGTGCTCGGTACCGCCGATATTGGCGATTCCCCAGTTGAGTGCGTTCGCCTTGGAGGCTTCGATCAGCGCCGTCAGCGTCTTGTGGGGGCTGCTCTTCGGGACGGCGACGAAGGTGGGGTCGTCCATGGCGCGGGCGACGCCGACCACGTCGTCGATGCTCAACGGCGAGCCGCCGCGGGCGATGGTGTAAAGATGCGTCTGCGTCATTGCCAGCACGGTATGGCCGTCGCGCGGCTTGCCGGCCGCGTACTGATGCGCCTTGGTGCCGCCGCCGCCGCGCTTGGCGACGACGGTGAAGTCGGTGCCGAGGATGCGCTTGGCGCCGACGATCATCATCCGCGCCGTGGTGTCGGTGCCGCCGCCGTACTTGGAATGGATCACCACCTCGATCGGCCGGGCCGGGAATTTTTCGGCCGCCGCGGCGGCGCCGGCGATCGACGCCAGCGCCAGCACAGCCGCGGACATCGCCCGGACGACGCGTCGCTCCGGCCGCCGAACACCTTCGATCATAGGCAAGCCCTCCCGAAAAGGCGCCGGCGGACCGGCGCCCCGGCGAAAAGGTGGGGCCGCCCCGCGCCGGCTGTCAACCGTTAACGCCAGCGGCCGCGGGGGCCGCGAATCGGCGTTTTCGGGTCGCCCGAATCGGCGGTCGCGGACGCCGCCCCGGCCCCCCGCAGCGTCCCGGGTGCATCGAAAATATTCTTTTAATATCAATATGTTAAATCATGTGACCGGCGTCACTTCGCGGCCCCCCGGGGTGGTGTAGGGTGGTCTCCAATGTTCGCGGGC
>Ga0137796_10001501_pt1 | contig 13277 bp, 16 predicted proteins | sample OV2TP3_FD_97704 | JGI IMG/M metagenome (GOLD analysis project Ga0137796, IMG submission 97704)
GGCCGCTCACCTGAACAACTCCCACGACGAGCCCGGCCAGAGCTACGGTGACCCCCAACTCCAACAGGGTTCGGCCGGTGCCCTCTATTGTTTCCAGCACCCACCGGGGCCGGGCTCGAAGCTCTTTTCTTAGGAAGCCCAAGCCCAGCGTGGCCAGGGCGGCGAACATGCCAGCGTCCCCTGCGTCGCTTTTTTGGATAAAGAGGACGTAGATGAGGATCGACAGGGGTACGAAGAAGACCCATCCCTTTCCTAGCAGAGGGAAAAGAGCCGGCAATTCCCGTTGGGGAAGGCCTCTGAGCCCGGCCTTGCCGGCCTCCAGATCCACCTGGGCGAACAAGGCGACGTAATAAAGAATGGCCGGGAGGAAGGCCGCCACTACCACATCACGGTAGGGGATAGCCAAGAAATCGGCCATGATAAAGGCCGCAGCCCCCATAATGGGCGGCATGATTTGCCCGCCCGTAGAAGCCACAGCCTCGATAGCCGCCGCGACTGGGGCCTTATAGCCCGTCCGCATCATGAGAGGGATGGTGATGGGTCCGTCCACCGCCACGTTGGCCACGGCGCTGCCCGAGATAGTGCCAAAGAGACTCGAGGACACCACCGCCACCTTGGCTGGTCCCCCCCGAAAACGACCGAACAGGGCGACAGCCAGTTCGGTGAGGTACTGTCCGGCCCCGATGGCGAAGAGGGCTTGACCGAAGAAGATATAGGGCAGGACGATGGTGGCAGTCACCCCCAGGGGTAGGCCGAAGAGGCTATTCACGTCTGTGTAGAGGTAATTGATCAGCCGTTCCCATGGAACCCCCGTGCCTGCAAACGCGCCCGGGAAGAAGTCGGCAAACCGCGCATAGAGCAGGAAAAACACCCCGACACCCACCAGTATCCAGCCCACCGTCCGGCGCAGTGCCTCGAGAATCAGCAGGATCGCAATCACTCCGAGCACAAGCCGAAGGGTATCGGGATCACCCATGCGTTGCATGATTTCAGGGAAGAACCATGCGGGATACAAACCGACAGCGAGCCCAAGGAGAGAAAAGAGAAGGTCGTACCACGGGACGCGGAGGCGATCTGCACGGCTTGAGGGAGGAAAGCTCAGGAACACGCTACCCAGAATCAGAGCCAGAAATAGACCGAGGTACTGTTCTCTAAGAATGGCCAGCCCCATGTAGAAAGGGACGTCCGATACAAAAAAGACCCCGGTTAAGGGAATCGCAACTAAGAGGATCTTCTCCCACAGGCCCAGCGGCCCTCGGAGGGATCGGAATTTGCTTAGCTCGGCTTCAAGCATGCTTCATCCATGGTCTCTGACCTGACCTCGCGCTCTGTCATTATCACCCTGAGCTTATTTAAGAAAAGGCAGCTCGCCTCGGAGAAGCATTTCTTGGTTGCGGTCCATCTCGGAACTCCACAACCCCTTCTCCTTGTAAAACTTGATGGCGCCCGGATGATAGGGGATCGTGGCAAGCTTCTGAACAAATACCTCAGGACGCCAGCCCCGAAGCTGCGGGTGGATGGGCTCCAGCTCCTTCCAGTTTTCTGCCCAGGTTTTGACCAGCGCATAGGCCGCCTCGTCGCGCATATGTGTCGAAGTAGCCACGACAATCCCGTAGCTCCACATCGGCGTGGGTTGCTTGAGCCCGGCGGGCCCGGCCGGTCGGATCTTCACGTGACCTCCGGGCATGATGCCCTGGGCTACCCGGATTCCTTCCGGGTCCTGGCAAGCAGGCAGAAAGCGAATCCCGACCTTCGCGTCCGCTTCGGTAACGATCGGCATCCCCACTGCGGCTGTGCCGGCAGCATCCGCTCGTCCTTCCATGACCGCGCGGACGCCGCTTACCACCTCAGGGACAGGGACGGTCGCGACGTCCTGGACACTCACTCCGCACGTGGCCAAAAGTGAGAGGCCCGCTAGGATGCCGGCGGGAAAAGCGGGGTAGCCCCATGTTATCCTCTTCCCCTTGATGTCGGTAATAGACTTGATGGGAGAATCGGTTCGCACGGGCATCCCGATGGAGAGGTCTGTGCCCATCGTGAGCAGGCGCAAATTGGAATTGGGCGGATATGGGGGCTTTATCTCCGGCGAACCGGCCGGTAGAGGCTTGGGAGTGTTCCTCCCGGTATAGGCCTGCCATGCTTCTGACACGTTGATGATGCCGATCTCAGGCTTGCCCTCACGGTTCGTGGTCGGTACCCAGGCGGGGGGTCCGGAGAAAGGCTGCACCACCACCCGAATCGGACCGCGGTCGCTGGCCACTTTTGCCAGCCCTGTGCCCACGGCGTTGAAGACAGTTCCGATGGCGTGGGTGCCAAAGTTGACGCTGCGAGGCAGCGGCTCCGCCTTTTGAGAGCTCGCTGGACGCGAGATGAGCAGGGGCGCGGCAGCAAAGAGTCCAACCACTAGGAACCGAGCGTATCGTGGAACGTTCATAGGCCAACCCCCTTTTTTGTGTGAAGCACAAACGAAACACTGTGCGACGCTAACGAAGTTGGGGGGTGCTTGTCAAGACTACCCAGCAATCGGTGATCGCCAGGTAACCGACTCCGCCAGCGATGAAGTCGGGGATCCTCCTGGCATCGTGGACCATAAAAGAACCCTTGGCCGTCGGCGCAGCCATGGTGTACCCCAAAGGCGCAGCAAATGTCCATCCCCGCTAATCCTGCTCCCTTCTTGCCATAAGCGTTTCAGCCGGCTTGTCAGTAACCGCCCCGCGAAGTAAAATCCCCAAAATGTGACTTATGAGTTCGGTAAGCGTTCTGCGGTTCTAGAGATGTACTCTGCCGCCGGCGGCCGTGGCAGGATTGAGAACCTCATCATTGGCAAAAAGGATAAATCTACCCAAGAGGAATTTCGTGGGTACCTAAGCTTGTTGAAATATTGGCGTGACATTGCAGCCCACGGACGGACTTCAGGAATAAAGGACCCGGAGGCCTACACATCCCTGGCCTTGCTTCTAAGATTCGCCCAGTTTGCGAATGACCGATGGAATGACCTCGTAAAAGACGAGTAAGAGGTGACCCTAGACGTACAAACGATTTTGGCGGCAATTGGGGTACTTGCTTCTGTTGTGACCGTCATCGGCGGTCTCTTTAAGCTTTGGCAAGTAGGCCTTAAGGGGGCATGGGGCTACCTTAAATCCAAAATTGCAAGAACGTTCTGGAACGTCCCGAAGAGCACGCTTATTATTCTTCCAGAGCATGAACGCCATCTGTGGTGGCACATGGGCGGAATTAACGGGAAACCCGCAATGCAGATTGTGGGCGATTTTTATCTTACGAACATAACTGGAGAACCGGTTTTAGTTCCAAAGACATATTTGACGGCTTACAGCTTTAAGTGGGGTTTAATTCCCACCATCAAAAAAGCAGAGGGTAATGTCAGTGTCAGACTCTCACAGGGCAATATTTTCGGAAACTACCACATACCTCCGCGTTTCACCACCGAATGCCGAGCAGACTGGTGGATACAGCCTCCAATTAAGATGCCCGGTAAGAGACTTCGTGGGCGTGTGTGTTTTATCGACCACTTTGGCAACAAACACTGGACGCCAATACTGACCTGGGGTTACAAGTAGGATGTATCCTGCTTGAGGCAGCCGAGAGGACACGGGCAGACCCTTGCGAGAGGATGGTTTTGTTGAGCGGCTTGAAGAACTATTGGGTCGTCTCTTTACCCCCACCAGAAGCGGAGGAGGAAAGAACGGCTGAAACGAAAACAAGTGTGCTGTCCCTAGATTCGCGAATTCCACCGGGTTCATACAAGTCGGAGGTATTCCCTCGCTGATGGCTAAGGGCAAACACCATTTCGTACCGAAGTTCTACCTTAGCGTGTTCCAAAGCGCACCTAGACAAATCCACTTGTACAACCTGAGGACCGGGCTTGCAGTCCAGGACGCAAGCCTTCGAGATCAGTGCTACAGACGCAAATTCTACGGCCAGAGGGACGACACCGAAGATGCGCTCGCCGTTCTGGAGGACCATGCTGCCGCCGTACTTCGATCGATTCGAACCCAGAAGGTTCTGCCAACCGCGGGAACGGAGGAATACGTTACGCTCCTTGCCTTCGTGGCGCTGCAGGTTCTGCGCACAACGACGGCTGCCAGTCGAACGAACGTCCATGTCGACAAGATGATAAAGCAGGTCTTCTCAGGCGATCCGCGACTTGCGAGTGCGGACCTTGAAGCAGTGCAGTTCGGCTACAAGGACCCGGTACTCGCTTCTCTCAGAGGGCTTCCACACATGTTGGATGCCATTGCGGATCTGCGAGGCCATTTGGCGATCTCGACCGAGAATTCGTTTCTGACAAGCGATAATCCCGCCTTCAGGTACAACCAGTACTGCGAGGATAGCCAGCACATGGGGACGACCGGGGCATTGTGCAGGGGATTTGAGATCTTCATTCCTCTGGCTCCTGACCTTCACCTCATTCTGTACGACGGCACAACCTACAAGGTGAGACCACTGGACCGCTTCTCCCATCGTAGCGGCGCCACGCAATCCGATGTGGATGCACTGAACATGATACAGCTCGTGTCGGCTGATGAGCATGTCTATTTCTCTGACTGGAGATTGACAGAACACATCCGTCGGTTGATGCAAGATATCACGCGACACCGGTTGGCTGATCCAACGGTCGTGGTGGAATACGGTCAGGACGACAACCCAAACAGGTCGTTGCTGCATGCTTTCACGCACACTCCCTACCTGAAGTTGAAGCTATCCTTCCTGAAGCTGAAACGGCGCTCGCGCAGAGTCCCGCTCCAAGACAGAATCCGCGACTACCGGAAGACCATACCGATATCCCTGCCACCGGAGCCGCCCGATCTGCGGGGGCGAACTGTCTCGTTTTCCCGTTTTCTCGGCCAGAGATAGGTGATGCAGGTAAAGAAGGGAACAGAGGGACATTCTCCATTTGACAAGCTTGAAGTTAAGGAATGGCTTCAGAGTCCGTGACCCCGGTTTTCCGGACAATTCACCTGAAAAACCTCCTTATTCCTTGGGAACGGTGTCTCGGTGTCGAGCCAGGCCTTGTTGATCCGGCAGTAGTGGCAGTCATGGAGCAGAAAGATTACGATTTCGCGCCGGTGTTCCAACCCGTAGAGTCTTGGCTGGCTGGTTTAGGTCTCGTATCACTGCAGAAAAACAACGCCCAGGGAGTCTTTTCTGAACTCATTGAAGGCATACTCGAAGAGATGAGGGTTCCTTGGCCCACGGGAGGTAAATTATGGCATTAGCGATTCCTGCGATTACAAAACTTCTTGCACAGTTGGCCGTGCTCGCGCCCATCGTGAATGAATCGATTGAAAGAATTCGTCAACTGATTGAAGCAATTCGGAAAGGCGGGGGCAGCACCAATAAAGAGCTTGAAGAGCATCTGAAACACGCAATAGAATTACAGGATTCAGTGAATAAAGACATAAATGGCCAGCTACAAATCATAAGGTCGGTGCTTGAGAATGTTCAGAAGTCTCTGAGGGCACTTAGTTTGGGGGTGATCGGAACCGGAATCATCGCTGTCCTGGCGATTGTTCTGGTACTTGTCAAACAGATTTAAACCCTTAAGCCATTACGTATGAATCTAGAATCAGACGGGGCATGGGGTCTGACGGGGCATGGGGTCTGGCCTTGCTTTCTTGACAATCCTTGAGTTCGGACGCCGCTCCACAGTCTACAGATAACGGTCAAAAAAATAGATCTCCCCGTTCGCGTATCGATGTTCACTCTTAGTGAATGCCTGTCCCGGCGAGGTTTCAGACAATCACGCCCCGCAATCGGGTTTTAAGTAGTCCGTCCGCAGAAATTCACAGAATAGGTGATTTGCCGCACATCTAAAGTTAGTGGGTCCCCAGGGTGGAGGCCCTTGACAAACCCTGGCTGTTTGATAATGGCATCCTGTAAGATTATCCAAACTCGCAGGGGGCGTGGTGCCCCAGCCTTTGCTTGTCAAAAAGGTAAGGAGTACACTATTTTAGGAGTCACAGTTGAAAAAGACAAAAATCTCAAAGAAGCGTTCCAGGCCTGAATTGCCTCGTTCACTGGCTTCCGAAGTCCCAAACGTGGAGCAACTGCTGGCTGACCTACCTCCAGCCGGGAACACGGACACGGCTAATGCGCTGGTGGAAATCTACGAGGCGGTTGAACGCGCCTACAGGGCAGCGGTCATGGCCGGTCAAACTCACCCACGCCTGGCCCAAACCACAAACTTCTGACACGGGTGCCTAACTGGGGCCAAATACTCCAAGAGGTAAAGGAGAGCGCGCAGAAGCGTCACCCTCACGGCCCCGATCTTGACGGGATTCGACTCAAGTACATCAAGGCCCTACAGGCTATTTCCGGCCGGGCGGTAATTTCCTATGCCAGCGGCTGGCTTCAGCGACGCAACGAACAGACTTCCTATTCCGTTGAAGGTTCGGACGTTCATGGCCTTATGGAATGCTGCTATGAAGTCCAGGAGCGCGAATTAGATCTTATTCTTCATAGCCCCGGTGGATCCGCGCAAGCTGCCGAGCAGGTACTCGAGTATCTCAGGACCCGCTTCGATTACATCCGCGCTATTGTTCCTCTTCAGGCGAAATCCGCCGCTACGATGATTGCCCTGGGATGTGACGAAATTCTCATGGGTGATCACTCAGAACTTGGGCCAATAGACCCGCAGATTTTGGTGCCAGTCCCGGAAGGACGGCGCTATGCGCCGGCGCACGCTATCATCCGAGACTTCAAGCGGGCTAAGGAGGAGTGCAAAGAGGACGTGTCCAACATCGCCGCTTGGACTCCAATCCTCCGCTCCTATGCCGGAGGCCTAATAGAGTTTTGCCACCAGCAGGTAAAGCTCTCTATCGAGGTGGTGGCAAACTGGTTGGCAAGATACATGCTCCGCCACGACGATATGGGAATTCCCGACGGGGAACGAAGCAGCAAAGCGAAGGAGATCGCAGAATGGTTCGGTTCTGAAGAATCGTATGACCGGTTTAGAACCCATGGAAGACCGATCCGTTGTCCTGAGCTTTTGTCGAATGGGGTGCGGGTTAGGCGTCTTGAGGACGATGCTGCTCTACAGGACGCAGTCCTGAGTATATTACACGTAAATGAGATCACCTTTAACGGACCAGCAGCAAAAGTTATCGAAAATCATCTTGGCCGGAGGTATGTCATCGTAGAGCAAAAGGTAATGTTACAGGCTGGAATTCCTCCAGGGCAGCCTCCTCAACAGCCCCCTCCTCATTTGAGTCGTCAGCAGCGCCGACTTCTAGAAAGAAAGCGCAGATAGAATGAAGCAACGTGGTCACGGGGTCTGACGTGGTCACGGGGTCTGGCTTTGCTTTCTTGACAATCCTTCAGGTTGGATGAGGCAGCTCCAGAGACTACGAACCGCGGTCAAAATTATACCCCTGCGTTCACTAATTTTAGCTGTTCACTTTCAGTAAACGCCGCGAACTCCGGCCAAGTACCTTCCGTGCGTAGAAATTCGCCTAATGGATGCACTACTACATGTGCGATTTAGTGGGGTTCGGGCTGATAGGTGGGTTTGAGGGACCTGGTGGTGGCTTAAATGAGTGGATGAAAAACCGGAGTGATGCTATAGTCAGCGACCGTCTGATTGATATCTGGCTGATGACAACGCTGGGCAGTTCTGGCAAAATAAAGCGTCATGGAGAGGCCTTATGAGCGAGATTACATTATCCATTCCGGATGAAGCGCTGCTAGCCCTTAAGGTTAACCCAGAGCAACTGGGCGCTGAGCTTCGCCTGGCAGCGGCTGTGAAACTATACGAACTCGGTCGACTCTCTTCAGGCGCCGCGGCAAAGCTTGCAGGGGTGCCAAGATCAGCGTTCCTTATGAAGCTCTCTGACTACGGCGTGGAGACATTCAGGTTGACCGAAGAGGATCTCCAGCAAGAGAGCCGTCTTGCCTGAGATTATCTGTAACACCTCTCCGCTTCAGTACCTTCATCAGCTTGGCGTGTTGCACGTGCTTCCCGCTCTGGCCAAGCCGATTACGGTGCCTCCCTCGGTCCAGGAGGAGTTGAGGATTGGGCGCGAGTTGGGTCTGAATCTTCCAGACCTTCGAAGCCTGGACTGGATCGTCGTACGCCTTCCATCCAGCTCGGTCGCGCTTCCATTGGTAACTGACCTCGGCCCCGGAGAGAGGGAGGTGCTTGCCCTGGCGTTAGAAACACCTGGTTCGATTTGCGTCCTTGATGATGCGCTGGCTCGCCAAGTAGCGAGAACCCTACAGCTTCGATTCACGGGGACATTGGGGATTCTGATTGACGCCAAGCGCGCAGGGCTCCTTGTAGCTATCCGGCCGCTTCTTGAGCAACTGGACGCCCTGGGATTTAGGCTCGCCGCTCATACGCGCACGGCGGTATTGAAGCTGGCCGGGGAGCTTGCCGGTTAGCGGGTATTCAGCATGTCGCCGCAGCAGTTCTGACGCGCCAGGATGTACTGTTATCTTGGAATTTCAGGCACATGGTGAACCGACTGAGACGAGCTAGAGTAAATGAAGTTAACATTGCTAGGCGATTATCTACCATTGAGATTCTGGCCCCACCTGAGCTATAAACTATAAAAAGGAAGGAAGCGATATGCGATTTTTTGACTACAAAAAGGTGGCCAAGGAAGCTGGAATCCCCCCGACAAGATGGCCGAGCTACTTTCCATCATGCGGCGGGAATTTCCGAAAGACGAGATGATGTTCGAGCTTCACGTCCTAAGGGCATGTCTAGCTATTAGAGACGGCCACGTCACCATTGATGAGACCCTAAAGTCAGAACCTTCCGAATAATCCCCCTTACCTGACTACGTAGGCAGGGATGTTTCCTACTATGGAAAGTAAGCTAGAAACTCCCATATGAAGCTTCCCTACGTCATCGATAACCAGAGCCACCGACTGGCCGATATCTTGAGCGGCCTTCTTGCCGAGCATAAAGGCCGATCTCTCGATGTCGCCACGGCTTACTTCACGGTGGGCGGCTTCGGCTTGGTCAAAGAGGAACTTTCCCCCGGACTTCGCACCATGTTGTTATCAGCACTCAATCCATCTGCTTTCGCAAAAACGTCGGGATGTCAAACCTGTCCTCGTCATCCTGGCTGAATTGCAGCGCGGTCTTATCAAAAGTCACCGTCTCCACCTCTCCCGACTCCTGCCTCTTGCGCTGCCAGGTAGGAGAGTCCCCGTCGTCCACGATGGTCCCTAAATGGACAACCTTCCTACCCTTGATGGCGGCCTGGGGGCTTGGCGCAGGCTTGCGTTCTTCTTTTTCTCCAAAGCCAGTGGCGATCACGGTGATGCGCAGCGCATCCTTCATCGTCTCGTCGATCACGGCCCCGAAGATGATATTGGCATCATCATGGGCCTCTTCCTGGATCATCGTCGCCGCCTCATTGACCTCATAGAGGGACAAATCCGACCCGCCGGTGATGTTGATCAGAACCCCTCTGGCTCCATGGATCGAGATATCTTCCAGTAAGGGACTGGAGATCGCCTTTTGCGCCGCCTCCACGGCTCGATTCTCCCCTGAGGCGGAGGCCGCGCCCATAAGGGCGAGTCCCATCTCAGCCATCACGGTTCGCACATCGGCGAAGTCGAGGTTGATGAGACCGGGCGTGATAATGAGATCGGAGATGCCGCGCACGGCCTCAAGCAGGATATCGTCCGCCTTTTGAAAGGCCTCCAGCAGCGCCGTGGTTTTGGCCGCAATGCTCAACAGACGCTGATTCGGAATGACGATCAAGGTGTCCACATTTTCTTTGAGCTCGCGAATTCCCTCCTCGGCCTGGCGCATCCTCTTCTTGCCTTCGAAAAGGAACGGTTTGGTGACCACCCCGACAGTCAGCGCGCCGACCTCGCGAGCGAGCTGGGCGATGATCGGTGCCCCTCCGGTACCCGTCCCCCCTCCCATCCCGGCGGTGATGAAGATCATGTCGGCGCCGGCCAAGTAGTCCCGGAGCCTCTCCTGATCCTCCAAGGCAGCCCTTCGTCCGATCTCAGGGTTGGCCCCGGCCCCCAGCCCTTTTGTGATTTTCTCTCCCAGTTGAACCTTGACCGGAGCCAGGCTGGCCTCGAGGGCCTGGGAATCGGTGTTGGCCGCAATGAAGTCGACTCCGGTGAAGTTGGCCGCGATCATGGTGCTGACAGCGTTTCCCCCGCCGCCTCCTATGCCGATCACCTTGATCCGCGCGCTCAAGTTGATGTGTTCCACGAGTTCAAACATATGCTCTCCCTCCTCCTTGTCTCTTTTTTTTGGGGTTTCCTCGTTTCTCAAAAAAACTCGTTTAGCCAATCCGCCATATGATTTCTCACCTTGGTAAAGAGCCCGTCGTCACGCAGCCGGAAAAAGTTCTTATCCTGCCGCTTCATGCCGTAGAGAACCAACCCGACACCGGTTGCGTAGACAGGGCTGGAGACGACGTCAATCAGCCCGCCTACGTGGATGGGGGTCCCCAGGCGCACCGGCATGCCCAGGACCTGCTCAGCCATCTCGATCATGCCCGAGAGCAATGCCGATCCCCCGGTCATCACTACTCCCGAAGCCAAAGAGCCTTCATACCCCGACTTGACAATCTCCCGCCGGACTAGCTGAAAGATCTCTTCCAAGCGGGGCTCAATGATCTCGCACAGGATCTGGCGCGAGATCGTGCGGGAATTTCTCCCTCCCACGCTCGGCACCTCTACCTTCTCGTCCTTGGTGACCATCGAGGTTCTGGCGTAGCCGTACCTCTGTTTGATCCGCTCCGCTTCGCCGATCGGAGTGCGCAGCCCTACGGCGACGTCGCTCGTCAGGTGGTTTCCTCCGACGGCCAGAACCGCCGTGTGCTTTACCGAGCCGTCGTGGAAAAGCGCGATATCGGTGGTCCCCCCGCCCATATCCACGAGGGCCACCCCCAACTCCTTTTCCTCGGGAGTCAAAACTGCCTCCGCGGAGGCGAGCGGCTCCAATGCCATGTCCGCCACATTCAAACCCGTGCGGTTACAGCACTTGATAATGTTCTGCGCGCTGGTCACTGCGCCGGTGACAATGTGGACCTTGGCCTCCAGCCGAACCCCTGACATGCCCAATGGCTCCTTGATCCCGTCCTGGTCGTCGATGATGTAATCTTGCGGCAGGATGTGCAGGACCTCCCGATCCATCGGGATCGCCACGGCCTTGGCCGCGTCAATCACCCGGTCGACATCTCTTTGGGTCACCTCCTTATTCTTCAGCGCCACGATGCCATGGCTGTTAAGACCCTTGATGTGACCTCCGGCGATTCCGGTAAAAACCGACTTGATCTCACATCCTGCCATAAGTTCGGCCTCCTCGATGGCCTTCTTGATGGAGTTCACCGTGCTCTCGATATTGATGACCACCCCTTTCCTGAGTCCTTGAGACACATGGGAGCCCACGCCGATGACCTCCATTCCGCGCTCGGTCATCTCCCCTACGATCGCGCAGACTTTGGAGGTTCCGATATCCAGGCCTACAATGATGTTACTCTTCTTGTTCTTGCCCATTTCTATATTTTGGATTTTAGATTTCCGATTTTAGATTCAACCTTTAAACTCCTTCATCCCTTTAACCCTTCCGCTTTCTTCAGCCGCGCCACTACCTGGTCCCGGAAACTCAAGTCCAGGGCGACAAGACGATCCTCTCTCCCACGCCAAACCGCCAAGACCCGCTCGAGCCGCTCCAACTTCCCCTGCCAGTCTCCCCAGCCCATATAAACGGGAACGCGGGTGCTCATGGGGTAGAGGACCAGTCCCCCCGAGGCGGAGAAATGAACCTCAGAAAGCCCAAGAGCGCTTCTTCCCATGAGGTCACTAAGCTTTAAGGCCTCCTGGATCTTCTGACGGGTGGATTGGGCTTCGAATTGAAGATCGGCTTGCTGCAGCCCCGTGAGTAGCGGAAAGTCCAACTTTTCCCCTTCTCCAAGCTCCTTAAAAACAAACCCTTGGGAGTCGACAACATAGAGTTTTCCAAGGACCAGAATCCCTTTGGCTATGCGTTCCTCCACCTCGATCACCACCCGACTGGGAAATTCCCGGCGCACCAGGACCCGCTTGACCCACGGATGCCCCGCAACTTTTCCCTCGATCGCTTTGGGATCAACCTTCCATATGTTCATCCCGGCACTTAGCCCCGCCATGGCAACGATCTCACTTCCCCCCACCTTTTCTCCTCCCCTCACCTTGATCTCCCGGACAGAGAAGTAAGAAGACCCAAGGACATGATCGCTGAGACCACGCGCCAGTTGGATCCTATGACTCCAGCCCAGATAGAGGATCAAGGTCGCCAGCAACAGCGCGAGGACAGCGCCCCACAGAAGCCGGCGGCCGCCTTTCTGTTCCTTTCTTTCGGTGCCCCGACGGTGGAAGAACCTATCCATATTCCTCACTCGGCCGTGGGCCGCCTGGGACCCACTCCCCCAACAAGCGCACCTCAAGCTCAAGTTGGATGTCAAATTTTTTTTTCACCTCGGCACGGGCAATTTCCATGAGATCCCTTACCTCCTCGGCCTTTGCGCCACCGAGGTTCACGATAAAATTCGCGTGCCTCATGGAGATCTCGGCCCTACCCACCCTCTTTCCCTTGAGGCCAGCCGCCTCGATAAGGCGACCGGCGAAATCGTCCGGGGGATTCCGAAACATGGAACCAGAATTGGGGTAACCCGACGGCTGGCTCCTCTTTCTCCTTGTCACCAACTCCCGAACTTTTGAAGTCACCTCCTCCACTTCTCCCTTTGAAAGGCGCATCCGCACCTGAGTAACTATGGTCCCCTGGGGAAGGTGGGATTCGCGGTAGGAAAAGGCCATATCCTCTCGGCTGAAGCGGACTGGCTCCCCTTTAGAGGTTACCCCCTCAACCTGATCCACAATCTTCTCCATCTCGGATCCATAGGCGCCCGCGTTCATAACGAGCGCGCCGCCCACGCTCCCGGGTATCCCTTCGGCGAACTCCAATCCGCCGAATCCCCGTCGGGCCACCTCCCGCACCAACTGAGTCACAGGATAGGCGGCGCCTACGGTGACTAGCACCTTCCCGTTCTCTTCCCGCCACTCAATCCGTCTGAAGCCCTCCCCCAAACGGAGCACGGCCCCGCGCACGCCGAGATCGCTCACCAACACATTGCTGCCTTTGCCAAGGAGACAAAAAGGAATCGCGCTACGGTTGAGGAACTGCAAAGTCTGAGCCAAGGCAGCGCGATCCTCGACCTCGAGGAAATAGTCCGCCGGCCCCCCGATCTTGATCGAAGTGTACCGTGCGAGCGGCTCGCCGACTTTGACCTTCAGCCCGG
>Ga0137796_10001502_pt1 | contig 13274 bp, 13 predicted proteins | sample OV2TP3_FD_97704 | JGI IMG/M metagenome (GOLD analysis project Ga0137796, IMG submission 97704)
CTTCATGGCCTTCCGGATGAACCTCTCCGTTAGCCCCGCCATCTCCTTCGCGCGCCTTTTTCCCACGCCCATCAACAGCTCGTAGATCGGGCACATGCCCTGGATGACGAACCCCGTGTCGGGGGAGGAGTTGTGGTTGGTCTCCTCCAGGTCGATGGTCCCGTCCCGGTTCTGCTTGCGGAGCATGAACCGGAGGGCCAGGTCGAGCCTCCGCCCGAGGTCCCGGCTCAGGTGGTGCTCGGAGTCGGGGCAGGCGTAGGCGGCCACGAGGGTCGAGAGGTCGGCCCCGGCCCCCACGTGGCACGCGGAGGCGAACCCGTAGCGCTCCGTGACGAACCCGCCGTAGTCCGGGCCGCGCCGGTCCAGCGCCTGCCGGGTTAGGATGCGGGGCACTGCGGCGTCGGCGGCGTTCACGGCGAGGCGGTAATCTCTGGACATGGGGGATCTCCTAAAAATGTAGGGGCGACCGGCCGGTCGCCCCTACGGATTATACCCTCACCGTTACGGCGTCGCGCTCGCCCTTCTCGATCTCCACCCGGCCCTCCCGCCGGACGAGGCTCAGGTAGTGGATGGGGCGGTCGGAGGTCACGAGGCGCTGGCCGTCGCGCTTCAGGTAGGTCCCACCGAGCAGGCCGAGGCGGAGGATGCAACCGGTGGCGTCGGTCGTGATCAGGCTCAGGTCGCCGTCGAACTCGTAGAGGCCGAACTGCTTGACGCCGGGGGCGTGGGAGATCAGGACGTGGTCCTCGCGCCCGTCAGGCCCGGCGGCCCTCAGGCCGGAGGCGTCCGTGGAGCGGGCGTCCCGGGTCCGGCGGTGGACGGGCAGGGCCTCGACTCTGATTTTAGGAGCGTCGCCGTCCGGGTAGGGGAGGAGGGCCCAGTCGAGCGTGGCCGGGGCGCGGCCGTGCCGGGTGTAGATGGCCGTGGGCGCAGGGATGCTGTCCCGCTCCCTCCCTCCCTCAGCGACCCACCCCTGCACGGGAGACAGGCCGCCGGTGATGATCTCGGCGCTGACCTTTTCGGGGTGCAGGGGGAGGAGGTCCAGGTTGGCCCGGCCCAGGCGACGGGTGCGCGCGGCCTTGGTGGCCGGGTCTATGATCACGCGCATGGGCATGAAGTGCCACAGGGCCTCGTAGGTGTGCGCGCCCTCGCCCGTGAGCCGGTCCGCGATGAGGAAGTAGTCCCCGCCGCCAAGGCCGGGGTCGCGGACGAACAGGACCTTCCGCTCGTGGGCGATGGACCTGTCCGGCGGGTCCCCGAACCCGTCCTCGTAGACGCCGCGCACGAAGTCGAAGGCGGGGGATGCCACCCAGCCGTTGTCCTGCGGGCCGGCGGCGGTGTACTCCTTGGGGGGGAGGGCGCGGCGGTTCTGGGGCTTGCCGTCAACGCGGAGGATGTTGTGACTGTCGGCCCCCCGGTAGTAGGCGGTCCACTCGTCCAGCAGGTAGCTGGCGATGCCGGGGTCCACTAAGAAGAGCGTCCCGCAGGCGAAGAGTTCAATGTTCAGCTTGTCCTCGTGCTGATGGGTCTCGCCGATGGGGCCGGCGTCGAAGAAGAGGGTGCGGGCGTCCCGGTCCCACCCGCTGCGCAGGACGGAGTAGCCGACGTAGGGGAAGTGATAAGAGGTCCGCGCGGGGGGGCGTCCCTCCTTTCCGCCCGTGGCGACGAACCGCATGTCCGGGCGGTTGAACAGCCGGTCCCCCTCCTTCAGGAAGGGCTTGCTGTCCCCCCAGACCCCGCCGGAGTCGTTGGGCGCGGGCCGGGTGCCGTCGGGCCGGGCCAGGTAGAGTTCGTACTCGTACATCTTTTCGAGCTGTCGGCGGAAGGCGTCCGGGACCTCCACCCCGTTGAGGAGGGCCAGCTCGTAGGCCCCGCTGAACAGCCGGGCGCAGGTGTCGTGGTAGCCGGGGCTGTGCTCCTTCTGCGCGCCGTCGGGGTAGACCTGCCGGCGCGCGATCTCGTCGGTCAGGCGCTCGTAGGCCAGTTTTCGCCAGTCCTTGCTCTGCCTCAGCTCCGGGAGACAGACGGCGATGTTGGCCAGGCCGCGGCCCTGCATGACGCGCATGTTGGCGGTGGTCGTGATGTCGTTGTAGAGGACGATCTGGCGGGCGTGCTCCACGAGGGACTTCAGGATCATGACGAAGGTCCCGACCTCGAAGGAGGGGGAGCCCAGGAAGGAGAAGAGGGTTTCAAACCAGGGCTCCATGGTCCGGCAGCCCACGCAGATCATCTTCCACTGCGCGCCCCAGCCGCCGTCGTTGTCGAGGGGCACGGGGCTGTCCTCGATCCAGCTTCTGATCTGGTCGTTCCACTCCCTGGCATACTTCTCGTCCTGCGTGGCCCGGTAGGCCGTCGCGAGGGGGACCCAGTGGCGATGCCGGTTGAAGGCGTGCATCCACTCCAGGTAGCCGATGGGGTTGACCTGCCAGTCGAGCCTCCGGCTTAACTGCTGGCCGTTGATGAGGTGGCGGCAGATGCGGTCGGCCTCGGAGGCGTCAAAGTTCTGAGAGACCTCCGTCCGGGCGAAGATGTGCCGGGGTTTCGTGCGGGTCCGGACGTGCTCGAACAGGGCGTTCGCAGCGGAGGCCCAGTCTTTTCGTTCGACAGAGGCCTTGGCCCGCTCCAGGCCGGGATAGTCGAGGTCCAACTCGCCCGCGAAGAACTCCTCGTCGGTCAGGCGAGGGCCCTGCGGGAACTCCACTTTGGCCAGGTAGAGGTCGTCGATGTGGAGGACCACCGGAGAGGTGGAGGCGGGCCGGGTGCGGAAGGCGACCTTCGAGACCTGTCTCCAGCCGTCCGGGATGCCGTAGATCAGGAAGTTCTGAAAGGGGATGACGACGTGTTTCCACCCCTGCCAGTCCAGCTTGACGCCGCTGAAGTAGTAGTCGTTCATGGGCAGGGCGCCGGTGCGGGAGGCGCACCAGAGTTCCACCATGAGGTAGCCGTCGGAGGGGCGGGACGAATGGACCCAGAAGTCGAGCCGGTTGCAGGCGCTCCAGTCCCCGGCGACGGAGGCGTTGACGGCCTCCCTCGCCGTCCCCGTGTCCCAGCGCAGGGCGCAGGCGCCCCGCTGCGTATAGGTCTGATCGGGTGTCCCGCCGGCCCACTGCGGGGCCTCTCCCGCCGGGGCCCAAAGACGTTCTTCGATCACGCGATCCTGTTTCATAAGACGATGCCTCCTGAAAAACCATTCACCGCAGAGAACAGTGGGGTGGATCGGCCCAGTGGGCCGATGGCTTTGTGGGAGAACGCAGAGGAGAAACGGAAATTTTTATCAGCGCAGCAGCCCCGACATTTCAAGCACCTGCTTCGACCAATCATGTGCCTGTTCGGCCACGGCTGCCCGCTGAACAGGATCAGCCCAGATGTCCTCCCATCGGCGCTGCCAGCGGGCCAAAAGAAGTTGTAGCTCGACCAGCCTCGCCTGGACTTCCAACTCTGCCTCCGGCGCAGCCCATTCAATAAAGAATTTGCTCTCCTCCACCAGAGTCTCGACGACATCCCGGTGGGCGGGATGGTCGGAGAAGGATTTGATGCGGGCCAGGTTGGCGGCCAGCCCACCCAGCCGGACGGGCAATTCATCGCGCAGGTATCGCTCTCGAATAGCTGTTGGATCTCTCATACGCCCCCCAGCAGATGTGTCACGATCTCCGCAATACGATCCCGAATGGACGGGTCAAGAATATCCATCGCTGGATTGTTCTGGCGTGGCCGGATGTTGATGAGGGCTTCGTAGCGAATCTGTTGCGTGGATGGAATCCAGTCCGCTCCCCAAACATCTTCTTGGCGGCTGCCATCGTCGAGCAGAACGTCTTCGCAGTCGGCGTGAAGCGCCCCGCCGCCGGCCAGGATGCCCCGCTGAATGTCTACGGCCAACTTGACATAGCCGCCGAGCGCTTCCAGCATTTCGTCCAACTGTTGTCTGGTGGCGCGAGAACGTAAAAGATGGATCTTCATTCTTGCGTTCCCCTATCTTTGGAGCCTCAAAATCATCTCCTCAACCGCCTGTAAGTCAGGTCCTCTGGCGCCTGTCCTGAGATAGAGGGATCGCGCCTGAATCAGTAAATCTTTCGCTTCACGAACCCTTCTCCGGCTGACATAACAGAAGCCCATGTTGGCAAGGGCATTGGCCTGGCCCAGGGCATTTCCGATCCGTTGATAAATCTCAAGCGCCTGTGTGTGGAGTCTCAGGGCCTCATCCGGCTCTCTTTGTCTGAAGTACACGTTGCCGATGACGCTCAGGGTGAAGGCTTGACCTGAGAGGTCGTTCAACTCTCGCTGTATCTTGAAGGCTTCTCTATACGCCGCCAACGCCTTCCCCCAATCCTCTTTCTTGAAGTAGACATCTCCGATGTTGCCGAGGGTGTTGGCCTGACCTGGAAAATCGTCAAGCTCTCGTTGGATATCGAGGACCGCTGCGAAGGATTTTAACGCTTCTTCCATGGTACCCCCCCCCGCTTGCGAAAACAGCCCCAAGTCTTGAAGAAACATCAGCTTGTCCTGGGAGATCGTCCATTTGTCGGTAGAGATTGAGCGCGGACTCGAAAGATTTCAACGCCGCCCCCGGATCTCTCAGGGCAAAGTAGGCATCGCCAAGGTGGGTGAGGGCGTCTGCCTGCCTTCGACTGTTTTGGACAGCCTTGTCGATTTCAAGCGCACTCTGGTAATACTTCAGCGCTTCGTGAACCTTTCCCTGTCTGAGACATACCCCTCCTGTCCTGATGAGAAAGATACCCTCGGCTCGCCTGTCTCGATGTTGACGAGCCATCAGAAGTCCGGCGGCAAACACCTCCTGGGTTTTCTCCGGTTGACCTTGAGCCTCCAGGAGTTTACCGAGATGACCACGCGCAACCTCCGATCCGGGGTTTATCTCAAGCGCCCGGTGGAATTCAACAGCCGCCTCAGAGAGTTTGCCTTGCATGGTCAACGTAACCCCGATCTGGATGTGGGGTAGAGCCAGCCCTGGTATGGCACGTTGCATTTCACAGTAATGGGCAACCGCCTCAGCATATTTCCCCTGGTGACTCAAGATATTTCCCAACGCTTCGCGCCATCCAGGGTTATCCGGTATTCTTCCCAGGAGCACACGCCACTGCTCAGCCGCAGCAGCGTAGTCCCGACGCTCCTGCAACAGACTGGCGAGATGTTGCCGAAAATACAGGTCGTCCGGGACTCGTTCGATGGTTTTCAGGTAGGTCTGACATGCCTGGGCCTTTTGGACACCTGCCGGAGATGCGTATTTTAACCGGAACTCTTTCAGCGCTTGATACCTGAGAAGACGGTTCTGCTCGTGGTCAAGCTGATGGGTAAACGGCGGGCGGTCCATCATCTCCGCCATTTTGGCGAGCATCTGGTAATGGTGCCAGCCGGTCAGAGCGATCAGGTCTTTACACAGAGTCTTGGGCGGCGCTGTGACGGCGTGTTGAACGCGATCCCAGAATTTCGCTTGAAGGATCGGTTTGACTTTCTCAAAAACGATCCTGGCAAGCAGGTAATTCCCATCGAAGTTCATGTGCACATGTTCGTAGAACAACTCCTGGCCCGGTGTGGCGTGCGGTATCTCCTCGCTCAGTTCAAATTCGCGTTCCGCATCCGCCAGGAAGATACCCTGGCCCTCTCGCTCTCCTCCGACCCGGCGAATGGCTTCGTTGATCCTGGTATCTGCGCGGAACCGCAGGGCATCGAGATCGCGGGCCTGGATGAAGTGTTCGCGAGCCTTGTCGAATTGTTCCAACGTCCAATAGTATTGGGCCAGGCGAAAGTGGAGATCGGCAAATCGGTTGTCATAGCGATCTGCCTTGAGAAACTCCTGAACGGCGCTGACATGTTGGCCCGACGCTGCAAGCGCACTGCCTCTCCTGTAAAGGTTCTCCCACTCGGCCAGATCAGACTTCGTGAGATCAGGCCGGTGTACGGAGGCAAACGGCGCATTGTCCTTCAGGTTCGTCGCTACTGTACAGAGGATGACACTCACGCCACTCCGACGGCCGACATCGCAGATGTCGGCCAGGTTTTGGCGAAAGTGGCTGTAAACCCTCTCCAGGCGTGGGTCATCAGCAGGGACCTGGTTACCGAGAAACATCTCCATCCCCTGCCACTCTGTGAAAATCCGGTCCCGGCTTACAAGCCATCGCAGCAGGCTCTCGATCAACTGCCCTGTTCGGGTCAATTTGAGGCCAGACGCCGGTTCTGATCATCCACAGGCTGGGGGAATAAGCCTGGAAAACAGTTCCTGCGCCGTAGGTTCCCACCACTTCGTTGTTTCCGGAGTAGATGATGAACAGGTCACCGCCGTGGTCTGCGCACTCCCTGACGATAGGGAGGATGACGTGGGAGTTGATCGCCGTCATGGCCGTGTTGACGACCTCAAACTTGATGCCGGGGTATTGATCCCGGAGCATCATCTCCAGGATTCGTCCAAAGCTGAATGCCGGTTCAGGCATTCCCATAGCGGCGGAGCTTCCAAGCACGAAGATGCGGAATGCATTGGCATCCTTCCGGGCCGGGAGGTAGCACGGCTCAGGGTGTCTGGCGATTTCCGAGGGGAAGAACCTCCAGCCAAATCGCGGATTGGTTGTATAGGCGTCGCGTCCTTTGATTTTGATGAAGAAGCTGGTCGGATACCCATATCCGAAAATTCTCAAACTCAATTCCAGCACGCCGAATGACAGCGCAGGGATAAGCGCCATGGCTGCAACGCGGAATAGCCACATCGTCCATCTGGCGCGATTCGGATTTGGAAGATTTTGATTCATGTCAGTTTGGCTTTCTCTTTCCCGAGCTTTAGTTTTTCTTGATTTTGGATATTTTGATGTCGTATATTGTGGTCGAGATGGAGGACGAAGGATGAAAGACTATCACATCAACGTATTCTACAACGAAGAGGAAAAGGGGTACATCGCGGATATCCCTGACCTGAAACACTGCTCCGCCTTTGGCGCAACGCCGGAAGAGGCGTTGCGAGAGGTGTTGAAGGCCAAGAAGGCGTGGCTGGAGGCAGCGCGTCGGCACAGGAAACCCATCCCGGCGCCCCGCTATCGTCCGCTGATCTATCAGACAGCCTCTACCTGAAGCGAAGCTTCGAGATCATCTCCTCCCTCACTCCTTCCTTATTCACTTCCTCGCTTCGAGAAGCAGGACCGCATCCTCCCACCCGCTGGGAGTTGAGAACGATTGAACGCCTCTGTTTGTAAAGCCTCCGATTCTCGTCCTTGTCCCGGTCGTCGGGTCGAACCAGGATGCCTCCACCGCATCGCCGGCCGTGATCTTGTCCATCTGGATGGAGACGGTGGTGTTGCTGCTCAGGTAGGCCAGAATCCAGTCTCCGGCCGTGGAGCGGGCGGCGGCGTTCAGGGTCGGGCCGTCGCTCGCCCCGCCTGCAAAGATGGACTGATCCGGGACCCAGTTCCACCACTCGCGGCAGGAGGTGACGATTTTTCTGTAGACGCCCATGTGGCCCGCGCCGGGGGAGTCGACCCAGGACCTCCAGGAGGAGGGGGAGCGCCAGTTGTCGTCGTGGCCGTAGCTGTGGTGGCCCCCGGCCAGGTGGGACCAGTAGGCCTGTTTGCGGATGATCAGAGGGGTCAGGGTCCTGACGCCCTCGTACCCGGCCTCGGCCATGACCGCCGGCTTTTCGGGGGTGCGGGCACAGTCCGCGGTCACCATCCCGTAGACCATTTCATACCGGTTCCAGGGCTGGCTGCTGTTGAAGTCCAGCCAGGGCTCGTCGTGAATGAAGCTGGAGGAGGCGGGCGAGGGGTCGGGGTGGACGGTGATCAGATGGGCCCCGCCGTCTCCTTCCCGGAGACCTGTCGCCAACTCCCGAAGCACGGGGATGTAGTCCTGTTCGGCCTTCGGGTACATGGACCAGATGACGTTCGGCGCGTCCCGGTAGCGCCGGGCGATCCATCTGGCGTAACCCCGCGCGTTGGCCGGGGTGATGCGGGCCACCTGCCTCTGGTGAAAGACGCCCAGGACGAGGACCAGGCCGTTCAGACGCCCTGCCTCCATGACGCCATCCACATTCTTGAAATAGGCCTCGTTGGGGGCGGCGGGGTCATCCTTGATCCAGGGCGTTTGACCGGAGAGGTTGGGCTTCGCGCCGTCGCCGACGCCGGTGATCATGATCTGGACGGCGGAGAATCCCTGTCTTTTCCTGGCTTTCAGGACGACATCGGCATCGGGGGCGGAAAAATCGCGAAAGAGATCCCACAGCGTGTCGCCCAGCCAGAAGAACGGCTCTCCGCTCCGGTCGACGAAATACCGCCCATTGACGCTCACGCGGATGGGTCCCGCGTCCCCTTCCTGACGCACGGTTGACATATCAGGCTCCTTATTCAAAATGCCCTCTCACAACAGGACTCCCGGCCACGACCATCAGACGGCCCTGGCCCCAGACGCGGTCCACCTCGCCGTCGCCGGTCAGGAGGAGGAGGTCGGCGTCCGCGCCTTCGGCGATGCGGCCTTTGCGCGAAAGGCCGAGGAGGTCGGCGGCGTGCCGCGAGGCGAAGGGGGCGGCCTGGGCCCAGGAGATGCCCTCCCGGACGAGTTCCCGCAGGGTCTGGAGGAGGGTGTCCGGCCCGGCCAGGTAATATGCGCCGCTCCCGTCGGGCCGGAGGTGGGCGCTGCCGCTGTCGCTGGAGAGGGTGATGCGCTCCGGCAGGACGCCGCCGTGGAGGGCCTCCAGGATGGCCGCAGCCGGGAGGACGGCATTGGAGAATCCCCGGTCGGGGCGCATCTGCGTCGTGAGGTCTATGCTGCCGCCCGCCCTGGCGAAGTCGAGGGCCTGACGCCAGAGGCGGGGGTTCCGGTTGACGTGTGTGGCCACGAAACGGTCGGGGGGGAGGTCGGAGGCCCTGACGGCGTCGAGGAGGGGCTGAAGGCCCTCGGCTCGGTCCCCGATGTGGGCGTGGAGGACGGCGTGCTTGCCGGCCAGGCGGCCGCCGATGACGGCGGCGTGGGCCAGGAGGGCCAGGTCGTGGGCCGAAAAGGGGGGCGCGGTGGGCTCGGCGAGGGCGACCTTGACGCCGAGGACGCGGTCGATGAAGAGGACGTCGGCCTGGGGGTCCCCGGTGAGGGTGGGCACGGGGTTGCGCCAGCCGCCCGTGTAGGCGTAGGCGCTGATGCCTTCGGCGGTGGCGGCGGCGGCCCGGGCCAGGAGGCCGGGGACGGTGCGGCTGAGGCTGTCCGTGCCGAGGGGGGAGACGACGGCGGTGACGCCGGCGGAGGCGATGCGGGAGATGGGGAGGTCGGGGGTGCGGCAGGCAGGGCCGTTCCCCCCGCTGGCGCCCATGATGTGGATGTGGGGGTCGATCAGGCCGGGGAGGAGGAGGCGGCCCTTTGCGTCGAGGGCCTCGACCTCTGCCCCGCGGGGCGGTCGAAGGTCCGTTCCGACGGCCACGATGCGACCGCCCCAGCAGAGGGCGTCGGCGACGCCGAGGTCCTCCGGGGTGAAGACGCGCGCGTTCTGAATGTGGAGCCAGGTCATAAGTCCCCTCCCTTTGGTTGCCAGGGCTGACATCCCCCCCGCCCTGTCGCTCCCGTTGAGGTCGCGACCCCTGCCCTGTAAAATAGCACGGTCCTCCGGCGATGTCAACCGGGTTTTCCGCTTGACATATACGGGCCGGGGGCGTTAATTCGAGTAGCGGAAGTGCGAATTACGAATTACGAATTACGAATCTTCATTCGACATTCGACATTCGACATTCGACATTCGACCGTTCTATGTCAACCCTGTACGTCATCGCCACGCCGATCGGCAATCTGGAGGACATGACCTTTCGCGCGGTGCGCACGCTGGGGGAGGTGGACGCCCTGGCCTGCGAGGACACGCGCTATACGCGGGCGATCTTCGAGCGCTACCAGATCTCCAGGCCGAAGACGATTTTTTCATATCACGAGTACAATGAGGAGAGCGCCGGGCAGCGAATCCTGGGCCTGTTGCGGGGCGGGGCGTCGGTCGCGCTGTGCACGGACGGGGGGTACCCCGGCATCAGCGACCCCGGCTACCGGATCGTGTCTGCGGCCGTCGAGGCCGGGTTCCGGGTGGAGGTCCTCCCCGGCGCGGGCGCGGTGGCCACGGCGCTCGTGGCCTCCGGGCTGCCCACGTCGAGCTACACGTTCAAGGGGTTTCCACCCCGAAAGCCGGGGCCGAGGAGGCGGTTCCTGGAGATGGAGCGGGAGGCGCCCCACACGCTGGTGTTCTTCGAGTCGCCGTATCGCGTCGGGAGGTTCCTGGCGGACGCCTGCGAGGTCCTGGGCAATCGCAGGGCGGCGGTCTGCGTGGAGATGACGAAGAAGTTCGAGGAGGCGCATCGGGGGTTCCTCCGGGACCTGGCGGAGCAGTTCCGCGAGGCGAAGGTCCGGGGCGAGGTGACGGTCGTGATCGCCGGAAACAGCCCCAAGTTCGCGCGACAGGAGGAAGACGCGGAGGAAGAGGATGGAGAAGGGCCATGAAGTGCCTGCACACGGCCCACGGTGACCTGGCCCTGCCCGCGTTTCTCCCGGACGCCACTCGCGCGGTCGTGAGGACGCTGGATGCGTCGGACCTCGCGGCGTGCGGGGTGGAGGGGCTGGTGGTCAACGCGCTGCACCTCTCGTCCCGTCCGGGGACTTCGCTGATCGCCAGCCTGGGGGGGATTCATCGGTTCATGGGGTGGAGCGGGCCGGTCTTTTCGGACTCCGGCGGCTTTCAGGTCTACTCGCTGATCGCGGGGTCCCCAAAGGGGGGGAACATAGCGGAGCGCGGGTTCACCTACCGGCTGGAGGGGGGGGAGAAGCGGCTGCTGACGCCCGAAAAGTGCGTCCAGAGGCAGTTCCAGATCGGGGCGGACGTGATGTTCTGTCTGGACCACTGCACGCATCCGGGCGACCGGGGGGAGGCGCAGCAGGAGAGCGTGGCCCACACGGTCGCGTGGGCGCGGCGGTGCAAGGAGGCGTTTGTGCGCCGGCTGGAGGAGAGGCCGCCGGAGAATTCTCCGCTGCTCTTCGCCGTGGTCCAGGGGGGGAGAGATCGGGACCTCCGGCGGGCCTGCGCGGAGCGGCTGCTGGAGATCGGGTTCGACGGCTACGGGTTCGGGGGGTGGCCCATCGACGCGGAGGGGGGGATCGAGGACGCGGTGGGGTACGTGGCCGAATTGATCCCGGAGGGGGTTCCGAGGCACGCCCTGGGCATCGGCAAGCCCGAAAACCTCCTGCGGGCCTTCCGGATGGGCTATGACCTGTTCGACTGCGCCATTCCCACGCGCGACGCCCGGCGCAAGCGGCTCTATGTCTTCAGCGGCAGGCCGGAGGAGGTCCCCCTAAAAGGGGATGCCTTCTACCACTACCTTTACATAGAGGATCAGAGATATTCCAGAGACTCCCGCCCTGTGGACGAGGGCTGCGGCTGTCTCTGCTGTCGCCGGTATTCCCGCGCGTACCTCCGCCACCTCTTTGAGATCGACGACGCCCTGGCGCAACGGCTGGCGACGATGCACAATCTGACGTTTTACAGCACGATGATGAGGCGTCTGCGGGGAGAGGCGTTGTAGCACGGCGATTCATCGCCGTGAAGGATAAAGGATGAAAGATGGGGTCCGGCAGGAGATCGTGCTGCGTCTCCGGGAGTCCTCGAAGTACAGGGACCTGTCCGAAGACGCGCTTCGACGAATCGCGGACTGGGCCGCGGTCCGGCATCGGGCGCCCCGGGAGGCCGTCAAGGCCGCGAAGCGCAAGCTGCACCAGGTCTACGGGGCCTACCTCAGCCCGGGCGGCCTTTCGCGCGTGGAGGCGCTGGTCCGCGCGCTGGCCCCGTCCGCTCCAGAAGAGGCGCTGCGGGAGACGTGCCTCCAGGTCCAGGCGCTTCACGCCTCCACAGCAGAACGGGTCTCCATCCTGGAGGACTTTTATGGGGCGCTGTTCCGGGAGATCGGCCGGCCCGGCGTCATCCTGGACCTGGCGTGCGGGTTGAGTCCCTTCGCGCTGCCGTGGATGGGGCTTGGCCCGGAGACGGAGTACCGCGCCGTGGACCTGGATCACCGACTGATCTCCGTTGTGAACGATTTCCTGGGCCGCGCCGGAAGATCCCCCACGGCCCTCTGCGGGGACATCCTGACCTCGCCCCCGGAGGGGGGGGCGGACGTCGTGTTCCTGCTCAAGGCGGTCCCGTGCCTGGAACAGCAGGAGAAGGGCGCGGGGGGCCGGCTGCTGAGGGGGTTGCGCGCGCGGTGGGCGGTGGTCTCGTTTCCGGCCAGGACGCTCGGAGGGAGGGATAAGGGGATGGGACTGCACTACGACCGCTTCATGGCGCGCACGGTGGAGGAGCTGGGGATCGTCGCCCGGAAGATGGCGTACCCGAGCGAGGTTTTTTATGTCTGTGAATTGGGGTAAGGGGGCGCCAGGTAGGGGCGACCCGGCGGGTCGCCCTTACTTCAATCATCGTCCGCCGCTGTTAGCTGCTCCACGGGGACATTGCCCTGCGCCCGCAGGCTGACGACAGCCCGCCGACAGACCTCCCGCAGGTCGTCAAACAAGGTGTAGAACAGCGGCACCACCAGCAGCGTCAGCGCCGTGGACACCACCATCCCCCCCATCATCGCCCGGCCCATCGGCGCATACGACATCCCCATCAACGACCCGCTCCCCACGGCCATCGGCAGCCACCCGAACACCGTGGTGGCCGTGGTCATCAAAATCGGGCGCAGGCGCTGCTTGCCCCCCAGCACGATGGCCTCGGTCCGGTCCATCCCGTCCTGCCGGAGCTGGTTGACCCGGTCGATCAGCACGATGGCGTTCTTGACCACCACCCCGATCAGGATCACGCTCCCGATCATCGCCATCATGTCGAAGGGGGTGTCCGTCAGGTAGAGGGTCCAGTAGACGCCCAGGAAGGAGAAGGGGATGGACAGCAGGACGGAGAAGGGGAGGATGAACGACTCGAACAGCACGCCCATCAGCAGGAACACGAAGACCACGGCCAGGATGAGGGCGAACTGCTGCGCCTGGTTGGCCTGCTCAAGCCCGGTGTAGCGCTCCCCCTTGTCCCAGCGGTAGCCGTGCGGCATCTCGAACCCCGCCATCGCCCGGTCGATCTGCTCGAACAGCCCCTTCAGGTTATCCTGCGTCGTGAACGCCTTGATCTCCAGCCGCGTCTTGCCGTTCTCCCGCCGGATGGGGCCCGGCCCCTTGTGGATGGTCACGGTGGCGATGGCCTCTAAGGGGATCTCCTGGCCTGTGTTGGACGTGAAGGCGAAGTTCTTGAGCTGGTGGAGGGTCTCCCGGTCGGACTTCTCCAG
>Ga0137796_10001503_pt1 | contig 13265 bp, 11 predicted proteins | sample OV2TP3_FD_97704 | JGI IMG/M metagenome (GOLD analysis project Ga0137796, IMG submission 97704)
CCTGCACAAGCGCGAGTTCGCGGAGCTACTCGGCATCGACCCGGGACGCATCCGCATCATCCAGCCGCCGATCGGCGGCGGCTTCGGCTCGAAGCTCGACATCTACCCGTTCGAGCCGATCGCGATCTTCCTCGCCAGGATTACCAAGCGCCCGGTGAAGCTTCTCTTTACCCGCGAGGAGGAGTTTCTCGCTTCGCCCACCCGCCAGCCGGTGCTGCTCAAGCTCCGTTCCGGCTGCACCAGGGACGGTGCGCTCACCTTCCGCACGGTGGAGACGGTGCACGACAACGGCGCCTACACCTCGTGGGGCGCAACCACGCCCTTCGTCATGATGCAGACCGTGTCGTCGCTCTACCGGGTGCCGCACTGCAAGTACCACACCAAGGCGGTGTACACCAATAACCCGTATGCCGGCTCGTTCCGCGGCTACGGCAACCTGCAGGCGACCTTTGCGGTGGAAGCGCACATGGACAGGCTTGCGGATGCGATCGGCATGGACCCGCTCGAATTCCGCTTGAAGAACGCGCAGGCGCCGGGCGAGGTGACGCCGCAGGGCATGCACTTCAAGACCTGCGGCCTTCGAGAGTGCCTTGCCACCGCCGCCGAGCGCAGCGGCTACACCGAGAAGCGCCGCGCGTACGCGGCGAAGCAGTCGAGCGCAGATCCAGTGAAACGCGGCGTCGGCATTGCCTCGATGCTGCATGTGGGCGGCGGCGCCAAGATCTATCCGTCGGATGGCTGCGGTACGATCCTCAAGATCGACGACTTCGCGCATGTGACGCTGATCACCGGCGCATCCGAGATCGGCCAGGGCTCGGAAACGGTGCTCTCGCAACTCGTGTGCGAAGAGCTGGGGCTGCCGCTTTCCGCGGTCACGGTAGTGAACAATGACACCGACATCACGCCGTGGGATGTCGGCGTGCACGCCTCGCGCACCACCTTTATCGCCGGCAACTCCGCGATCGGCGCGGCACGCAAGGCAAAGGCGAAGATCCTCGGGGCAGCGGCAGCGAAATCCGGACACGCGACCGAAGCGCTTGAGATGCGCGGCGGGCAGGTGGTGCTCAAGGCAAGCGGCGAAGCGGTGTTCGAGCTTGGGAAGCTCATCCGCTCGCTCCACTTTTCCGACAAGGCGGAACTCGTGATGACGACCTTCTACTACGAGCCGCCCTCCAAGCACCAGGACAAGCACTTCAAGGGCGACGTCTCCGCGGCTTACGCCTGGGCAACGCAGGTTGCCGAGGTCGAGGTGGACACGCGCACCGGGATCGCGCGGCTCCTCAGGATCACCGGCGCGCACGACGTGGGGCGCGTCATCAACCGGCTTGGCATCGAGGGCCAGGTCGAGGGCGGCATCGTGATGGGGCAGGGCTATGCACTCACCGAGAACCTCCAGGTCGAGGCGGGCGCGATCAGGAACCCGAACTTTCGCGACTACAAGCTCGTGACCGCACCCGAGATGCCGGAGATGGACATTTCCTTCATCGAGACGATGGATGGCGAAGGCCCGCAGGGCGCGAAGGGCGTGGGCGAAGCGCCCGCGATCTGCGTCGCCGCGGCGGTCGCCAACGCAATCGAGAACGCGACCGGCGTTCGCATCACCTCGCTCCCATTCACGCCCGAGCGGGTGTACCGTGCGCTGCACGGCGAGCTCGATCCGCCCGCATGGAGCATCGCGGCGTGAAGCGCCGCACCGTGCTCAGCCTCGAGCAGGCGCTCTCGCTTCCCTCGGCGACGCTGCGTTTTGCGCAGCTCGGCTGGCGCGTGATCCGCATCGAGGCGACGCCCACGCCGAACACGCTCCCCGGCGACCCCAACCGCTACATCGGCGGTCGCATCGCGGACGAGGACCGGCGCAGCTACTTCATCGCGCCCAATGTCGGCAAGGAGGCGATCGCGCTCAACCTCAAGGACGCGCGCGGGCAAGAAGTGCTCAGGCGGCTCATACGCGCGCTCGATGCCGACATCTTCTGCTGCAACACGGTTCCTTCGCGCTACGTGTCGCTCGGCATCGATTATGCGACGCTCGCAGGGGTAAAGCCCGACCTGATCTGGGCGGGGATCTCGGCAATGGGGCCGGCGTATCCCGATACCCCGGGCTACGACCCGGTCGTGCAGGCGATGTGCGGCTACATGGAAGTAACCGGCAACCCGCAGGGTCCGCCCACCGTCATGGGCTTGCCGGTGATCGACCTCAAGGCGGGCGACGAGGTCTACGCCAACGTGATGCTCGCGCTGCTGGAGCGCGCCGAAACCGGGCGCGGCAAGGAGATCCACGTCTCGATGCTGCAGGCGGCGGCTTCGTGGCTCATCACGGTGCTGCCGCTCGTCGATTTCGGCTGCGAGCCGAACGAGATCACGCGCGCGGGGAACGAGCACCGCAAGTTCATCCCTACGAATGTCTATCCGGCCGCGGACGGCTTCGTGTATCTCGCGATCGGGAGCGACGCACAGTGGAGGCGGCTCACCGAGATCCCGAAGTTCGCGCGGGTGGCGAACGACCTGCGGAAAACGAACGAAGGACGGCACAAGGAGCGCGAGGCGATCCACCGCGACATGGCGGCGGTGACGGTGCGCTACCCGGTCGAGGAAATCCTGGCCGACCTGCGCGGCGCGACCATCCCGGCAACGCGCATCCTCGACATCCGGCAGGTGCGCGAGCTGCCGCAATTGCGCGACAAGCTCACGCAGACCTCGATGCCCGACGCACGCCCGGTGCGCATGCAGCCGATGGCGGTCGATGTGACGGATGCTCGCCGCGAGATGCCGTTCCCGCCGAAATACGGCGGCGACACGCGAAACGTGCTCGCCGAGGCGGGCTACTCGGGCGCCGAGGTGGATGCCCTCGCGGGCGCCGGCGTGATCGCGTGAGCGCGCAGGCCGCTTTTCGCGACCGGCTCGCCTGGATCCCGGAGCAGGGCGAACTGCGCGATGGCGAAGCGCGCTACGTCCTCATGCGGCACGATTCGCTGATGGGCTTGTTCCGCAATCTCCCGGAGTCCGCGCGCGGTGCGGCGCTCGATGCGCTCGCCGCGTCGGTCGCATTGCACGGTGCGCGCTCGGCAGAGCGCTACCGGAGGGCAGGCGGCGAGGGCGATGCTCTCCTCGCGACCATCGAAGCGACCGCTCCGCAACTGGGCTGGGGCGTGTGGCGCATCGAGCGCGCGGGCGCGGAGCTTCGCCTCGAAGTCGAAAACAGCCCCTTTGCGGCTGGTCACGGTCCATCCTCCGCGCCGGTCTGCGCGCCGATCGCCGGAATGCTGCAGGCGGTCGCAGGCCTCGTGCTCGGTGCGCCGGCCCGCGCGCGCGAAGATGCGTGCGCTGCCGCGGGTGCATCCATGTGTCGTTTCCACGCCGTGCGCAGCGAGAAAGACGGGTGAAAATCGCGGTGCTCGGCGGCGGGCACGGCGCCTATGCGGCTGCCGCCGATCTCGCCGAGCAGGGGCACGAGGTGCGGCTCTGGCGGCGCGATGCCTCGGCGCTCGCGCCGGTCAAGCAGAGCGGCGTTATCCGCCTGATCGATCACCAGGGCGCGCGCGAGGTTCCGGTGGGGAAAGTCACCGCTGAAATCGGCGAAGCGGTGCGCGGCGCGGAGCTCGTCCTCGTGCCCTCGCCCGCCACCGCGCAGGAGGACATCGCACGCGCGATGGCGCCGAGCCTTGCCGACGGGCAGGTGGTGTTCCTGCCGCCGGGAACGTTCGGCAGCTACGTGATGGCGGAGATCGCGCGCGGCGCCGGCGCCCGCGCGGAAGTCACGTACGCGGAAACCGGGACGCTCCCCTACCTTGCGCGCAAGCGCGGGCCGGCCGAGGTCGCGATCACGATCCGCGCCGTGCGCCTGCCGACCGGCGTGTACCCGGAAGATTGCTCTTCGCATGCGCTCGAAGTGATCCGCAGGGTGTATCCGGCGGTGCAGGCCTGCGGCGATGCGCTCTCGGCGGCGCTCATGAACGCGGGGCCGATCATCCATCCGCCGCTCATCCTGATGAACGCCGCGCCGCTCGAGCACTTCGCGCGCTGGGACATCCACAACGAGGGTACGCAGCGCTCGGTGCGCGCGGTCACCGACCGGCTCGATGCGGAGCGGATCGCGCTGCGCGAGACGCTCGGCTACCCGCCGCCGCATTTTCCGCTCTCGGACCACTACACGAGCGATCGCTGGATGTACGGCGACGCGCACCGCAAGCTCGTCGACTCGGGCGACTGGCGCGAGAAAATCGACCTGCATGCGCACCGCTACATGTCCGAGGACACGGTGCTGGGGCTCGCGTTCCTCGCTTCGGTCGCGCGCTGGGCGGAGTGCGAAGCGCCGCTCGCGAACGGCCTGCTCGCGCTTGCGGGCGCGATCCTGGGGCGCGACCTGCGCGGCGGCCCGCGCACGCTCGAAGCGCTCGGGCTCGCTACGCTCTCTCGCGGGCAGATGAGGGATCTGCTCACGCAGGGAAGGGCATGAGCACGCGAGCCGCGCGGATCGCGACGGTCGGCGCAGGGCGCATGGGCCGGGGCATCGCGCTCGCGTTCGCCTATGGCGGCTACGCGGTGGACCTCGTCGATCTGAAACATCGCGACGTCGAAGCATGGCAGCGGCTCGCGAACGAGGCGCGCGAAGAGATGGCGGCGAGCCTTGCGACACTGGCCGAACTTGGGGCAATGCCGCCGGAAGCCATCGAGCGCGTGCTGGCGCGGATCCGGCTCGTCCCTGCATCCGATGCCGCGCCGGCGCTGCACGCCGCCGACGTGATCTTCGAGGCCGTCACCGAGACGCTCGATGCGAAGCGCGATGCGTTCGCACGGATCTGCGCGCTCGCGCAACCCGAGGCGATCCTCGCCTCGACTACCTCGACGATACTCGTCACCGACCTCGTGCCGCTCGTCAGCCACCCCGAGCGCCTGCTCAACGCGCACTGGCTCAATCCCGCTTACGTGATTCCGCTGGTCGAGGTGTCAACGCATCCGGGCACCGCGGCGGGCGTGGTCGCGCGCCTGAGAGCACTGCTTGAAGACATCGGCAAGGTGCCCGTCGTGTGCGGGGCGACGCCGGGCTACATCGTTCCGCGCCTGCAGGCCCTGGTCATGAACGAGGCCGCGCGCATGATGGAAGAGGGAATCGCGAGCGCCGAGGAAATCGACAAGGCCACGCGCTACGGCCTGGGTCTGCGCTTCGCCGCCCTCGGCGTGGTCGAATTCATCGACTACGGCGGCAACGACATCCTGTATTACGCAAGCCGCTACCTCGCCGAGCGGGTGAATCGCGAGCGCTACGCACCGCCCGCGATCGTCGAGCGGCTGATGCACGAGGGGAAGATCGGGTTGAAATCGGGCGAGGGTTTCTACGACTACCGCGGGCGCGATCTCGCGGCGTACCGCAAGGACGCGCTCGCGCGCCTCGTCGGGATGCTGCGCCACGCCGGGCTGTACCACCCGCCGCGCTGAACCTCAGCCTCGCGCGCGCTCAGGCGAGCGGCACGATCTTTGAGCGAAGCAGAGCCCGATCCCGCGTGAGGAGCGGGACTTTGTGCACCACACTCGTGGCGCCGATCAGTTCGTCTGCCGGGTCGCCGCGGATGTCGAGCCGCGCGCTCTCGCGGGCGATCTCTCGCGTAAGGGGCCACACGTGCAGGCGCGCCAGCACCCGGACGACATCCGGATCGTCCAGATCCACTGCGATCCGCCCCAGCTGCGACAGCTTGGCGATCTCCCAGAGCACGATCGCGGAAATGCTCCACGTCTCGTTCTGCAGCAGCCGCATCTCGCGAGGCTTCAACGCGCCGGTGACGGCGTAGAGCAATACGTGCGTGTCAACGTTCAGCATTCCAGCGCACGCCGGTCGAGAGAATGTCGCCCTTGATCTTTATCTTGCCCTTGAGAGAGCCGATCAGGGTCGCCGAATCCGCACCGAGCGGGATCAGCTTCGCGACCGGTTTCCCCCGTTTCGTGATCACGATCCCGTCCCTGTCCACCTGGTCGATCAGCGCCAGGCAGCGTTCCTTGAACTTCGCCGCCGCGATCTGTTTCATGGCCACATTGTACAACTGGTCAGATCAAGTAACCAGTTTCCGGGCCGCGTGCGACAGGCAAACTGCCAATCTCCTCAGATCAGCGAGCCGCGGTTCGCCATGCCGCCGTCGATCGTGACGATGGTGCCGGTGGTGTAGGAAGAAAGGTCGGAGGCGAGCAGCGCCGCGGTGGCGGCGATCTCGTCCACGGTGGCGGCGCGGCCGAGCGGAAAGGCTTTCTCCAGCTCGCGCCAGCGCTCCGGGTCGCCGAATTTCGACTGCGCCGCATTGCGCATCAGCCCGATCAGCCGCTCGGTCGCAACCGGCCCCGGATTGATGCCCACGACGCGCACTCCGAGGTCGCCGCTCGAGCCGCCGAGCGCGCGCGTGAACGCCATCAGCGCGGCGTTGCCGGCGCCACCGGCGATGTAGGCGGCATCGAGCCGCTCGCCGCCGTTGCCGATGATGTTGACGATCACGCCGCGCCGGCGCTGCTTCATCAGCCGAAAGTATTCCCTGGTCAGGTTGATGTAGCCGAACACCTTGAGGTCCCACGCGGCGCGCCAGCGCTCCTCGTCGATCTCCTCGAGCGTGCCGCGCGGGATCGAACCGGCGTTGTTCACCAGGATGTCGATGTCGGGGCACTTCGCGGCGAGTTCCCTTGCGCGCCCGCGCTCGGCGAGATCCATCGGGTGAATCCCGACGCGAACGCCGTGGCGGCTGGCGATGCGGTCGCGCGCCGATTCGAGATCCGCCTGCGTGCGCGCGATCAGGTGCAGATGGCAGCCTTCGGCTGCGAGCGCCTGCGCAACCGCGAAGCCGATTCCCTTCGATGCCCCGGTGACGAGCGCGCTGCGGTCAGTGAGCTTCAGATCCATCGGTCACTCCGTTTTCGATTCCGGCTGGCAGATCTCGAACAGAAGCCCCGAGGCGGCGTCGGGCTCGAAAAAGGCGACGCGGCCATGCGCGCCCTGCCGGGGAAAGCCCTCCATCGGCTTGAGCCCGGCGGCGACGAGCGCAGCGAGCGAGCGCTCGATGTTCTCTACGCGCGCCGAAAGGTGATTGAGGCCAAGCCGCTCGCCCATCACCTGCCGGGCGAAGCGCGCCTCGTCCGTGTATTGCAGCAGCTCGATCGCAACGTTCGCCGCGCGGAACTCCGCGACCCGCAGGCCCACGTCCGCAAGGTCCTTTACCTGTGCCGGCGCGCCGAAAAGCGGCTGCAGCCGCTCGATCGCCGCCTCCAGGTCGGCAACGAGGATGCCGACGTGATCGATGTGCGGCGCGCTCACCGTTTCCTCAGTTCCGTCGTGCGTGCCGCGTCGAGCGCGAGGGTTGCCGGATCGATTGCGACGCCGTACTCCGCGCGCGCCGCCTCTACGCTCAGAAGCCCGTCCCTCACTTCGGCAAGCACCTGCGCGGCCGGGCGCTCGAACGGGTCGCCGTAACCGCCGCCTCCGCCCGCCTTCTGGTTGAACACCGTTCCAGGGGGAATGCCGCGGATGATTTCCTTCGATCTTGCGCGGCGCTCGGTTCCGTCCGGATAGGTGAGCGTGATCGAGTTTCGCGCGCCTGCCCGCCCGCCGAAAAATCCGAACGCGCGCGCCTCCTCCTCGACCCCGTCGCCGAAGGCGACCCCGGTCACGTTCTCGCCGCGCATCACGAATTCGGTCTCTACGCCGAGGCCGCCCCGCCAGCGGCCGGTGCCCGCCGACCCGGGCAGGTATTCGTGCTTCACCAGGAAATGCGGATCGTGGATTTCGAACATCTCGTAGTCCTGCGCCAGGATCCCGCCCGCGCAGTTGATGAGGCCGATGTGATCATAACCGTCTGCGCCCGCGGTCGCCCCCGAACCGCCCTTGAGGCTGAGAAACAGGATATCGACGTACGGCCGGTCATGGCGCGGGTCGCGCCCCGAGACGGCGAAGCCGAGAAAGCGGTTCCAGCCCGCGGTGACTCGCTCGGGCAGCGCCCGCGCAAAGGCGCGAAAGATCGCGTCCGAGGTCGGCCCGGTGATCGAGTTGCCGAAGGTCGTCGCGGCGGGAAAGCCCGCGTTCAGGAACGAGCCCTCGGGATTGACGATGCGAATCGGTCGCAGCAGCCCGGCGTTGTGCGGGATGTCGGGCCGGATGAGCATGAGGAAGGTGAGCAGCAGCGCGGACGAGGTGGCCGAGCGCGGCGCGTTGACGAAGCCGGGTGTCTGCGGCGAGGAGCCGGTGAAATCGAACGTGACTTCGTCGCCGCGCACGGTGACCGCGAGGTTGATTCTCATCCGCGTGCCTTCGGTCACACCGTCGTAGAAGGCGTACGATTCGCCGCGGTAGGTGCCGTCCGGAATCGCGGCGATTTCCTTTCGCACCATGCGCTCGGTGCTGTCGAAGAGCGCTTCGAGCAGCCGCTCCAGGCGCGCGAGTCCGAAGCGCGCGACGAGCGCTTTCACGCCGCGCTCGCCGACGGTCGCCCCGCCGATCTGCGCCTTGATGTCCTCTTCGACGATCTTGAGGCGGATGTTGGCAAAGATCATGCGCCAGACGTCGCGCCGGAGCTTTCCCCGCTCGACGATCTTCACTGCGGGGATGCGAAGCGCCTCCTGCCAGACTTCGCGCGCCTCGGGGTTGTAGCCGCCCTGCACCGCGCCGCCGATGTCGGCCTGGTGGCCCTTGCAGGCCGCCCAGGCGACGAGCTTTGCGCCGTGGAAAATCGGCTTGAACACCGCGACGTCGTTGTTCTGGTTGCCGCCGCTGAAGACGTCGTTGTGCAGGATGACGTCGCCCGGGTGGAGGTCGTCGCCGAAGAAGCGCAGCACGTGCTCGCAGGCCGGCTGCAGGGCAAAGGCGAGCACCGGAATGTACTCGGTCTGCTCGAGCATGCGGCCCCTGGCGTCATACAGCCCGGTGACGAAGTCGCGCGCTTCGTTGAGGATCGGCGAGCGCGTCGTGCGCAGCAGCGTGAGGCCCATTTCTTCGGTGATCGATTTCAGGCGCCGCTGCAGCACCGAGAGCTGGATCGGGTCGGTTTTGGTTTTCATGTCTTCAAAACACAATTACCGAGCGCATCGTACTGAGCGCTCCAGCCGCGCGGGGCCACGATCGTGGTGTTCACGCTCTCGATGATCGCCGGGCCGGCGAGCCGGTTGCCGTGGCCGAGCCGGTCGCCGTCGTAGACCGGCACCTTCGCGAAGCGCTCTCCTACATAAATGCTCCGCCTGCCCTTCAGCGCGTGTACGCAGCTTGCCGAGCGGCGCAGCTCGCGCTCGAGCGCCGGCTTTCGCGTCACGCCGATCGCGCTCAAGCGCAGGTTGAGCAGCTCCACCGGCGTGCCCTCCTCGCGCAACGCATAGCCGTAGAGCGCATCGTGCCGGCCGTGGAATAGATTGGCAATCGCTTTCCAGCCCGAATCCTTCAGCAGCCTGGAGGGAACGTCGACATTCACTTCGTGATACTGGCCGAGATAGCGCAGGTCCATGCTGGTGCGCAGCCGCTGGGCACCCGCGGCAATGCCCTCGGCCTTGAGGGTCGCGCGCGCCTCGCGCTCCATCTCGGCCAACAATGCTCTTACCCGGGAATCCCTTCCCTGGGGAAGCACCTGCGCGAGGCTGCGCACATAGTCGTGCTTGAGATCGGTGCGCAGCATGCCGGCCGCGCAGAAAATCGACGCATCGCGCGGCACGACGATGCGCCGGATACCGAGCTCGGCCGCGATGGCCGCGCCGTGGATCGGCCCGGCGCCGCCGGCGCAGATGAGCGGGAACTCGCGCGGGTCGTAGCCCTTCTGCACCGAGATTTCGCGAATGGCGGACGCCATGTTGACGTTGATCACCTGGACCATGCCGTGCGCGGCTTCGACCATGTCCATCCCGAGTCGCCTGGCGATGCGCTCGCGAATTACGGTTTTGGAAGCTTCCAAATTCAGTTTCATGCGGCCGCCGGCGAAATAATCCGCCGACAAGTAGCCGAGCACCAGGTTCGCGTCCGTGCACGTCGGCGCCGTCCCGCCCCGGCCGTAGCAGGCAGGTCCGGGATCTGCGCCGGCGCTTTGCGGGCCCATGCGCAGCAGGCCGCCGTCGTCGATCCAGGCGATGGAGCCGCCGCCCGCGCCGATGGTGTTGATCTCCATGCTCGGCAGCGCAAGCGCGTAGCGGTTGACGCTGCCCGAGGTGGTGACCGCAGGCTGGCCGCCGCGCACCAGCGCCGCGTCGAAGCTCGTGCCGCCCATGTCCACGCTGATGAAGTCCTTGTAGCCGAGAGCAAGGCCCGCCGCCGGCGCGGCAGCGGGTCCGGAGAGCAGCGTCATCGCGGCGAGCCGCGACACCCTCGAGGGCGAGGCGACGCCGCCGTTCGACTGCATGATGAGCAGCCCGCCCCGGTAGCGCGCCGCTTGCAGCTTCTGCGTGAGATTGCGCAGGTAGCGCGACAGGATGGGGCCGACGCCGGCGTTCAGGACGGTGGTGCTGGTTCGCTCGTAGAACCGGACTTGCGGCAGCACTTCGTGCGAGGCCGAGACATAAGCCTCGGGCAGCGCCTCGCGCGCGAGCCGCGCGGCCGCCTCCTCGTTCTGCCGGTTCGCGTGCGCGTGCAGGAAGCAGATGGCCAGCGCCTCGATGCCTTCGGCGCGAAAGCGCTCGAGCGCGGCAGCGACGTCCGCCTCGTGCAACGGCGTGACAATGTTGCCACCGGCGTCGACGCGCTCCGTGACCGGCAGGCGGAGGCTGCGGGGAACGATCGGCGGCGGCGGGTGGTAGCGGTTGTCGTACATCTCCTCGCGCACGCCGCGCCGCATCTCGAGCGCATCGCGAAAGCCGCGCGTCGCGAGCAGCCCGGTGCGCGCCGCATTGCCGGTCAGCACGGCGTTGGTGGTGACCGTGGTGCCGTGCACGATGATGCCGATGTCCCGCACGAAGCGCTCGAACGGCACGGCGCGCCGCTCGGCGAGCGCCGCCAGGCCCTGCATGACGGCAAGCGAGGGATCGGACGGCGTGGAGAGCTCCTTGTGCACCCAGGTCCGCCCCTGCGCCTGCATCAGCAGGAAGTCGGTAAAGGTGCCGCCGACGTCAATTCCGATCTTGGATGTCACCCTCTACATATTGGCATACCAGCGCGCGGCCGGCGTCGAACGCCGCAGCATTTCGCGATGCGAGCTCGCCGCGGCCGAAGCGGCGCAGCACCTCGTCGCGCAAGGCGTCCTCCGGAAACGGCAGGCTCGGAGCCGCCGCGCCGAGCATCACGCTGTTGGCGAGCCGCGCGTCGCCCAGCCGCTCGGCCGTGGCTCGCGCCGCAATTTCCAGAATTTTCATGCCGGCGGTTTTCAGCTCTGCAGCAGGATCTTCCGGGTAACGATGCATACCGGAGGACACGATGGGCGGCACCGCGCGCCACGGGTCGAGGAGCACGCAGCCATCCGGCGCGAGGTAGTGGCTCCAGCGCAGGCCCTCGGCCGCCTCGAACGCGATGAGGAGCCGCGCAGCGCCCGGACGGATCTCGCTCGCCGCGACGCGCTCGCCGAAGCGCACCTGCGAGCAGACGACGCCGCCGCGCTGCGACATGCCCGTGACCTCGGTCTTGGTCGCATCGTAGCCGGCCTCGAGCGCGGCGCGCGCGATCGCTTCGGCGGCGGTCAGCACACCCTGCCCGCCGATGCCGACGACGAGGACGTCGAGCGTCATGACGGGAGGATCGCGCCGCGCGCGCAGGCCTTGGCGCACACGTCGCAGCCGGTGCACAGGGCGCTCGCGATGCGCACCCAGGCCCGCTCTACCACCCTGCCGCTCGCACGGGCTTCGCGGCTGCGCCGCGTGACGGTGATCGCCGGGCAGCCGACGTCGAGGCAGCGCGCGCAGCCATTGCACTTCTCCTCGAGCACCGCGAGCGCCCGGCGGCGCACGAAGTCGCGCGACAGCACGCAAGGCCGCTCGGCGATGATCACCGACGGCTCGGGCGCCTTGATCTCTTCGCGCAGCACCTTGAAGAACGCCGGCAGCTCGTACGGGTCCACCTTGCGCACCCGCTCGGGCCGCACGCCGAGCGCGGCGACGAGCTGCGCGAAATCGAGCCGCGGTGTGTCCTGCCCGCCGGTCATCGCGGCGACGCGGTTGTCGAGCAAGAGCACCGTCACGTTCGCGCGCTGGCAGGCGATGTTGGCGAGCGCGGGCATGCCGCTATGCAGGAAGGTCGAATCGCCGATCACCGCGAGCACCGGCTTTGCGGCGCCGTTTCCCGCGAAGGACTTCGCCATGCCGTGCGCGACGCCGAGCGAGGCGCCCATCGCGATGATGCTGTCCATCGCGTTCCACGGTTCGCCGCAGCCGAGCGAATAGCAGCCGATGTCGCCGCAGATCACCGCATCGCTGAGCTGGCCGAGCCAGAAGTAGACCCCCATGTAGGGGCAGCCCGCGCACAGCGTCGGGGGACGTGGAAACACCTTCTGCGGTACTTGGGGTTCAATGTGTTCCGGTTTCCCGAGTAGGCGCGCGACGCCGCGTTCGAGCGCCGGCGCGGTGATCTCGCCGTGCGCAGGCAGCCACTTCCTGCCCTGCACGGCGACCCCGGCGGCGTTCAGCTCGGTCTCGACGAGCGGCTCGCTTTCCTCCACCACCATGACGTGCTCGACGCCTGCGGCGAGCTCGCGCGCCAGCGCAAGGGGCAGCGGATGCGAGAAGCCGAGCCTGAGGACGCTCGCCCGCGGGAACGCCTCGCGCACCACGTGGTATGCGGCACCCGAAACGACGAAGCCGACCTGGCGCTCGGCGCCGTGATGCAGGACGTTCCAGCGCGAAGCCGCCGACTCCTGCGCCAGCGCCGCGTCGCGCTGCGCGCGCAGCTCGAGGCGCTTGCCGACATGGTTCGGCGTGATGATCCAGCGCTCCGCGTCGCGCGCGTAGCCGTGGCGCGAGGCGTCGGGCGCCTCGCGCCCGGCGGTGGCGAGCGTGCGCTTCACGTGCGAAACGCGGGTCGTCAGCCGAAGCAGCACCGGCACCTGGTGACGCTCGGAGATCGAGAATGCGTCGCGCGCCATGGCATAGGCCTCGGCCGCGTCCGCGGGCTCGAGCACCGGCAGGTGCACGAAGCGGCCCCAGAAGCGCGAATCCTGCTCGTTCTGCGACGAGGAGAAGCCGATGTCGTCCGACACCGCGATCACCAGCCCCGCTTTGGCGCCGACCAGTCCCAGGGTCATGAGCGAGTCGGAAGCGACGTTGAGGCCGACGTGCTTCATCGCCGTGATCGCACCCCGCCCGGTGAGCGAGGCGCCGAACGCCGCCTCGAGCGCGACCTTCTC
>Ga0137796_10001507_pt1 | contig 13246 bp, 10 predicted proteins | sample OV2TP3_FD_97704 | JGI IMG/M metagenome (GOLD analysis project Ga0137796, IMG submission 97704)
CGCCAATTCGTTCGTGATCGTGCTGACGGATCTCAAGTCCGAGTCCGACTGCGCGCGAGTGGCCACAAAGGTGCTGGATCTTGTCGCGGCGAGCATCGGCATTTCGATGTTTCCCGCCGACGCCGGCGACGCCGAGGCGTTGTTGCGCAATGCCGATGCCGCGATGTACCGTGCCAGGCAGCTGGGCCGCAACCGCTACCACTTCTACACGCGATGAGATCTTCCGGACGCTCGCTCGCGCGCCTCGCGCGCTTTCTGCTGCCCTACCGCGCGCGCATCGCGACGGCCTTCGCTGCGCTGCTGGTCGCCGCGGCCTGCGTGCTCGCGCTCGGGCAGGGCTTGAGGCACGTGATCGACAACGGGTTCGGCAGCGGCGAAGCGCGGCTGCTCGACCAGGCGCTCGGCGCCATGATCGCGCTCGCCGCGGCGCTCGCCACCGCGACCTGGTTTCGCTTCTATCTGATGATGAGCACCGGCGAGCGCGTCGTCACCGATCTGCGCCGCGCGGTGTTCGACCATGTCCTCGCGCTCGATCCCGCGTTCTTCGAGGCGACACGCACCGGAGAGGTGATCTCGCGCCTCACCAACGACACCACCCTGATCCAGCAGGTGATCGGCTACGGGCTGTCGATGTTCGTGAGGAACGCCCTCATGATGATCGGCGCGGCGGTGATGCTGTTCGTCACCAGCTGGAAGCTCGCGGCGCTGGTGCTCGCCGGCGTGCCGGCGACGTTGATACCGATCCTGCTGCTCGGCGCGCGCGTGCGGCGCCTCGCCCGCGATAACCAGGACCGCGTCGCCGACGTTTCCGGCTACATCGACGAAGCGGTCCACGAGATCCGCACGGTGCAGGCCTACGCGCACGAGGACGCCGACCGCGAAGGCTTCGCGCGGCATGCCGAGTCGGCGTATCGCGTCGGCATCGCGCGCATCCGCCAGAAGGCCTGGCTGATCTCCCTGGTGATGCTGATCGCGTTCAGCGCCGTCGGCGTCATCCTGTGGATCGGCGGCCACGATGTCCTCGCCGCAAGGCTCACCGCGGGCGAGCTTTCGGCGTTCGTCTTCTACGCCGCGATCGTCGCCACCGGGGCCGGAACGCTGTCCGAGGTATGGGGCGATCTGCAGCAGGCAGCCGGAGCCACCGAGCGCCTGATGGAGCTGCTCGAGATCGAGCCGCGCATCCTCGCGCCCGAGCGTCCGGCGACGCCGCCGCAGCGCTCGCCGCGCATGGTCGAGTTCGACCGCGTGACTTTTTCCTATCCTGGCCGGCCGCAGGCCGCGGCGCTCGAGCGCTTCACGCTGCGCGTGGCGCCCGGCGAGCGCATCGCGCTGGTCGGCCCTTCGGGCGCCGGCAAGTCGACGGCTCTCGCCCTGCTGCTGCGCTTCTACGACCCGCAACAGGGCGCGGTGCGCATCGACGGCGTCGATGTCCGCGACATGGAGCCTCGCGCGGCTCGCCGGCTGATCGCCGTCGTGCCCCAGGAGCCGGTGATCTTCGCCGCCAGCGTGCTCGACAACGTGCGTTACGGCAGGCCGGACGCGAGCCGCGACGAGGCGCTCGCGGCGTGCGACCAGGCCCACGCGCTCGAGTTCATCGAGCGGCTGCCGCGGGGCCTCGATTCGCTCCTCGGCGAGCGCGGCGTGACCCTCTCCGGAGGGCAGCGGCAGCGGCTGTCGATCGCACGCGCGCTGCTTGCCGACCGGCCGATCCTGCTCCTTGACGAAGCCACCAGCTCGCTCGACGCGGCAGCCGAGCGCCTGGTGCAGCAGGCGCTCGAGACGCTCGAACGCGGCCGCAGCACGCTCGCCATCGCGCATCGTCTCGCCACCGTGCAGCACGCCGATCGCATCGTGGTCATGGAGCACGGGGCGATCGTCGCGCAGGGCACGCATGCCGAGCTGATGCGCGAGGGCGGCCTGTACGCGAGCCTCGCGCGCCTGCAATTCCTGGGCGGCGCCGCGCGGCCGGCGGAGCGTGCGGCCTAACGCCCTCGTTGCGGCACTGCTCCTGGCCGCCTGCGGCGCGGCGGCGGGCGAAGCGCTGAAGATCGGCTCCAAGCGCTTCACGGAGTCCTACATCCTCGGCGAGATCATCGTCCGCGCCGTGCAGGGCGAGCACCGGCCCGGGCTCGGCAACACCGGCATTCTCTACGCGGCGCTCAAGGCGGGCTCGATCGACCTCTATCCCGAGTACACCGGCACCATCGCGCGGGAGATTCTCAAGCACGAAGAAGCGCAGACGCTGCAAGAGATCAACGCGCGCCTTGCGCCGCTCGGGCTCGCGGCGTCGGTGCGCCTGGGGTTCAACAACAGCTATGCGCTCGGCATGCGCGAGGAGCGCGCCCGCGCCCTCGGCATCAGCAAGCTTTCGCATCTTGCAAAGTACCCGGAGATCAAGCTCGGGCTTTCGCAGGAGTTCATCGGCCGCGCCGACGGCTGGCCGGGGCTGAAGGCGGCCTACGGCCTGCCGCATGCGACGCCGTCGGGCCTCGACCACGGGCTCGCCTACGAGGCGATCGCCGCCGGGAAGATCGAAGTCATGGATGTCTACACCACGGACGCGAAGATCGAGCGCTATGCGCTGCGCGTGCTCGAGGACGACAAGCGGTTCTTTCCGCGCTACGACGCGGTGCTGCTCCACCGGCTCGACCTTCCGCAGCGCTTTGCGAAGGAATTCGAAGCGTTGCAGAAGCTCGAAGGACGCATCGACGAGCGAAGCATGATCCGCATGAATGCCGCCGCGGAGCTCGAAGGAAGAAGCTTTGCCGAGGCCGCGGCGCTTTTCAGCGGCGAGGGCGATAAAGGCGGGACGCGGCAGCGAAAGTTCCTGCCCACGCTCTTCGCGTCGGATTTCTGGCGACTCACGGGCGAGCACCTCGTCCTCGTCTTCGTTTCTCTCGCGGCGAGCATCGCGCTCGGGCTTCCTCTGGGAGTCGCGGCGGCCAAATTGCCGCGCGCGGCCCAGCCGATCCTCGCCGCGGTCGGCGTCATCCAGACCATCCCTTCGCTTGCGCTCTTCGCTTTCCTCATTGCGCTGGTCGGTACCATCGGCACCGTGCCGGCGCTGATCGCGCTGTTTCTCTACGCGCTTCTGCCGATCGTGCGCAACACGCACGCCGGCTTGGTCCACGCCGGAAAAGGCCTGGTGCAGGCGGGGATGGCGCTCGGCCTGTCGCCCGGGCAGGTGCTGATGCGCATCGAGCTGCCGCTCGCGCTGCCTTCGATTCTCGCGGGCATCAAGACCTCGGCCGTCATCAACGTCGGCACCGCCACCATCGCCGCCTTCATCGGCGCCGGCGGCTACGGCGAGCGCATCGCCTCCGGCCTCGCGCTGAACGACAATGTCACGCTGCTCGCCGGCGCGATACCCGCCGCCGCGCTCGCCCTCATCGTGCAGGGCGCCTTCGAGCTCGGCGAGCGCCGCTTCGGCTGGATGGCGCGGGTTGATGCAGGTCAAAAAAGGACGGCCCTGCCCGATTAGGATCCAGCCACCGTTTCAGGGAGAATCCTCATGGAGATCGGTGTGCCTGCCCAGGTGCGGGCGGGCGAGACGCGTGTTGCGGAGAAACCTATGTCGCAGTTGATCGGAGTGCCGCGCGAGACCGCGGCGGGCGAAAGGCGCGTTGCCACGGTGCCCGAAGTCGTCGAGAAGCTCATCAAGCTGGGGTTCCGGGTCGCGGTGCAGTCCGGCGCCGGCGACGCGGCGAACTTTGCGGACGACAGCTACCGCGCGGCGGGCGCCGAAATCATCGACGACGCGGCGCGCCTGTGGGCGAGCGCCGACATCGTGTTCAAGGTGCGCGCCCCGAGCCTGGACGAAGTGAGGCTGATGCGCGAAGGCGGCGCCGCATCTACCACTTTGGTCAGCTTCGTCTGGCCGGCGCAGAACCCGGAACTGATGCAGGCGCTGGCGGCGAAAAAGGCCACCGTGCTGGCGATGGACAGCGTGCCGCGCATTTCCCGTGCGCAGAAGCTGGACGCGCTCTCCTCGATGGCCAACATCGCCGGCTACCGCGCGGTGATCGAGGCGGCGCACCACTTCGGGCGGTTCTTCACCGGGCAGATCACCGCAGCGGGCAAAGTACCGCCGGCCAAGGTGTTCGTCATCGGCGCAGGAGTTGCGGGTCTGGCCGCGATCGGCACGGCCGCGGGCCTGGGGGCCATCGTGCGCGCCAATGACACGCGCCCCGAAGTGGGCGACCAGGTCAAATCCATGGGCGGCGAGTTCGTCACTGTCGACTACCAGGAAGAAGGTTCCGGCGTCGGCGGCTATGCCAAGGTGATGAGCGAGGGGTTCCTGAAGGCGCAGGCCGCGGTATTTGCCAAGCAGGCGGAGGACGTGGACATCATCATCACCACCGCGCTCATTCCCGGCAAGCCGGCGCCGAAGCTGATCACCGCCGGGATGGTGCAGTCGATGAAGCCGGGCAGCGTCATCGTCGACATGGCTGCGGAACAGGGCGGCAACTGCGAGCTGACGGTGCCGCACCAGGTGACGGTAAAGCACGGCGTGACCATCATCGGCTACAGCGATCTGCCCAGCCGCCTGTCCAGGCAGTCGAGCACGCTGTATGCGACCAACCTGTTCCGGCTGACCGAGGAGCTGTGCAAGACCAAGGACGGCATCATCAACGTCAACATGGAAGACGAGGTGATCCGCGGCACCACGGTGGTGAAGGAGGGCAACATCACCTGGCCGCCACCGGCTGCAAAGCTGTCAGCCGCACCGCAGGCGACCGCCAAGCCGGCGGCGAGCGCGCCCGCGGCCAGGAAGGGTCACGGTCACCGCGGCGCCGGCGCGCCGGCCTCGGCAACTTCGATGACGATCATGTTCGCGGTCGCTGCGTTGCTGTTCTGGTTCATCGGCGCCAATGCGCCGGCGGCCTTCCTCAACCACTTCACGGTGTTCGTGCTGGCCTGCTTCGTGGGCTACATGGTGGTGTGGAATGTCACGCCTGCCCTGCACACGCCGCTGATGAGCGTCACCAACGCGATCAGCAGCATCATTGCCATCGGAGCCCTGGTGCAGGTGGCGCCGCCGCTCGCGGGCGCAGCGGGCGCCGACCGGCCCGAGGCCTGGATCCTGGGACTGGCGGTGGCGGGAATCGCGCTCACCTCGATCAACATGTTCGGCGGGTTTGCCGTGACCCAGCGCATGCTGCAGATGTTCCGCAAATAGGGGAGACGATCGATGTCCGCGACTCTGGCAACCGTCTCCTATATCGGAGCGACGATTCTTTTCATCCTCAGCCTCGGCGGCCTGTCCAATCCGGAGAGCTCGCGGCGCGGCAACCTGTACGGCATGATCGGCATGGCCATCGCCGTGCTGGCGACGGTCTTCGGCCCGCAGGTCACCCCGACCGGCTATGCGTGGATCCTGGTGGCCATGGTGATCGGCGCCAGCATCGGGCTGTATGCGGCCCGCATCGTCAAGATGACGCAGATGCCCGAGCTGGTCGCGCTGATGCACAGCCTGGTCGGTCTCGCTGCCATGCTGGTCGGCTACGCCAATTACATTGATCCGGCGGCCGCGGGGGTGTTCCAGGGCGCCGAGAAGACGATCCACGAAATGGAGATCTATGTCGGCATCCTGATCGGTGCCGTGACCTTCTCCGGCTCGGTCATCGCCTTCGGCAAGCTCTCGGCCAAGATCAGCGGCAAGCCGATGCTGCTTCCGGCACGCCACTGGATCAACCTCGTCGGCCTGCTGGTGGTGATCTACTTTGGCGGTGTTTTCATCAACACGCATTCGGTCGCCGAGGGCATGACGCCGCTCATCGTAATGACGGTGATTGCGCTCGCTTTCGGCATCCACATGGTGATGGCGATCGGCGGCGCGGACATGCCGGTCGTCATCTCGATGCTGAACAGCTACTCGGGGTGGGCGGCGGCAGCCACGGGCTTCATGCTGAACAACGACCTGCTGATCGTCACCGGCGCGCTTGTAGGCTCGAGCGGCGCGATTCTTTCCTACATCATGTGCCGCGCGATGAACCGCAACTTCATCAGCGTGATTGCCGGTGGTTTCGGCACCGAGGGCGGGGCGCCGGCCGCCACCGGCAGCGGGCAACCTGCCGGCGAGGTGTCTCCGATCACCGCGGCAGAGACTGCCGGGCTGCTGCGCGGTTCCAAAAACGTGATCATCGTGCCGGGCTACGGCATGGCGGTGGCGCAGGCCCAGCACGCGGTGTTCGAGATCAGCAAGTTCCTGCGCGACGAGGGCGTGAACGTGCGTTTCGGCATTCACCCGGTGGCGGGCCGCATGCCCGGTCACATGAACGTGCTCCTTGCCGAGGCCAGGGTGCCCTACGACATCGTCATGGAGATGGATGAACTGAACGGAGACTTCCCCGACACCGATGTGTCCGTGGTAATCGGCGCCAACGACATCGTGAACCCCTCGGCGCAGGAAGACCCGGCCAGCCCCATCGCCGGCATGCCGGTGCTGGAAGTGTGGAAAGCGAAGACCTCGATCGTCATGAAGCGCAGCATGGCCTCGGGTTACGCGGGCGTCGACAATCCGCTCTTCTACAAGGACAACAATCGCATGCTGTTCGGCGACGCGAAGAAGATGCTGGACGAGGTTCTGGTTGCGTTGAAGGGCTGATAGACTGAAGCGGTGACTCCGCTTCGCCGCGCGGCGCGCAGCCTGCGCGGGTTCCTCTCTCGCAAGCTGTCGCCCGATGCGCTCAAGATCGGCCTGTCGCCGCGCATCTTCCACCCGCAGCACGACGCCAAGGGCCTGCAGGCGAAGACGCTGCAGTACCTGGAGCAGTCGATGGCGCACTGGGTGATGTCGCGCGACGTCATCGTTTTCATGGTCCCGACGGTCGACAAGGAGGGCCTGATCCACCGCAGCAACATCCGCGTCGCCGACTACGCGCGGGTGCTCGACGGCCTGGTGCTGCAGGGCGGCGCCGACGTCAGCCCGCTCACCTACGGCGAGGAGCCGCTCAGGCCCGAGTGGGCCGGCGACCGGCTGCGCGACGTCTACGAGATCGAGCTGGTGCATGAGTTCGTCGAAGCCGGCAAGCCGGTGCTCGGCGTCTGCCGCGGCGCGCAGATCATCAATGTCGCCTTCGGCGGCACGCTGTACCAGGACGTACGCATGCAGATCCCCGATGCCCGCGAGCACGTGACCGACGCCTACGAGAAGCACCTGCACGAGATCCGCTTCGTCGCCGGCTCCGGCCTGGCGCGGATGTATCGCGGCGTGGAGCGGCCCAGCGTCACCTCGATCCATCACCAGTCGATCAAGTCGCTGGGCCGCGGCCTGCGCGTCGAGGCGCTCTCCGAGCCCGACGGCGTGATCGAAGCGATCCGCGGCGAAGGCAAGGGCTACGTGTTCGCCGTCCAGTGGCACCCGGAGTTCCACCCGCCGGTCGAGCGGCGCCTCCTCGACAGCGCGCCGATCCTCGAGCAGTTCCTCCAGGCCGCGCAAGGCGCCTGATGGCGGTCGAGTTCCTGCCGGCGCTGCCGCCCGCCATCTCCCAGCCCGCGATGTTCGGCGCGCTGCTGGTTCTCGGCCTGCTCGCGGGAGAGGCCGCGCGCCGCTATCTCTCGCTGCCGCGCATCACCGGCTACGTGATCGCGGGAGCGGCGCTCGGCCCGCACGGCAGCGGGCTGCTCACCGACAACCTGCTCTTCGACCTGCGCCTGCTGGTCGACCTGTCGATCGGGCTGATCGTGTTCGAGCTCGGCTTCCGGCTGGATTTCGACTGGCTCAAGCGCAACCGCTGGCTGTTTGCCACCGCGGTGGCGGAAAGCCTGTTCAGCTTCTGGGCGATCTACGCCGCCCTCGCGTACTTCGGCTTCAGGCCGCTGCTCGCTGCGATGGCGGCGGCGATCGGCACGGCCACCTCGCCCGCAGTCGTCATGCTGGTTGCCCACGAGCTGCGCGCGGAGGGGCAGGTGACGGAGCGCATGCTGCTGTTCACCGCGGTCAACAGCGTCTTCGCCTTCGTCGCGCTGGCGCTGCTGCTGCCGTTCCTGCATCTCGAGCATGCCGCGAGCTGGCAGCGCGCGCTCCTGCATCCCCTGTACCTGCTCGCCGGCTCGAGCCTCGCCGGCAGCGTCGCGTGCCTGCTGCTCTTGCGGCTCGCCGCCTGGCTCGGGAAAAGCGAGGAGCGCCAGTTCGTGCTCTTCGTCGCCATGGTCGTGGTCACCGTCGGGGTGGCGCACGCGCTGAAGCTGTCGGTCAATCTGACGCTCATCACGCTGGGCATGCTTTCGCGCAACCTCGACCGCGGCCATGTCCTGCTGCCGCTGCGCTTCGGGCACGGCGCGCAGCTTTTCTTCGTCATCCTGTTCGTGCTGATCGGCGCCAGCCTCGAGTTCTCCGCGTTCGACGCCGTTGCGGCGGCGATGGTCGCCGCATTCATCGTGGTACGGTTCCTCGGCAAGGGCCTTGCCATTCTGCTGCTCGGCCCGCTCTCGGGCATCAGGCCCGGCGGCGCCGGGCTGCTGAGCGTTGCCTTGGTGCCGCTGTCGGGCTCGGCCGTGGTGATGGTGCACGATACCGTCTCTTTCTTTCCCGCGTTCGGCAAGGAGCTTGCCACGGTCGTGCTCTCCGCCGTAGTGGTGCTCGAGCTGCTCGGCCCGCTCGCGACGCAGTTCGCGCTGCGGCGGGCCGGCGAGGCGCACCCCGATGGATGACATGAGCTTCGCGGCCTCCGCGCCGCTCAGCATCGGCATCGAGCTCGAGCTGCAGCTCGTGCGGCCGCACGATCTCGATCTGTCGCGCGGCGCCGGCGATCTCCTGGCGCGCCTCGGCCGGCGCAAGCTCCCAGGCGCGGTGAAGCCGGAAATCACCGAGAGCATGATCGAGCTGAACACCTCGGTGCATACGCGCTGCGCGGCGCTTGCCGCGGAGCTCGACCTGATGCGCCGCGCCGTGGTCGAGGACGCCGGATTGCTCAACCTGAGGGTCTCGGGCGGCGGCGCACACCCGTTCCACGACTGGAGCGACCGGCGCATATTTCCCAACGAGCGCTTCCTTTACATCGTCGAGCGCTACGGCTATCTCGCCAAGCAGTTCACCGTCTTCGGGCAGCACATCCACGTCGGCTGCCCGGGGGGCGACGAAGCCGTGTATCTCGTCCACATGATGACGCGGTACTTGCCTCACTTCATCGCGCTCTCCGCCGCGTCGCCGTACTATCAGGGCCAGGACACCTCGTTCCAGTCTTCGCGCCTCACCGCGGTGAGCGCGTTCCCTCTCGCCGGCCACATGCCCTTCGTGCAGAGCTGGAGCGAATTCCTCGAGTATTTCGCGAAGATGCGCCGCTCGGGCATCGTCGCGAGCATGAAGGACTTCTACTGGGACATCCGGCCGAAGCCCGAGTACGGCACGATCGAGATCCGCGTCTGCGACACGCCGCTCACGGTGAAGCGCGCGGCGCTGCTCGCCGCCTACGCGCAGGCGCTCGCCGCCTGGCACCTCGCCGAGCGGCCGCGCGAGCCGGTGCGCGAAGCGTATCTCTTCAACAGCCACAACCGTTTCGAGGCCTGCCGCTACGGGCTGGGCGGCGAGATCGTCCAGCCCTACTCGGGGGAGAAGAAAAAGATCGGCGAAGACATCCTCGAGACCCTGGACGCGCTGGCGCCGCATGCCGCCGGCCTCGAATGCGGCGAGCCGCTCGCCGAGATCGCCGCCGGGGTGCGGGCCGGGCATTCCGATGCGCAGTGGCTGCGCGCGCGCCGGCGGGCGCGCGGCTCGCTCGCCGACGTGGTGCGCGACGCGTGCGAGAATTGGGAAAGGGGGGATAGGAAATGAAGTCTGTTGCGGCGCGCTTCCTCGCGCGCGAGCGCGGGCTCTTCGTCGGCGCGCTGGTCGTGGCCGCCGCGGCCGCCGGCCTCGGCGTGCCGTTCGAGTTCGCGCTGTTCGGCCTGACGCTCGTCGGCGTGGCGCTGTTTCACCATCACACGCTGCAGGTGGCGCTCATCGGGCTTGCGGCGATCACGCTCTACAAGCTCGGCTTTGCCGGCTTCAAGACCGGTCCCGGCCTGGGCGGCCTCGCGCGCCACATGGCGCACGAGTGGATCATCCTCAGCAACCTGCTCGGCCTGCTCCTCGGCTTCGCGCTGCTGTCGCGGCATTTCGAGGACAGCAAGGTGCCGGCGGAGCTGCCGAAGATCCTGCCCGACAGCTGGTGGGGCGGTTTCTGGCTGCTCGCCATGGTGTTCGTCCTGTCCTCGTTTCTCGACAACATCGCCGCCGCGCTCATCGGCGGCACCATGGCGCGCGTCGTGTTCCGCGGCAACGTGCACATCGGCTACCTGGCGGCGATCGTCGCGGCGTCGAACGCCGGCGGCTCGGGAAGCGTGGTCGGCGATACGACGACCACCATGATGTGGATCGACGGCGTCGACCCGCTCGACGTGATCCATGCCTACGCGGCCGCAGGCGTGGCGCTGGTGGTCAGCGGCCTGGTCGCCGCGCGCCAGCAGCACGCGCTCGCGCCGATTACCAAGGATGCGCCTCCGGGAATCCGAGTCGACTGGGCACGTGTCGGCATCGTCGCCTTCATCCTGATCGCCGCCATCGGTGCCAATGTGCTCGCCAATTTGAAGTTTCCGGCGGCGCTCGATCATTTCCCGGTCATCGGGGCGGCGGTATGGGCGGCGATTCTGCTGAGCGCGCCGCTGCGCAAGCCCGAATGGAGCCTCCTGCCCGGGGCTTTGAAGGGCTCGATCTTTCTGCTGGCGCTCGTCACCTGCGCATCGATGATGCCGGTCGAAAAGCTGCCGCCTGCGTCCTGGCAGAGCGCGTTCAGCCTCGGCCTCATCTCCGCGGTGTTCGACAACATCCCGCTCACCGCGCTCGCCCTGAAGCAGGGGGGGTACGACTGGGGCGTGCTCGCCTACACGGTCGGCTACGGCGGCTCGATGATCTGGTTCGGCTCTTCGGCGGGGGTCGCGATCTCCAACATGTACCCGGAAGCGAAGTCGGTGGGGCGCTGGCTGCGGGAGGGGTGGCACGTCGCGCTGGCGTACGTGCTCGGATTTTTCGTGATGCTCGCCCTGGTCGGCTGGGAGCCGCACGCGCCGCACAAGGCGAAGCCTGCCGCGGCGCTGGAAACACCGGCGGCGCCGGTTTATTCCGCGTCGTGAGATCGCCTTGCGGGCGCTTGCTGGCGAAGAGTAGAATCCCCCGGCTTTGCCCTATGTCAAAGCAGGCCGCCTTCGCCCTGTTCTATAAAACGAAACTCTAGAGGAGAGACCGAATGAGCAAGCCGCAATCACAAGCCGCGCCGTCGCGCCGCAAGTTCCTGAGGGGGGCGGCAGCCGCCGCAGGCGCCGCCACGCTCGGATTCCCGATGATCGTCAAGGCGCAGGGGCCGATCAGCATGCGCTGGCAGAGCACCTGGCCGACGAAGGACATCTTCCACGAGTACGCCACCGACTTCGCCAAGAAGGTGAACGACATGACCGGCGGCGATCTCAAGATCGAGGTGCTGCCCGCGGGCGCAGTGGTGCCGGCCTTCGGCCTGCTCGACGCGGTGTCGAAGGGCACCCTCGACGGCGGCCACGGCGTGCTCGTTTACCACTACGGCAAGCAGAACGCGCTCGCACTCTGGGGATCGAGCCCGGCGTTCGGCATGGACGCCCAGCAGCTTCTGTCCTGGCACAAGTACGGCGGCGGCAAGGAGCTGCTCAACAAGGTCTATTCGTCGATTGGCGCCAACGTGGTGTCGTTCCCCTATGGCCCGATGCCGACCCAGCCGCTCGGCTGGTTCAAGAAGCCGATCACCAAGCCCGACGACTTCAAGGGCCTCAAGTTCCGCACGGTCGGCATCTCGATCGATCTTTTCCAGGGGCTCGGCGCGGCGGTGAACGCGCTGCCCGGCGGCGAGATCGTGCCGGCGATGGACCGCGGGCTGCTGGATGCGGCCGAGTTCAACAACTCGTCCTCCGACCGGCTCCTCGGCTTCGCCGACGTCTCCAAGGTGTTCATGCTGCAGAGCTACCACCAGAACGCCGAGCAGTTCGAGATCACTTTCAACAAGACGAAATTCGACGCGCTGCCGGCGAAGATGAAAGCGATCATCGAGAACGCAGTGGAAGCGGCCTCCCAGGACATGACCTGGAAGGCGATCCATCGCTACTCGATCGACCACATCGAGCTGCAGACCAAGGACAAGGTGCGGATGTACAAGACGCCGGATTCGGTGCTGCAGAGGCAACTGCAGATCTTCGACGGAGTGATGGCCAAGCGCAAGGACAACGCGCTGTTCAACGAGGTGCTGCAATCGCAGCGCGCCTTCGCACAGCGCGCGGTGCGCTGGTACCTCGACACCCAGTTGAGCGGCCGCATGGCCTACAACTACTACTTCGGCAAGGGTGCCGCCAAGCCGATGGCGAAGAAAAAAGCCTGATCGCAACCGCAAGCCTCATCGGCCATCCGGCGTAAGCCGGGTGGCTTTTTCTTATGCAAAAGATATTGCTCTTCGTCGACAAGATCAGCACCTTCGTCGGCCACGCGTTCTCGTTTTTCATCGTCGCGCTGACGCTGCACGTCGCCTGGGAGGTGTTCCGGCGCTACGTGCTCGACAGCCCGCGCGCCTGGGCGTTCGACGTGATGATCATGTTCTACGGCACGTTGTTCATGATGGCGGGCGCATACACGCTGGCGAAGAACGGACACGTGCGCGGGGACATCCTGTACGGCTTCTTCACGCCGCGCACGCAGGCGACGATCGACCTCGTTCTCTACATCGTGTTCTTTCTCCCCGGCGTGCTCGCGCTCACCTACGCCGGCTACTTCTACGCCGCCGAGTCTTGGGCGATCAAGGAGTCCTCGAACATCACTGCCGAGGGCCCGCCGTACTACCCCTTCAAGACGGTCATCCCGGTCGCCGGCGCTTTCGTGCTCATGCAGGGGATCGTCGAGATCATCCGCTGCGTCCTGTGCCTGAAGAACGGGACCTGGCCCTCGCGCGAGGAGGACGTCGAGGAAGTGGACGTCGAGAAGCTGAAGGAAGAGCTGCACGTCAAGGATGAGGACATCGCCAAGCTCGATGAATACATAGTGCACAAGGGGCCGGCGAAGTGAAGCTTCGCAAGGAACTGTGGTTCGGCTTCTCGCTGATGGCGATCATCATCGTCGCGGTGGTGGTGTTCATGCCCTGGGGCGGCCTGATCGACGGGCACCTGAGCAAGCAGGACCTCGGTTACCTCGGGATGCTGATGCTCGCGCTCATCGTCGTCGCGATCATGCTCGGCTTCCCCACCGCGTTCACGCTGA
>Ga0137796_10001510_pt1 | contig 13236 bp, 9 predicted proteins | sample OV2TP3_FD_97704 | JGI IMG/M metagenome (GOLD analysis project Ga0137796, IMG submission 97704)
CGTCGCGTGGCCCAATGAATCCTTCTCCCGGTGTCTAAGACACCGGGAGAAGGATTCATTGGGCCACGCGACGAGATTGAATTTCGGCTTACGCGCATTTGGGAGAACATTTTTGATAACCACCCCATTTCGGTCACAGATAATTTCTTTGACTTAGGAGGCCACTCTCTTCTTGCAGTCTGTTTGATGGCAGGCATTCAAAGGGGATTTGGACGGAGCTTGCCATTGACGGCATTGTTTGAGGAACCTACGATCGCCCACTTAGCCGGTCTACTTCGACAGTATAAAGACGGGCGGCTTCCATCATCGTTAGTTGAAATTCATTCGGAGGGTTCAAAAACACCGTTTTTCTGGGTACATCCTGCCGGTGGGACTGTTTTCTGCTATGCTGACCTATCGCGTTATCTTGGATCCGATCAGCCGGTTTATGGTCTCCAAGTACTCGGTCTTCAGGAACAGTGTGAGCCGTTAACCCGAATAGAAGAAATGGCATCTTATTATATTCAGGAGTTACGTATTCTTCAGCCAGAAGGCCCGTACTTGCTTGGGGGGTGGTCGTCAGGGGGCGTCGTGGCTTTCGAGATAGCACAGCAGCTTAACGCGTGCGGGCAAGATGTTGGCCTGCTAGCCTTGCTGGACTCGTACACCTGCGACTCTGGAAATACATTCGAGACCTTTAATGATTCGGCAATGCTAACCTTGTTTTTCAAGCATCTCTTGGCCTCATTCAACAGCCAGTTGACTCTGGTAAATCACGATTTTTCGGAACACACACTCGATGAGCGACTCGTTTATATTCTGCAGCAAGCAAAAAAAGTCAATGTGTTGTTGCCCGACGCTGACGTTGCCAGCATTCACTGTCTTTTTAAAGTGTTCCGAGCGAATCTTGCTGCTTGGCAACGATACAAACCACAGCCGTTGAGTGGAAAAATAACGCTCTTCCAGGCAGAGAGGTCATTAACGAAAGATCTTCAAAATGCCGAGGCTCAATGGCGTAGCCTTTCTTCTGATCTAGAAATTCATGTGGTGCCGGGCGATCATTACACAATGCTCAGGCAAGACAATGCCAAAATACTTGGGGGACAGTTGCGAGCATGCCTCGATTCGGTACAAAGAAGTATCTCACAGTAATAGGCGATGAGTTTCGATACTGTAATCTGAGTCTCTGATAAGTAAGGCCTCGGATCTAGTCTTCTTCGCTGCCAGTTAAGCTCAAAGAACTCCTAAAAGCTTTCACTTGGCGTGGTTCGAGGAGGAATTTTGGGGGCGATGAGATTACGAGCCGCGGTGGGTCGAGACGAAGCACAGATGCCTGGCCAGATCCCCTTGGTCGGTTTAGGAATCAAGCTTCCAAGCCCTTGCTAGAACGTACATGCCTGGTATACTCTTTTAGGCGGTTGTGTGTTTCTGTAATTTGTTTAGTCAAAGAAACCATCGGTCCAGGAGGAGAAACATGCAAAGTGTAAAAATCGTCCGACGCTATTTGTTCAGTTGGTTGGCACTCTTATTGACGCTGTCAGTCATCCCGGTCGCGTGGTCTGAAGACGGACAACTCAGAGCTCGCATCGATGCCTTGGCGCAACCGCTCATCACCGAAGGCAAGATTGTCGGGCTGGCGATTGGTATCATCCGGGGTAATGAAACCTATGTCTTGGAGTATGGTGAGGTCACGAAAGGCAGCCGTGAAAAACCTACCGGTGAGACGATCTTCGAGATCGGGTCCGTAGGCAAAGTTTTCACGGGCTTGCTGCTGGCGGATATGGTGGAGCGCCAGTTCGTCCGGCTTGATCAGCCGGTCCAAGATCTTCTACCTAGCGCCGTGACTGTTCCTAAAAAGGGCGACCGCGCTATCACCTTGCTTGACCTTGTCACCCACACCTCAGGCTTGCCCAGGATGCCCGACAACTTAAAACCGAACAACAGAGCGAATCCCTATGCGGATTATACGGTCGAGCATCTGTACGAGTTCTTGTCTGGGTACTCGCTTGCCCGTAAACCCGGCTCGAAGTACGAATACAGCAATCTCGGCTTTGGCCTGCTGGGTCATGCTCTTGCTCTACGGGCTGGGATGACTTACGAAGAGCTGCTCAAAAGGCGCATCTGCGAGCTTCTGGGTCTGAAGCAGACAACGATTACGCTCACCGAGGAGCAGCAGAAGCGCCTCGCTCAAGGATACGACGGCAAAGGAAGGCCGATTCCGCATCGGGACATGCCGACTCTTGCTGGTGCCGGAGCTCACCGCTCGTCGGTTAATGATCTGCTCCGCTTTCTCCGGGTGAATATCGACCCCTCCGGGAGCCCGCTCGAGAGGGCGCTCCGGGCCTCGCAAGTCCTGCGGTTCGAGAGTCCGAATGTGCCCAGTCTCGCGATGGCCTGGCGCATTCGTTATGTCGGTTCCGGATATTCCCTTTGGCATGGTGGCGGGATCGGTGGTTTTCGGAGTATTGCTTTTTTCGACCCGAACCTTAAGATCGGCATGGTGGTGCTCGCCAACACGGCCGGCAGCGATGCTGGCCGGCTTGCCTCGCAGGTCATGGGACTGTTGTTACCGCCGGTTGTCGGAATCGGTGCTACGGTGGGATGGCAAGGAGGGGATGCTGTCTACCCGACGGTCCTCAAGGTTTCCCCCGGTGGGCCTGCAGCTAAGAGTGGGATCAGCGTCGGTGATAGGATCGTCGGCATTGAAGACGAGAAAGGCAAGATTGTTGATTTTAAGACGAAGAGCCGACGTGACGTCATTGGGCTGATCCGCGGCCCGCATGGGTCAACACTTCGCCTGATCGTTGAGCTGAAAGGCAGTGACGAGCGCAAGGTCTACGAGCTGATCCGTGAGATAATCGGACCGACTATTGCAATTCCTCCCGAACCAGAACTTTGAAGCAAGTCAAGCAACTAGGCAATGTGTCCAAAGCCTGCTGTCAGTGGGCTAGTCGGGAGATAGCTTCTAACGGTTCAAGGAACTCTACGAGACCGGAGGTGAGGCGGGCTTCAGGAACTTGCCGCAGAAGCTGATCCTGAAGAATCACGGCGTTGACGAAGTGGACGGGGATGACGGGAGATGACCTTGGAGAGGTGGTCTCAAAAACTTCAAGACCACTAATCTTCGAACCAAACTCATCCAGGGGCTCTGACGAAGAACTACGTCCAAGCAGGAGTTGTTCGTGACACCTGATGATTCTGCACTCAGTATGCACGAGATGAAGGTCGACGTATTGCTCGCTGAGTTATTCCAGCGGAAGAGCCTTGCAAGTGAGTTTTGCGGTAGGACCAAAACCTGACCATCCTTGGAATCGAAATCACGGTAGAATGGGAAGTCCGGGAGGCTATAGGCTGCGTACCAGTCATCGTCGACCTTGGGCAAGCTTGAGATTTCGACAAACTGATCTACAAAGCGGTAACCGTTCTTAAGATTCTCGGAATAGCCGGGCTCTGTATTTTTGGAAGAGGAAATGCCGTATACCGAAGGTCGCCTTGTCCAGTTCGACCCAGCCGCGCTCGAGGCCGAAGACGTGGAAGCCCGCTCCAACATGCCGCCTCACCTCGCGGTTTTATCAGAGGGGCAGTGGGCTTTATGGCGAACAGTCGGCCTGCGAGGTGCGGGATTTCCAGCCATCGAAGTGCTCAAGCTGTCAGCACCCGAATGCGCAGAGCTGGCAGATGAGATCGTTGACGCTAAGAACAATGTGGACAGGGGATATAAGGAATCGCTAAACGCAGTAAATGCTTCGCTGGAGGCTCTGACAGGCGAGGATTACAAAATGAAATGCAAGCCTTTAGTGAACGCTTTGCGTCAATTGAAAAAGGGTAAGGTGCCAAAACACCACATTCCCGGGTATTCAGTAGCGGAGGCTATAGAGAATTTGCGAGTCGCCGTGGCACGTCTCACTTCACTCACAGCTCTATTTCGGCAGACTTACAATAACGCGATGGCAAGAGCATCGTTAGTTATTTATGAGGTGCTGCGCCAAGATCGCTTTCGTGAAGCGATAATCTGGCAGAACCGACATGCATGGAACAATGGCACCAGTAGCTTGCTCCGAAGTCCGCCGGAAGCTAATTCGCCAAGTTCTAAAAGGCGCCGGCAGCATGAGGAATTTGTGGCGAGCTATCTGCAACGCTATTGCGTGAAGAATGAGACCATAGGCTTTTTTGGCCCGGTGGGTTGGGCACGCATTACTTCGGAAGGTCCGACGATAACAGTAAGGCCTGGAACTAGTTTTCTTGCATCACGTAGCGTTCATTTTGAAGCTTGGGGTATCGAAGTGTTAGCCGAGATCGCGGCTAGGAATAAATTGCTCAAGCCATGGCTTGCACCCCGCTCAATGCCATTTTATCATCTGGATGGAACAGCTCTGCATCTGCCGGGCGGCGGTTCTCTTGAGCTATCGGCCAAGCAGGCAGAAGTCCTGCGGTCTTGCGATGGGAATCGAAAGGCTAAAGAGATTGCTGCCGACTTGCTGCAAGCTTCATCTTTGCGCTTTAATGATGAGGAAGAAGTTTACAGCATTCTCGAATATCTGAACAGAGTGAAAATAATACGATGGACGCTTGAAATTCCCTTGAGAAGGGACTCGGAACTAATCTACCGAAAGCTGATTCAGAATATAGGAGATGAGAACTTACGCAAACCCGTACTCGAAGCGCTTGCCGAACTCGAAGCGGCTCGCAATACTGTAGCTCATGCGGCTGGCGACCCAGACAAATTGAACTGCGCGCTGGATGATCTTGAACAGAAATTTGTCCGTCTAACTCACGTAGCTCCGACTAGGGCGGCCGGCCAGACCTATGCAGCCCGCACGCTTGTTTATGAGGATTGTCGGCGTGACATTGATGTCAATGTTGGCCCCGATTTTTTGCGAAATCTTAAGCAGCCCCTGTCATTGTTGCTCACTAGTGCCCGCTGGTTAACTTTTAAGACTGCGGGCTTTTATCGAAAGGCTTTGGACGAAATTTACGCCGAGATTGTCCAGGAAACCGGCTCTAAGAAAATCAATGCTATAGATTTTTGGATTAAGGCAAGAGCAGTATTTTATAAAAAGAAGGCAAGAATTGCTGATCGAGTAGTGCCAATCTTTCAACGCCGATGGGCACAGGTGCTTCGCTTGCCGGAAGGAAAGCGCTGTGTCAAATACACCAGCGAAGAACTGCGTCCGCTTATAGAAGCAGCTTTTGCCGCTCCTCGGCCTGGATGGAGTCATGCCCGCTATCATAGTCCTGACATAATGTTAGCTGCCTCTGATGCTGAAGCCATACGACGCGGTGAGTACGATCTAATACTCGGTGAAATTCACATAGGCAGAAACACCCTGAATGCAGGTGTGTTCCTGGCTCAACACCCATGCCCGCAGGAGGTATACAAAGCGATTGAGACCGATTTCCCCGAGCAGCGCATTGTGCCAGTCCCTCGAAAGCAACCGTCTAACCTGACGGCTCGCACCTGCGTCGATTTCGTGCCGCCCGATGATTATCGTCTTGAGATCGCTGCCGTGACGTGTGGAACTAATGGGGGCCGAGCCTTACCTATAGGCTCCTTAGTAGTGGAGAACACTGATCAAGGGCTGATGCTCAGATGCCGGGATGGACGTATACAGTTCGAGATCATCGAAGGATTGGGAGCACTCCTCTCAAATCTAGTAGTCAGTTTCTTCCGCATTTTTCCAAAGGAGGGGCACACTCCTCGTATCGTAATTGACCGCCTTGTGATTTGTCGTGAGACGTGGCATTTTTTACCACAAGAGATAAGCTTTGCTTATGAGCGGGACGGTGCATCTCGCTTCCTTGCCGCGCGGAATTGGATGTACAGATTCGGGTTGCCTCGCTTTGTCTTCGTTAAATCACCGGTTGAGAAAAAGCCCATTTATGTCGACCTGAATAGCCCAATGTATGTAAACATTTTAGCAAAATTAATTCGCCGAACTAAAGAGAGCTCATTCTCAAATCATCGAGTCACGGTAGTGGAGATGCTTCCTATCCACGACCAGGCTTGGTTGATAGACGGGGAAGAGAACCACTATACAAGTGAGTTTCGCATGGTGACGGTAGACCTTGCACGATAAAAGGGGATTATTTTTATGAGTGACGGAGCCCGGCGGTCGAAAGCACTGCACGGAGAGTGTTTACCTGGCCCTCTATATGCTTGATCTCTGGCTTTTGGCTAGAAACATTAACATGACCTTGGCCACGGAGCGCTACGGCTGGTGGAAGGGTTTTCTACCTTTGAGGTGCGAGGTCAGACATCATGGCATGATCCAGAGCCTTGGCTTTCTTAAGCCTGAGATTGTTTAAAGTACAACGGGGAGTGGGACGGTTATTGGAAAGCTAGGGGGCTGAAGGCTGTATGATGAGGTCCCGCAACAAATTTTTTGCGACTTACTCATCTTCAGTCACACTTGTTCTGAAGCACCGCGGGTCCACGGTATGAAACTACACTTGTTTACGACATATTCAGTAGAGTACAGGATTTCGGGAAAGAGGTACACCGGCAGTTAGCGAAGTGACCTTACCGTTCCTGTTGGCTTCCGACTGCCACCGGAAAGTGGTCTCTCAATAATCGATATAAGCATTCCCGGTAAGTGTTTCGTCGCTTTTCTTGACAATCCACTACTGTTTTCACAAATTTTGATGAGTAGTTGATCATTTTCAGTAGGTATGGCGGATCACGCCTTATCCCTTCGCCAATATTGATTAAGACAATATCACCGTTTTTAACTCGGCGTGCCTTTAATGCGTTCAGAAATCCCCCCACCGCTACCGATGCTGCAGGCCCGATTCGGACGCCCTTTTCAAATGCAACGAGGCTTGCAGCCATAGGAGCCAATTGTTCTGGAAAGGATAGAATTTCTCCGCCAGACTGTAAAACTTTCGGCGCCAAGATGGGATAAACTGTGGGGTCTCCGGTTGCGAGAGTGGGTATCTCGGTGGCTGGGTTCGGATACTTGGGGTAGTTATCCGCCCAGCCATTGGGGAAGCCGTCCTTCACCGCCTGCTTCCATGCTGCAGCCATCGGAGCACATTTACTTGTTTGAATTAAAATCAGTCGCGGCATCCTCTTGATGAGTCCAGCGTCCAATAGTTCAGAGCAGCCTTTCCAAATTCCTAACGGTCCAGTTCCTCCGCTGACGGCTTGGATATACACGGAAGGAAATTGAGGCAATAGTAGCTTCCATTCAAAGGCCATGGTTCTCTTTGCTTCGAGCCGCATAGGATCAAGGGATCCTGCAGAGAGTAAGATATGATTTTTCAGAGCAAATTCGGCCGCCATTTTCTTAGCGTTTGCGTAGTCTCCGGCGACGCGATAGACGGTCTGGCCGAAACACGCAATTTCAGCTTCCTGGAATGGGGTCGATATTTCTGGGATGAATGAGTAGACGTCGATATCGGCTGCAGCTAAATACCTCGCTTGTGCCACAGCCATGTTTCCAGTGCTCGCCATAACGTAGTTTTTGATTCCCTCTTCCCGAAGGACCGAGGCAATCACTGAGGCCGAAAGGTCCTTGAGACTTCCAGTAGCATAGTTATTGTCATGGCGATGGGCAAATACTTGACATTGAATGCAGAAATAATTCTCGGCGAGTGCTTCTAGAAAGTGCCAGCGATCGACAGGCACCGCTCCTTCGTATGCAGTGACAATATTCTCTTTATTGAAAAGAGGAAGCACATCGAAATAGCGCCACATGTTGTGAACTCGCCTGAGTTGCTCAGGAGAGCTGAAGAGGTTAACCAGGTTCTCTAGGTGCCTAGCATAAACGACTTCAACAGATGGAGAGGTGCATTCCGGGCACTTTTGTTGCGCTTTAAACCAATCGCTGAAGCCCGCTGTGTTTGTCCCGCACTGCGTACACTGCAACCAGTATTTTTTCCTGGAAGGTCTCTGATAAATCATGAATAAGCGTCAAACAAAACACCGTCCGGCAGCCAAAAAGAAAAACCTCCTCGATGGGTTTTAGGTTGATGGCAGCGAAGGGGCGGACCTTGAAAGCCACCCTATAAATTTCTCACCATGAGCTCGTTCAGCCGTTGGTTGAACACCACCGGCTCCGGAAGCTCTGAGCCCTCGGCCAAGAGGCCATACCCGAAGAGGAGTTCGGCATAATCTCCAATTAAAGGATCCTCTTTGTCGTTTTGGAAGTGCTCGTGCAGCTTGATAAGGATCGGATGCGTGGGGTTCAGTTCCATAATGCGGCGCTGTTTGTGGCCATTCCCGTGGTTCAGGAGGCGCTCCATCTGTGGGCTGTAATCGTGGTCGGCCCCGACCAGACAGACAGGTGATGCAGTCAAGCGGCTGGAGAGGCGTACGTCTTTGATATGCTTGTCCAACTTCTGCTGCAAGAGCTTTAGCAAATCGGCGAATTTCTCGCTTTTTTCCTTGAGTTCCTTCTCGGCCTGCTCTTTCTCCTCTAAGGTTCCCAACTTCACCGTCCCTTTACCGACTGATTTTAGTTTCTTTCCCTGAAAGTCGGTGAGGTACTGAACCACCAACTCATCGACCGGCTCCAGGAGATAGAGAACCTCGTAGCCCTTGGCGTTGAAGGCTTCAAGGTGAGGCGAGTTTTCTACCGCCTGGCGAGATACACCGGTGAGGTAAAAGATTTCTGTCTGCTCTAACGGCATGCGGCCGACGTAATCCTTGAGCGTCGTCAGCTTTTCAGGGTCCTGAGAAGATGCAAATAGGAAGAGGGAAACAATCGTTTCCTTGTTTTCGTAGTCCGAACTCACACCCTCCTTGAGGGCCCGACCAAACTGCTTCCAGAATTTTAAGTAGGTCTCGGGCTCTTGTGCGTGCATGTTCTGCAGGGTTTCGAGCACCTTCTTGGTCAGCCATTGCCGGATTCGGGTCACATGTCGCTCTTGTTGCAGCCGCTGTCGTGAAATATTGAGTGGCAGATCCGACGAATCAACCACCCCCCTGATGAACCGGAGATACCTGGGCAACAGCTCTTCGCAGCGCTCCATAATCATGACACGCTGGGCGTATAGTTGCAGGCCGAATGTGGCAGCGTGGTAATAGAGATCATGAGGCGCTTCGGAAGGAATGAATACCAACGCTTGGAATTCCGAGCGGCCTTCGGCCTTGAACGAAATGGTTTTTAAAGGAGGGGCGTTCCAATCGTGCGTGATGTGCTTATAAAATTCATTATACTTGTCCTCAGTCACTTCCGATTGCGGACGCGTCCAAAGTGGCTTCATAGAATTAAGGGTTTTTTCCTCAATCACAGTGGTCTTTGGACCATCCGGTTTGGGCATGCCCAGCTCGTCCTCTTCGGTCTCTTCGCGCATTTCCTTATGCTTGATAGGATAGGCAACAAAATCTGAGTAACGCCTAATGGCCTGCCTCAATACCCAGCCCTCAGTAAAGTCTTCAATTCCAGCGTCCGGATGGGCCGGCTTCAATTGCAGCGTGATGACGGTACCACGCCTAGGTTTGGCAGTTTCGGTCAGGGTGTAGTGGCCGTCGCCGGTTGACTCCCACCGAGTTGCAGTCGTTTCGCCTGCACGTCGAGTAACCAATGTTACCTTGTCGGCTACCATAAAGGCAGAGTAAAAACCAACCCCAAAGCGACCAATAAGTTCTAAAGCCTCGGCTGTTTTCCCCTCCTGTTTAATGCGATCCAATAGCTCTCGTGTGCCTGATTTGGCAATGGTGCCGATGTTGGCGATAACCTCGTCCCGACTCATGCCAATTCCGCTATCCTCAATCGTCAGGGTTCTTGCATCGGGGTCGGCTTCCAGCCGGATTTCAAGCTTGTTATCATCAGCCAGAAGCTCCGGCCGGGTGAGCGCTTCGAAGCGCAACCGGTCGAGGGCATCAGAAGCATTAGAGATCAGCTCTCGCAAAAAGATCTCCTTGTTGGTGTAAAGCGAACGAATCATCAACTCGAGAAGCTGTTTTGTTTCTGCTTGAAATGGGAACGTCTCTACCGCGGCATCCATGGCTTCCGAACTCCTCTACAGATTTCCCTATTTGATCGGTGGCTTTAACTCCCTGCATCAGCCACTGGCTGTGGTTGCTCTCCGTTTCCGGAGCTGGCGGTCTCGGCTTTTGAATGCTCTTCCGCCTTGGCCTCCGATTCGAGTATGTACTTGGGGATTTCGAATTTCAGAACCTCACGGCAGAACTGCGTCCATTCCGCTGTTACCCGGTCAAAGATAATATTTTCATCGATAAAAATGCCATCGGTTACGATATAGTTCCGTTGGAGGTAGAGGATGCTGTTATCGTCTAGTTGCCTTTGGAACTCTATTTCCTTGCCATCGACCTCCTTCTTTTCTTTTCTTGCGTTCTGAGCGTTTTCCGTCCAGCCTGGAAATTGACGGAAGCGATGCAGTTGATAGGCCTTACAGTACCTTCCCATTGTAGCCATAGTGGACCTCCGCTTTGAATTTTTAAACTACCGTGAACCCTTAACAGCGATTCAATTACTAGGAGAAACCTCAGCCGGTGCAGTCGGTGAGGCTTCCTTTTCTTCTCTTATCACGAGGTGTCCCTGCCCTGAGAGGGTTTTCAAATCGATGTCAGCGATGGCACGCACTTTGACATAGTTAAGTGTCAAGGTGCCCACTAGATGCACGTTTCCTTCGCCCTTATCAAAGTCCCCACTAGTGAGGTCTGTAGCCTCGCGTTCGAGCCGCACGCCGAGCTCTGTTCCACCTCTCGTATCGGTGAATTTAATGTGAACATAACCTCGGTCGATACATTCTTTGAAGCCTTTTACCGTCCTTTCTGGACGTATACTGGCTTCGACCGGGTGATCACCCTCTGATAGATATTTCACGAGATCATCCCTCGGATCCTTGGGCCTTCTCTTCGCTTCCTCGGCTCGCCGGCGATTTTCTGCTTCAATCTCGTCACGCCTAGCCTCCATCTCCGCCATCTTTTTTCTCAGACTCAGCGGCCGCATATCTGTCCATACTTCTTTGATATAGGCCAGACATTCCGCTTTTGGCCCGCTCTTGCCAACCTCTTTCCACCCAAGGGGGATCTCCTTCTTATACTCAGGCCAGATCGAATACTGTTCCTCGTGGTTCACAACGACCTTATAAATTGTTTTGTCCTCTTGTTCTTCCCGGTCCATATTTTGCTCCTTTCTCCTATCCTTTAAATAATATGGCTTACGCTACTCTAAAAAATGCGGGAGCTTAGATACATGTTGGATACAACTTAAATTCTTGGACAGGCTTGCTTCAATAGATCCTTGCTACGGGATAAGGTCCAAGAACGGCCCGAAAGAGGATCTAGACAAGACCCATGCTGGATCGTACCAACGGCTTCTTTTAATTGTGTAAATGATATAGCCGCCCTCACTCGGATGATTGAAGTGGGTTCAATCTTGTCTACTGTGTTGCCCGTGTCGGGGGCTAGTTTGAAAAGCGATCGCTTACTCATGTCCTTTTGCAATCTCGATTTTCTGGAAAAGAGGTTATCCCCTGTGGTAGTGATCTCGTCCAGATACATAGGTGAGACATGAAAAAGCATGAAAGGCCGGTACAATGGCTCTTCTATGAGCATCTATGGGAGTGTGTTACCTGGGGCTGGGTGGGTGGCCAGGCTATCGGGAGAGCTTTCCCATCAGGCCAAGCAGAGACTTCGGTGGATGGAGCACTACGAGAGTCACGGGCACAAGGCGGCGCTAACGTGTCGTTACTTTGGGATCAGGCGACAGAGCTTTTATCGGTGGAAGGGCCGCTATGATCGGTGGGAGTTAAGCACTTTAGAGGAGCACTCACGTAGGCCGAGGCGGCTGCGCAGGCCTACGTGGAGTAGAGAGCTTTCCCAGAAGGTGGAGGTACAATAAGGAGGTGTGGAAATAGAGAGAAGGCGGTGTAACCTTCCGGGTTAAGGAAAATCAAACCCGGCCCGGGGAACGGGCAGGAAGGAGGACACCGCCATGAGAGGAGTTAGCAGAGCCGAGAGGCGTCGGTCAAGGAGAGAAGAAGAGAGGTTGCGAGGTCGGCCGGAGTGGTCGGCGCTTGAAGCGCATGTGAGGGGAAAGATCCAGGAGTGGATTCAAGACCTGTTGAAGGAGGAGATCGCAGGGTTGTTGGGGCGCAGGAAGTCAGAGCGTCGGGCGGCCGTGGATGGGGCCGCGGGGTATCGCAACGGTTATGGCAAGCCCAGGCGGATTTCCATGATGGCGGGGACCATCGTGCTGAGGAGGCCTAGGGTGAGGGATTTGGAGGAGAGGTTTGAGAGTCGGATCTTGCCGCTTTTCAAGCGACGGACAGAGGAGGTTGGAGAGCTACTGCCGCAGCTCTACCTACATGGGCTGGCACAGGGGGACTTTGAGTTGGCGCTGAGGGGCCTATTGGGAGAGGGAGCTCCGCTGTCGGCCTCATCGATTGAGCGGCTTCGGGCAAAGTGGCAGCAGGAGTATGAGGCATGGAGGAGAGAGTCGTTGGAGGATCTGGAGGTGGTCTATGTTTGGGCGGACGGGTTGTATGTGAAGGCGGGGCTGGAAGATAGCAAGGCAGCGCTTTTGGTGATGGTTGGGGCGCTCAAGGATGGGCGCAAGGTGGTGTTGGCGGTGGACAGTGGGCAGCGGGAATCAAAGGAATCGTGGGCGCGGGTGCTACGTGATCTGAGGGCTCGTGGGCTAAGGCCCTGGAGGGCGACGGTGGCCGACGGGCACCTGGGGATTTGGGCGGCGCTCGGGGAGATCTTTCCCGAGACCGAGGAGCAGAGATGCTGGAATCATCGGCTTATGAACGTGATCGATCAGTTGCCCAAGAAGGTGTGGCCTGAGGCGAAGGTACTGCTTCGAAAGATTCCCTATGCCGAGAGCCAGCGAGAGTGTGAGCGGCTTAGGGATCAGTTCGTGGCGCGTTACGGCAAGCTCTACCCTAAGGCAGCGGAGACGCTACGTAGGGACTGGGAGCGGATGGTGACTTTCTACCGCTTTCCCAAGGAGCACTGGCACCATCTCAGGACGACCAACGTGGTGGAGTCGCCCTTTGCCTCGGTGAGGCTGCGCACCGATGCGGCCAAGCGCTACAAGAAGGTGCCCAATGCTGAGGCGCTGATCTGGAAGATCCTGATGGTCGCTGAGAAGAAGTTTCGCCGGCTGGATGCACCGCACCTGTTGGAAGAGGTCTACAAGGGAAAGAAGTTTGTTGATGGAGTGGCTGTAAAGAAGATCAACGGGAGGCTTGCCGCCTGATCTCATTTACACACCTCTTGACATGACCTCACCACCAGCTAAAGATGCGATAGATGACGCAGTGAAGGAGTTAACGGAGGAT
>Ga0137796_10001511_pt1 | contig 13236 bp, 7 predicted proteins | sample OV2TP3_FD_97704 | JGI IMG/M metagenome (GOLD analysis project Ga0137796, IMG submission 97704)
CCGCCACCTGATCCACGAGCGCCATTCCGCAAAAATCGGCAGCCAGGCGGTGCGCTCGATCCTCTCGGGCAACGGCGCGATCGTGTATCCGAAGGGGCCGCCCATCGAAATGAGCTTTCTTTGCCTGCTCGCGGACGAAAAGCGCCCGCTTTTCTTTTTCTGGACGCCGCGCCGCGACGCCCCGGCGCTGGCGCAATGCGGGCGCGTCGCCGGTGTGCGCGCCGAAATCGGGGCGTGCCTCGATCTGCTGCTGCAGACCGCCGAGTCCGACCTCACGCAGGCCTATGCGCTCCAGTTCCAGGAAGCGCGCGAGCGCGACTCGGGGCAACCGAGCGAGGACGCCACCAGCGCGTTTCGCAAGGCCGCCGACGCGTGGCGCAGCTATCGCGATGCCGAGTGCGCGCGGCGCGCAGGGTTGCCCGCAAACGCCAAGGGCGCGGCCGAAGCGCGCAAGGCGTGCATCGTCGAACTCACCCGCCGGCGCCTGCTCGATCTGCTGTGACGCCGCCGCGCAGGAACGCGCCCCTGGGGGCGCCTCCCGGGCGCAATGATCTCACGCTTCGGGAAGCAGTTTCCGGATGAGGTTCAGGAGGTCGAACGGGCTGTAGGGCTTCGCCAGGTAGGCGGTGGCGCCCGCGTCGCTTGCTTTCCGGTCGTCGCCGCTCAGTGCAAACGACGTGATGGCGATGATCGGCGTCGAGACGGTCGCCGCCTCGGCGCGCAGCCGGCGGGTCGCGTCGAGGCCGGAAATCCTGGGCAGCTGGATGTCCATGAGGATCAGGTCCGGGCGCTGCTCCAGCGCCACGGCGATGCCCTCTTCGCCGTCGTGCGCCTCGATGAGCCGGTAACTCGTGCGCTTCAGAAGATCGCGCACGATCTTGCGGTTCATCTCGTTGTCCTCGACGTAGAGGATCGTCTTCGCGTTCATGGCGCCGCCCCCCTGCCCGCGCGAAGCGGGACCTCGAGGAAAAACGTCGAGCCCTTGCCCGGTTCGCTGGACGCCGACAGGTACACCGCGGAAGCCGCAAATGGTGAGAAATCGGGGAGAATCGGGAGGGATAGCGAGAAACGACCAGTCCCATGCTCCGCAACAAGTGACCGACATTCAGAAAAACCCCAGCCAATACAATGCTCACCGGCTTTGTATTGCGCCGATGATGGACTGGACCGACCGGCATTGCCGCTACTTCCTGCGCCAGGTCTGCCCGCAGGCATTTCTCTACACCGAGATGATCACCACCGGCGCGCTGCTGCACGGCGATCGCGAGCGGCATCTCGCCTTCGACGCGGCGGAGCATCCGGTCGCGGTGCAGCTCGGCGGCAGCGAACCGGAGGAGCTTGCGGCGTGCGCGCAGTTTGCCGTGCAGCGCGGCTACGACGAGGTGAACCTCAACATCGGCTGCCCGAGCGAGCGCGTGCAGCGCGGCGCGTTCGGCGCCTGCCTGATGGCCGAGCCGCGGCTGGTGGCCGATTGCGTGCGCGCGATGCGCGCAGCGAGCGACGTTCCGGTCACGGTCAAGCACCGCCTCGGGATCGACGCGATCGACTCCTACGAATTCGTGCGCGATTTCGTCGCGGCGGTCGCCGAAGCCGGTTGCACGACCTTCATCGTGCATGCGCGCAACGCGATCCTGAAGGGGCTATCGCCGAAGGAAAACCGCCAAGTGCCGCCGCTCCGCTACGAGCACGTCTACCGCTTGAAGGAGGAGTTTTCGCACCTCGAGATCGTGCTCAATGGCGGCATCGCGTCCTGGCCCGAGATCGGCCGCCATCTTGCCCATGTTGATGGCGTGATGCTCGGCCGTGCTGCGTACCACCATCCGTGGCTGCTTGCGGACCCCGCAAAGCGTCGCGCGGACGTCGTGCGCGCGATGCACCGCTACGCCGAGCGCGAGATCGCGGCGGGCACTGCGCTGCGTCACATCACGCGCCACATGCTCGGCCTGTACCACGGCCATCCGCGCGCACGGCTCTGGCGCCGGCTGCTTTCGGATTCCGCGCAGCTTTCCCGGAACGATCCGCAGCTGCTCCTCGGCGCGCTGGAGGCCGTCGAGACCGACTTGCCGCTCGCCCGCGCGGCCTGAACGCCGCGCTCAGCGATCCTGCGCGGGCTGCCGGGCGAGCAGGGCGGCGAACTCGGCTTCCGGCAGCGGCTTGTGGAACAGATAGCCCTGGATCTCGTCGCAGCGCAGCAGCCGCAGCAGCTTGAGTTGGTCCTCCGAGTCCACGCCTTCGGCGACGACCTTGAGCTGGAAGGAGTGCGCGAGGTTGATGATCGTCGAGACGATCGCCATGCTGTTGGCGTCGCGGTGCATCGCGACGACGAACGAGCGGTCGATCTTGAGGGCGTCGATCGGCAGCCGGGCGAGGTAGCCGAGCGAGGAGTAACCGGTGCCGAAGTCGTCCACCGCGATGCCGAAGCCCGCCTCGCGCAACTGCTTCAGCTTGCGCACCGCCTCGTCGATGTCCTCCGCCAGCAGCGATTCGGTGATCTCCAGGTTCAGGTCGTGCTTCTCCGCGGCCCCGCGCTGAACCGCCCCGATCACCTCGCGCACGAACTCCGCACGCCGCATCTGCACCTGCGACACGTTGACCGCGATGCGCGGGCAGGCGAGCCCCTGCAAGCGCAGCCTTGCCTGCATCCGCGCCGCCTCTTCCAGCGCCCAGGCGCCCGCCTCCACGATCATCCCCGTTTCTTCCAGCACCGGGATGAACCGGCCCGGCGCGATCAGTCCCTCCCTCGGGTCGTTCCACCGGATCAGCGCCTCGGCCCCGACGATCGCACCCGAGACCGTGTCCAGCTTCGGCTGGTAGAAAAGGACGAACTGCCGCTCGTCGAGCGCGCCGCGCAACCGGTTCTCGATCTCGAGCTGATCCGCGACGCGGGCGTTCATCTCCGGCGCATAGAACGTGACCGCCTCGAGGGCGCCGCGATCCTTGTGCAGTGCCGCCTCGGCGTGCGTGCCCAGCGCCTCGGGAGTGTCGCCGTCGGCCGGGTAGAGCGCGACGCCGAACCGCGTTCTCACGTGGAGCTGGCGTCCCTCAAGCTCGTACACCGGCGCGAGCGCCTCGGCCAGCGCGCGTACACGGCGCGAGGCCTCTTTCGCGTCCTTCGCCTCTTCGACAATGACGCCGAATACGTCCGCGCTCAGCCGCGCCACCCGTTCCCTGCCCGCCGCCGCGACCAGCCGGGCGGCCACGTGCTTGAGGACCTGGTCGCCGACGTGCAGGCCGAGCGACTCGTTGATGGTGCGAAAACGCATCAGGTTGACCGCAGCCACGGCGAACTGCCCGTTCCTTTCCCGCATCGAGGCGATGTGCCCGCCGATCTGCTCGAGAAACATGGCGCGGTTCGCAAGCCCGGTGAGCGGATCGTGCACCGCGAGGTGGTACAACTGCTCGCCCTTTTTCAGGGTATCGAGCGCGAACGACACATCCGCCGCCAGCTCCTCGATCAGCCGGATTTCCTCCTCGTCGAAGAAGTTCACCTCGGCGGCGGCGAGGGTAATCGCGCCGACGGCCTTGTCATCGACCACCAGCGGCAGGCTTGCGACCGAATGGATTCCCAGCCGAACCTCCTCCTTCAGCGCGGATGGCAGGGAATCCGCGTCCAGGTCGTTGCAGATCTGCAGGCGGCGCTCGACAAACGCGCGCACCGCCGTGGTGGCCCGCGCGTCGCTCGTTTCGGCCAGGTCCAGACCGACCGGCGCAATTTCCAGCGATTCCGGGCCGACCGAGGCTACGGGCGTCAGCGCCGTGCCGGACCCGTCGGGCATGCGGATGCACACCCGCTTGAAGCCGCCGGTTTCGACCGCGACCCGGCACGTCTCCTTGAACAGGTCGTCCCGCGAGCGCACCCGCACGATCGTCGAATTGATTCCGCTCAGCATGGCGTGCATTCGCGTCAGGCGCGCGATGCGCCGGTCTTTCGCGATGCGCTCGCTGATGTCCATGAACGCGACGACGGCCCCGACGGCCTCGCCGTCCCGGAGAATCGGGTAGGCCGTGTACTCGACCGGGAAGCTGCTTCGGTCGGCACGCCAGAACATCTCGTTGTCCAGGCGGACTCCGCTTCCCCCGCGCGACGTCTGGTCGATCGGGCATTCGGAGACCGGATAAGCCCCGCCGTCCGGGCGAGTGTGGTGCATCAGTCGATGCATGTTCTTGCCGACGAGGTCGCCGGGCGATGCGTGCCCGAGCATGCGCGCACAGGCGGGATTGGCGAACGTGCAGCGGCCTTGGCTGTCGATGCCGAAGATCGCCTCCGCGGTCGATTCCAGCAGCAGACGCAGATTCTCTTCGCGCTCCGCCAGCCGCTGCTCCATCTGCTTGCGGGCCGTGATGTCCCGCACGATCGCGACGATGCTGGCGACGTTGCCGGCGGGATCGAGGACGGGCGCCTTGGTTCTCGCAACCCATGTCGCCGTTCCATCGGCCGCGGTCCTGACTTCATCCACCTCGAGAGGTCGCTTTGTTTCGGTGACGCGGCGGTCTTCTTCGTGGATCGCACGCACGCGCGCGGGATCGGAAATGAAATCCGAGTCGAGCCGGCCGAGCGCCGACGCCGGCGACTCGATCCCCTCGCCTCGCGCGGCCGCCCAGTTGACGCGGATGTAGCGATGGTCAAGACCCTTGAAGTGGATCTCTTCGGGGACGTTGTCCATCAGGTTGCGCAGCAGGTCGCGCTCGTGCTGCAGTTCGCGCAGCAGCGCGTAGTGTTCGACCGCCTTGTAGGTGACCAGCTTGAGCTGTTCCGGATCCCACGGCTTCGAGATGTAGCTGAAGATCTTGCCGTTGTTCACGGCCCGCACCACCGCCTCCAGGTCCGCGTAGCCGGTGATCATGATGCGCGACGCGTCGGAGATCTGGCGCGCGCGCGCAAGAAACTCGTCGCCCGTCATGCCGGGCATGCGCTGGTCGCTCATGATGACAGCCAGGTGCGGCTCGTTCTCCAGGACCCGGATCGCGAGCCGCGGCGAGCTCTGGACCAGAACGCGGAATTCGTCCTCCAGCGTGTCCTCGATCGCCGTGAGCACCTGCGGCTCGTCGTCGAGAACCAGGACCGTGTTGCGGGTGTCGCGCGCGTTCATGGTGCGCCGCCTTCCTCGGGGCGCAGCGGGAGCCTGACGATCATCTCGGTCCCCTTGCCCGCTTCGCTTCGCGCTTCGAGCGTGCCCTTGTGCCTCTGCACGATGCCGTAGGAGATCGCGAGCCCGAGGCCCGTGCCCTGTCCCACCGGCTTGGTGGTGAAGAACGGCTCGAAGATCCGCTCGCGAACCGCTTCCGGCATGCCCTTTCCGGTATCGGCGACCGAGACGAAGAACATCGAGTCCGAGGTCCCCGTGCGGATCGTGATCTCGCCTTCGTCCTCGATCGCATCGATCGCGTTGGACACCAGGTTCATGAGGACCTGGTTGAGCGGGCCCGGATAGCACGGCACGACCTTGACGTCCCCGTAGCTGCGGATCACCTTGATGCGGTCTTTCGTCCGGTGGTGCAGCAGCGTCAGCACCGACTCGATGCTTTCCTCGATCTTGACGTACTTGCGCTCGCCCTCGTCGAGCCGCGAGAACGTGCGGAGCTTCAGCACCAGGTCCTTGATCCGTTCCAGCCCCTGCTGCATCTCCCCGAGCCGCTGCCGCGCCTTGCTCCAGCGGGCGAGGCGGGGCCCTTCCAGACGAGGTTCGGCCGCGGTCGCGAGCTCCTGAAGCAGGCGGGCCGCCGTGGCCTGGTGGTTCATCACGTAGGCGAGCGGGTTGTTGATCTCGTGCGCGATGCCCGCCACGAGCTGCCCGAGCGAGGCCATCTTCGCCTGCTGCACGAGCTGCGCCTGCGCCTGCTTCAGCTCGCGGTTGGCCGCCTCCAGCCCGCGATTGGCGCGCTCGAGCTCCCCGGCCATCGCGGCGCGCACTTCCGCGGCCTCCTTCTGCGCGTGCGCGCGCAGCACCTCCCGTTCCTTTCTGCGGAATTCTTCTGCGATGCGCTGGTTTTCCTCGTGCAGCCGCTGGCGGCGGATGAGCGCGCGCAGCCGGGCCTTGATCACCTCGAAGTCGCGCTGCTTGGCGACCACGTCGTCGGCGCCGGCGGCGAGAATCGAAGTGATGTCGTCGCGCGTCGCACTGGCCGTCAGCGCGAGGACGACGCAAGCTTGGGCCGGCGTGCGGCGCGATTCCGCGAGCCGGCGGCACACCTCGGCGCCGCTCATGTCCGGCAGCGCCAGATCGAGCACCACGCCGTCGAACGGCTCCAGCGCCAGCCGCTCGAGCGCCTCGGCGCCGCTCGCCGCCGTCCTGACCTCATGGCCTTCCTTTTCCAGTTCGCCGCGCAGAAGCTGCAGGTACGTGGGGCTGTCGTCCACCACGAGCAGCTTCGCTGCCGCAAATTGCGCGTCGCCCAAGCGCAGGACCTCCCGGACATGGGACTTCTTCAGCAGGGTCTGGACCCGGAGCAGCACGAATTCCAGGTCCGCGGACTTCGGCACATAATCGTCGGCGCCGCTCTCCAGCACGTGCCGCTCGGTCTCGCTGCCCTCTTCGCTCGTCAGCATCAGGATCGGGATGCCGCGCGTCGCGACGTTCATCCGGATCTTCCGGCAGAGCTCGTCGCCGGGTATCCCCGGCAGGCGGTAATCGGTGACCAGCAGGTCCGGAACGTTCCGGTTGAGCGATTCGAGCGCCGACTCCGCGGCGGAGACGCATTCGACCTCAAAGCCCGCCTGCTCCAGCGCGTAGCGGATCTGCAGCGCCTGGGTCGCCGAATCTTCTACCAGCAGGATCTTCGCGGCGCGCATCATCCGCGGCGCTCTTGCTTGCCGCCGTCATTGACCAGCCCGGCGAGCGCTGTCGCGATCTCCCCGGGCGAAAGCACATGCGTTGCCGCATCGAGGCTGATCGCCTCGCCGGGCATGCCATGAACGACCGAGGTGCCCTCGTCCTGCGCAATGGTGATGGCGCCCTGCTCTTTCATGCGCCCGAGCTCGGCGGCCCCGTCCGTGCCCATGCCGGTGAGGAGCACGCCGACGGCGTGAGGTCCCATCGCGGCAGCAACCGAACGAAACAGGTGCGCTACCGACGGGCGGTGGCCGTTTTCTGGCGCCTCGCCGCCCAGCGCAAGGCTGCCGTCCCGCTCGAGCCTCATGTGCCGCCCGTCCGGCGCGACGTAGACATGCCCGGGCAGCGGACGTGCGCCGCCGGTCGCGACGTGAACCGGCAGTCCCGAGGACCGGGCCAGCCAATCGACGAATCCCTCGGTGAAACCGGCCGCGATGTGCTGGACGATGAGGATGGGAACGGAGAAATCCCCCGGCAACGCGGACAGGATTGTGTTGAGCGCGACCGGACCGCCGGTCGAGGCGCCAATCGCGACGAGCCGGATTTCCGGCCGGTCGAGCGCGGCCTCGACCGGTCGCCGGAGCGGCGCGGCGCGAAGCGTGGCTTCCCGCCTGGGCCAGCGCCGAACCACCCTGACTTCCGCCATCAGCCTGACGGTCTGCACGAGTTCGCGCGCCGCCGCGGCATGCTCCGGATGCCCCGGACCGGGCGGCTTGGCCACGACGGCAAGCGCGCCCGCTTCCAGCAGGCGAAAGGACTGCGCGACTTCGTGGCGCGCGGAGCTTCCCGACACGATGACGATCGGCGCGGGGTGCGTTTCCATGATCCTTCGCGTGGCGTCCAGGCCGTTCATCCTGGGCATGTGGAAGTCCATGGTGATGATGTCGGGCTTGAGCCGCCGCGCGGCCTCGACCGCTTCTTCGCCGTCACGAGCGGCGCCGATCACGCGGATTTCCGGGTCGGTTTCCAGGACATGCTCGAGCAGTTCGCGCACGACCGGCGAATCCTCCACGATCAGCACTCTCACCCGGGCACCCACGCTTCGCTCGCTCACAGGAGCCTGCGCACCACGTCGAGCAGGTTGCCCTGGTCGAAGCTGCTCTTCACGATGTAGGCGTTGGCGCCGACGTCGATGCCGTGCTCGCGGTGTTCGCGCGACTCGAGCGCCGTCACCAGCACCACCGGCAGCTCGGCGAGCGCCTTGTCCGCCCTGATCTTCGCCGTCAGATCGAACCCGTTCATCCGCGGCATATCCACGTCGGACACCACCAGGTCGAAGCGCTCCGCTTTCAGTTGCGTGAATCCATCGATCCCGTCCACCGCGGTTGCGACGCGGTACCCGGCAGACTCGAGGATGTTCTTCAACAGCGTTCGCGCCGTGATCGAGTCCTCGGCGACCAGAATCGATTTTGCTTCGGCCACGGCCTGAGCACCTTCGGCCGCGGCGGAAGGCGCCGCAGCCGCCTTCGCGGCCGACCGGAGCAGATCGGGAACGTCAAGGATGGGGATCACCTGGCCCGATCCGAGAACGGCCGCCCCCGCGACGTTGCGCACGCGGGAAAGCTGCCTGCCGAGCGTCTTCACGAGCACTTCCCGTTCCTCGACGATCTCGTCCACCAGGAAGGCGATCCGCCGGTCCGCAGCGCCGAGAAGGACCACCTGCACCGTTTCGCCGGACGCTTCCGCCGCCTTCCTGCGCGGCAGCTCGAGCGCGTCCGCGAGGCGTGCGAGCGCGACCGCCTGTCCGTTCCAAAGTATCGTCTCCCGGTTTTCCACCGGCCTGATCTCCTCTTTCTTCAATCTCGCGGCCTGCTCGACGTAGACGGTGGGAAGGACGAATCGCCCGCCGCCTGCAGCGACGTGAAGGCCGCGGAACGTGGCCAGCGTCAGCGGCAGGACCACGCGGAAAGTGGTTCCCCGGCCGGGCTGCGTTTCGACCGAGATGGTGCCGCCCAGCTTCTCGACCTTCTCCCGCACGATGGCAAGCCCGAGACCCCGGCCCGAGAGGTCGGTGATGATCGGGCTGGTGGAAACCCCGGACTGGAACACCAGCGGCAGGAGCTCCTGTTCGCCGCCGCGCCCGCTGTCCTCGGAAGAAAGGAAACCGAGCTTACGCGCCGCCTCCCGGAGCTTTCCCGTGTCGATGCCCGCGCCGTCGTCCGAAACCACGATCTCGACCCGGCTCCCGTTCCTGCGCGCGATGGCGAGGGTGATGGTTCCCTGCGGCGGCTTGCCCCCGCGCGCGCGCGCCTCGGGCGTCTCGATTCCGTGATCGATGCAGTTGCGCACCAGGTGGATGAGCGGATCCCTCATTTCGTCGAGGATCCGCCGGTCGATCTCGATCTCCCCGCCCTGTACGAGCAGCTCGGCCTCCTTGGCCCGGTCCCGCGACAGATCGCGCACGAACTTGGGGAACATTTCGAGCGCCGAGGAAACGGGCAGCATGAGCGCCTTCTTCATGTCGTCGAGCAGTCCGTCCACCATCGCGCCGAGCGTGCGCTGGTCGTATTCGGCGGACTTCGCGAGCGCGGCCACCTTCGCTTCGAGCGACTTGAAGAAAGCGCTCTCCCATTCCAGGTATTCCATGAGCCTGCGAAAATCCGGCTCCGGGCCTTCCGAGCCGCGAGGTCTCGCGCCTGCTCCCCGCGCCGTCCGGAGCGTAATCAGTGCGGGGCTGATCCTCGCCTGTTCTTTCTTCAACGCGCCCAGCACACCCAGCACCGCCCGGATCTCGGCGGCGCGTTGCGAGGCCGTGAGTTTGGCCGACAGCAGTTCCTCTGCCTGATACAGCAGGGCATTCAGCCTTGCCGTCGCGATCCGCACGGTTTCCGAGAACACGCGCCCGTCCTCGGGCGCATCCGGGCGCAGCTGCTGCGGCGCGCGGGTCGACACTGCGGGGCCGGAACTGGCCGGCACCGCCACTTGGCCTCGCGCCGCCGCTTCCAGACGCTCGAGCAGACCGGAGGTCGTAGCGGAGCCTTCTGCAGTCGCGTCGCGACCGGCAGCCTGCAACAGTTTGCCGACGCTATCGACCGCGTGGTGCAGGAGATCCAGCAGCGCTGGGGAAAGCGCGAGCCGATCCTGCTTCAGCGCCGAGAACACGCTTTCGGCCGCCTGGCAGACCGACTCGATCTCGGTCAGACCCACGGCGCGCGCCGCGCCCTTCAGACTGTGCGCTTCGCGGAACACGGTTTCGACCACCCTCATCCGCTCCCCGGACACCGCGGCCCGCTCGAGCTCGATCAGGCCGGAGGAAAGCGCCTGAATGTGCTCCGCGGCCTCGACCTTGAAAGTCGCCAGCAGCTTCTTCCGGAAGGCGTCGTTTTTTTGGGCCATCTGCCTGGCGCGCTGCCTCGGTCTGCGTCACACCCGGTACTGTTCCACGAGGCCCTTGAGCTTCTGGCCCAGGCCGTGCAGGTTCTGCGCCGCGCTCTCGGCCTGCCTGGTGCTCGCCACGTTCTGCGCGCTCGCCTGGTTGATGTTCTGCATCGCGAGGGCCACCTGGTCCATGCCCGCGAGCTGCTGCTGGGCGGAGGCCGCGATCTGCAGCGCGGCCTGCGCCGACTCGGCGATGCTCTCGGCGAGCAGCCGGATCGCCTCGCGCACCTCCGCGGAGAGCTTCACCCCGGCCTCGACCGCCTTCGAGCCCTGCTCGGTGGCCATCACCGCGCCGCCGGTCGCCTTCTGGATCTCGCCCAGGATCGAGCGCACCTGCGCGGTCGCCTGCTTGGATTGCTCGGCGAGGCTCTTCACCTCCTGCGCCACCACCGCAAAGCCCCTGCCCTGCTCGCCCGCCCTCGCCGCCTCGATCGCGGCGTTCACCGCCAGCAGGTTCGACTGCTCGGCCAGGTCGTTCACCGTGGCGATGATTTCCCCGATCGCCTGGCTCTGCTCCGAGAGCCGCACGATCGCCTCCGCGATCGACTCCACCTGCTCGCGGATGCGGTGCATCGCCTCGATCGAGTCCTCGACCGACTTCCTGCCCGACTGCGAGACCTGCACCGTCCTTTGCGCGCTCTCCGAGACGTACTTCGCCTTCTGCGTCGAGACCTGCGCGGTCTGCTTCACCTCCTCCACCGTGGCGCTGGTCTGGCTCACCGCGGCGGCCGTCTCCGCCGAACCCGAGGCCACCTGCGCCGTCGAGGCGGTGATCTCGCTCGAAGACGAAGCCAGCACATTCACCCCTTCGGTGATCTCGTGCGTCACCGCGCGAAGGCTGAAAAACATCCACAGAGCCATCGCGACGCTCAACAACACCGCGACGGCGCCCCCTGTGCCCAGCATGCGGATCGACTCGCTTGCGATCTGCTCGGACTGCGCCAGGGCCGCCTTCGCCGCCTTTTCCGTCTCGTCGACGAGTTCGTCCGCAATCGCTTCCAGCTTCGCATCGCGCTCGGCCTGAACGCCGATGAACAGCTTCATCGCCTCGTCGGGCTTTCCCGCGAAGAGCAGGGGAATCAACTGTGTCTCCCGCGTCTCGCCGTAGGTCTTGCGGATCGAACTGAATTCCTGGAGCCGGGACAGGCGCTTCGGATCGTTCCGGTTGCGCTCGACGAGCTGCTTCAACTCATCGTCGGTCTGTTTGCCGAGACTCTTGATTTCGTTGTGCAGGGCCTCCTGCCGCGTTGCGCCGGGCAGCACGATCATGGCGATGAGCTTCGAGCGCACTTCCGCCTGGTTGGACCGAATCGCTCTCATCTCCAGAGCGTCGAGCAGCTCGCGCTCATAGAGGTTTTTCTGGGATTGCTGAATCGCGGCAATGCCCCTGTAGGCGGTCGCCGCCACGACGGCGAGCAACACGATCATCAGGCCGAAGCCGGCGAACAGCTTCGCACGCATCGAAAGGACAAGGGCACTCTGCATGCGTTGTTCTCCCATCGATCCAAGGTTCGCCGCCATGCGCCGCTCACACCCGGTACTGTTCCACGAGGCCCTTGAGCTTCTGGCCCAGGCCGTGCAGGTTCTGCGCCGCGCTCTCGGCCTGCCTGGTGCTCGCCACGTTCTGCGCGCTCGCCTGGTTGATGTTCTGCATCGCGAGGGCCACCTGGTCCATGCCCGCGAGCTGCTGCTGGGCGGAGGCCGCGATCTGCAGCGCGGCCTGCGCCGACTCGGCGATGCTCTCGGCGAGCAGCCGGATCGCCTCGCGCACCTCCGCGGAGAGCTTCACCCCGGCCTCGACCGCCTTCGAGCCCTGCTCGGTGGCCATCACCGCGCCGCCGGTCGCCTTCTGGATCTCGCCCAGGATCGAGCGCACCTGCGCGGTCGCCTGCTTGGATTGCTCGGCGAGGCTCTTCACCTCCTGCGCCACCACCGCAAAGCCCCTGCCCTGCTCGCCCGCCCTCGCCGCCTCGATCGCGGCGTTCACCGCCAGCAGGTTCGACTGCTCGGCCAGGTCGTTCACCGTGGCGATGATTTCCCCGATCGCCTGGCTCTGCTCCGAGAGCCGCACGATCGCCTCCGCGATCGACTCCACCTGCTCGCGGATGCGGTGCATCGCCTCGATCGAGTCCTCGACCGACTTCCTGCCCGACTGCGAGACCTGCACCGTCCTTTGCGCGCTCTCCGAGACGTACTTCGCCTTCTGCGTCGAGACCTGCGCGGTCTGCTTCACCTCCTCCACCGTGGCGCTGGTCTGGCTCACCGCGGCGGCCGTCTCCGCCGAACCCGAGGCCACCTGCGCCGTCGAGGCGGTGATCTCGCTCGAAGACGAAGCCAGCACATTCACCCCTTCGGTGATCTCGTGCGTCACTTTGCGCAGGTTGGCGACCATGCGGCGGAACGTCTCGATCAGCCGCCCGACTTCGTCGGCCCGGTTCTGTTCGGGCAGGTTGACGGTCAGATCTCCGACCGCGAGGCGCTGGGCGACACCCGAGATCTCCTGCAGCGGAACGGCGAGAATTCGATTCAGGTAGAGCGTCAGCGCAACCGCCAGCAGCGCGGCAGCGAGACCCACCACCGCGAAGACCCGGACTGCATTGCTTGCGAGCTCTTCGGATCTCCCGAGCGCCGCACGCGCCAGTTGTTCCGTCTCCGCGACGAACGCGTCCGCGATGGCCTGCATCCTCGCGTCCCGCTCGGCCTGAACGCCCGCGAACAGGCTTCGCGCCTCCTCGATCTTCCCGGCCAGGATCAACGGATAGGACTGCGCTTCCCGCGTTTCCTGGACGGCTTTGCGCAGAGTCTCGAGTTCCTGGAGCCTCGCAAGGCTCTCCGGCTGGTCCTGGTTGCGCTTGAGCAGTCTCCGAAAGGCCTGATCGTTGCGCTTGACACGGCCCTTGATGGCCTGGTCGAGGGTTTTCACATCGGAGGCGGTGCCCAGCGCAATCATCGCCAGAAGGTCGGCGCGATTCGCGATCTGGGCGGAGCGGACATCCTTTATGTCGAGCACGTCGGCGAACTCCTCTTC
>Ga0137796_10001512_pt1 | contig 13235 bp, 13 predicted proteins | sample OV2TP3_FD_97704 | JGI IMG/M metagenome (GOLD analysis project Ga0137796, IMG submission 97704)
GGCCCCCAGTGGCCTCGTGCGGGTTTCGTCCCCGATCACAGTGACGGGGTCGCGGCGGATTCGCACCGCCTTCCCTGGTCCCTCCCGTGAGGGGCGACCCGGGCGCTCCAAAACATCCTTACGCTAGCAGACGGCGCCGATCCATGTCAAGCCCCTGACACCCCAAGCCCGCCCCCGTGGATCCAGGCGCTCAGCGGTGCCCCCACTAAATCAGTTGGGTGGCCGAGCGCTGGACAGCCACCATGATCCTGCCCGACCGATGCAATTATTCCGACGAGCCTCCGGAAAGTTTCCTCTTGACATCGCAGCCCCACTCCCGACATAGTATTCCACATTACACAACGTATGGCCGCAATGCGCAACGAACAAACCTCGGGTCGCGCGCGTCCCCGTTACGCCGTCAAGGCTGTGGAGAAGGCGCTCACGATCCTGGAGGCGCTCGGGAAGGAGCCGGACGAGCTCAGATTGGCCGACCTGAGTCGCCGGTTGGCGATCGAGAAGAGCACGCTGCACCGCCTGCTGGGAACCCTCGAGGGACAGGGGTTCGTACGGCGCGATCCGGTGTCGCGGCGCTATTCGCTCGGCATCAAGATGCTCGAGCTCGGGACGGCCGTCACCGTTCGCAGCGCACTGGGGCGGGCCGCGGGCCCGGTCCTCGACCGATTGGCGATCCGGTGCCAGCAGACGGTGAACCTGGCGGTGCTGGACGGCGATGAGATTCTCTATGTGGCCAAGCGCGAATCCCCCGAGCCCCTGCGCCTGACCGTAGAGGTCGGCCGGCGACTCCCGGCGCATTGCACAGCCCTGGGCAAGGCGCTCCTCGCGTTCCGGCCGGCCCCGGAGGTCCGTCGGCTCTTCAGCCGAAGGCGACGCCTCCGGCAATTCACGCCCAACAGCATCACCGATCCCCGCGACCTGGTGAGGCATCTGGAGGAAGTCCGGCGCGCCGGCATCGCTGTGGATCGCGAAGAGCTCGTCCGTGGCCTTCGATGCGTGGCGGTGCCGGTGCTGGACTTCACGGGGTACGCCGTGGCGGCGATCAGCATATCTGCGGCAGCCGTGACCCTCGGCGAAGATCGGGTGACCGAATTGCGGCCACTGCTGGAGGAGGCCACCGCCGAGATCTCCAAAGCCCTGGGCGGGCCCCCCAGCCCTCCGGGGGCCCCTTCCTTCCAGGGTGGGCCGGAGCTCCGGCCTCGATCGGAAAGGCGCGGCGGCTGACGGCATGCGACGTGGTGTGCCGCATGTGGGGCGGGAGGACGTCGGGTGAGGCTGGCGCAATTCGCTGTGCCGGGGCTCGGAAGCCGGGTGGGTTTCGTCGAAGGGGATCGTGTCGTGGACATCACCGCCCCCCGCGAGGGAATCCGTGGGGTCGTGGACTTACTGGCGAAAGGGGGCACGGCCGCCGGGGTGAAGCGTGTGATCCGGCGGCTTCGCGGGTCAACGCGCCGGGCGTCATACGCGTTTGCCGACCTGAACCGGGCACCGGGATCACGGGTAGCGCATCTCCGGATCCCCATCGATCCTCCCGAGGTCTGGGCCGCCGGCATCACCTATCGGCGGACCGCGGACTTCTACAGCCACGCCACGGCCCGGGCCGAGGGGATCTATGACCGCGCCTACGAGAGCGAGCGGCCCGAACTGTTCTTCAAGGCGACGGCCAGCCGCTGTGTCGGGCCGAACGCGCCGGTCAGGATCCGGAGCGACTCCCAGCTGACCGCTCCCGAGCCGGAACTCGCCTTTGTCCTGGGAAGGAACGGCGACATCGTCGGCTACACGCTGTGCAATGATCTCTCCGCCTGGGACATCGAGCGGGAGAACCCGCTCTTCCTCCCTCAGTCCAAGATCTTCGCCGGATGCTGCGCCCTGGGCCCGGTGATCGTGACGACCGACGAGCTCCGGGATCCGTACCAGCTCGAACTCACCTGCCGGCTCTGGCGAGGGGGCCAGGTCATCTTCGAGGAACGCGTCAAGACCAGTCAGCTCAAGCGGCGCTGTGACGAGCTGGCGCGGTGGGTTCTACGCGACAACGTGATCCCGGTGGGAACCGTGGTCTCGACGGGTACCGGGGTCCTCCTCCCGGACGAGCATGCCCTTCGTGAAGGCGACCAGGTCGAGATCACCGTGCCGCAGATCGGGACGCTGGTGAATCCGGTCCGCCATGGGTAACAGCCGCCGTCTGAGCTGTGGGCCGCGTCCGAGCAGGTCAACGGGGGCCGCGCTCACAGGAGTCGTGGCCACATGGCTAAGCTCGGGAGCATCGAACGGGTTGGCCTCCACCTCAACCGAGATGAATTGGAAAGGAGGTTGTGCCATGAGGAGGCGGGCACTCTTCGCCGCGCTGGTCATTGCGAGCCTCATCCTTGCCGGCGGGTCCGGACCGACCGTCAGCGCCCAGGAACCGAAACCCTTCACGCTGAGGATGCAGTCCAGTCTCCCCCCCGGGGATCCCATGTTCGATCACGCCAGCGCATTCGCCCAGCGAGTGCAGGCGATGTCCGGAGGCCGGCTGAAGATCGAGATGTTGCCGGCGGGGTCCATCGTACCCGCCTTCGAGGTGCTCGACGCCACTAACCGGCGGGTGATCGATGGCGCCCACACCGCCGTGATCTATTGGGTGGGGAAGCACCGCGCGGCAGCGGCGTTTTACGGCACGTTCAGCTTCGGCATGGACTGGTTCGATTTCCTCGGCTGGCTGTACGAAGGAGGCGGTTTCGAGCTGTATCAGGACTGGTATCGAAATGTCCTCAAGATGAACGTCGTGGCGATTCCGGCGTGGTTTGTGCCGGGTCAGCCCCTCGGGTGGTTCAAGAAGCCGATCGCCAAGTGGGAGGACCTCAAGGGCCTCAAGCTGCGCATCCCTGGCATTGCGGGGGAAGCGCTGCGGGAGGCGGGAATGGCCATCGTGACGCTCCCCGGCGGCGAAATCCTTCCCGCGGCAGAGCGTGGCGTCATCGACGCGGCGGAGTGGGCGGGCCCGATCTTCGACATGCGTCTCGGCCTGCACACCATCTTCAAATACTACTACCTGGCCGGGATGCACGACCCCATCGCCGAGAACGAGATTCTGATCAACAAGGACGCCTGGGACCGTCTTCCCGCAGACCTGCAGGAGATCGTCAAGGCCGCGGCCACGGAGGTCTCCTTCCGCTGGCTGCTGGGTATCTTCCGGCAAAACGCCGCTGCGCTCAAGGAGTTGCAGGAGAAGCACGGCGTGAAGGTCGAGATCGTTCCCCGGGAGATCAACCTGAAGATCATGGAGGCGCTTGACCGGCTCGCGGAAAAGGAGGCCGCGAAGGACCCCTTCTTTAAGAAGGTGCTCGAGTCGCAAAAAGCCTATGCGTCGCTGGTGGTCCCCGCCCGGCGCCGTCTGATACCCTCTTATGAGTTTGCAGCGGACCACTACTGGCCGCGATAGGGCGGCTGCCTGAGCACTTCGCAAGGTGGGTTTTGGTCCCGGGAGCTCCCGGGACCAAGACCCTGCGGAGGTTCCCGTGACGCCGCCGAAGTACTTTGAGGATTTCACGATCGGCGACGAGTTCGAAAGTCGCGGACGCACGGTTACGGAGGCCGACATTCGGATGTTCATCGGGGCGACGGGGGCCGACCACCCAAACCACACGGACGCCGAGTACTGCCGGCATCACCCGATCTTCCGACAGCCATGTGCGCCCGGGGTGCTCGCGCTGAGCGTGGTCGACGGATTCATCGCCGAAGAGATCACCCGGAAGTGCGCGCTGGTACTCAACTACGGTCACGACAGGATCCGGTATCTCAGACCGGTCTATCCGGGGGACACGCTCAGGGCGAAGATCAGGGTCACAGGGCGAGACGATAAGAATGCGGATTGGGGCGTGCTGACGATCGAGGCTCACGCCGAAAACCAAAATGGGGAACTCGTCCTGGTCAACGTGAACAAACTGCTAATCCAGCGAAAGGGGTCGCGCTGGAGCGGTGGACTAAGGTAAGGTTGGCCATGGGGTTAAGCGAGGACGGTCTTAGCGCTCTCGGGGGTGTCAAGATTCTGAGCTTCGCGCAGGTCGGCGTCGGTCCGGCCGCTGTGCAGCTCTTGGCGGATCTGGGTGCTGATGTGATCAAGGTGGAGCGGCCGGGCACGGGGGCATGGGAGCGGAGCTGGTCCGGGGCGAACGCCTTCATCCAGGGTGAAAGCCTCTTTTTTCTCGGATTCAACCGGAGCCAGCGGAGCCTGACGGTCGACCTCAAAGCGGAGCAAGGCAAAGAGGTCATTCATCGATTGATCCGCGTGTCGGATGTGGTCGTCGAAAACTACCGACCGGGCGTGATGGACAGCCTGGGCTTGGGGTACGAGGCGTTGGCGCGCCTCAATCCACGGATCATCTACTGCTCGGCTACGGGGTTCGGTCCGGAGGGCCCATCTAAATCCAGACCCGGCCAGGACTTGATCATCCAGTCCGAGAGCGGCCTTGCGAGCATCACCGGCAGGGCGGGCGATCCCCCGACACCCACAGGTGCGCCGATCATTGATATGCACGCGGCGGCATTGCTCGCACTCGGCATCGTGACCGCGCTGGTGTGCCGCGCGCGCACGGGGCGCGGGCAGAAGGTCGAGACGAGCCTCCTAGAGGCGGCGCTCCACCTGCAGCTAGAACCCCTGGTCTACTTCCTGAACGGCCGACGGCTAAGGCCGCGCAGCAAGGAAGGCATTGCCAGCACGTACCATGGCGCGCCGTACGGAATCTACCGGACCAGTGACGGCTTCTTGGCCCTGTCGATCATTCCCCTCCAGAAGCTCGCCGACGCCCTTGGGCTCCCGGCGCTGAAGGCGCTTTCGGAGCAGGACGCCTACCAGCGGCCGGACGAGATCAAGCGGACGGTTCAGACCGTGCTGACCGAACGGAGCACCGACGAATGGGTCCGACTCCTACTCGAGCACGACATCTGGTGCGGCAGGGTGCGAGAGTACGACGAGCTCGAAGCCGATCCCCAGCTGGTAGCGCTCCACGCCTTTGTGGACGTCGAGCATCCCAAAGTGGGAACGCTCAAAACGGTGCGACACCCGGTTCGCTTCAGCGAGACCCCGGCCCGGATACGCCGGCACCCACCGCTCCTCGGCGAGCATACGGTCGAGATCCTCCGGGACCTCGAGTACAGTGACGGGATGATCCACGACTTGAAGCGCCACGGGGTCGTGTGACGGCTCGGTGCTATGGGAGCGCGTCTCGGCATCGAGAACCACGTCGCGACCATCACGATCGACAACCCCCCGTTGAACCTTCTCGATCGCGCGGTGCGGGCTGAGGTGCTGGCTCGGATGAACGCGGCTGTGGAGGATGGCGGCGTTCGAGCGATCGTGATCACGGGTGCTGGCGAGCGGAGTTTCTCCGCGGGATCGGACATACGGGAGTTCGTCGATGACATTCGAAGGAACAGGGGTGCAGAGCGGGCGGAACATGAGTACGAGCTTCTGAAGCAGATCGCCACGTGCCCGAAACCGACCATCGCGGCCATCGAGGGATACGCCCTCGGCGGCGGCTGCGAACTCGCCATGGCGTGCGATTTCCGCGTCGCGGGGGAAGGCGCTCGGCTCGGCTTTCCAGAGATCAAGCTCGGCGTGTTTCCCATCAATACGGTCGAACGGAGTCTGCTCCTGCTGGGCGAGGCGAAGACGAAGGAGCTCATGTTTTTCGGCGATCCGATCAGCGCCGACGAGGCGGCCCGCATCGGGCTCCTGCATCGGGTCGTGCCCACGGGGCATGCGATGACGGCCGCTCGGGAGCTGGCCGAGCGGCTCGCGCGCCTGCCCGGCGCAACCCTGACGGAGCTGAAGGGGCTCACCGCGAGGCACTCCCTCGAGCCGTTCGAGGCAGGAGGCCGTTTGGCGCGCGAGGCGGCCGCCCGGGTGTTCAGGACCGAGGACTTCCGGGAGGGGGTCGCGGCGTTTCTGGAGAAGCGCGAGCCGCGGTTCCGGCACCGGTAGGGCTGCGGACGGCTCCCTCCCGGGCGGGGGCGTGTCCGCTATGGCCGTCGTGAGCAGGGTCGCTGTCAGAGGAAGATGAGCGATGAACTTCGACCTCACGGAGTCGCAGCGGCTCATCCGGGAGATGGCCCGGGACTTCGTCGAGCGCGAGGTGAAGCCCCGCGCCGCGGAGATCGATTGGAGCGACGAATGGCCGTGGGATCTCTACAAGCGTATGGCCGATCTCGGAATCCTCGGGATGACGTTTCCCGAGGTGTACGGGGGCTCGGCTGCCGACACCGTAAGCTGGTGCATCGCCCAGGAGGAGCTGGCCCGCGGATCGGCCGCCGTGGCCGATGCCCAACTGATCTGCAAACTCATGGGTGACATGATCCTCAGCAACGGAAGTGAAGAACAGCGGCGAAAGTTCGTCCCGGCCATGGCTCGCGGCGAGAAGATCTGCGCGATCGCCCAGACCGAGCCCGGGGCCGGGTCGGACGTCGCCGGCATCCAGACCACCGCGCGGCCGACGGGCGACGGATACGTGCTCAACGGTACCAAACGGTTCATCACAGCCGCCCTCGTCTGCGACCTCGCCGTGGTGGTGGCCACGACCGACCCGCGGAAGGGGCACGCGGGGATCACGCTGTTCCTCGTCGAAATGGGGACGCCGGGATTCTCGCGCGGGTCGAAGGAGGACCTGCTCGGCGTGCGCGGGCTCGCGACGGGGGAGCTGGTGTTCGAGGACTGCCACGTCCCGGCCTCCTGCCGCCTCGGCGCCGAGGGGGACGGCTTCAGGCGGGCCATGAGATCTCTCGACACGGGGCGGATCGGCATCGGCGCCCAGGCGCTGGGGATCGCGCAGGCGGCCATGGAGGCGGCGGTCACGTACGCGAGACAGCGCCCGGCGTTCGGCCAGCCGATCGCGAACTTCCAGGCGGTCCAGTTCATGCTGGCGGACATGTCGGCGCAGATCGAGGCCGCCCGCCTGATGCTACGGAAGGCGGCGTTCCTCAAGGATAGCGGCCGACCGATCATCCGGGAGGCCGCCGAGGCGAAACTCATGGCTTCAGAGATGGCCCACCGGGTGACCACCGATGCCCTCCAGATTCACGGGGCCTACGGGTACTCAACGGAGTCCCCGATCGAGCGGCTCTACCGGGACGCGCGCGTCTACCAGATCTGGGAGGGGACGAGCCAGATCCAGCGGCTGGTCATCGCGCGGCAGCTCCTCCAGTAGGCTCGCGAAGTGGGGGAGAAGTATTCGCTGGAGACCACCGCAGTGGGCGACATGAGCGCGGCTCTGGCCGCGGTGCCGATCGGGCACACGGAACGGTTCTCCAAGACGGTTTCGGAGGCGGACGTCTACGCCTTCGCGGGGATCACCGGGGACTTCTACGGGGTCCACGTCGACGAGGAGTTCGCGAAGGGGACGCGCTTCGGCACGCGGATCGCCCACGGGGGGCTGCTGGTCGGATTACTCTCGACCGTCATGGGGCGGGTGGCGGCCCGCATTCCACCACCTGGGGGCGTGTCCTACCGGTACGACCTCACGTTCGTGGCACCCGTGCGCTTCGGGGATACCGTCACGGCAGAGATCACCCTGAGGGAGACCCGAGAGGAGCGGCGCGAGCTCGTATTCGAGGCCCGCTGCCGCAACCAGCGAGGGGATACGGTGGTGGAAGGGCAGATGATCCTCAAGCTCGTCTGAGGGCGCCGGCGGCCAGCCGGCATCCTTCGAAGCGAGAGGCAGGGAGGCTCAATGCTGACGAACGCCCTGGTGGCGGAAGCCCAGTCGCGGCTGCTCCGCCGGATCGACCAGACGGCAGCCGAGATCGAGGAGCGCTTTCCCCATGCCGCGGATGGCCAGACCGGACGCTGGGAGAGCAGGCCGGAGGGCGCGTGGACCGATGGGTTCTGGGTCGGCTTATGCTGGCTCGCCTACCAACTGACAGGGGAGCCGCGATACCGAACGTGGGGCCTCGAATGGGCCGAGCGGTTGCGCGGTCGCGAGAAGCGCCTGACGCACGATATCGGCTTCCTGTTCCAGTACTCCGCCGTCCTGGGATGGCGGATCGCGCGGGAGCCGGCGCTCAGGGAGCTCGCCCTCGCGGCGGCGGACCAGCTAGTGTCGATGTGGCATCCGAAGGCCCGAGTGATCCCGGCGGGCACGCAGGCTGAGGTCTCGGCCGGCACGGATGACGTCACCATCGACTGCATGATGAACCTCCAGATACTCTGGTGGGCAGCGGCCGAGACGAGCGACACGCGGTATCGCGACGTGGCCGTGGCCCACGCGGAGCGGACCGCCGAGTGGCATGTTCGGCAGGACGGTTCGTGCGTTCAGTCGGTCCACTTTGACCCGGTGACGGGCGAGCCGGTGAAGAAGCACACGCACCAGGGTTACTCATCAGAAGGGACCTGGAGCCGGGGACTGGCGTGGTGCGCCTACGGGTTCCTCGAAGCCCATCGGGCGACAGATCGCGAAGATTTCCTCGACATCGCACGACGCGCGATCGAGTTTCACACCCGGCGGACGGCGGATGACCCGGTGACCTACTACGACTATGACGACCCGCGTATCCCAAACGCGCCCAGGGACACGTCAGCGGCTGCCATCCTCGCATCGGCGGCACTCGGGATGGACGCGATCCTCGGGGCAGAAAAGGGTGAGAGCCACTTCAGGGAGGAGGCCGCTCGTGTTCTGAACGCCCTGATTCGTGGCTATCTCACGCCGCTTGACACGAGCGATCGGCGGCCGCCCGGGATGCTGCTTCACGGATGCTACAACCTGCATACCGGGGAGGCGCCGGATCACGAGCTCATCTGGGGGGATTACTTCTTTCTCGAGGCCCTGACGTGCTGGCAAGCCCGTTAGAAGGCTGGGCGAGAGGCCAACCTCACCTCGGGCCGTTCGCCCAGACTTTGGTGGGATGGTCGTGTGCCGACAACCCGCTTCCCAGGCATGCTAGATGGACGATCTCTTGATTCCCCAGCAGCTGCCAAATGGGGTCCATGCCCTTGACACGCCTGGCCGTATCTCCGTAGAATGCGGCCAACATTCCCCGGGGAGGCCTGATGGCACCGGGCCGGGAGGGCCGCAGCGTACTCATGGCCGCTTCACGGTCACCTCCTCACGAGCAGCTTCGGTAACCGCGACGTTCGAGCTGTGCCCTCATCCCGGTTACCGAACTGATCCGTTGCGCGGCCGTGATGAACGGACCTAAAACCCGTCCAGGACCGCGCAACCCCCCAGAGGAAAAGGAGGGGACAATGAGGAAGTGGGCGATTTTCGTTGCCTGTCTGCTCGTTCTCGTCACTCTTGCGGTGGTGGCCTCCCGGCCGACGCGGTGGGCCGCCGCCCAGCCCAAGCCCATCACCTGGAAGGTGCAGGGCGCCTGGCCGCCAGCCTCCATCATCCACGACGCGGCGAAGATGCTGGTGGAGATGATCGAGAGGATGGCCGGCGGGCGGCTCAAGCTGGAGCTGCTGCCCGCGGGCGCCATCGTGCCGGCCTTTGAGATCCAGGATGCCGTGAACAGGGGTGTCCTGGACGCGGGGCACACCACCCCCGGCTACATTGTCGGGAAACTGAAGGCCTTCATCCCCCTGACCCACGGCCCCCTCTTCGGGATGGATTTCATCGACTACTTCGGGTGGTACTGGGAGGGGGGAGGCCACGAGCTGCTCAACGAGGCGTACCAGAAGCAGTTGAAGATGAATGTGGTCAGCTTCCAGCTCCACCCGGAAGGGCCCCAGGCGATGGGGTGGTTCAAGAAGGAGATCCGCCGCTTTGAGGACGTCAAGGGTCTCAAGTACCGCATCTATGCGGCGGGGGCCGAGGTGTACAACAAGCTGGGCATCAGCGCCGTGGTGCTCCCCGGGGGCGAGATCGTCCCGGCCCTCGAGCGGGGCGTGATCGACGGCGCGGAGTGGATCAACTGCTACGACGACAAGATCCTGGGCATCGACAAGATCGCCAAATACCACTACGCGCCGGGGATGCACGAGCCGGTGACGGTGGGGGAGTTCATCATCAACAAGAAGCGGTGGGACGAGCTGCCGGCGGACCTGAAGGAGATCATCAAGACGGCCGCCCAGGCCGCGTACTGGGTCCACTTCGTCCGGTTCCAGGAGAAGACGGCGAAGGCCTGCGCGGAGCTGATCGCGGCGGGCATCAAGGTCATCAAGACGACGGACGAGCTGAACAAGCAGTTCCTGCGGGCGTACGACGAGATCTGGCAGGCGGACGCGGCCAAGGACGAGTTCTACCGGAAGGTCATCGAGTCGCAGAAGAAGTACGCCGAGCTGGTGGTCCCCTACCGCCTCTCCTACTGGCCGCCTTACGACTTCATCGGTGAGCACTACTGGAAGGAGAAGGTCTGGCTGAAGTAGGAGGCCCGGCGACACGCCGGCCATCCTGACCCGTCGGTAGACGCGTCAAGACCGGGGACGGGGCCGGCCTGCGCTGGCCCCGTCCTGGGGGGGAGCGGCTCAGCGTGTTCAGAGGGCATCCAAGCGGCTCGCTGTCAGGAGGGTGACCGCAGATGGCTGATGACGCTCGAGGCCGGCCTGAGACCCCGGGCCCGCCGCCGGTCCTGGTCGCCTTCGTCCGGACGATCGACACGCTGGGGGAGTGGTCGGGCCGGCTGTTCTGCTGGCTCATCATCCCCATGGTGGGCGGGCTGACCTACGAGGTCATCGCCCGGTACGCCTTCAGCGCCCCCACCATGTGGGCCTATGACGTCACCTACATGCTCTACGGCTCCCACTTCATGCTGGGGGCGGCCTACACCCTCTACAAGGGCGGCCATATCCGGACCGACATCTTCTACCAGAACTGGTCGCCCCGGGTCCAGGGCCTGATCGACGCCGGCCTCTACCTCTTCCTCTTCTTCCCCGGGATCATCTTCTTCCTCCTCTCCGGGGGGGTGGAGGCCCTGCACTCCTGGGACATCCGAGAGCGGTCGGACGCGAGCCCGTGGCGGCCGCCCCTCTACCCCTTCAAGAGCGTCATCCCGGTCGCGGCCATCCTGCTGCTCGTCCAGGGGGTCTCGGAGTTCCTCAAGAGCGGGTACGCGGCCCTAAAGGGCCAGCGGCTATGAGCCCTGAATATCTGGGCCTGATCCTGCTGGCCACCCTCCTGGCCGGGATCTTCGTCGGCTTCCCCATCGCCTTCACCCTCATCATCCTGGCCGTGGTCTTCGGCTACCTCGGGTTCGGGGACACGGTCTTCTACCTGATGGTCTTCCAGACCATCGGGCTCATGAAGGAGGAGACCCTGGCCGCCGTCCCCCTCTTCATCTTCATGGGACATATCCTGGAGCAGGCGGGGCTGATGGAGCGCCTGTTCCGATCGTTCCAGCTCATCCTGGCCCCGGTGCGGGGCTCGCTCTACCTCGGGGTCCTGGCGACCGCCACGCTCTTCGCCACCGCGACGGGGATCATCGGGGCCTCGGTGACGGTCATGGGTCTGATGGCGGCGCCGGCGATGATTCGGGCGGGCTACGACACGCGGCTCTCGGCGGGCGTGATCACCGCCGGGGGGTGTCTCGGGATCCTGATCCCCCCGAGCGTGATGCTGGTCGTCATGGGCCCCGTGGTCGGGGTCTCGGTCATCAGCCTCTTCGCGGCTGCCATCGTCCCCGGCCTCATCCTCTCAGGGCTCTACAGCAGCTACGCGATGCTCAGGAGCTTCCTCAACCCCGCGCTCGGCCCGCCGCTGCCGCTTGAGCAGCGGGCCACGTCCTACGGCCAGGTCCTCAAGGAGTTCTTCGCAGGCGTCGTCCCGCTGGCGGTCATCATCTTCGCGGCCCTGGGAAGCATCATCGCCGGGCTGGCGACGCCGACCGAGGCGGCGGCCATGGGGGCGACCGGCGCCGTGCTCCTGACGGCCGCCTACGGCCGCCTCACCCAGACAACCGTGCGAGAGGCGGCGCTCAGGACGCTCCAGACCTCGAGCCTCGTCCTCTTCCTGGCCGTCGCCTCCAACATCTACGGGTCGGTCTTCACCCGTCTCGGGACCGGGACCATGATCGCCAACGCCCTGCTCGCCCTCCCGGTCCCACCGCTGGCGCTGCTGGCGCTCCTGATGCTGGTGATCTTCCTCCTCGGCTGGCCGCTGGAGTGGCCCGCCATCGTCTTCATCTTCCTCCCGATCTTCCTCCCCGTGGTCCAGGCGCTGAAGTTCGACCTGGTCTGGTTCAGCACCCTGGTGGCGGTGAACCTGCAGACGGCGTTCCTCTCCCCGCCGGTGGCGATGGCGGCCTACTACCTGAAGGCCGTCGCGCCGCGGTGGGAGCTCCTGGACATCTACCGCGGGATGTTCGACTTCATGGTCCTCCAGCTCATCGGCCTGGTGATCGTCTTCCTCTTCCCCCAGGTCGCCCTCTGGCTCCCCAACCTGCTCTTCCGATAGCCGCCCTCCCGAACCCAGCGAAACAGCCCATCACATGACCACGCCGCCGTCCACGTGCAGGGCCTGGCCGGTGATGTTGCGGGCCTCGCCAGAGGCCAGGAACACGGCGGCCCAGCCGATGTCCTCGGGCGTCTGCTCCCGTCTCAAGGGGATGATGGCCTGCACGCGGCTCTCGAACACCTGGCGGGCCGTCATCCCGGCGAACTGGGGGTTGGTCCGCGCCATGGCCTCAGCCAGCTCCTGCCAGAAGGCGGTCCAGAGCATGCCGGGGCAGATGGCGTTCACGGTGATGTTGTGGGCCGCCAGCTCTTTGGCCATGATCTTGGTGAAGGTGATGACGCCCATCTTGGAGACGCTGTACGGGGGCATCGTGGGCGAGTTCATGGGCCCAGCGATGGAGGCGATGTTGATGATCCGGCCGGCCCGACGCTCGATGAAGTAGGGGGCGATCGCCTTGCAGGCGAAGAAGACCGCCTTTACGTTGACGCTGTAGACCCGGTCCCAGTCCTCCTCGGTGTTGTTGGTGAAGGGCATGCCGGGCTTGCAGGCCACGCCGGCATTGTTCACGAGGACGTCGATCTTCCCCAGCTCCTGCCTCACCCGCTGGAAGAGCGCGTCGAAATCACCCGGTCTGGTCACGTCAGTCGTCACGACCAGCGCCTTCCGGCCCAGGGCCTTGACCTCTTCCGCCACCTTGGCCGCCCCCTCGGCCTGGAGGTCCGCGATGGCGACATCCGCGCCTTCCCTGGCCATGCACAGAACGATCCCCCGTCCGATGCCCATGGCGCCCCCGGTGACGATGGCCACCCTGTCTTTCAGTCGCACTCGGCATCCTCTCCTTTATGGGGGTCTCCATGCGGGTCAATCAGCAGGGCACCC
>Ga0137796_10001515_pt1 | contig 13209 bp, 13 predicted proteins | sample OV2TP3_FD_97704 | JGI IMG/M metagenome (GOLD analysis project Ga0137796, IMG submission 97704)
CGCGCTGGTGCCGGTGCCGGTGTACCAGCACTTCAAGCGCGCGGTCGAGCTTGCGCCGCGCGCCTATACCGAGATTCCGCTGGTGCTGCAGGGCGGGCGATGGGTATTCGACCTGGATTTCCTCGAAAAATCGATTGCTTCGAAGACGCGCGTTTTCTTTCTCTGCAACCCGCAGAACCCCGGCGGCACGGTTTTCAGGCGCGAGGAGCTCGAGCGGCTCGCCCGGCTGACGCGCGATCTGGTCATCGTCTCCGACGAGATCCACTGCGACCTCATCCTCGACGCCCACCGCAAGCACCTGCCGATCGCAAGCCTCGGACCGGATGTCTCGCGCCGCACGGTGACGCTGATGTCGGCGAGCAAATCGTTCAACTTCCCTTCGGCGGGCTGCGCCTGGGCCGTGATCGAGGATGAAAGCCTGCGGCGCAGCTTCTCAGCCGACCTCGACGCGCACGCGCTGCATTCGCCCTCGGTGTTCGGCTACGTGGCGACGCTCGCCGCTTACCGCGAGGGCGATGCCTGGCTTGCCGCCCAGCTCGACTACCTGCGCGCCAACAGGGATTTTCTCGAAACAACGATGACTCTTCCGATGGCGCATGTCGAGGCGAGCTACCTGGCGTGGATCGACTGCTCGGGCACGGGCCTCAGGAACCCCTGCGAATCCTTTCTGCAGCACGGCGTGGCCCTGTCCCCCGGGGCGCAATTCGGCGACGCGCGCTTCGTGCGCCTGAATTTCGGGACGCAGCGCGCGCGGCTCGCCCAGGCGCTGGAACGCATGCGGCGCGCAATGCCATAGCGGCGTGCAGCACGCGCTCGAGGTGGGGGTCGCGCACCCCGGCCCCGTGCATGTGGTCGAGCGTGTTCTGGATGTAGTCGACGCAGGGGCCGCGGATGCCGATTCCCTGCGCCACCAGCCGCGCGCGGCCGTGCAGGTCGAGCTCGCGCACGTAGCTCGGGTGCAGCGGGTCGGCGAGGAACGCCAGCGCCCGAATCGTGCGCCCGCTGCGCAGGCGCACCGGCACGAGGCGCGGCTCGTACACGCGGCGCGGCATCTCGCGGTTCCACAGGCGCATGAGCGTGCGGCGCACGTTCCCGGCGGCGATGCGAAACGCCATTCCCCAGCAGGAGCCGCCGCGGCACAGGCCCACGACGAGGCCCGGCCTGCGCCGGGTGCCGCGGTAGCGGGTGGACAGGATGCACAGGGCGCGGTGATAGCCGTGCACTTGGGCCGGCGCCTTTTCCTCGAAGCGAAAGCACGGCGACCAGATGAGCGAGCCGTAGCCGAACACCCAGAGGTCGCCCTCGGGCAGCTGCGCGATGAAATCCTCGAGCTTCATGAGACATGCGGATTATAGAATCGGCGCGATGCCCTCCCGCCGAGCGCCGATCGTAGGCCGCTACACCGCCGAAGAGGTCGGCCTCGCCGCCCGCAACCACGGCATGCCGTTGGAGGCGCTGCGCTACGACGTCACGCCGGCCGGCCTGCATTACCTGCTGGTGCACTTCGATATTCCCGCGGCGCCGGCGCGCCTTCAGCTCGCAGGTCTGGTCGAAAAGCCGTTTTCAATCGACGCGGAAGAGCTCAAGGCCCTTCCCGCGAAGACCTTGCGCGTGACCATGGAGTGCGCGGGAAACGGCCGCGGCCAGCTTGCACCGCGCTATCCGTCGGTGCCGTGGCTGGAGGAAGGCGTCTCGACCGCCGAATGGACGGGGGTGCCGCTCGCGGCGCTTCTCGAGCGCGCCGGCCTGCGGCCGGAGGCGAGGGAGATCGTTTTCCGCGGCGCCGATCGCGGCATCGACCGCGACGTCGAGCATGAATTCGCGCGCAGCCTGGCGCCGGCGCAGGCGATGCGCGAGGAGGTGCTCGTCGCCTACGCCATGAACGGCGCGCCGTTGCCGCCGCAGCATGGCGCGCCGCTGCGGCTCGTGGTGCCGCGCTGGTACGGCATGGCGAGCGTCAAATGGCTGCATGCCATCGAGGCGATCGATCGAGCGTTCGACGGCATCCAGCAGGCGCGCAGCTACCACTTTCGCCGCACTCCCGGCGAGCAAGGCGAGCCCTGCACGCTGATGCGCGTCAACTCGCTGATGGCGCCGCCCGGCATCCCCGATTTCTATACGCGGCGCCGGGTGCTTCCTGCCGGACCTGTCGCGATCATCGGGCGCGCCTGGTCGGGCGTCGCGCCGATCGCTCGCGTCGAGCTCGGCGTCGACGGCGCGTGGCGCGAGGCAGAGCTCGATCCTTCAGGGCACGCGTACGCGTGGCGCGGCTGGCACATGCAATGGGAAGCCACACCGGGCGAGCACGAGCTCGCCTGCCGCGCCGCCGACGCCGCAGGCAACGTACAGCCGCTCGAAGCGCCTTGGGACCTGTCGGGCTTCGGCAACAACTCGGTGCAGAAGGTCCGTGTCACGGCCAAAATGTCAACGCAGGGGCCGGCGGCACGTTGATTGGGCAGATCCGCATCGGATCCCCATCGATACAGGAGAAATCCCAAGTGAAGAAGCTGCTCGTTGCATTGATCGCTTCGGCGTTCGCGGCCACCGCGTTCGCTCAGGCGCAGAAAGCCACGCCCGCGACCCCCGCGGAGCCGAAAGGCCAGACCGGCGTGGAAACGAAGAAGGCCACGCCCGCGACCCCGGCCACCCCGGCGGCCAAGGCGAAAACCGACAAGAAAAAGGCAAAGCCCAAGGCCAAGGCCAAGTCGGACGAGAAGAAGAAAGACACCAAGTAACAACGGCTTCGTCGTCCCCGGAAAGCCCGGCTTTGGCCGGGCTTTTTTTTGGGTTAGAGTCTATTGATGAAATTCCTTGCGGCATTCGCGCTCGCCGCGGCGGCATGCGCGGTGCATGCGGACGAGCAGGAGTGGACGGCGCCGTTCATCACCACGCCGAGCGACGTGGTGGAACGCATGCTGCAGCTCGCGGGAACGCGACCGGGCGACCTGGTCGTCGACCTCGGCTCGGGCGACGGACGCATCGTGATCGCGGCGGCCCGGAATTTCGGCGCGCGCGGGCTGGGCATCGAGCTCGACGAAAGGCTGGTCGAGCGCTCGCGCGAGAACGCCCGCCTCGCAGGGGTCGACGACCGCGTGTCGTTCGTACAGGGCGATGTCCTGGTTTCCGACATCTCGCAGGCCACCGTGGTGACGGTGTATCTGCTGCCCGCGCTCATCGGCCGGCTGCAGCCCCGTTTCATCGGCGAGCTCGAGCCAGGCGTGCGGATCGTCTCGCACGCGTTCTCGATGGCGGGATGGAAGCCCGACCGCTCGGAAACCATGCGCATCGCAAGAGCGCATCCCGGACAAGGCGATTTGAGCACGCTCTACCTGTGGATCGTGCCCGTCGACGTGCGCGGGTCGTGGCAGGGTGAAGGATGGCGGCTGCGGATCGAGCAGAACTATCAGCACATCGAGATCGAAGGCGCAAGCCGCGCAAGCCTCTCCGGGAGGGAGATCGCCTGGGAGATGGGGGAGGCTCGCTTCCGCGGCCGCGTCGAAGGCGGCCGCATGGCGGGCGAGCTCACTACCGGCGGCCGCAGCCGGCCGCTGGTGCTTACCCGCGGGCGCTAGGACGAAAATCGGGGACGGCTACCGATTTTTGCCTCCAAATCGGTAGCCGTCCCCGATTTTCGAATTTCGGGGCTAAAGGACCTTGCCGGGGTTCATCAGCCCCTTGGGATCGAGCGTGCGCTTCAGCGCGCGCATCAGCTCCATTTCGAGCGGGTCCTTGTGGCTGCGGATCTCCTCGCGCTTGAGCTGTCCCAGGCCGTGCTCCGCGGAGATCGAGCCGCCGAGCCGGGCCACGGCGTCGTAGACGATGCGGCTCACCGCTTCGCGCTGCCCGACGAGCGCTTCCGGGCCGACGTTGTAGTGGATATTGCCGTCGCCGACATGGCCGAAAGCGTAGATGCGGGCGCCGGGAAACGCCGCCGCTATCGACCGTCCGGCGAGCTCGATCAGCTCGGGCGTCTTCGACACCGGCACCGAGACATCGTGCTTGACGTTGGTGAACTGCGCCTCGGGAATGCTTTCGCGTATGCGCCACAGCGAGCGCGCCTGCTCGTCGCTCTGCGCGAGCACTGCCTCCTGATCCACGAGCGCCTGTTCGACCCGGCTGCGAAGTTCCTCATGCGTGCTGGTATCGGCGGCCTCTGCCAGCACGTACCACGGGTGTGGCTGGGGCAGAGGATCGCGGATTTGCGGCACGTGGGCGAGCACGGCTTCGAGGCAGCTGCGGGATACGAGCTCGAAAGCGGACAGCCGCTCGCCGATGCGCTCGTGGAGCAGCGCGAGCAGCTCGACGGCGGCGCGCGGGCTGTCGAGCGCGATCCACGCGGTCGCGGTGGCGGTGGGCCTCGGATAAAGGCGCAGCACCGCGGCGGTGATGACGCCGAGCGTGCCTTCAGCGCCGAGGAACAGCTGCTTCAGGTCGTAGCCGGTGTTGTCCTTGCGCAGGCTGCGCAGGCCGTTCCAGATGCGCCCGTCGGGCAGGACGACCTCCAGGCCGAGAACCTGCTCGCGGGCGCTGCCGTAGCGCAGGACATTGACGCCCCCGGCATTGGTGGAGAGATTGCCGCCGATCTGGCAGCTGCCTTCGGCGGCAAGCGACAGCGGGAAGTACCGCCCCGCATCCGCCGCCGCGCGTTGCACGGCGGCGAGCACGCAGCCCGCCTCGGCCGTGACCGTGTCGTTCAGCGCGTCGAGCGAGCGGATGCGGTTCATGCGCCCGAGCGCCAGCACGATCTCGCGCCGGCGGCCGGTCGGCACCGAGCCGCCGCAAAGCCCGGTGTTGCCGCCCTGCGGCACCACGGCCACGTCCTCGCGCGCGCAGAGGGCGACCACGCGCGCCACCTCGCCGGTGCTTCCCGGCCGCACCACGCACTCGGCGGCTGCCGAATACTGCCTGCGCCAGTCGGTGAAATACGCTGCGGTATCCTCGGGCGAGGTGAGGACGTTCGACGCGCCTACAATCTCGCCTAGGCGATCTTTCATGGTCAGGATTCTCATATGGTAAGCCGGGCAAAGGAAGTGGCGGCCAGGCGCTACCGCGAGTCCGCGGGCCGCTATTACGAGGAATTCGAGGTGGGCGATGTCTACGAGCACCGGCCCGGGCGCACGCTCAGCGAAGCCGACAACACCTGGTTTTCGCTGCTGACGATGAACCAGCATCCGCTGCATATCGATGCCGCCTACGGCGCCGCCACCGAGTTCGGCCGCCCGCTGGTCAATTCCTGCCTCACCCTCGCCATCGTCACCGGCATGAGCGTGTCGGACGTCAGCCAGAAGACGCTCGCCAATCTTGGCTGGGACAAGGTGAGGCTCACGGCGCCGGTGTTCGCGGGAGACACGATCTACGCCGAGTCCGAGGTCATCGGCAAGCGCGAATCCGCGTCGCGGCCGCATCACGGCATCGTCACGGTGCGCACCACGGGGAAGAAGGCCGACGGCACGGTGTTCATGACTTTCGAGCGCTCGGCGCTGATTCCGATGCGCGGGCACGCCGTCGATGACAAGCTGGATTACTAAGCTCCTTGCCCTTGGGCTGGCTGCGGCGGCGACAATCGCGGCCGGCGCCCAGCCTGTCATCGTCGGCGCGGTGGTCTCGCAGTCCGGGGCGCAGGCGAGCCTCGCCGCCGATTACCGCAAGGCACTGCTGCTTTGGCGGGACGAGGTCAACGCCGCCGGGGGCCTGCTCGGCCGGCCGGTGGAGCTGCGCCTGCTCGACGACGGCTCGCATGCGGTGCGCGCCGGCCCCCTGTATGCGGAGCTGATCCGCGACCACAAGGCCGACCTGCTGATCGGCCCCTACGGCAGCGCGGCGACCCTGCTGGCCGCCGCCGAAGCCGAGCGCTCCCGGCGGGTGATGGTGAACGGCGCCGGGGCTGCAAGCACCGTCCACAAGCGCTCCCCGCAGTACGTGTTCCAGAGCGCCATTCCCTATTCGGCCTACGGCGAAGGCGTGCTCGAGCTCGCCAGGAGCGCCGGTTGCAGGCAGCTTTTCATCCTGGCCAACGACAATGCGGCCGCAGCCGAGATGGCCGGGGCCGCGCACGCGGCTGCGCGCTCGCAGGGGTTTTCCGCGGGCCAGGCGGAGACCTACAGCGGCGGAACCGCCGGCTTTACGGTTGCGCTCGAGAAGGCGCGAGCCGCGGGTGCCGATTGCTGGATTGCCTTCGGCGGGGCTCGCGATGCGGCCGAAATGGTGAAGACCTTCAAGAAAGCCGGGTATGCGCCGCGGCTTTTTTTCGCCAGCGGGTCGACTCGCCGCAACTTCATCGAGCTGGTCGGGCAGGATGCGGAGTTCACCCTCGGCGTAATGGAGTACGATGCGCGCTTCGCCACGCCCGGGAACGCGCAGTTCGCGAGAGCGTTTGCGGCGCGCTGGTCGGCGCGGCCCGGGCGCGCAGCGGCCGAGGGCTATGCGGCTGCGACCGTGCTCGCCGAGGCGGTGCGGCGTGCCGGCGCTCTGGACCAGCACAAGCTGCGCTCGGCGCTCGCCGCGCTCGAAATCGACACCGTGCTCGGCGCATACAGGGTGAACCCCGCAAATGGCGCACAGGTCGGTATGAAACCTGCCGTGACGCAGATCGTGGAGGGCCGGCCGCAGATCGTGTCGAGCGCCACGCTGCAGCCTTATCCCCGCTGGAACGAGCGGCGCCTGCTGAAGTGAATACGAAATGCCATTGAATCGCTCGTTCCTGTTTGCCCCCGGCAACGTGGCGCGGCGCATCGAGAAGGCGCTCACCCTGGATGCCGACGCCGTGATCCTCGACCTCGAGGACTCGGTCGCGACCGCGGACAAGGCCGCCACGCGCAAGCCGGTCGCCGAGGCGCTCGCGCAGCCGCGCCGCTGCCGCGGCTACGTGCGGGTGAACGCGCCCTCGACGCCGTTTTGCTACGGCGACCTCGTCGCGACCGTGCACCAGGGGATCGACGGCGTGGTGGTGCCCAAGATCGAGAGCGCAGCCGACCTGCACGCCATCGACTGGCTGATCGCCGGCCTCGAGCGCGAGCGCGGCATCGCGGAAGGGTCGCTGGACTTGATGCCGCTCATCGAGACCGCCGCCGGCGTGCACCGCGTCGACCGCATCCTGCAGGCGCGCAGCCTGCGGCCCTATCCCGGCCCCTGGCGCGTGAAGCGCATCGCGTTCGGGGCGGCGGATTACGCGAACGACGTCGGCCTCGCGCCGGCGCTCGATGAGCCCGAGCTTGCCGACGCCCGGGCACGGGTCGTGCTCGCCTCTCGTGCGGCCGGCATGGAGAACCCGATCGACAGCCCCTGGTTCCACTTCAAGGAGACGGAGGCCTTCCGCCGCGCGCTCGAGCGCAGCCGCCGCGCCGGGTTTCAAGGGCGGCTGTGCGTGCATCCCGACCAGATCGCGCCGGTCAACGCGGCCTACCTGCCGAGCGACGATGAGATTGCGCGCGCGCAGCGCATCGTCGCTGCGTTCCGGGAAGCCGAGGCCAGGGGCGAAGCGGCCGTCCAGGTCGATGGCCAGATGGTCGATTACCCCGTCGCCTACCGCGCGCAGGCGCTCCTCGCGGCGGTCGGGAAGGACGAGTGACGCGCGATGTCGTGCTGGTGCCCGGACTGTGGATGCCCGGCGCGGCGATGGCGCTGTTTGCCGCGCGACTGGCGAGGCGCGGCTATTCGCCCCGCGTGTTCGTCTACCGCGGGCGCAGCCCTTTCGACGCCAATGTCGAGCGCCTGGCGCGCTTCGTGCACGAGTCGCTCGAGGGCCGCGCAGCGCATTTCGTCGGCCACAGCCTCGGCGGAGTGCTGATCCTCGAAATGCTGAACCGTCACCCGGAGATCCCGGTTTCTTCGGCCGTGCTGCTGGGCGCTCCGGTGCGCGGCTCGCTCTCCGGACGCCGGCTGCGGTCGCAGCCTTTCGGGCGCTGGATGCTCGGCGCGTCCGAGCCGCGATGGGCGCACTGCGAGGCGCGATGGCGGCGCTCCGAGCCGCTGGGTGTCGTGGCAGGGACGCTTCCCCTGGGGCTTGGGCGCGTGCTCGGCCGCTTGCCGGGACAAAACGACGCCGTCGTGTGCGTGGACGAGACCACGGTGGAGGGAATGACGGCGCGCGCGCTGGTGCCCGAAGGCCACAGCATGCTCATCATTTCGGGACGTGTAGCGAATCTTGTCGACCGGTTTTTCGCTGCGGGACGCTTCGCATGAGGATCCTGGCCCTGTTCTTCGTCCTGCTTCTCCCCGGATGCGAGTCGATCTCCTATTACGCGCAGGCGATCGGAGGCCATCTCAACGTGATGGCCGCGGCGCGCCCGATCCGCGAGTGGCTCTCGGACCCGGCGACTTCGCCGGAGCTGCGCAAGCGCCTCGAGGCGGCGCAAGGCATCCGCGAGTTCGCCTCGAAGAGCCTCGCGCTGCCCGACAACGGCAGCTACGCCTCGTATGCCCGGCTGGAGCGCCCCTACGTCGTGTGGAACGTCTACGCAGCGCCGGTATTTTCGGTCGAGCCGAAGCAGGAGTGCTTCCCCTTTACCGGCTGCGTCGGCTACCGCGGCTTCTACTCCGAGAGCGACGCGCGCAGGCACGCGCAGAAGCTGCGCGCCGAAGGCTACGACGTGCACGTCGGCGGCGTGGCCGCATATTCGACGCTCGGCTGGTTCGACGATCCGCTGCTCTCGACCTTCATCAAGTACCCCGATGCGCAGCTCGCCCGGCTCGTGTTCCACGAGCTCGCCCACCAGGTGGTGTACGCGCGCAACGACACCATGTTCAACGAGTCGTTTGCCGTGGCGGTGGAGGAAGAAGGCGTGCGGCGCTGGCTCGAGGCGCAGGGACGCGCGACCGAGCTGGCGGCGTTCCGCGCGGCGCAGCTGCGCAAGCGCGAATTCGCCGCGCGCGTCAGGGAAACCCGCGAGCGCCTGGCGGCGATCTACCGCATGGACCTGACGAGGGAGGCGATGCTCGAGCAGAAGCGCGGCGAGTTCGAGCGCCTGCGCAGCGCCTATGGCGCGATCATGCCGCAGCAGCCGAACAACGCTTTCCTGGTATCGATCGCCCTCTACACCGAGATGGTGCCGGCTTTCGAGCGCCTGCTGGCGCAGGAAAATGGCGACCTCGCGCGCTTCTACGAGAAGGTGCGCGCGCTCGCCGCTACCGAGCGGTCCAGCCGAGATCCATTGTTAGCGCGGCGCCCGTGATGACACCCGCGGGATCCGAGCACAGGTAAGCGACGAAATCGGCGACCTCGGCGGGCTCGATGAGGCGCTTGACCGCCGCCGGGGCGAGCATGATGGACTCGATCACCTGCTCGGGCGACAGCCGATTGGCGCGCGCCTGGTCCGCGATCTGGCTGTCGACCAGCGGCGTGCGCACGTAGGCGGGGCAGATCGCGTTCACGGTGATGCCGTGCTCGCCGCCTTCGAGCGCGGCGCTGCGCGTCAGGCCGAGCAGCCCGTGCTTGGCGGCGATGTAGGCGACCTTGAACGGCGAAGCGACCAGGGCGTGGATCGAGGCGATGTTCACCACGCGCCCCCAGTTCTGCTTTTTCATCGCCGGCCAGCAGTAGCGCGTGAGCAGGAACGGCGCGCTCAGCATGAGCGAAATCATCGTGTCCCATTTCTCCTCGGGAAACTCCTCGAGGGGCGCGACGTGCTGGAACCCGGCGTTGTTCACCAGGATGTGCACGCCGCCATGCAGGCGAAGCGTCTCGTCGACCAGCTTCCTGCATCCTTCCCGCCGCGACAGATCGGCGGCCACGAAGCTCGCGCCGATCCTCCGCGATTCCCTGAGACCGGCCTGCTCGTTCACGTCGGCGAGCACCACCGAGCACCCGTCGCCGGCAAGGCGCTCGGCGCAGGCAAGGCCGATGCCGCTCGCGGCACCGGTGACGAGGGCGACTTTCTTCACGAGATCGCGATGTCGACGATCTTGCGGAACGCCGGCCGCGCGGTGAGGCGCTCGAACCACGCCGTGAGGTTCGGAGCCGCAGGGCGCTCGATCGGCAGCCGCATCCAGAGCTGAACATGGCAGGCGAGAGGAATGTCGCCCATCGTAAGAGCGCCGCCTGCAAGATAAGGTCGATTCGAAAGATGTTTCTCGGGAATGGCGAGCAGCCCGGCGCATTTCTTTATCGCTTCCCCGATCGCCTTCATGTCGCGCTTCTCGGGCGGGGTACGCACCAGGGGCCAGAACAGCGGGCGCTGGAATTCTCTTGAGAACGTGAACGTCCAGTCCATCCAGCGCTCGGCGTCCGCGCGCGCCTTGAGGTCGGCCGGCCACAGCGTGCCGGCCCCGTGCTTCGCGGCGAGGTAGCGGACGATCGAATGCGATTCCCACAGCACGAAGCCGTCGTCGTCGATGGTCGGCACCAGTCCGGTCGGATTCATCGCCAGATATTCGGGCGTGTTGTTGACCCCGAACTGCATGCCGGCGTCGATGCGCTCGTATGTCAACCCCAGCTCCTCGGCCGCCCAGAGCGCTTTCTTCACGTTGACCGAATTGACGCGACCCCAGATCTTCAGCATTCAGAACCCCACCGCTTGGCCGTCGCGGCGCGGATCGCTGGCGGCGAAGTAGCCGCCTTCGAGCTTCCAGAGCATCTGCGCGCTGCCGAACTGGTTGTAGTCGTCGATCATGACGATCCTGTGGCCGCGGCGCTGAAGCTCCTCGAGGACGCTCGGCGGGAAGTTGTCCTCGACGCTCACGTCGAGGCCCTGCACCACGCGAAAGCGCGGGCCGTCGGACGCGGCCTGGGGGCTCTGGCGGTAGTCGGCGATGCGCACCATCACCTGGGCGTGTCCCTGCGGCTGCATGGTGCCGCCCATGACGCCGAAGGTCATCACCGGCTCCCCGTTCTTCGTCACGAATCCCGGGATGATGGTCTGGTACGGCCGCTTTTGCGGCCCGAGGCAATTCGGGTGGCCGGGACGGATCACGAAGGTGGCGCCGCGGTTCTGCATGGAAATGCCGTCGACCACGATCCCGGAGCCGAATCCCATGTAATTCGACTGGATGAAGGAGACCATCATGCCCGAGGCGTCGGCGGCGGTGAGGTAGACGGTGCCGCCTTTCGGCGGCGTGCCGTGCGCGAAGTCCTGCGCGCGCTTCATGTCAATGAGTCTTGATCTCGATCGCAAATACTCTTTGTCAAGCAGCGCCTTGGGACTGACGTCCATGTGGTCGATGTCGGCGACGTAGCGCCAGGCGTCGGCGAAGGCGAGCTTCGTCGCCTCGATCTGCAGGTGAAGGCTGTCGGCGCCGTCGACCGGGTGCGAGCGCAGGTCGAAGTGCTCGAGGATGCCCAGCGCGATCAGCGCCACGATGCCCTGGCCGTTGGGCGGAATCTCGTGCAGCGTGTAGCCGCGATAGTCCATCGCGAGCGGCGTCACCCAGTCCGATTCATGAGCCGCGAGGTCGCTTGCCTTCATCGTGCCGCCGTTCCTGCCGGCGTGCGCCTCGATTCTCTGCGCCAGCTCGCCGCGGTAGAAGGCTTCTCCCTTCGTCGCAGCGATCTTCTCCAGGGCCTCGGCGTGCTTCGGGAAGCGGAATCGCTCTCCAGGCCCCGGCGCGCGGCCGCCGGGCATGAACGCTTCCGCGAACCCAGGCTGCACCTTGAGCTCCGCCACCTGCTTTTCCCATTGCGACGCGATCGTCGGCGACACCAGGAAGCCTTCGCGCCCGTAGCGGATCGCGGCCTCGAAGAGCTTCTCGAACGGCAATTTTCCGAATTTCCGGTGCAGCTCCACCCAGGCCGAGACGCAACCCGGCACCGTGACCGTGTTCCAGCCGCGCTGGGGCATCGCCTTCTGCCCGGCGAAGTAATCCGTGGTCCAGGCGGCGGGCGAGCGGCCCGAGGCGTTCAGCCCGTGGAGCCCGGCGCCGTCCCAGAGGATCGCGTAAGCATCCGAGCCGATGCCGTTGGAGACCGGCTCGACGAGCGTGAGCGTGATGGCGCTGGCGAGAATCGCGTCGACCGCGGTGCCGCCGGCGGCGAGCATCTGCAACCCTGCCTGTGCGGCGAGCGGTTGCGAGGTCGCGACAACATTCTGCGCAAGCAGCGGCTTTCTCGGCCAAGCGTAAGGGTTCGTCCAGGAGAACGGCGTCATTGCCCTATTCTAAGAGACGGCGACACGGCGTTTCGGGCGCGACCGGCCCGATTCACATCTAAACCGTCCGCGCTTGTTGAATATCGGTGAGACCCTGCAGAACCTTGTCGATGCCATCCTGTTTCAGGGTGCGCATGCCGGCTACCATGCCGACGGCCGCGACGTCGCTCACCGGCGCGCGCGTCTGGATGAGCCGCTTCACGGCCGCGTCGGCGACGAGCAGCTCATAGACCGCCATGCGCCCCTTGTAGCCGGTGCGGTCGCATTCCTTGCAGCCCTTGGCGCGATAGAGGGTGACTTTGCCGTCGCTGCGCCAGCCATGGAGCAGCTTGCCAGCGTCGAGCGGCGTGTCGCTGCAGTATTCGGCGGCCAGCGCTTCCAAGTCGGCGCGCTCCGGCTGGTACGCAGCCTTGCATTGCGGGCAAAGCTTCCTCACGAGGCGCTGCGCCAGCACGCCGAGCAGCGCGTCGGCGAAGTTGAACGGGTCCATGCCGAGGTCGAGCAGCCGCACCACGCTTTCCGCAGCGCTGTTGGTGTGCAGCGTCGAGAGCACGACGTGGCCGGTAAGCGAAGCCTCGATGACGATCCGGCAGGTCTCGGCATCGCGCATTTCGCCCACCATGATGACGTCCGGGTCGGCGCGCATGAAGCTTCGCATCGCGGCCGCGAAGGTCCAGCCGATCTTGGAGTTCACCTGGACCTGGCGCAAGCCGGGCTGGGTGATCTCGATCGGGTCTTCCGCGGTCCAGATCTTGAGATCGCTGGTGTTGAGCAAGCCGAGCAGGGAATGCAGGGTCGTGGTTTTGCCCGAGCCGGTCGGCCCGCACACCAGGAACAGGCCGTGCGGCCGCGTCACCAGGCGCTTGATGCTGGCGAGCGTATGCGCATCGAAACCGAGCTTCTCGACCGGCAGGGCGTCGGCGGCGGTGAGGACTCGGATGACGATGTCCTCCAGGCCGTTGGCGGTCGGGATGGTAGCGACCCGCAGGTCGACGTCGAGCGGCCCGAAGCGCCGGAACTCGATCTTTCCGTCTTGCGGCTTGCGCCGCTCGGTGATGTCGAGCTGGCTCATGATCTTGACGCGCGAAACGAGCGCGTTGCGGAACCTGTACGGCATCTCGAGGTAGGTGAT
>Ga0137796_10001520_pt1 | contig 13171 bp, 10 predicted proteins | sample OV2TP3_FD_97704 | JGI IMG/M metagenome (GOLD analysis project Ga0137796, IMG submission 97704)
GTTTCTCGCTCTGGTTTCATACCGCGCCACCTTTGTTTGCAGGCTAAGGCGGCATTGGAATCGGTCAATGCCAAGCTGATCGGTTGCGTCCTCAACAGCGTTCACACTGATCATCAGCCCTACTATTATCGGGACTATCATCGTCAGTATGGACGCTACGATGAGGATGCCGCAAAGGCGGAAGCTTCTGCTGATGCAAAAGAGAGTTCTTCTCTGGCGTCGTCGGGGACGTTTGAAAAGTTGAAGGCCCTGCAAGAGCCATTTCTTATTTTCCTCTCTGCCGGCTTGAGCCGGCTCAGCGAGCGCCTCAAGAGGGAGCGATCGAAGAAGGAGTCAAAATCGTCCGTTGACGACCAATGAAGTCAAGGAACCATCCTTCCGACGGCCGGTTTGGATCCATATTCTCCAAGGAGCGCTTCTTGGCGCTCTGTTATTTTCTCCCTGGTTATACGGGTTAGCCCGTTTCCGCGACCAGCTTGTTGCCGAACTAATTGTCCTGGCCCTTTTTTTGGCGGCGTTTCCCTTTCTGGACTGGCCTAGAGTCTTTAGGCATGGGGACAAGACGATCGATGTCTTGGTCTTTTTTCTTCTTGGTGTAGGATTTTTTTACGTCGCTTTCTCTACCCTTCCCTTCTTTAGTTTGGTTGCTTTTCTTCGCTTGCTGAGCTGCGTTCTCTTCTACGTTCTGATCCGCGGCGCATTCAAGAGTACCGGCGAATTAAGGGTCGCTCTTTGGTTTGTCTTGATTACGGGAGTTTTTTATTCTGTCTATGGCCTTGTGCAATACTACGGGTACCTTCCGCACAAATACTGGTATCAACCTTGGTCTTTGGCTTCTCGTTACGTCAATGGAGGTCACTTCGGCGCGTTTTTATTTTTTCCCATCTTCATAGGTCTTTCTTTGCTGATCTCGAGCCGTAACATTTTTGTTCAGCTACTGCATATTGCTTTTCTTCTCCTCATGGGTTGGGCCCTCCTTCTCAGCCGTTCCCGGATGGTGTGGATTGCGTTTCTCATGGGATTGGTTGTTTTTATGGGAATTGCACAGCAAATCCGGCTATTGAAGGGGAAGACGGTGTTCGGGCTGGCTCTGTTTATTTTGCTGGGTGGGACATTGTTGGTGGCCCAAGGCGGAGTGGGGGAGATTGCAAAAAGGTTTCAGGAGCTTTCCAACGCGATTCATTCTCCGCTGGATCCCGAGGCCACTAAATTCTACAGTGTAGTTTACCGTTTTAAACTTTGGGAAGCCGCCTCTAGGGCCATCTTTGACAATCCTCTGGGCTGGGGGCTTGGGACTTTTAGCGCGATATTCCCGCAGTATCGAGTACATTCGGATCGCTTTTTTGTTGACTACGCCCATAATGAGTTTTTTCAGGTAGGAGTCGATCTAGGAATTCCAGGGATTCTTCTTTTGATCGTCCTGTTGTTTTGTTATCTTCAAAGAGCGTATCTGTTCCTGAAGAAAGAAGCTCGGTCGTCCAGTAAGGCAATCGCTGCCGGCTTTGTCTCGCTTTGGGTAGGGCTTGCCCTGGTGAGCCAGTTTGACTTTCCAATACGGATCTACGCCAATGCGCTTTTCCTTATGACCGTCTTGGCTCTAAGCACGTATCTTTTTGATTCTCACCCTCCATCCGGATCCCGCTCTGGGCGCAGGAGCTCCCAACCGGGTCTGGGCTTATTTAGGCCGTTGTGCCTTGTCGCAGTCTTCACAGCAACTTTCTTTGTTGCCTTCCATCTTTTTGCCCAAGTCCATTTTGAAAGAGGGCGGTTGCTAGAAAAGGATTTCGCTTGGCAGAAAGCATTGGACGCCTACGAAAAGGCGGCTAAACTGTTTCCCTTTTCTGCGGAATACCAAGAGGCGCTCGCTTCTCTTTCACAGAAGAGGGCTATAATTTCGCTCAACCGGGAGCAGAAAAAAAACCTGGCTGCAAAGGCGATTGACGCCTATCGGATGGCCATCAGCCTTCATCCCCACAAGGCAAGTTTTCATTACTATCTTGCTTTTGCCTATGAGGCCGGAGGGGACTTGGAACAGGCAAAATCTGAATTCAAACAAGCCATCGAACTCGATCCCAACGAAGCGCTTTTGGTTTCCGATTACGGCCATTTTGCCTTAAGGCATTCGATGGCGAAGGATGCCGTCACCGCATTTGAAAAACTCAAGAGCATTCCTTTTCAGGAAAATGCTCGAACGAACTTCTGCCTGATTGTGAGGGATTGTTACCGCTTGACTCAGGACTACAAAGACCTTAGGCGTGTCACTCCCGACGATTCTTGGGGCCATAACTGCCTAGGGATCTTGCTGGCGGAGAATAATCGGTGGGATCTCGCCAGGATTGAATTTGATTTGGCGATCCAGCGGGCCGCTTTGGAAAATCATGAGGCCGATATGCGAAAGCGAGTGTCCGATTTTTACCTTGAGCACAGCCAGCCTTATGGGGTCAACGATATTTACGGAGGCGTCGTCTCCTCATGAAATCAGTAGCGCCGGTTGTTCAAGAAGGAGGATTTCAAGCGCAGGCCGTTTTTATTGTGATCGGTGTGCTTGCCATCGCTTGCGTGGGTTATCTTTGGACCCTCGCCGATTATTCCCAGATGAACATTGTAATGGCACTTCTGGGTGTGACCTTCTTTTTGATTTCTTTCATTTCCATTAAAACGGGACTTATTTTGATGGTATTCGCCATGCTTTTTTCCCCGGAGTTTGAGGTCGGAGCGGTAGGCTTCCAGACCATAGGTACCCTCGGGAGCCGCGCCATCACGATTCGGGCGGAAGACATTCTTATTCCCGTTCTCTACCTAGCTTGGCTGGCGAAGCTCGGGATTCAGCGTGACTCCCGTTTGTTTGTCAGCTCACCCGTAAATAAGCCGATCGTTCTTCTCCTGGCTTTGACTGCTGTCTCAACCGCGGGTGGAATCAACAGCGGAATGATTCTTCTGAAGCCCGCCCTTTTCTATATTTTAAAAACCGTAGAATTTTTTGCGATTTTCTTCATGGTCTTAAATTGCGTAACGACGGAGAGACAGGTCCATGAGTACATCGGGTACGTCTTGATCGTTTTGACTCTTGTGGGAATCTATACGCTGTTCCAAGTCCCTACCGTGCAAATTTTTTCTCAGAACAGAATTACGGCACCGTTTGAAGGCAGGCCCGAGCCCGCTACCGTGGGAGGTTACATGGCGTTTCTCTTACCGATCGTTTTCAGCATTTTTCTTTACGAAAAAAAATCTCTCTGGAGGTTTCTTTATGGCTTGCTTTTCATCATCGTTTTTATCCCCTTCCTTTACACGTTAAATCGGACCTCCTACATAGCCTTATTGATTGGTCTCTTTTTGATTGCCGTGTGGCAGAAAAAGAAGTGGCTTCTTTTTCTTCTCGTGAGTTTTTTGGTTGCCTCTCCTTTTTGGCTGCCTCGGGCAGTCAAAGAACGAATTGCGTTCACGTGGGAGGACGCCGTGAATCCTGGAAGATTCATGGGCGTCGACCATTCTTTACAAGAGAGAGTGGTGGTGTATGAAAAGATGTGGTGGAGCTTGCAGCGTCGGCCGCTCATTGGGTGGGGGGCGTCGTCATTTAATCATCCGGACAGCCAGTACGCCAATACCTTCCATGAAACCGGACTGGTTGGTATTGTCCTGTGGGCGTGGCTTTTCACAAGAATTTTTCGCATGACGAAATGGCTTTTTCGTTCGCTCGAGGATAGCGCGACAAAAGGAATGGTGTTGGGTTACCGCGCTGGTTTGATTGGACTGCTTATTCATAGCTTCGGTGCGACCACATTTTACATCGTACGGATCATGGAGCCTTTTTGGTTTGTCACAGGTCTCATCGTCGCCCTTTATTTGATTCGAAGCAATCAGGCGCGGCCCGCGGAAGTGGCTTCTTAGAACACCTAACAAAGTTATCATAATGATAACTGCTATCTCCAGACCGTTGTCACTCAGCTACGCATCCTGTCTCCTAGACAACGGTATTCATCCGGTAAACTGGTTTTGTTAGGTACTGTTAGTATATTTTGATCGAATCACCCGGAGGTGGTATTATCCTTTCCCATCCGAACTTCAGGAACGACTCCCACGGATTCGTGCTGAGAAGGCAGATGACAGAACCATATATAAAATAAAAGAGTTACAATGAAAAAAACGGATGATTTGAGTCTAAAAAGTCGGCCACAGGACAGGCCGCAAAAGTTTGGTTTTAGCGCCGAACCCTATACGGCGGTCAGAATAGGAATAGTCGGCTGCGGCTACTGGGGGCCGAACCTGATCCGCAATTTCCACGAGCTAAAGCAGTCTCAGGTGGTTGCTGTTTGTGATCTACAAAAGGAGAGGCTCAAACCCCTTGCCAAGCGTTATCCCGGCGTCAGATTAACCACAAAATTTCGTGAAATTCTCCGTGATTCCAGTATCGACGCCGTCGTAGTAGCCACACCCATCTCAACCCACTATTCCATTGCCAGCGAAGCACTCAAGGCCGGCAAACACGTTCTTGTGGAGAAACCACTTGCCGCGAACGCCAGGGAAGGACGTGCTTTGCTTCAACTCGCGCATCGATGCAAGAAAATCCTAATGGTCGGCCACACTTTTGAATACAACCCCGCAGTATTGAAAGTGGCTGAACTTCTGAAAAGGGGAGAGCTCGGGAAGCTCCGCTACATTGATTCGGTCCGCGTCAATCTGGGTCTCTATCAATCGGACGGAAGGAATGTCATTTGGGACTTAGCGCCGCACGATATTTCAATTATCCTGCACTGGGTGGGGGAGATCCCCAAACGGGTCAGCGCTTGGGGCCGTTCTTTTGTCCAGGAGGGGATCGAAGACGTTGCTTTCTTGCGGCTTGAATTCCCCGATAACGTTGTCGCCCACCTTCACGTGAGTTGGCTCGCGCCGACAAAAATCCGACGCATCACCGCCGTGGGCGACAAGAAGATGATTGTCTACGACGATCTCGAAAGTGTAGAGAAAATCAAGATAGCGGATCGCAGCGCACACTCCAATCGTGCCAATTCAGAGTTGAGGATTGGCTACCGGATGGGCGATATCGTAAGTCCGCGGATCGATGTGACAGAACCGCTTTCACAAGAATGCCTTCATTTCATTGAGTGCGTTCTCCGTAACCAAACTCCCCGCAGTGACGGTGAAAAGGGCGTCCAAGTGGTCCAGGTGCTGGAAGCTTGCGACAAGTCCATCAAAAGAGGCGGAAGGATCGTCTCCGTCTAAAGCCCCGATTCATTCCTATGAATGAACACGGTATCCCCTCCAATCCTTACAACCCGCACGCCTGGATCATCGGCGAGCCGAAAATCGGGAAAGGGACATGGATCGGAGCCTTTTGTTTGATTGACGGCCAAGGAGGATTGGAAATCGGAAAGGGATGCGACATCAGTTGCGGAGCTCACATTTTAACTCACTCAACGGTAAAGCGATGTGTAAGCGAGCGTCGCTACAATCAGATCGACCGTGCTCCGACAAAAATCGGTGACTACGTTTTTATTGGCGAAAATGCGACGGTTCTCAAAGGAGCCCGGATCGGTGACCATAGCGTGGTCGGCGCGGGAAGTGTTGTGAAGGAGCATACGAAGATACCGCCTTATTCCTTAGTGGTGGGCGTTCCGGCTCGAATTGTGAGGAGCCTTAGGAAAGAAGTCGAGGCATTAAAAAATGGCAAGAGGCTTGGGAAAAAAAGTCGAAGTTAGCCGCTTCTTCATCACGGGTGGTTTGGGTTTCGTTGGCTCTGCGATTGCGAGACGTCTTTTGAAAGAGGGCGCCAAGGAAATCGTCCTTTTTGATCTCAAAGGAGAGCTTACCCGTGTATTACAGGAGGAAAAGGGAAAGGAACGGCTGCGTATTTTCAGAGGAGACATCACAGACAAGGAGAGAGTCCGTGAGGCCATGGTGGGCTGCGACTATGTTTTTCACGAAGCGGCACTCCGTGTAACTCAATGTGCAAAGGAACCGCGTCTTGCTCATGAGGTCATGGTGGACGGGACCTTCAATGTGGCGGAGGCCTGCGTTGAAAATAAAGTAAAAAAAGTGATCTTCGCTTCTTCGGCGATCGTTTACGGCCAACCCTTGCGTCTGCCGCTCGATGAAGAACATCCTCTCCAGGACACCACTTTTTACGGAATTTTCAAAGTCGCCAATGAGAGGCTCTTTAGAAGCTTTAAAGAGCAGTGGGGGCTTCCTTGCGTTGGCCTCCGTTATTTCAACATTTATGGGCCGGGAATGAACCTTTTTGGTCCTGAGACGGAAGTCTTGGTCCGGTGGTTGGACCGTTTGGACGAAGGGCTTCCTCCCCTGATTTTCGGAGAAGGCAAACAAACCTTGGACTGGATTTATATTGATGACATCGCCGAAGCTAATTGGTTGGCGCTTCTCTCTGAGGAATCAGGAGAGGTTTTTAACGCATGTACCGGACGAGAAACTTCGATCTCGGAACTTTTGAGTCACCTATTGAGTCTTCGCGGTTCAAAGCTCAAGCCGGAATTTAGAGAAGGCAGAGCCGTGAATCAAGTTCCGCGGAGGTTTGGATCCACCGAAAAGGCAAAGAAACGGCTGGATTTTTCCACGCGGGTTTCTTTGGAAGACGGGCTTAAGGAATTTGCGCAGTGGCGGGACAGTATTTTAGCGGAGAAAGGTTTGAGAAGGGAAGAACACCAAATTCTATGAAACAATGGCCGGGAGTGAAGATTCAAATCGGCGAAGGGGCCGAGATCGACGAAGACGTGATCTTAGGCTATCCCTCAAGCAGGCCCGGCACGGGGGGGGAGGTCTTTCTCGGAAGCCGCGCCAGGATCCGGAGCGGGAGTGTTATCTATCAAGCCGTTAAAATCGGCGATGATTTTGCAACCGGGCATCATGTAATCATTCGTGAACAAAACGAAATCGGGGATTCTGTTTCGATCTGGACACATACGGTCGTCGATTACGGTTGCCGAATCGGAAGCCGGATCAAAATTCATTCCAATTGCTACATCGCTCAGTTTACGGTGATCGAGGATGATGTCTTCATCGCGCCGGGGACGATCTTTGCCAATGACAAATATCCCCCCAGCACCAGTTTGGAGGGCCCTCGCGTGAAACGGGGAGCTCGAATCGGCGTTAATGTGACGATCCTTCCGGGGATCGTGGTCGGCGAAGAGGCAATGGTGGGGGCGGGTAGCGTGGTGACGAAGGATGTCCCCGACCGAGCGGTCGTTGCGGGAAACCCGGCCCGGGTGATTGCTACGATCGACGAAGTTCTGGAGAAGAAGAGGAAAACGTCTCCGCGATGACCCGCATTTCTCTGGTTGGCTGCGGCCACTGGGGCCCCAATTACCTCAGGATTCTGAGATTTCTGGACGGCGTTGAAGTCGTCTCGGCCTGCGACAAAGAAAAAGCGCTCCTTCAAAGCATCCAAAAGCAATACCCTGACCTGAGGACCGTGACCGAGCTGGCCGCAATCCTGGATGATCCGCAAACGGATGCAGTCATCATTGCCACACCCGCCGCAACCCATTATGAGCTTGTTAAACGCTCCCTCCAGGCCGGCAAGCATGTGTTGGTTGAAAAGCCTCTGGCGTTGATGATTAACGAAGCCGTCGAACTCGTGCGGCTCGCCCAGTCGAAGAAGCGGACGCTGATGGTCGGCCACACTTTCCTTTATAATCCGGCGATACGTAAGATGAAGGAATATGTGGAAAAGGGGACCGCAGGGAAAATTTATTACCTGTTAGCCGCTCGGACTCATCTGGGTCTGATCCGCAGTGACGTGAACGCCGTTTGGGATCTGGCTCCTCACGATGTTTCCATTTTTTCTTACCTTTTAGACAAACAACCCAACAAGGTATCCGCTGTCGGAGTTTCCCATCTTAAGAAAAACTTCCAAGACCTCGCTTTTATCAGCCTTTTTTACGATTCCAACGTGGTGGGAAACATCCACATCAGTTGGGTGGATTCCAACAAACTCCGGCAAGTGGCGGTCATCGGCAGCAAGGCCCGTATTCTTTTTGACGACCTGAATCCGCTCGAAAGACTGAGGATCTTCGAAAAAGGGGTCAGCCTCGACAAGCCCTATGCGACCTTTGGGGAATTCCAGTTGCTGCTGCGGGACGGTGACATCATTAGTCCGAAGGTGGCACCGGAAGAACCGTTGCGCAATGTTTGTCTTGAATTTATTCATTCGCTTGAAACGGGCAAGAAACCTCTTGCCGATGGGACCAACGGCCTACAAGTGGTTCGTGCGATGTGCGCGATCCAGAAATCGATCGAACGCGAGGGGGCCCCTGTTTCCTTATCCGATTTGGGATGAAAGTTATCGCCATCGGGCCGATGTACAACGAAGGGGAACGGGCAGTCCGTGTGATCCAACGTTTTCCCACCGGCGTTGTCGATGAAATCCTTATTGTTGATGACGCGTCGACGGACGGCATCGCGCAGAAAATCACCCAAACGGGTGCAACGCTCGTTACATTACCCAAGCGCTCAGGGCCGGGCACGGCCATTCGGGCCGGGATCCAGTACGGGCTCAAGAAAGGGTACGATACCTTTGTCATCTTTGCCACCAACGGCAAAGACGATCCGGCGGAAATCCCCCGATTGTTGGCGCCCCTTCGGGAAAATCGTGCCGATTTTGTCCAAGGATCGCGTTACCTCGAAGGTGGACGCTGGGAGAACATGCCCTTTCATTTGATTTGGGGCATTCCCTTCTTTACGTTTCTTTTTTCGCTGGCCGTGAGAAGGAAAATTACCGACGCAACCAACGGCTTCCGGGCCATCCGGAGGACCCTCCTTGAGGACTCGCGGATCAATCTTTGGCAGGACTGGCTGGAAGGCTACCCTCTTGAGACTTATCTTTTTTTGCAAACGATACGGTTGGGTTACCGCGTCCTGGAAGTGCCGGTAACGAAAACGTATCCGGATTCGAGGAAAAACTACACGAAGCAGAAACCTTGGGTTGACTGGTGGAACTACTTCAAACCGATTCTTTACGTGACGCTCGGACTAAGAAAATAACCCGTCGGTTTCCGGCAATCGTCGGGATCGTTCTTTTTGCTTTCCTGATCCGCCTGGCTTTTCTTGCCGCGGTCCCGCCACCGGCGATTGACTCTCAGGGTGACGATTCAATCCTCTATGACGTGGCGGGGAAACAGTTGAGCGAATACTTCAAGAAAACGGGGCCGTTGGTCAAAGAGTTTTTTTTCGGAAATCTTTTCCGGGAACAGGGAATCCTGGCCCGGTACGGCCTTGAGATTCCTTGGGGAGCTTTCAAGCGAGGGATCACTTATCCTTTCTTTGTCGGATTGATTTTTGTCTTCTTTGGCCCGAGTCTCTTCCCTGTTTTTGTGGCTCAGGCGGCCTTGCTGAGCCTGGCCTGCGGTTTGATTTACGGAATCGCAAAAGAGCTGGGAGAGCCGAAAGTCGGGCTCGTGGGTGCGGCCGTCGCGGCAGTCTATCCGCCTTTTATCACCATCGCGTCCAAACTGCTTCAGGAATCTATTTCGATTTTCTTGTTTGTTCTCTTTTACTTTCTGGCTTTGCGCTCAGAGAAATCCTCTTCGCCCCGACTTTTTTCACTCACCGGAATCGTCCTCTTTCTTTATTCGCTCTCGCGCTCGACTCTCGCGTTTTTCCCTTTCTTCTTAGCGGTGATGATGGGAATCGCCTTCCAATTTTTCGGGAAGGCCCGTTTCTCCGTCAAAAATTTATCGGCTTTAGTCTCCTCATTCTTCCTTCCTTATTTAATCTGGACAGGGATCGTGTCTTGGCAGATGCGGCATCCGGCGATTGTGGTAGAGCCCGCGGGGCGCGAGCTTTTTTCGGCCGTCCATCCTGATTACGACGGCTGGACCTCCGATATTTTTCTAGGAAGGGAACCTGACGGCAAAGTGGCCCGAGTCCTGAGGGAGGAAGGAATCTCGCTCCCTTCGACAAACGGAAATTGGGCTTGGCCGGACCAGTCGCAACTGATCGGCGCGTCGCTTAAGATCATTCTTAAACATCCCGTCGTTTCGCTTCGCATGGCCGTGGATAAATTCAGGCTGTTTTGGGGCGAGCCCCATAACTGGCCCTGGAAGTATTTTCTTATTCCGCATGAACCGCTCCGTTGGTTCCACCGGTTTCTTGTCGTCACAGCCGTTATGGGCTGGGTGCTTTGGTGCTTCAACCGGCCCTTTCATTTATGGTTTTTGCTGATGCCAGCTTTGTATGGAACCATTTTTCACAGCTTCTTTCATATCGAAACCCGATACGCCCTTGGCTTCTTCACACTTTTTCCTCTTTTCTCCGGTTTTTTTATTTACTTCCTTTGGATTCACAAAGAATCCCTTCTTACGCCACCCTGGAAATTTGCCGGCCTTCTGACGTTAGCGGCTGCGACAGGATTCGTTTTTCGGATGGGCTCGGAGATGGAGCATGGGCTTGCGGTCGCGCTTCAATCATTGGGCTTGGCCGCGCTCTTTGTGACGGCCGGTCTTTGTTTGTGGAATATCATTCCGAAGGTTCGTTTGCTGGCCGGCCTTTCTGTGACCGCCCTTCTCGTCATGGTTCCTTTTGAGACTTATGCATTGACGAATGAAGATTGGCGTATGTGGAAGGCCCCGATCCGGAACCCGCTTCAACAGGTACGGCAGGAGATATTTCTTCCGCCGGGCAGTCTTCGGGAGTCGGTGAATCAAAATTTAAGATTGGATTTGATTCTTCCTTTGCACCCTACCACGGGGGAGGTCCTGGTGAATGGCGAAACCATTGCCCGTCTCGAATCATTGAAATTTGCCTCGCCCCGTTTTCCGCTCGCCAGCTACAAGGCATTCCTGCGGGATGAGCGGAGGAGGTCTTTTGAGATGCGGCAGTGGTTTTCCGTTCCGATTCCCTCCCGGCTCTTGAAAGAGGGAAAATTTAATACGGTGGAGATTCTTTCTGCCGGAGGGATTCTCCTCTTCGGGGATGATTCGAAAAATTCTCCGCAGCCGGTTTTCCGCGGTCCCCTTTTTCAGCATTCCGATGACGATGTCTCGGTCCTGAAGTACATCTTTGACGGGGATTTTCGGATCAGCGGCACAACGCCTCTCCACCATGGAGGAGTCCGAAGTTCTTTTTATGACGGAAAGGATTGGCGCATGGACGATCTGTCACCGGCCCGAGGGATCCAGCGGGGCGAATACCGGATCCGTATTGAAATCGAAAGCGGAGGCGAAATTTTTATTTATTAAAATGTCGAATCCAAAGATAGATACGAGCAAAGGTCAAGCGTTAGTCACAGGAGGAGCCGGATTGATCGGGTCTCACCTTGCCGATCTCTTAATTGAAAAGGGTTATGAGGTAAACATCCTGGACAATCTGGAGCCGCAAACACATCCGAAAGGAAGGCCTGCTTGGTTAAATCCTCGGGCCCGATTTTTTCAGGGCGATGTGCGGGAGGAGGCGGCTCTATCGCAAGCCTTGGAAGGGGTGTGCGTTGTTTTCCATCAGGCGGCCTTTGGCGGATTCACCTCAGAGATTTCTAAATATATCGATGTCAACACCATCGGGACGGCAAGACTGTTTGAGCAAATCGCCAAAGGGAAATCCGCGGTCCGAAAAATCGTCGTTGCCTCAAGCCAGGCGGTCTACGGCGAGGGCGCCTACCGGTGCGAGCGTCATGGACTTAAATACCCGCCAAAGCGTCCTCTCGCACAGGTTGAGAAGAAAAATTGGGAAACGCTTTGCCCGGAATGCGGAAGTATCCTCAAACCGATTCCTGTCTCTGAAGAAAAGCCCAGCGAAGGAGAAACGGCTTATGCGCTCTCCAAGGAATTTGAAGAAAGATTAGCCTTGGCCTATGGTAAACAACTCGGAATCCCGACCGTGGCCCTGAGATACGCAGTGACGTACGGTCCACGGCAGTCCATTTTTAATCCTTACACGGGTGTTGTTTCCATCTTTTCAACGCGGCTCCTCAACAATCTGCCTCCGCTGGTCTATGAGGACGGCCAACAGACCAGAGACTTTATTTATGTGGGGGACGTAGCTCGGGCGAATCTTTTTGTCATGGAAAACGAAACGGCTGACTTCAAAGTTTTCAACGTGGGCACCGGTATTGCTACCTCCGTCGAAGCTCTGGCGCGGGAATTGGCGTCGATTTACGGAAAAAAGATCGGCCCGGAAATTCCCGGCGAGTTCCGGTGTGGGGACGTCCGGCATATTTTCCTCGATCCCTCCCCCCTGAACCGTTTGGGCTTTCGCGCGGCCACATCCCTTAAAGAAGGATTGGGCCATTTCGCCGAATGGATGTGGACTCACGAACGGGTGGCGGAGTACTTCAGCGAAGCCTATGGGAATTTGAAGAGGAATGGAATCATCCATGGGTAAGTCCAAAGTCCTGGCACGTTCCATGTTTGTTCCGACGGCGGCGGTTTTAATCGTTGGGCTACTGACCTTCATGGGGGCCGTACTAAGATTTTGGAAAATTGGTTTCGGGTTACCCTTCGTCTTTTATTCCGATGAGGCGTTGGTCACCTACATTGCGCTCAATATGGGAGGAGGGGATCTCAACCCCCATTCGTTTATCCATCCCAATCTATTTCATTACCTTCTCTTGTTTTTAGACGTGCTTTACATCCTGGGAGGAATGGCCATCGGTATTTTTCACAAGCCCTCTGATGCTTGGCAACTTTACCGGACCGACCCCACGGTCTTCTACGTCATCGGAAGGATGGCAAATGCCGTATTCGGGACTCTCACGATTCCCGTGATTTACTGGGCTGGAAAAAAAGTTTTTAACAAAGAAACAGGCCTTCTGGCCGCCCTCTTCCTTACTTTCTCTCACATGCACATCCAATGGTCTCAATTGGCCTATGTGGATGTCCCGCTCACTTTTTTTGTCACGCTGGCGTTTCTTTTTTCCTTTCTGGCGTTCGAGAAAGGGAACGTCCGCTCTTTTGTCCTCAGCGGTTTTACCTGTGGGTTAGCGGGGTCGACGAAGTGGCAGGGATTCGTGACTTTGATGTGGGGCCCTTTGGCAAACCTGCTCTTTACTTTGAAAAACAAAACAAATGTCCCCGCCGGTCTTTTAGGAAAAAGAACGATCGTTTATTTTCTCTTTTTCGCATTGACGTTTGTTGCCATCAGTCCTTTCCTTTTCTTGGACTTCTCATGGCTTAAACGGGAGATCGTTTGGATTTGGGGAAATCTGCAACCTTCCGGAAAGGGACAG
>Ga0137796_10001521_pt1 | contig 13153 bp, 13 predicted proteins | sample OV2TP3_FD_97704 | JGI IMG/M metagenome (GOLD analysis project Ga0137796, IMG submission 97704)
GCGATGACGATGGCCACGAAGACGTTGACCGCGAAAGCGGAGCCGTTCGACTCGTTCTGGGAGCTGCCGGGCAACGTGGAGGGCAGCCGGCGGAAGTTCCAGCAGTTCTACCGGCACAACTACCTGCGGCGCTTCCCGGCGGACCAGGCGGCGCGCATCCTCATCATCGGCTGCGGGCCGGGATACCTCACCGACCTCCTCCTCAAGGCAGGGTACACGAACGTCCGCGGCATCGACTCGCGGGCCGAGAAGGTCCGCTACGCCTTGGAGCGCGAGCTGCCCTGCCAGGCCGCCGAGGCGTTCCCGTTCCTCGAACAGGCGGCGCAGCCCTTTGACATGATCTGCCTGGAGTCGGAGCTCAACCACCTGACGAAGGAGGAGATCATCGAGTTCGCGAAGCTGTGCCGGCGACGCCTGCGCCCCGGCGGCACACTCCTGGTCCACTCGCTCAACGGCGCCAACCCCTTCACCGGGACGGCGGCCCTCGCGCAGAACATCGACCACTACAACACGTTCACCGACTACAGCCTCACGCAGGCCCTGCGCCTGGGCGGGTTTGAGGACGTCACCGCGTTCCCGCTGCGCAACTTCGTCTTCTGGACCAACCCGCTCAACTACGTCGGGCTTGCGCTGGAACGGCTCATCGAGCTGGGGATCCGGGGCCTCTATGCGCTGTACGCCAAGAAGCACCCGATCCTGACGAAAAAGTTCGCGGCGATCGCCCGCAACGGAGCCTGATGCGCATCCTCTTCTGCAACTACGAGTACCCCCCGCTCGGCGGCGGCGGCGGCGTGTTCACCGCCGCGCTGGCCCAGGAGCTCGCGACGCGCCACGAGGTCACGGTGCTCACCTCACAGGGGCGGGGCGTGCCGTCGGAGGAGGTGGCGCGGGGGGTGCGGGTCGTCCGCGTGCCGGTCTTCCTGCGCAGACGCCAGGCGGTGGCGAACCTGCCCTCGCTGGCGGCCTACGTCCTGATGGGCGTGCCCGCCGGCAAGCGGCTGCTGCGCGAGCGGGCCTTTGACGTCATCAACACGCACTTCGCGCTGCCCACCGGCCCGGTGGGCGATGCGCTCAGCCGTTGGGGCATGGTCCCGAACGTCCTGACGCTGATCGGCGGCGATGTCTATGATCCCAGCAAGTGGACCTCGCCGCACCGCCACCCGTGGCTGCGCGGCCGCGTGCGGAGCCTGGTCCGCCGGGCGGACGCCGTCGTGGTGTCCTCGGCGAACGTCCAGGGGTATCTCGAGCGGTATTACGCGCCGGGGGTTCCGGCGCAGCGGATCGCGCTGGCGATCGAGCGGCCGCCCGAGGTCGAGGCGGCGCCGAGGGCGGCCTATGGGTTCGGCCCAGACGATGTGCTGCTCGTGACGGTGGGGCGGCTGGTCGCGCGCAAGGCGGTGGACCAGCTCCTGGCGGTGCTCCAGCGGTTGGGGGCGCGGGCCGGGCTGCTGGTGCTGGGCTCAGGGCCTGAGGAGGGCGCGTTGAGGCGCGAGGCCGAGGCGCGCGGCGTCGCCTCGCGCGCGCGGTTCCTCGGGCACATCGACGGCCCGGAGAAGTTCCGGCTCCTGCGGATGTGCGACGTCTATGCGTCCACCAGCCAGCACGAGGGCTACGGGCTGGTGTTCGTCGAGGCGATGACCTGCGGGCTGCCGGTCGTGTGCTATGACCACGGCGGCCAGACCGATTTCCTGGAGGACGGCGCGACCGGCTTCCTGGTTCCGCTGAACGACCTCGCGCAGTGTGAAGCGCGGTGCCGCCAGCTCGCCGCCGACGCCGCCCTCCGCCGGCGCATGGGCGAGGAGAACCGGCGGCGGGCGGAGACGCTCCTCATCGACCACTGCGCGCAGCGCTACGAGGCGGCGTTTGAGGAGGCGATCGCCCGTCGCCGCGCGGCGAGCGGGCCCGCGCCCCGGCGCCTGGCGGCGCCGCGCGCCTTCGCGGAGGCGCACGCATGAAGATCCTCATCACGGGGGGCGCCGGCATGGTGGGCAGCTGCGCGGCGGAGTACTGGGCCGCGCGGGGCCATCAGGTGACCGTCCTCGACAACTTGATGCGCTCGCAGCTCTTCAAGTCGCACCGCGAGAGCGTGGAGTACACCTGGCGCGCCCTCAGCGGGCGCCCGGGGATCCGCCTCGTGAAGGGCGACGTCCGCAACGCGGCCGATATCCGCGACGCGCTGGGCGACGGCGTGGACGTCGTCCTCCACGCGGCCGGCCAGCCCGGGGTGGGGTATTCCATCGAGCGGCCGGAGGAGGACTTCTCGATCAACGCGCTCGGGACGCTGCAGGTGCTGGAGCTGACGCGGCAGCGCTCGCCGAAGGCGGTCGTCCTCTACTGCTCGACGAACAAGGTCTACGGGACGAACGTCGATGCGCTGCCGCTGGCCGAGCAGGAGCGCCGCTACGCCTTCGGGGACGGGTTTGCGGGGATCGCCGAGGCGTTCTCCGTGGACCGCGCCGGGCACACCCCCTACGGCGTCAGCAAGCTCACCGGCGAGCTCTACGTCCAGGACTACGCCCACACGTTCGGGATGCGGACCGGCGTGTTCCGCATGAGCTGCATCTACGGCACCCGGCAGTTCGGGTTCGAGGACCAGGGGTGGGTGGCCCACTTCACGATCGCGACGCTCTTCGGGCGGCCCCTGACCATTTACGGCGACGGCAAGCAGGTGCGCGATGTGCTCTATGTCGAGGACCTCGTGGAGGCCTACGACCGCTTCATCGCGAGCGACATCCAGCACGGGGTCTTCAACATCGGCGGCGGGCCGGGCCAGACCGCGTCCCTCCTGGAGCTGCTCGATCTCCTGGAGCAGTTGACCGGCAAGCGCTCGCCGGTGACGTTCACCGGCTGGCGGCCGAGCGACCAGAAGGTGTACATCTCTGATCTCACGCACATCGGGCGGGTGCTCCGCTGGCAGCCCCGGACCCCGTTCCGGGACGGCCTGGCCAGGCTCATCGAGTGGGTCCGCGCGAATCCAGGGCTCTTCGGCGCGGCATGACCATCCTCGTCACCGGCGCCACAGGGTTCACCCCGCCCCTCCACCCGCGATGACGGTCCTTGTGACTGGAGGGGCGGGGTTCATCGGCAGCCGGCTCGCGCGCCGGCTGAGCGAGGCGGGACACGCGGTGCGCATCCTCACGCGCCGCGCGGATCCCGGGCCCGGGCTGCGGGGCGTTCCCGTCGAGGTGGCGCGCGGGGATGTGGCTGATGCCGAGGCGGTCGAGCGCGCGGTGCGGGGAGCAGAGACCGTCTACCACCTGGCGGGCGCGTTCCAGGGCGTGAAAGCCACTGCAGAGTACCAGCGGACCAACGTCGAGGGCACGAGGCGCATGGTGGAAGCGGCCCTGCGGCACGGGGTGAAGCGGTTCGTGCATTGCAGCACGTGCGGGGTCCACGGCCCGGCGCGCAACGGGCCGATCGCGGAAGCGGCGCCGTTTCGCTACGCGCCGTGGAACGCCTACGAAACCAGCAAAGCGCAGGGCGAGCGGCTGGTCATGCAGGCCGCCCGCGAGCGGGGCCTTGCGGCGTCGGTCGCGCGCCCGGCGATCGTCTACGGCCCGGGCGACCGGCGGCTGCTGAAGCTGTTCACGGCGATCGCCACGCGGCGGTTTGTGCTGCTGGGCGACGGCCGGCCCGCGTATCACCTGGCGTACGTGGACGACGTGGTGGACGGGATGCTGTTGTGCGGCACCCGGCCGGAAGCGGTGGGGGAGGCGTTCCTGCTGGCCGGCGGGGCGTGCCCCACCGTCGGGGAGGTGGCGTCGCTGATCGCCCGGGCGCTTGGCGTGGCGCTGCCGGCGTGGCGGCTGCCTGCCGGTCCGTTCTACGCCGCGGGCGTGCTCTGCGAGCTGGCCTGCCGGCCGCTCGGGATCGAGCCGCCGCTCTCCCGACGCCGCGTGGAGTTCTTCACGAGCCACCGGATCTTCGACATCACCAAGGCGAAAGACCGCCTCGGATACGCGCCGCGGGTCAGCCCGGAGGAGGGCATCCGGCGCACCGCCCAGTGGTATCGGGACCAGGGGCTGCTGGATGGCTGAGCGGGGGCTCACCCAACGGCACATCCGGCTGCTGGGGGCATCGCTGCTGGCGGCGGAGCTGGCGCTGTGGTGGCTCCACGGCGCGACCGCGTCGTGGGCGGCGGGGCATCGGTGGTTTGACCTGGATGTCGAGGGATCCGTGCCGGTGTGGTTTTCCTCAGTCCAGCTCTTCTGCGTCGCAGGGGTCGCCGCTTCCTGCGCGTGGAAGGAGCGGCGCCGGGGTTGGTGGTGGCTGAGCGGCCTCTTCCTCTATCTCTCGGTGGATGAGACGGCCGGGTTCCATGAGGCCATCGGCGAGTGGCTCGGGCGTCGGATTGCGATTCCCGTCTTATTTCCGCAGGGTGGCGTCAAGGTGTGGCTGGCGGCGTTCTCCCCGCTGATCGCGTTTGCCGTGTGGTATGTCGGGAAGTTCCTCTCCAAGGATTTTCGAGGGAAGCTGGGGCCCCGGGTGCTGGCGTGGGCGGGGCTCGCCATCTGGCTTGAGGCGCTGGTGGTCGAGACCGGCTGGGTCTTTCGCGGGACCCCGCTCCCGGTCCTCGTCGGGTGGGAGGAGTTCCTGGAGATGGCCGGCGCCACCTGTTTTCTGATCGCGTTCCTGACGCACGCCGTGATGGCGAGGAAGAGACCTTCATGAGCGGAGCGCAGGCCGACGGCCCGTTGCGCGTGCTGTGGCTGGCCGACAAGCTGGGCTACGGCGACCGGCTGCACGGCGGCGGCCGCTACTACCTCATGGTCGTGCCGGCCCTGCGCGCGGCGCAGGTGGACGTCATCCCGGCGGTGCTGCGCTCCACCAACGGGCTGGCGGGCCAGTTCGCCGCGCAGGGTATCGCGCTGCGGCAGCTTCGCCGCGGGCGCTTCGACCCGCGCGCGCTCTGGGCGCTCATCCGCTGCATCCGACGCGAGCGCGTGGACGTGCTGCATGTGCACGGCTACGGGGCCACGCTGTTCGGGCGGCTGGCCGGCCGGCTGACGCGCACGCCGGTGATCGTGCATCAGCACGACGCCAGCGCCCGCGCGCCCTGGTACGGGCGGTGGCTGGACCGAGGCTTGAGCCCGCTGACGAGCCAGGCCGTCGCCGTCTCCGGCGCGGTGAAGGCGTTCTGCGTCCAGGAGCGCGGCCTCGACCCGGAGCGCGTCACCGTGCTGCCGAACGGCGTCCAGCCGGCCGCGCCCCCGACGCCGGAGGAGCTTGCGCAATGGCGCGCGGCGCTTCGGGTGCCGGCTCGTGCCAGGCTCGTCGGCTCGGCCACGCGGTTCTATCCGGTCAAAGGCGTCCGGTACCTGCTCGAGGCGATGCCGCAGGTGGTACAGGCGATCCCAGACGCGCATCTCGTGCTGTGGGGCGACGGGCCGGAGCGGGAGGCGTTTGAGGCGAGGGCGCGCGAGCTCGGCATCGCGGAGCGCATCCGGTTTGCTGGTTATCAGCCCGACGCGGCACGGCGCCTGGCGCTCCTGGACTGCTTCGCGCTGCCATCGCTCAGCGAGGGGTTCCCCTTCGTGCTCTTAGAGGCGCTGATCGCGGGGCGCCCGGTTGTCTCGACCCGCGTTGGCGGCATCCCGGAAGTCGTGCGGGACGGCGAAGTGGTGCTGGTGGAGCCGGCCAACGCCGACGCGCTGGCCTACGGCATCACGCGCGTGCTGAGCGATGCGGCGCTGGCCGAGCGGCTGCGGCGTGCCAGCCAGCGGGTCGTGGCACGCTTCACGGTGGCGCGCCACGTCGAGCGGCTGCGGCAGCTCTACGAGGGCGCTGTGGCAGGCGGGTCAGGAACGACCGCGATGGGGAGAGCCTGAGATGTTCAGGGCGATCGGCGAGCGCTATCGGAAGAATCGCTGGGATCTTCAGGGAGTGCTCCTGCGCCGCTACCCGGACTTCGTGCTGGACAAGGAGGCCGCGTCGCTGGAGACCGGCATCCCTGTCTTCGTCTTTCACGCGGTGGAGCGCGGGCGGCTGGAGAGCCAACTACGCTATCTCGCGGAGAACGGCTACTCGACGCTGCGCAGCGCTGATGAGCTTCTGGCGCGCCTGCGCGGGGAACAGGTGGCGATCCCGCGCTCGGTCCTGCTGACGTTCGACGACGGGCTGGAGAGCCTCTCCACCGCGGCGTTCCCGTTGCTGCGCGCCTACAACATGGCGGCGGTGGCGTTCATCGTCCCCGAATTCATCGGCCTGCCCGGCTTCTGCACGTGGGAGCAGCTTCGCGAGCTGCACGAATCGGGCGTCATCGACGCGCAGTCCCACACGCTGTTCCACCGCTCCGCGCCCCACTGGCCGCGCATCGTCCCCTGCCTGGACGCCGCCGAGCGCTGCCAAGCTGAGGCCCGGCGCTCCCCGTCGATGGCTGACGATTACCGTCTCGCGCGGGAGCGCATCGAGGACCGCTTACGCAAGCCGGTCCGCCACCTGGGCTACCCGGACTATGACGGCACGGCCGAGAGCGTGGCGGTGTCGCGCCAGACCGGCTACGTCAGCAACTTCTGGGGGCTGGTGCAGGGCCGCGGGGTGAACCAGCCGGGAGACGATTCGTTCCACACCGCGCGCCTGCTGGACGACTACATCTTCCGGCTGCCCGGGCGCGGGCGCCGCTCGCTGGCGTCGATCCTGGCGGACAAGTGGCGCGCCAACAGCGCGCGGCGGCTCCGCCTCCGCGCGGCTTGCGCCAGCCCCCCACCGGTGGCGACGTCATGAGCACGGCCCGGCAATTGGTCAAGAGCACCGGCTACCTGACCGCCTCGCGCTTCGCCGGCGACCTCATCTACTTCGTGTTCTACGTCATGCTCTCGCGCGCGTTCGGGCGGGAGGGGATCGGCGCCTACGCGTTCGCGCTGGAGCTGACGAGCACGCTGTTCATCGTGGCCGACTACGGGCTGAGCGTCTACCTCGTGCGGGAGCTGAGCCGCCGGCGCGAGCGGCTGCCGCAGTACCTGGGGACATTCCTCGCGTTGAAGCTGGCGTTCATGGGGCTCGCGGCGGCCGGGCTCGCCCTGCTGACGCCGGCGATGCGGCTGGATGCCCGTGCGCTCTCCGTGCTGGCGGTGATCGGCTGCGCCCAGGCGGTCTATTACGGCGGGGAGCTGTTCAAGGCCGCCTTCGCGGCGCATGAGCGGCTCAGCCAGGTGGCGTTCGCGGAGCTCCTCTATAAAGGCGGCGTGTTCCTGCTGGGGAGCCTCTTCCTTGCCTGGCGGTGGCCGCTGGAGCGGGTGCTGGGGGCCTTCCTGCTGAGCGCGGTCGCGTACCTTTCGGTGCTGCTGGTCCTGGCAAGGGTGCGCCTGGGGCTTGCGCCGTCGCTGCGGTGGGACGCGGCGATCGCGCGCGAGGCGCTCCGGGGGGCGCTGCCGTTTTTCCTCTCTGCGCTGCTGATGGACCTCCACTTCAGCGCCGCCGTCATCCTGACCAGGCTGCTGCACGGCGAGGCGGCCTGCGGCGTGTTCTCCGTCGCCGGCAAGCTGCTCTCCGCCTTCAGCGTGGCGGTCCTCTTCTACCGCGTGTCGCTCTTTCCCGCGCTCTCGCGATTGCACCACGAATCCCGCGAGGAGTACCGCCACCTGTACCGGAGCTCGTTCAAGTACCTCTTCCTCGTCTTCGTGCCGGCGGCGGCCTTCGCCGGGCTGGCCGCGCCGTCGATCATCCACACCGTCTTCGGCCGCGAGTTCGACGGTTCGATCGCGGTCCTGCGGGTCTTGAGCCCGGTGGTGCTCCTGCTCGCCCTGCGGCACCTGCTGGTGGCGACGCTGGGCTCGATCCACGCGCAGGGGCGGCTGGTGCGCTATCAGGGGCTGGGCGTGCTGACCGGCCTGGCCGCGGGCGTTGCGCTGATCCCCAGATGGCAGGCGGTCGGCGCCGCGGCGGCCTATGGGCTGGCGGAGCTTGTCGTCGTCGCCTGCGCCGCCCGCTACGCCTCCAGGGCGGTGGAGCCCGTGGCCTGGGCCCGGCTGCTGCAGAAGCCGCTCCTCGCGGCGGCGGCGATGGGCGCGGTCATTCTGCTCATGAACGGCGCATCGCTCGCAGTCGTGTTCCCGGCGGCCGTCGCAAGCTGCCTGGCCGCGCTGCTTGTGACCGGCGGGCTCCGGAAGGAAGAGATGGTTTTTGTGAGGGACGCGCTGCGTCCCGGCCTGCGAGGGGCCTATTCATGAGCCGGAAGCCGACCAGGGCATCGGGGGCCGTGCGCGGCAGCGCCCGCCTGGCGCGTGGGCTGGCGTCCGCCGGGGCTCTGTGCGTCCTGGTGGCCTTCGGCCTCAGCGTGAGCTGGGTGGAGCGGACCTTCACGGCGGATGGCTGGGTGCCGCCGCTGATCGCCGAGGGAATCGAGCGGACGCAGTGGGGGCTGCTCTTCGCTGGGGCGGCCTGCCTTATCCTCGCCGGCGCCATGTCCCGGCGCGGATGGGCGCTGGCGTCGGCGGCGGCGCTGAGCCTCGGCGCGGGCGCGGCGTTCGCCAACGCGTTCTACCCGCGCCACCTCCTGTTTCAGCCGAAGCGGCTGGCCGCGGTGGCGCTGGGACAGGAGCTCCTGCTGCGGGATTTCACGCCGCAGCCTACGCTGCGGGTCGCCTCGCATGAGGTGCTGCGGGCGCGCTACCCGGCGATCAACATCCATGCGCACTTCAGCTACCCCGGCCTAGACACGGTGAAGAGCGCTGAGGAGCTGGTCGCCGTCATGGACGCCTGCAATGTGGCGCAGGCGGTCGACTTGGACGGCGGGGTAGAAGAGGCTCTGCAGCAGGAGCTGGACCGGTACGCGCGCAAGGCGCCGGAACGGCTCGTCGTGTTCGCGCACATCTGGTTCGGCGAAGAGTTCTCCGGCCCGGCCTATTTCCAGAAGTTGGTTGGGAGCCTTGATGAGGCCGCGCGGTCGGGCGCTGCGGGCATCAAGATTTGGAAGAACCTCGGCTTGCAGTCGCGGGACAAGACGGGGCAGGTTGTCCCCGTGGACGACCTGCGCCTGGAGCCGCTGTGGCGGAAGGCTGCGGCGCTGAAACTGCCAATCCTGATTCATGTGGCAGATCCTGAGCCGTTCTTCCATCCGGCCGACGCACGAAACGAGCGCTACGAGGAGCTGGCCAACGCGCTCACCGGCGTCATCTTCTCGTTCGCCCATCCGCGCTACCCGCGGCCCTCGCGGATCTATGCGCAGCTCGAGCGGGTGCTGGAGCGGCATCGCGATGTCCCGTTCATCGGGGCGCACATGCTGGTGCTAGGGAATGACCTGGAAACGCTCGGGGCGATGCTGGACCGCCATCCGAACCTGTACGTGGACACCGCGGCGATGGCCCACGAACTGGGGCGGCAGCCCCGCGCGGCGCGCGCGTTCTTCCTGAAGTACGAGGACCGCATCCTCTTCGGCACCGACGGCAACCCGGACGAGGTGATCTACCGGCAGTACTTCAGGTTCCTGGAGACCGCGGATGAGTATTTCGACTATCCGGGCTGGCCTCAGTACAACCCCGGCCGCTGGAAGATCTACGGCCTGGACCTGCCGGACGACGTCCTGCGCAAGGTCTACCGCGACAACGCAGCCAGGCTGCTTAAACGGCGCGAGCCAGACCCCGGCAGGGCGCAGCGATGACGGCGGCCTCCTCGGCGAAGCGCCCACTGGTCGCCATTGCCTTGCTGAGCCTCGGGCTGAACCTCTGGGGGATCGATTGGGGCTTGCCGCAGCGGTGGCACCCGGACGAAATCGTCGGGCGGGCGGAGCAGATGTTCGGGGACCGGACGCTGAACCATCGCTATTTTGCGTACGGGGCGCTGCACTACTACGAGGTGATGGCGGGAGCCATCCTGCCGGTGCGGGTCGCGCAGAAGCTCATCGGCCGGTTCAACACCACGTTTGAGGACGCCCTGGTGACGCTGCTGGCCCGCCTGCTGTCGGTCCTGCTGGCCGTGGGGATTGTCGTGTGCGTGTCCCTGATCGGCACGACCCTGTTCAGCCAGCGGGCGGGGTTCTGGGGCGCGCTGTTTCTCGCCCTCTCGATGGGCGTTGTGAACCTGGCCCATTTCGCGACGACCGAGATCCCCTCGGTATTCTGGTTCACCCTCTCCTGCCTGATGAGCGCCTACGCGCTGAGGCGCCGCGCGCTGCGCTGGTACCTGCTCGCCGGCCTCTGCGCCGGCCTCTCGGCGGCGGTCAAATACATCGGAGGGCTGTCGTTGCTCCCGCTGGTGGCGGCCCATGCGCTGGCCGATGAGCGGCGCCCGTGGCGCTGGCTGCTGGGCGGGGTCGCCATGTCAGGGGTGGGCTTTCTCATCGGGAACCCCGTGACGCTGTTGGCCTTCCCGGAGTTTCTCGAGGGGTTTGTGAAGGAAGGCGCCTACAACACCGCGCGCGGGGAAGGACGGGTGCCGCGGGCGTTTGCGCCGCTCATCACGCACCGGCTGGTCCAGGCGCTCGGCCTCCCGCTGTGCCTGTTCAGCCTCGCGGGCCTGGCGTACAGCCTGTGGCTGGCGAGGGCCCGCGGGCACCGCGCGGCGGTGGCGCTGGTCTGGGCGATGGCGCTGCCGCACTATCTCGTGATGGGGATGCAGTACGAACAAACGATGCGCTACATCGTGCCCATCGTGCCCGCGCTGCTGGTGCTGGCCGGCAAGCTGGCGGCGGACTGGCTCGCTGCGCGGACGCGATGGATCCGGGCGGCGGCAGGGGGGGTCATGGCGGCCGTCCTCGGCTATTCCTCGCTGTATACGATCGCGGCGGACCTCTCGTTCACCAGGGACAGCCGATACCTGGCGCGGGAGTGGGTGCTGCGCCATGTGCCCGAGGGCGCATCGATTGAGATGACGGCCTATGGACCGGAGCTGCCTCGCGGCCGCTACCGGGTCGCCCAACGGCCCATCAATCGGTCGCCCGAGGCGGCGGCGGAGGCCAACGTGGTGAAACAGAAACCGCTCTATCGCGCCATGCAGCGCTGGCTCTCCACGCTCAGCCCCAAGACCGCAGGACCCAGCGCCGATGGGAACCGCGAGGGGTACACGACGTGGTACGAGCGGGAGATCCGCAAGAGTCACGAGGCGGTTCAAACGTTCGACCTGGGCCTGCGAGGACTTGAGGAGCGCCGCCCGGACTACCTGATCATCAGCCGCCTGTACACCCTGCCCCTGCTCAAGAAGGCCGGCCCCGCCGACCCGGAGCGGCAATTGGTCGAAGCGCTCCTTGCCGGGCGCACACCGTATCAGCAGGTCGCCAAGTTTCGGTACCGTCTGCTCCCTGGGGTCGAACCGGTGGCGGAATTCGTCAACGGCACCGTGACGGTCTTTGCCCACGCGGGCGCCCCGAGGAACGATTGACCATGCGTTGCTCGGCGGTCATCCCGGTCTCCCAGGAGGTCCAGGGCGTGCCGCGGCTGCGCGAGGGGCTGGCACGGGCAGCCGACACCGCACCGGGCCGGTGGGAATTCATCTTCGTGGATGATGGGAGCCGGGACGGGACGTGGGAGGCGCTACGGACGCGGGAGGCGGAGCCGGGAAGGACGTTACCGCAAGCGATTCAGCTCTTCGACGGTGAGGCCGATGTCGTTGAGGAGGCCGCGGAGGAGGCCTTTCTTGAGGGTGGTGCCAGCATGGACCGGGATGGTCGCGCGGCGATGATCGCTGGCTCGCTTGAAGGTCCGGTGGCTGCCGCGCCGGTGGGCCTCTTCAAACCCGAGCCGCTTGAGGATCGCGGTGAGCTCACGGGCGGTGAGAATTGGAAGCTTCTCACCGCCCATGCTTGGTGGGAATCGGCACCCGAACTGTTCCGACAAACCCCTCCCGCTCAACGGGGAGCGGTTCACCGTCTTTCAGGAGACTTTCGAGGTGGCAATGGATGGCTTCCTGGATGTTGCGCTTGGTGTCCTCAAGGGTCTCTCCCTGGCTATAGCAGCCAGGCAACGTGGGGCAGAGCGCATAGTAGCCCCCCGCTTCATCGGCCTCGATGACGACCGTGAAATGTTGGAGCGGCCGGATCCGGAGATTTTTCATCGTCGGACACTACTCTACCATGTGCGTCGAACGGCGTCAAACAGGTGAGGGCGCTTGACTTGGCCCAGCCGAGCGCGTCGGCGGCGGTCCCTCTCTACAATGAAGCGGAGAGCGCGCCCGTGCTGCATGAGTGGCTCGCCCGCGCGGCCGGGCAACTGCCGGCCTGGAAGTGGGGGTTCCTCTTTGTGGACGATGGCAGCCGGGACGGGGGCATGGGAGACGCTGTGCGCGCTGCGGGCGCAGGATCCCCGCGCGCGGGCGATCCGCCTTGCGCGCACCTTCGGGCAGACCGCGGCGATGGCCAAACCACTTCCTCTGCGCCAATGACGCTAACCGGCAGATATCGCGCGGGCGTCCGGCCCTGGGTCAGAAAGGAAGCTTGGTGAAGCGGATGACGTGGCGACAGTTATCGAATGTGATCGTGAAGCGGCGGAACACGTCCATGCGGCCGAGGAGGAACGGACTGTGCTCATGGGGCGAAAACACGCAGCGCACCCGCAACGGATGGGGACCGATTTTGAGCGAGAGCCATCCCCGGTATACGCGGACCCCGCCGCCCTCGATGCCAAAGAAGATGTCCTGGGGGCGTCGCGTCAGATTCACCCCGAGCTCTGCTTCCGCAACGGCGGCGGGGATCATCGAGCAGTCCGCGCCGGTGTCGATGAGGAAGTCAAACGGGACATCCCCGTTGCGGCGCGTCAGGAGGAGCAGGGGCACCACCGGATTGGCGACTCGGCCGAGGGAAATGACTTTGGTGCCGACGGGAAACTCAATCGGCATAAATGCAGACGGCGTCTTTCGGCGACACGTAGCCGATGATCAGGGCTTGGCGGTTGAGCTGGCGCGTTCGGATGGCCCGCAACAGCTCTCGGTACGTGGCGCCGCTCGCCAGCACCTTGCCGTCTTGGCGGGCGATGCACTTTCCTCCGTAGCGACGCTGGAGTTTCGCGTAGGAGATCGCTTTGATGGACACCAGGCGCTTCATCCCTGCATCCTCCACCCCAGTCTATCATGCGCTTCGGGGAGCGTCAAACCTTCCCGGGTGACCTGTCGGTAATTCGTGATATGTCCGGTAGTCATAATTCGTGATCTGTCCGCTTTGAGCTGTCGTAGGATGGGCACCCTGGAGGTGTGCCATGGTGTCCTACCCTGCGGTGGCTGTGGAGCG
>Ga0137796_10001522_pt1 | contig 13141 bp, 11 predicted proteins | sample OV2TP3_FD_97704 | JGI IMG/M metagenome (GOLD analysis project Ga0137796, IMG submission 97704)
CTTGGAGGGCCGATGAAGCTGCCCGCCTGCGCGGCCGAAGCCCGCCGCTTCGGCGGGGCGAAGGCCCGGAGGGTGCCTTGTTCATCCGGGCGGCGGAGCCCGGATGAGTAAGTCAGGCTAGTCCTGTTCGTTTCGAGTTGCGGACTCCCGCCCCCTTACCGCCGCGAGATGGATTCCCGAGACTGGATGCTCTCGGTAGAATATCCTCCGTGAATCTCGTCGCCCTCCTCGGCTTCGTCGCCGGCGCCCTCACGACCGCCGCCTTCGTGCCTCAAGTGGTGAAGGTCTGGCGCACCCGGTCGACTCGAGACATTTCCCTCTGGATGTGGCTGCTGCTTTGCCTCGGGATCGCGCTCTGGATCGCCTACGGATTCCTCGTGCGGTCCGCCCCGGTCATCGCGGCGAACATCGTGACGCTGGCGCTCGCGGGAGCGGTGCTCGCCTGCAAGATCCGTTTCCGCTAGGATTCCCCCCCTGCCGTAGGGGAGAATGGACTATACTAGAAGTAACCGGGGATGCCTGCAGTAGGCGGGGAGGGATGGGTTCCGGCGGGAATTCCGCTCTCGTAGTCGTATTGCGGAGAGTTTGCCATGGACACCCCTGCCAATGAGGGAACTCCGGCCACCGGGAAGGTAGAGCAAGCATCGGCCGCCCTCGCCCGGCGAATCGACGATCAAGTCCGCGCCATGGCGGAGGAGATCGCCGCCCGCAACGCGCGAGAGCCGGTCGCATCCTCACCCCAAGTCACATCGCAGGAGATCGAAGCGGCCATTCAACGCGCCCTTCGGGGATATCACGATTCCCGGGAACTGGGCGAACGCATCGAAGCCTTGGCCAAAGCGGTTGCGGCCGCCGCCGTGGCCCCCCTGCCGCGCATCTCCGCTCAAGACGTCTATGAAGCCCTGGAGAAACGGCTGGCCCAGCATCTCTCTTCGACGGAATTGGCCGGTCTGATCGACACCATTTCCCGTCGAAGGGCCGAGGAAATCTCCTCCACCCGGATTTCGGCTGCGCTCACGGTCCTCTCCGGAGTCCTCGCCAAGGAGGTCTCGGAGTCGGTGCAAAAGGGAATCGAGGAATACCACGCCTCGCCGGAGTTGGGCGACCGGATCGTGGCTCTCGCGCAAACCGTGGCCTCCCGCACGGTCGCCGAGGTGGTCGCAACCTTGCCTAAGGTCACGCTCGAGGACGTTCAGAAGGCGGTCACGGAGGGGATCTCCACCTTTCACGCCTCCGCGGAATTGGAGGAGCGCATCTGCTCCCTCGCGAGGGACCGCATCGCCGAGGCTCTCGAGCCCCTACCCAAGGTCACTCCCGAGGATGTGTCCTCCGCCATCGAAGCGAAGGTTCAACAGTACCACTCCTCACCGGAACTGACCGAGCGAATCGAGAAGAAGGCGACGGAAATCGCCCAACAGGCCATTGAACCCCTGCCCAAGGTCACGCACCAGGAAGTCACCGCTGCCATCGACGCGAAGGTCCACCACTACCACGCTTCGCGCGAGTTGACGAAGCGGATCGAGGAATTGGCGGAAGAGATCGCGCAGATGCGCATCCGCGAGGCCGTGGAACCGTTGCCCAAGGTGACTCCGGACGATGTGGAATTCGCGATCGACGCCAAAGTGGAGAAATACCACGCCTCCCCCGAATTGACGGACCGGATCGAAAAGAAGGCAATCGAAATCGCACGGGACATGGTCGAGCCTCTACCCAAGGTCACTCCCGAGGACGTGGCCTCCGCCATCGACGCGAAGGTTCAGCAGTACCACTCCTCAGCGGAACTGACCGAGCGAATCGAGAAGAAGGCGACGGAAATCGCCCAACAGGCCATTGAACCCCTGCCCAAGGTGACTCCGGACGATGTGGAATCCGCGATCGACGCCAAAGTGGAGAAATACCACGCCTCCCCCGAATTGACGGACCGGATCGAGAAGAAGGCGACCGAAATCGCGCGGCACCTGGTCGAACCTCTGCCCAAGGTCACCCCCGAGGACGTGGCCTCCGCCATCGATGCCAAAGTACGGCACTACCACGCCTCGGACGAGCTTACGGGTCGGATCGAGCGGAAGGCGCAGGAGATCGCTCAACGGTCCATCGAACCCCTGCCCAAGGTCACTCCCGAAGAGGTTTCCACCGCGATCGACGGCAAGGTCCGGGAGTACCACGGTTCGCGCGAATTGACCAAGCGGATCGAGGAGTTGGTGGAAGAGATCGCCCAGAAGCGGATCCAGGAGGCGGTCGAGCCCCTCCCGAACGTGACGCCGGGGGACTTGACCTTGGAGATCGAGTCCAAACTCGGGGAATACCACGCCTCGACCGAGCTCACGAAGCTCATCGAGGAGAAGGCGCGGGAGATCGCGAAGCAGGCGATCGAGCCGCTGCCGAAGGTGTCGGCGGACGACGTCGGCGGACTGATTCAGGCGCGGTTGGCCGAGTATGCCTCCTGTTCGGACATGGAGACCTTCGTCGAAGGCCGGTCCCGCGAAATCGCGGAGGAGCGCGTTCGAGAGGCGCTGGAACCGCTGCCGAAAGTCACTTCGGAGGAGGTGGCCGCCGCCGTCGAGGCGAAGCTGGGCGTCTATCACGCCTCGACCGATCTCAAGCAGCTGATCGAGTCTGTGGTTTCGCACCGAGTATCCGAGGCGACTTCGAGTCTGCCCACGCTCACTCCCGAAGACGTCATGGCCAAGCTCGAAGAGAGAGTGTCCTCTCTGGCCAAGCATCACGTTTCCGAGGCCTTGGGAGCGATTCGCGAGGAGTTCACGAAGCGGCTTGCCGAGTATCCTTCCTCCTCGGACATGGAGACCTTCGTCGAAGGCCGGGCGCAGGAGATCGCGGAAGAGACCTCCGTCCGGAAGGCGCCCGCGATCGCCGGCGAGGATGCCGAGGCGCTCCGGACTCGGACGGAACGGGCGGCCACGGAGGCGGCGAGAGCCTGTTTCGAGTCCCCGACGATCCAGGACCGGTTGAGGAAATCGATCGAGTCCTTCCTGGAAGAGGCCATGGCCGGAAACGGGCCCGTGCGGCAAATGATTCAGGCCGAACTGAGCCGCCGCGGGCCGGAGCTCAGTGAGGCACGGATCCGACAGATCATCCGCGAAGAAGGGCGATCCGCACCGGCCGAAGCGGCTCCGCGCCGCCTGTCTCTTGCCGCGCCCGTCCAAGCCTCCATCGACGACACTCTCCGATCATGGACGGTTTCGCGCGAATTCCAGGATGCGGTCAAGCGCGCGGGAGGGGGCCAGCAGGGTCCGACCTCGCATGCCTCCGGGCCGGGGGGGGCGCCGCTGCGCAAGCGCGTACACCGGGCGTTTTAGAGGCTCCTCTCGGGAAGTGCGGTTTCGATCTGCTCCAGCGTCAACTTCTTGGTCGAGACCCGCGCAATCCACTCTGGGAGGCCGTCGGGGGAGACCCGCGCGGCCAGCACGAGCGCCTGAGGAGGAGCGATCAGCTTCAGGTGCAACGCCTGCTTGAGGATGACCGGTAGGGCCGCTAGGGCCGCGTACTCTTGCTGTTTCTCGCAGGTGAGCCCCATTTCCGATTGCAAAACCTCCCCGGACATCCGCTGGAATTCGCCCTGCATCCGGCCAAGGGCGTCCGCCTCTTCCAATCTCGAGAGATTCGAGCGCAGCATGTTCTCCACGAGCGCCATCTCGAGGACATCCGCATCCGAGAGGCGACGCACGAGGGCCGGGAGCTTCTTCATCTCCAGTTCCCGACACGCCCGCCAACGCCGTTCTCCGCTGACGAGTTCGTATCGCCCCCCGGAAGTCGGACGAACAATGATGGGGACGACCACTCCCAAACGCCGCACGCTCGCGACCAAGGCTCTCATCTCGTCGGGATCGAATCGTCGGCGGGGTTGATAGGGATTCTCGTCGATCCGATCCGTCGGGATCGGGCGAACCTTTTCGCTCCAGCGGGCGATCTTGATGAGGGGCATGCGGTCCTCTCCTATCATCTCCTGTTCGGGGTCCCGTATTCGGAGTAGTAATAGTAGTAATATCCGCGCTCGGATCCCTGCTTCGTCTTGTTGATGATCACCCCTGCGATCTTCTGCGCCGCGTGACGGAGGGCTCTCTTCATCAGAAGCGCATCCGACTTCGTGGTCGACCCTTGGGCAACCACGATGATCGACAGGTCGCAATGCGCGGCCAGAATTCCCGCATCCACCACGCTCAGAATCGGGGGACTGTCGACGATCACGAAGTCGGCCAGTTCCCGAAGCCGGCCGAGCGCTTCCGCCGTATGACTGGAGGATAGGAGTTGAATGGGATTCATCGGGCTGCTCCCCGCGGCCAGCAAGCGCAGATTGGGAACGCTCGTCTCTTGCAGACAGTCTTCCAACCGCCGGGGCGCTTCTGGGACGCTTTCCCCGCGCCTCTCCAACTCTTCCGCAATCGTCCGCTGAGCTTCGAGCTCTCCCGCGAGTACCGCCGTGAATCCGGGCGTTCGGTCGATTTCCAGGAGCTTGTGAAGCACGCTCCGGCGCAGATCGCCGTCCACGAGAACGGTCCGATACCCGGCCTGGGCGAAGGATACGGCGATATTGAGGGACGTCGTGCTCTTTCCTTCCTGGTCCTTGCATGAGGTCAACAGAATCGTCTTGGCCCCGCGCTCCGAGGCGAGAGAGACCAGCGGGATCGCGACCTTGGCGTACAACTCCGAGAGTCCCGACTTGATCGCCCCCTTGCTCAGGCGGACCTCCTCTCGGCTCGGGAGCATCGGAATCATGCCCAGGGTGGGCAGATTCAGGTGCGCCTGCACGTCGTTCGAGGTGTAGATCCCCGTGGAGAGAGCCTGTCTGAGGAAGGTAGCGCCCACGCCGATGGCCAACCCGATCACAACGATGAGACCGATTCCCATCTGGGAAACTGGGAGGCGGCGCGCACCCTTCGACCGATTCGTGACGAGGATCGCCTTTTCCAGAGTCCGCTGGTCCGCAGACTCTTGGCGCTCCGCCGATCGTCTCTCCGCATCGATCTCGTCGAGCCGCGCCTCGAGGCGTTGGATCGCCTTCAGCCAGCCGTTCAGTTCCTCTCTGCTGTCGTGGAGAACACGGAGTTGGTCGTGTTTCTGCATCACGAGTTCCCGTAGAACGCCGAGCCGCTCCTGGGCCAAGCGCCTTTCGTCCTGAAGTCCGCCCAGCCTCTCGCGCGGATACGAACTCTCGCTCTGCTTCACGCGGCTTTTCAGAGCCTCCAGGCGTTTCAGGAGCTTCGCCACTTCGGGATGGTGTTCGGCCCGGACGGCCAGCGCCTGCTGAACCGAAGCTTCCAACTCTTCGACCTGAGCCAGGAGATTGGGGTTCCCTTGGAACTTCGCCGGAGGGAATCGGAGCCCCAGGAAGGGAAGGGGCGGTAGGGACGCCAACGCCGCCTGCATTCTCGCGCGCTGAAGCAAGGCGGTCAGAGAGTCGATCCGATTCAGATTGGCGGTGGTCTCGAGCAGATCATCCTCGATCCGACCCAGAAGTCGCTCCATCACCTTGCTCTGGATGTCGACATCGACGATTCCATGCTTCCGGCCGATCGCGAGCACGGCCTCGCGACGCCCCTTTTCCTTTTCGTCCCTCTCGGCTCGAAGACGTCCTTCGGAGAACTTGAGCTCCTCGATTCGCTCCCGAAGTCTATACATGGTCTCGGAGATCTCGAACTCCGTGCACGCCCCAATATACTCCTCCCGTACGACGACCGCCTGTTGGGGATCGGGAAGCGACACGGCGATCCTCGCCGTGTTGGAAGTCTCCGACATGGTAACGGTCAAGGCACGCTCCAGTTCCTCTTCGCTGAGGCTATACCCCTGCTGGAGGAGCCTCTGGCAGGTCCGGCCCAGGATGGGCGCGCTCGTCATCAGAGTTGCGCGAGCCTTCCCCTTGACCGGCTCGTAGCGCCATCCCTGCGAGGACCCCTGCGAGATTCCTTTGAAAAACAGCTCGGCGGATGCTTCGTATCGGGGCCGGATCGTCGCCATCTGGTACCCGAAGCACAGCCCTCCCGCAACAAGCGAAGTGAAAAGACAGAAAAGCCAGTTTCGGCGAAGGAGATGCAGGAACTCCTTGGAGTCCATGGTTTCCGAGCCTCTCACGGGGGTGGGGGCTCCTCACCCTCTCTACGTACTTGTTCCTCATAGTCTTGTCGGCAGATTATCGGCCGCTTCTGAAGTAGACCCAAGCCACAGCCCGCGCGATACTCGCCGCGGGAGAATACTGCGGGTTCCTGCCGAAAAAACATGAAGAAGGTCGATGAAAACGCGATGGCTCTCGAGCTCCGAGCGCAGCACATCCCATTCCTGCGTCAAGGGAGCGTGCCCGTGGTGTCGAGGTGGGGCTGCACCGCCTCGATCTCTACGTCGCCGAGTCGATCATGTTCGAGCTGATGACCGTGAACGCACTCCACTTCGCCAAGCCGACGCTGGAGGTGAAGAGGGTGCTTGCCTCCGAGTGGCCGACACCGGGACGGCCGTTCCCGGTTTCCTGCCTTCTTCATAAGACCGGAGGTTTTCCCCCGTGCGTGGTGTATATTCCCCCCCGTGAATGTCGCTGTCGTGGGTGGGGGACCCGCGGGGTTGTACTTTTCCCTCCTCATGAAAAAGGAGGATCCCTCCCACAGCATCACGGTCTTCGAACGCAACCGACCGGAGGATACGTTCGGATTCGGGGTCGTGTTCTCCGATGCGACGCTCGAAACCATCGCGGGAGAGGATCCGCCCAGCTACCGAGAGATCGAGCGGAGCTTCGCCCATTGGGACGACATCGACATCCACTTTCGGGGCGAGGTGATTCGCTCGACCGGACACGGCTTCAGCGGGATGGAACGGAAAGAGCTCCTCGGGATCCTCCAGAAGCGGTGCGACGAATTGGGCGTGCGCCAAGTCCATCAGGCCGAGATCACCGATCTCCCCGAGGCCGATTTGGTGCTCGCGGCCGACGGCGTCAACAGCACGATTCGGTCCCGGTACGCGGAACGCTTCCGGCCCGAGATCGACGCGCGCCAGAACCGATTCGTCTGGCTGGGCACGACCTTTCCGTTTTCCTCCTTCACCTTCTATTTCAAGGAGAACGAGCACGGGCTGTGGCGCGTACACGCCTACCGCTACGATCGGGAACATTCGACCTTCATCGTCGAAACCACCGAGGAGGCGTGGCGGCGAGCCGGAATGGATCGAGCCGAGGAAGACGGAACGATCGCGTTCTGCGAACGGCTCTTCGCGAAGGAACTCGCAGGCCATCGATTGCTCAAGAACCGATCGATGTGGAGGTCCTTCCCCATCATCCGGTGCGGACGATGGCATTACGAGAATGCCGTCCTCGTGGGAGACGCGGCCCATACGGCCCACTTCTCTATCGGCTCAGGCACGAAACTCGCCATGGAGGACGCGATCGCCCTCCGGAATGCCCTTCGTGCCCACCGGGACGTTCGAGCGGCCCTGCCGGCCTACGAGGCGGCCCGCAAGCCGCAGATCGAGAGCTGGCAGCGGGCGGCACAGGTGAGTCTACAGTGGTTCGAGGATACGGAGCGCTACCTCCGACTGGAACCGATCCAGTTCGCCTTCAGTCTCCTCACGCGCAGCCTCCGAGTCACCCACGAGAATCTCCGGCAGCGCGACCCCGACTTCGTCGCCCGCGTCGATCGCTGGTTCGCCAAGCGTGATAACCCTCCGCCTCCCATGTTCCTCCCCTTCCGACTCCGGGGAATGGAATTGCAGAACCGAGTCGTGGTCTCCCCCATGTGCCAGTACCTCGCGGAGGACGGATTGCCGGACGATTGGCATCTCGTCCACCTAGGGTCTCGCGCCTTGGGGGGCGCGGGGTTGGTGATGACCGAGATGACGGACGTGAGCCGCGAGGGTCGGATCAGCCCCGGTTGCGCGGGAATGTATAAGCCCGAACATGTCGCGGCCTGGGGCCGCATCGTCGACTTCGTACACCTCCATACGCCCGCGAAAATCGGGATCCAGCTGGGCCACTCCGGGAGGAAGGGCTCGACCCGTCTCGCCTGGGAAGGGATGGACGAGCCGCTCCCCGAAGGGAATTGGCCCATCCTCTCGGCCTCGCCCCTGCCGTACTTCCCCCACAGTCCCGTGCCGCGGGAAATGACCCGCCGGGACATGGACGAGGTGCGCGATCAGTTCGCTCGCTCGACGCGGATGGCGAACGAGGCGGGTTTCGATCTGATCGAACTTCACTTCGCTCACGGTTATCTCCTGGCGAGCTTCCTCTCCCCTCTCGCGAACGTGAGAAGGGACGAGTACGGCGGCCCGCTCGAGAATCGGATGCGATTTCCGCTCGAGGTGTTCGAGGCGGTGCGGGCGACTTGGCCTGCCCCCAAACCGATCTCGGTCCGAATCTCCGCCACCGATTGGGCCCCGGGAGGATTCGGTCCCGCGGAGGCGGTCGAGGTCGCCAAGGCCCTCAAGTCGCGCGGATGCGACATTCTGGACGTGTCCGCCGGACAGACCGTTCCTCACGCCAAGCCCGTCTACGGCCGTCAGTTCCAAACCCCCTTCGCCGAGCGCATCCGATTGGAAGCGGGAATCCCCACGATGGCGGTGGGAAACATCACCTCGTATGCCGACGTGAACACGATTCTGGCCGCGGGACGCGCGGACCTCTGCGTCCTGGCCCGGGCGCATCTTTACGATCCCTATTGGGCGAGACACGCCGCCTTCGAGCTGGGCCACATCGCAGAGTGGCCGGCGCCGTACCGGTCGCTGGAGCGATTCCAACCGCGATTCAAGTGAGAGACCGGAGGTCCGGTCGCAGCCAGGGCGGCCGCATTTTCGTCGGAGAGAATTCCGGCCTCCGTGCAAGGCAGACTTCGCGCTTCGCCTTCCAGGATTCGAGCTCCCGGCGCACCGGATCCCGCGACTGGAGGGGACCGAGGGCCGACCATAGGACCGGATGAATGCGGTGCCGGTGCCATTCCATGGGATCGCCCTCCTGCCCCCGAGGGTCGGCTGATGCGGCTTGCTCCGCAAAGTCGAGAAAGCGCGCGATCGCCTCGTGTGCGACCCTGGCGGCATCCTATTCTACGGCCAGACCCCAGGAGAAGGATCCGAACGGGACAGGGCTACCTCATCACGATCTTCACTCCTCTGGTGTCCTCGAGTGCGACGACCGCGACTCTCTCGATGCGACTTCCCCTCACGCGCAACGAGGCCGACCCGGGAGCCCCGCGGAGGGTCTGCTTGGAATCGATACCGGGCCCGGTGAAATGGACGTCGACCGCTCCCTCCTCCAGGGTAACCTCCGCATCGCGCGCCATGGTTGAGACTCCTTCCATCGTTTGTCCCTTCCGGAGATCCCCCCACACGCGGAAGTCGGCCGAGGAACAAGAAGCCAAGCCGATCAACAACAGGTGAAACGTCCACCGGTTCATGAAGCCACCTCCGAAGTCGTCACCGCGCCGAACGAAGTTCCCTTTAGGAAGAGGCCGAGGCATAGTCTCGAAGCCCCCGCCTCCACAGGAGGAGCATCACCAGAAACGTCGCCGCACTCACGCCCGTCATGTGGAGGAAGAGGGGAAAGGTGATGCCTTCGAAAAGAATGCGCGTCGGATAGGACACGACGAGCGAGAAGGGGAGAATCGAAATCAAGAGTCGGCGGACCCATCCCGTGAAGATCCCATGCGGCCGATTCGTCACCGCCTCGAGGGACCAAAAAACGTCCCGAAGTCCATGCGAGGTGTGCATCCAGAAGCTCGGAATGAGAAAGAGCATCTGGAGGCAGTAGTGGAGAAAGACGCCCATCCCGAGGAACGCCACGTACACGGCCACGCCGCCCATCCCGAGCGAAAGCGGGTAGCGCGCCAGCATCCACGCGAAAACCGAAAGCGCCATGAGCAAGTTCAGGAAGGAATTCGCCGCGAATTCCCGGAGGCTTACGAACCAGAGCGCGGACACGGGTCGGACCAGATAGTAATCGAGATCGCCCTTGTTGATGAGCATCGGCAGAGCCCACATGTTGTTCGAAAACACCGTCATTTGGATCGCGTCGGCGACGAAGACGGCGCCCATGAAGATGAGGACTTGGTCGTAGTTCCACCCTCCGAAGAGCCCCGTGTGGCGGTAGAGGAGCCAGAAGAACCCGAAGTTGACCGCGTACCACAGCGCGTCCATCGCTACGCGGAAGAAGAAGTCGAACCGGAATTCCATGGCCCGGCTGAACGAGAAGCGAAGGAAATGGAGATACAGTCGGGCGTATCGGATCATATCCCGACTCCGGTGTACTGGATCATTCCGCGGCGCCAGAGGATCTTCCCCAGGATCGCCACCCCACCGCACCACCCCAGGGCCAGTCCCATTCCCCGCGCCCAATCCGCCGGAGAGAGACGACCGAAGAGGGCGTCCAGCGGAAAGGCAAAAAGGTAGGGGAACGGCGTCCACGCGAGAATCGCGCGCGCCCAAGGAGGAAAGAGAGAGAGCGGAATCATGAACCCACCGAAGAGCGCCGCGGCGATGCGATTGGCGACCATGAGACTCCAAACATTGTCGGCCCAGGAAGCCACGAGTTGGATGACCGTCCCCAAGAGAAAATAAAGGACGTTCGCGACGGCGATCGCGGCCAAGCACATGACCGCCGACGCCAGGGTCACCTCCGCCTCCCCGGCAAAGACGAACGGCACCCAGGCTCCGAGAAGCAAGACTTGGATGAGCGATGGTGCGAGAGCTCCGAGTTGCTGCGCGTATTTGAAGAGACCGTACGACGTCGGATAGAGGAGATATCGCGTGAGGCCGCCCTCATAAATGTCCTGCGACACTCCCATCTCCATCTCGGTCGATCGGACGATCTTAGCGACGAGTTGCACGACGACATAATAGAGGACCATGCCGCGGACGGTGTACTCGCCGATCCGTTCGCTTCCCGACTCGCGGAAAATCGCCAGCGCGAGGAAAATACAGATTCCGATCTGGGCCCCGAGCCCGAGAATCGCCCCGAGCCAGAAATCGGCCCGGTAGCTCATTCGCTTGCGCGCCTCGATGGTCATGACTTGCCAGAAGGTCACGGCGGTCCCTCGCGCTCCCGAAGGATCTTCTCGATGATCGTCCCGACATCCGCCTCCTCGATCGCGAGGTCCGCTACCGGATAGCGCCGGAGAAGCTCGCCGGCGACGTCCGCGACGCGGCCCCGGGAAACGCGGAGTTTGATCACCCCGTCTCCGCAGACGTCCACCTCTCCGAGCGCGCGCAGTTCCGGAGCGTCTCCCACCGGAGGAGCCGTCTTCGCGAGCTGCACGGTGACGACCTTGTGATCGGCATACGTCTCGACCACCTTCTCCAGGCTCCCGTCGAATACGATCTCGCCCTCGCGGAGGATGATGATCCGGCGGCAGAGCCGCTCGATGTCCTCCATATAGTGGCTGGTCAGGATCATCGCGGGCCGGTGGCGCTCGCGGTACTGGAGGAGGAAATCCCGGATCGCCCGTTGCGCCGTGAGGTCCAGCCCGATCGTCGGCTCGTCCAAGTACACGACCCGCGGGGAATGGAGGAGCGCCGCGATAAGCTCCATCTTCATCCGCTCGCCGAGCGAGAGTCGGCGGACCTGGATCTGAAGCTGTTCCTTCACGTTCAAGATCCCGGAGAGGTAGTCGAGCGTTTCGCGATACTGCGCGTCGGAGATCCGGTAGATCTCGCGGAGGAGAAGGAAGGAATCCGCCGCCGGCAGATCCCACCAGAGCTGCGCCTTCTGACCCATGATGAGGGCGATCTGACGGCGAAGGCGGTTCTCGCGCTCCCACGGACGAAAACCCAGGACGCGCGCCTCGCCGCCCGTGGGATGGATGATCCCGGCCAGCATCTTGACGAGGGTGGTCTTGCCCGCCCCGTTTGCGCCGACGAGGCCGACGATTTCCCCTTCGTCCACTCGGAAGCTCGCCTCGCGCACGGCGTGCTTTTCGATTCTCTCCCGGCGAAAGAGAGCCTTGAGAGAACCTCGCAAGCCGGGTTCCTTCTTGTGGACGACGAAAGTCTTGGACAGGCGGTCCGCTTCGATCACGTCGGGACAAGATAGCGCAGACAGGCCCGCGCGACAACGGCGAAACTTGACTTCCGACTCTCCGTCGATACGATACCGCCCACGATCGTCAAGACCCAGATCAAGTCCGGCGATAACGACGCGAACACCACCCTCCATCCCTGGTAGCGCCCTCGGCGCACGGTTTGCCTAAACGGCATCCCGGAGATGGTTCTCCTGATCGCAACTCGAAAGGAGAACGCAGATGATCCAGAGTCCAACCCCCAAGCAGAGCAAGTTGAGAATGATTCTCACGACCCTCGGACTCGCCCTGGCGGTCGGAGTCCTAGGATTCCAAATCGGGTGCTTCGTGCAGAAGGCCAAGTCGAACCAGGAAGAGGTCGACCGAAGCATGAAGCGCACCCTCCAGGACAAGGCGGCCCTCGATGCCGAGATGAAGCGGCTCGAGGCGGACTCGAAGAAGCTCCTGGAGCAAGGACGCTGAGACTGCCGACGGGTCGTGGCCGATGGGTCACGACCCGCTTTCGCCGCGAGAGAGAGCGCCCCGCCCTCGATCAGCTCCGATCCGCACGTCGGACAGATCCGATCGTCTCCCTCGGGCCGCCGCTCGATCCGGCCTTCGGGACAAAGTAAGGCTGCAGGCATCTCGGAAGGAATATGACCGCGTGCACTTTTGGCGAGCGTTCGAGCCCGGCCCGTGGTATATAGTTAACCACGTTTACTACACAACCTTCCCGCGTCCGCCCGGTGAACCTGCTCCTGATTCATCCGCGACATCCGGAGAGTTTCTGGAGTTTCCGCTTTGCCGTCGAGAGAATCCTCCCCGGAAAGAGGGCCTTGAATGCCCCGCTCGGACTGGCGACCCTCGCCGCCCTGTGCCCCCCGGGGTGGAACGTTCGTATCGTCGACGAGAACATCGAGCCCCTCCCCGAGGATCCCGTCGCCGATGTCATCGGGATCTGCGGAATGGGCGTACAGTTCGCGCGCCAAGAGGAACTGTTGCGGTCCTATCGGGCGAAGAGCTACTTCGTCGTGGCCGGGGGGAGCTACGCGTCGCTCTGCCCGGAGAAGTACGAGTCGCTTGCCGATTCGGTCGTCGCCGGGGAGTGCGAATATCTGTGGAAGGAGTTCTGCCGGGATTTCGAGAACGGAACCCCCCGGCGGCTT
>Ga0137796_10001526_pt1 | contig 13125 bp, 12 predicted proteins | sample OV2TP3_FD_97704 | JGI IMG/M metagenome (GOLD analysis project Ga0137796, IMG submission 97704)
TTCCCAGGGACCAGGGAATCATGCGCTAGGACATCGCGTTCTTTCGAATCGAGGACGGAACCGTGCGCATACTGGAGCAGACCAGGACAGAGGCAATCCGGGCGGACGCCGAAGTCGGAGTCGAAGTTGGGTACGCACGGTTCAGCACCTCCACGCCCGGGCGGTACGGAATCGCTATCGTGGCCTATAATTACCCGTTGTTCGCGCCTTCGGTCGCGACGGTAACCCTCGAGGTGGCCCCTCCGCCTCACCCGTAAGTCCGACTCAGCGGAAGGCCCGCCCCACCGGGCTTTCCGCTCCGGATTCCTGGAATCGCTCGAACGACTCGGCCTGAGAGAGATGCGCGGGATTCTATTTCGCCGGCGCTCGGCGGGTGGCGACGGGAGACGAAGCGGGCGGGATGGAACTGTTCAAGCGGTGCATCGAACTCGACATGTTCGCAGTATACCTCCTCCCCCGCGCCGGGCGGCACTCCGGAATCAACCGGCGTATTGCATTTCGTACAGCTTGCTGTACGCCCCTTCCCGCCGCAGGAGCTCCTCGTGGGTGCCCGTCTCGATGATGCGCCCCTCCTCGAGAACCACGATGCGATCCGCGTTCTTGATCGTGGAGAGGCGGTGCGCGATCGCGAAGGTAATCCGTGGTTTGCCTGCCGATCTTAGGACCGCGTCCAGGGCCTCCTGGACCTGCTTCTCGCTCTCGGTATCGAGCGCGCTCGTCGCTTCGTCCAGGATCAGGATTGCGGGGTCCTTCAAGATCGCGCGGGCGATGGCGATCCGCTGCCGCTGTCCCCCGGAGAGTTTGGCGCCGCGCTCCCCGACGACGGTGTCGTATCCCTTCTCGAGCGTGAGGATGAACTCGTGGATGTGCGCGGCTTTCGCGGCCGACTCCACTTCGACCGTCGACGCCTCCGGGCGGCCGTATCGGATGTTTTCCCCGATCGTCGCGTTGAAGAGGAACGTATCCTGGGAGACGACCGCGACGTGGCGCAGGAGCGACTCGCGCCGGATGCGACGAAGGTCTTTTCCGTCGATCCGGATCGATCCTTGGAGGGGATCGTAGAACCGGCACAAGAGGTCGACGAACGTGGATTTTCCCGACCCGCTCTTCCCGACGAGGGCGATGATCTCTCCGGGCTTCGTCGCGATCGAGACGTCCCGGAGCACCGCCTCGGAGTCGTAGGCGAAGGTGACTCCGCAATAGTCGATTCCCGAACCGATGGCGTCGAGTTCCACGGCCTGCGGATCGTCGGGCGGTTCGGGCTTTTCGTCCAGGATCTCGAAGATCCTCTCCGAAGCGGCGAGCGTCTCCTGGAGTCGGTTGTACCCCTTGGTGATCTCCTTCACGGGAGTGTTGATCATGGCGATGCCCAGCGCGAAGAGAACGAGGCTCCCCGGCGTGAGGGTGTGGTTGAGGAAAAGGAATCCCCCGAAGAAAACGAGGATCGCGATTCCCAGCGAGATGAAGACCTCGACGATCGAATCCGCAAGGGCCTTCTTGCGGAAGACGGACATCACTCGCTGGAAGAAAGAGCGGTTGAGCTCTTCGAATTCCCGGAGCTCCTCCTTCTCCATGTGGAAGGCCTTGACGACGCGGATCCCGGAGTGCATCTGCATCGTGGACTGGGTCAGCTCGCCGAGCTGCTCCATGCTCTTCTTGCGGGTGCGACGGAGCTTCCGTCCCAGCCGAGAGATCGGGATGGCGTACAGGGGGAAAAACAGAATCGCGCCCAGTCCCAGGATCGGGCTGGCGTACACGACCAGCGCGAGAGCCGCCAGCATCATGAACGGCTGGAGAAAGAGATCCTCGAAGAAGAAACTGATCGACTGCTGCATGAGCTGGGTGTCGTTCGTGATTCGCGACAGGAGGTCCCCCGCCTTGCGATTGTGGAAGAACCGGAGCGGCAGCCGGAGGAGATGGGCCGACACCTCGTTGCGCAGGTCCAAGAGGACTCGCTGCACCAGCCAGTTCGATCCGTACTCTTTCAAGAACTTCAGGGGAAAGACGAGGAGCGAGAGTCCCAGGGCGTAGTACGCGAGCTTCGTCAGTCCTTCCCATCCCTGGTTCGCGGAGCGTCGGGCGAGGTCCGCACGACACTCGGGACACGCGCCGGTGCCCGCTTGCCCTTTCGTTCGCAGGCCGCAGCCTTCGCAATCCGTCCCCCGCCCCACGCACGCGGCGCACAGTTCCGACGGGAGCCTTCCGAACATGTCGAACAGCGGCTTGATCAGGAGCGCGCGTCCTCGGTCTACCCCCGCGAGAAGAAGCATGACCAGGAGCAGCAATCCGAAGGTGAGCTTGTAGGTCCGCAGATGGACGAAGAGCCGTTTTCCCAGCCGCCAGACTTTGGCGCGCGTGACTTCTCGGTCCTGGCTCACCGCTGGAACTTCGCCAGGCCCGCGCCGTAGGTCTCGTAGCGCTGCCGGGTCTCCTCGTAGGTATCCCCGCCGAACTTCTCGAGGAACGCGCGCGCGATTTCGAAGCCGACTACCGCCTCGCCGATCACGCTTGCGGCGGGCACGACGCAGACGTCGGACCGCTCGTACGCCGCCGCCGCCGCCGCTTTCGACTGGAGGTCCACGGTCTCGAGAGGCTTGCGCAAGGTCGAGATCGGTTTGCACGCCGCCCGGACGACGACGGTTTGGCCGTTGGTCATTCCGCCCTCGATCCCTCCCGCGTTGTTGCGGCTGCGCGCCAGCCGGCCGTCGGGCCCCTGGACGATCGGATCGTGCATGAGAGATCCGCGAAGGCGGGCCGCGCCGAATCCGAGTCCTACCTCGACCGCCTTTACGGTTTGCACCGACATCAGCGCGCGCGCGAGCGCGCCGTCGAGCTTGCCCTCCCATCCGGCGTGGCTTCCGAGTCCGGGAGGAGGGCGGAAGACGCGGACTTCGAAAAGGCCGCCGAGCGTATCTCCCGCCTCCTTCGCCTGATCGACGGCGGCTCTGAGCCGGTCATCGAAAACAGGATCCAGGCAGTAGAAGGCCGAGGCATCGCGAACGCGGCGAAGTTCGTCGGCGCTCTCCGCACGGGTCTCGCCGGCGATGCCGCCGAGCTCCACCACATATCCGCAGACCTCGATTTCGAACAGTCGGAGGAAGGAGTTCGCGAAGGCTCCGGCGGCCACGCGAGCCGCGGTCTCCCGGGCGCTGGACCGCTCGGAGATGTCCCGCGCATCCGTGGTGCCGAACTTCATCGCTCCCGCGAGATCCGCATGGCCCGGTCGGGGGCGCGTAATCGGATGGAGGTCCTCGGCGTTATGGACCCGGTTCGCGACCTGGAGCGTGATCGGGCTGCCGAGGGAGTGCCCGTTTCGGACCCCGCTGAGGACGGTCGCCTCGTCCTTTTCCATCTTCATGCGGGCCCCGCGTCCGTAGCCGCCTTGGCGCCTCGCCAGCTCGGAGTTGACGTGGGCCAGATCCACCGGAGTGCCGTAGGGAATCCCCTCGATCGTCGCGAGGAGGCATGGGCCGTGCGATTCTCCGGCCGTGGTGTAGCGGAGCATGGGGGCGAATTATAGCGGAAACGGGCGACGGGCTCACCTATTCGCGTCGAACCACTTCCTCCACGCCTCCGCCGCTTCCTTGAGCTTGGCGGAATCGGTCGTGGCCGGGTCGTAGGAGGTTCCGGCGATGGCGTTCCCGACCTCGAAGAGGCCCGGCGAGCCCTGCGCTTCGAGTGCCGCGGCCACCGGTCGGATGATTCTCTTCCCCAGCCTTCGGGCGATCTCCACCCACTTCTTACGGACGGCTTCGTCGCTCGATCGGAGATGGTTCACGATCTCCCCGGCGGAGGCGTCGTATCGGGTTTGCGCGGTCGTCTTGAGCGGCTCCGGAGGAGCTTCCGGTCCTCCGGTCAGGAGGAAAAAAGTTTCCTCGACCGACCGAGCCGGGTCCTTCAGTTTCTCGAGGGCCGCCAGAATATCCTCGCCCATGGCCCAATAGACCGCCTTTTCTCCCCGGGCTTTCTCGGCGGCCTCATGAAGGGTTCGGATGGCGCTCTCCGGGTCCCCCCACTCCAGATAGCATCGTGCCATGCGTCGGTGCGCTTCCCAGTGGAGAGGGGCGTACTTCAGGAGCGCTTTGTGGTGCTCGACGCTCTGAGGCCACAGTTTCTCGGCGAAGGTGTACGTGCAGATCTTCTCCAAAATCGCGACGATGTTCCGCGCGTCCCCGTTCTCTCCCACGATTCCGGCCAGGCGCCGGCCGATTTCGTCGATCTCGGTCTTGAGTCCCTTGGAAATGAGCCAGGCGACGACGCGTCCCAGGAGCCCGAAATCCTTCTCGGAGAGTCCCAGGGCGGATCTCCAGATCTCCTTCCGAGCCTTGTCGTCGGTTTCTGTTCCATAGGCGGGGAGGAGCGCGCGTTCGACCGACGCCTTCTCCCCCATGCGACCGATCGCGTCCGCCGCAGACTGGCGAAGCAGCGGGTCGCCGTCCTCGAGGAGGAACTTCTCCATGGAGGGCAGGGACGGGATGTCCTTCAATCGACCGAGCGACCTCATCGCGATCTGACGGATCTTCCCGGGCTCCTCGGCGGCCAGAAAGGGGCGGAGGGGGAGGATCGCCCGCGGATCGCCGATGTTTCCTAGGCTCGAGATGCAGGCATGTCGCAGTTCCAAGTTCGAGAGAAGCTCGAGTAAGGCCGGGATGGCATCGCGGCTCGCGATCTCGCCGAGGGTCAGCACGGCTTTCTCCAGAAGTTTGACAGACTTTTCCCGCCCCAAGAAATCGAGCAGCGGCCGCACCGCCCGGTCCTTTTTGGGACTGGCCAAGGCATCCACCGCCGCCCCTCGAACGTCCTGTTGCGGATCCTCGAGCATTTGGACGAGTACGGCGATCGCTCGGTCGTTCGTGGAGGTGCCCAGGACCTTGGCGACTTCCCGACGAACGTCGGGCGAGGGATCGCGAGACGCCCCGAGAACCGTCTCCTCCGCCTTCTCGTCGCCCGAGGACCAGAGGAAGGAGACCGCGATGACGCGGAATTGCTCGTCGGATTTTTTCCACTTCTCCAGGATTTCCGGCACGGCGGCCTTCCGCTGCTCCGGAGAGAGCTTCATGATTTGCTGGACCGCGTACTGTTGGATCTCGACGTACTCCGCACCCACCCCTTCCCGGAGGAGGAGCTTCCGTCTCTCGACGGGTTGGTCCTCGATCGTCTTCAACTTCAGGTCGAGGTTCTCGATGCGGGACCGGATCAGCTCCGCGCGGAGTCGCTGCACCTCCCGCGTGAGTTCCTCGATCCGCTTCTTCAAGTCGTCGCTGTTGTCCTGATCGGGCGACGAGCCGTGCCGGCAGGCGAGGAGAATCCCGGTCGTGAGAAGGAGAGCGCAACGGTTCGGCACGATCCGGTGAGGCATACGAATCCCCATATGAGTTATACGACTCGGCCGAACGAACTGTCAATGCGAGAGACGAAAGACGAGGGAGAATTCCGGCCGGCGGGACCATCAGCCTTGACTCCTCCCCGGGGGCGTCTATCATAGCGAGGTTCATGATCGAGCTCGCCCATCGCTCCCTCAAGGTCCTTGTCTTCATCGCCGCCGCCTGGGTGGCGCTGTGGGTCGTCCAGAATGCCGGGTGCTCGAAAATCGAGGATCGCGAGATGGAGCCGGACATGAAAATGGACGACTTCAAGATTCTCCTCAGCCAAAAGCGATCTCCCGGCGAAGTCGGGCGCGGCGATCTGGTCTCCCTCGAGTACGCCTGGCCCGATCGCAAGAGCCGGGGGCAGGAAAAGACCACGCTCATGGGACGGGTGTTGGGGATTCCCGGGGATCTCTTGTGGGTGGAACGAAGGATGATCTCTCCCCAAATCCCCAACGAAGGCTTGGTGGCGCGCATCGATCGCCCTCCCAAGGACGAGGAAGAACGATTCATGCCCGTCGTCGTGCCGCGGGATACGTACTTCGTGGCCTGTCGGAATCAAAAAGACTTCTCGGTCTACGACAGCCGAGGAGTGGGGCCCTTCGGAATCTGGGCCGTTCGAGGGAAGGTTCGGAACTAGATGGCCGGCGGTAAGAACAAGCTGGAACTCACTTCCCGGGCGTGGATCGAATCCGGGATCGCCGTCCTCCTGTGCTTGCTCGGTCTCTTCTTCCTGGCCAAAAGCGTCTCGAGGTATCGCCTTCGATCGTCGATGGTCGGAGCGCTCCGGCATCACGATTCGGGACGACGGGTTCCCGCCATCGACGAGTGCCGCTCCGCCCTGGATCGGGACGAGGACTACCAGCCGGCGCGGCAACTGCTCGCCAAGCTTTTGACGGAACAAGGAGCCACGGATTCGGGACGGCTGGGGGAGGCGGAACGGGAATACCAGATCCTGCTCCAGAAGGGGTACGACCGGGCCAACGTCCACGTCGGCCTCGGCGTCATCTCCTTGATGCGCGCCTCGGTCGCGACCGATTCCAAGGGAGCCTCGGACCTTGCGGACAAGGCGCGCCGGCACTTCCAGGACGCGCGTTCGAAGGACTCCGGTTGCCCCGAGGCGGAAATCGGTCTGGCGCACGTGAAACTGCTGCTCGCGGTCCATCCTGCCTTGAAGCAGGGGGGCGTCTCCGACGCGCGGGCCGAGTTCGAGAAGATCCGGACCCGTCTGGAGTCCACGGAAGCGATGCGATCCAAGATCACGCGCGAGGGAGTCTTGGACCTCTACGCGGGCCACGGGCGCGCGTGCGCCGAGGACGGCGCGAGCAAAGACGCGGCGAGGTCGTTTCGGATCTGCACGGTCTATTTCCCGCACTGGCCGGTGGCCCTCGCCAATCTCGCCTACGCCGATGCGCGGCGGTTTTCGGATTCGCCGCCGGCCCCGGGAGATCTCGAGCGAGACCCCTCGGTGGCGAGCTTCACCTCCCTTCTGGACACGCTCTTGGCGGTCACTCGACCGGAGGGGGATCCGCTCCGAGAAGCCCACGCCAATCGGGAACTCGCTCTCGCTTTCGCCTATGGAATGGCGGACGACACCCTCGGGATGAACGGCCGAATCAACCGCCTGGGCAGCGACCGGCGCGAGGGGCTCACGGTTTCGGGATGGGTTTGGATTCAGATTTGGCAAGGAAAGAAGGACGTCACGCCGAAGGTTCGCGGGGATCGAGCCTACTATGCGGCGGCTCCGTACAAGACGCTCCTCGGTCACGCGAAGTTCAAGGACGCTCCGCCCGCGGAACGAGCAGCCGCGCTCAACGTGGTGGGAGTTCTCGTAGCGGAATCCGCGTACTACACGTCGTCCGCTCATGTGTTCCCCGAGGCGGAGAAGGCCCTGCTGGAGGCCTCCGGTCTCGAGAAGGCGAACTTCCGATTCCACCGAAACCTTGCGGTGCTTCGGAAGATGATGGCGTCGCGCGAATCCGACCCGGAGAAAAAAAAGGCGGCGTTGGCCCAGGCCCAGCAGTCCATCGAGGAAGCCCGGAAAGCGGCGGGGTCGGATCCGGCCAAGTTGGAGAACTTGGGTCGAGTCGAGGGGTGGAAACCGTGAAGGGATTCGGGACGACGTCGACGTCGAAACTGGTATGAATTGCCTCTCGTGCGGGCACGACAATCCCGCGACCGTGTCCTATTGTCGGCAGTGCGGCGTCAAGCTGGACATGACGGCGGACCAGATCTCCGCCTCGCTCTTCGAGAAGGCGAAAGGGGAGAAGCAGAAGAGCGGCGAGTACTATGCCCGCCAGTCGCTCTTTGTTGCGGTGGTCCTGTTCTTGGTCGGCCTGGCCCTGTTCCTCCTTTCGGGGGGCGTGCCCGAAGAGGCGCACCATGTGCCGGCCGCTGCGGGGGGCTCCCGCCACCTCCGGTACGAGTACAAAGTCGACAAGGCGATTCCCGAGCTCGATCTTCCGATTCCGGAGGAGAAGAAATGAGACTCCTCGTCGCGGGGCTGACGCTATTCGTCCTGAACTCGTGCAGCGAGGAGTTGGCGTATCGGGCCGAAGACTATCACGGCTTGTACCGCCAACCCCGCCGGAGAGGGGAGCATTCGAATGTGGAACGAAAGAAGATCGTCCGGACCTTCGCCGAGCCGGGGAATCCCAAGAAGCCTGTGAGAGAGAGAATCGGAATCCTGGAACGCAACGAGGTGACGCTCGAAGGTACCCGCCAGGTTCGCGAGCAGTACGTCATCCTGGATCGCCACTTCGAGCAGGTGGGGTTCATCACGGCGGAAGGACAATTCTACCGGTTCGACGAGACGGGTCGGCGGACCTTCGTGGGCGAATACGTCATCGGGGACGACCCGGAGCGGAAGATGTTCATGACCGGCCTCAAGGTCTTCTTCCATCTCCCGCTGAGCGAAAACCTGGCGCTCGAGGAGATCGATCCGTACGGGGATTTCTAGACCTTCCCCACGACTTCGCGAGCGATCACGATACGCTGGATTTCGCTGGTTCCCTCCCCGATCTCGCAGAGCTTGGCGTCCCGGTAGTACCGCTCGACTTCGTATTCCGCGAGATATCCGTACCCCCCCAGCACCTGGATGGCGTTCCGAGCGACCCGCAGGGCCATCTCGCTCGAGAAGAGTTTGGCCATCGCGGCCTCCTTCTTGAACGGCCTCCCCGCGTCCTTGAGTCGCGCGGCGTCGTACACCAGATGGCGCGCCGCTTCGATCTCGGTGGCCATGTCCGCCAACATGAACGATACGCCTTGATGGGCGGCGATGGGTTTCCCGAATGCGCGGCGCTCCCTGGCGTAGGCGAGCGCGCGCTCGTACGCTCCCTCCGCGAGACCGAGCGCCATCGCGCCGATCCCGATCCGGCCGTTGTCGAGGATGCGCATGAAGTACGCCCAACCCTCGCCGCGGCGGCCGAGAAGATGCGAGTCGGGGACGAACACGTCTTCGAACGTGACATAGCACGTATCGCTCCCGCGCACGCCGAGCTTGTCCTCCCGCTTGGCCACGGTGACGCCCTTCCACTTCGGCTCCAGGACGAAGGCGCTGATGCGCGCGTGCTTCTCGGCGTCCCGGTCCGTGACCGCCGTGACGGTCATGACGGAGGCGACGCTCGCATTCGTCATGAACATCTTCGATCCGTTGATGCGCCAACCGCCCTCGACCTTGGCGGCCGTAGTCTGCGTGCCGCTCGAGTCGCTCCCCGCGCCCGGCTCCGTGAGGCCGTACGAGCCGATCGTCTCGCCGCGGGCGTTCGGGGGCACGTAGCGTCTTTTCAGCTCCTCGCTCCCGAAGAGATAGATCGGCATGGTCCCGAGGGAGGTATGGGCGGCCAGCCCCAAGGCCGTCGAACCGCAGGCCTTGGAGACCTCCTCGAGGGCGAGGATGAAGGAAAGGGTGTCGGCGCCGGCGCCGCCGTACTCCTCCGGAAACGGAAGGCCCATGAGCCCGAGTTCGCCCATTTTCCGGAAGCTCTCCCTCGGGAATTCTCCGGAGGAGTCCACCTGTCGCGCTCGGGGGGCCAGCTCCTTCTGCGCGAATTCGCGCACGGTGGAGCGGATCATCTGCTGGGTTTCGGTAAGTTCAGGCATGGCGGGATTCTATGAGATGGGAGACCCGAGATCAAAGACGGGATGCTTTTGATCTTTGCTCCCCCTTCTGCTAGCCTGTCGCTCCATGCCCGACCGGATCAAATTTGCCCGCCGCATCGACCACATCGAAATGTCCGGCATCCGGAGGATCTTCGAATTGGTGCAGGGGATGCAGGACGCCGTCGATTTTTCCCTGGGACAGCCGCACTTCGAGACGCCCGCCGAGCTGAAAGCCGCCGCGATCCAAGCCATCCAGAGCGGGTTCAACCGCTACACGGTGACCCAAGGGATCCCGGCGCTTCGAGAGCGCCTGGCGACCGAACTCGCCCGTCGATTCGGCTGGCGCGATGGATCCGTGATGGTCACCTCCGGGGTCGCGGGCGGGCTCTTCCTCTCGATGGCCGCCCTCGTGGACGAAGGAGATGAAGTCGTCATCCCCGATCCCTACTTCGTCCTCTATTCCCAGCTCGTCCGGTTTTTCCAGGGAGTTCCCGTTCTGATGGACACCTACCCCGATTTCCGGGTGCGGCCGGACATGCTCGAGAAGCTCATCACGCCGAAGACGAAACTCCTCCTCTTCAACAATCCCGTCAATCCGACGGGAATCGCCTATACGGGTCCCGAGGTGGCGGCGATCGCGGCCGTGGCGAGGAGGCACGGCGTCTTCGTTCTGAGCGACGAGATCTACGAGATGTTCAGCTACGACTTTCCCCACGAAGGAATGCTCCGACATCACCCCGGAGCCCTCCTGGTGGGGGGATTCGGGAAAAGCTATGCCGTTCCCGGCTGGAGGTTGGGATACGCCGCCGGTCCCCCGGAGGTCATCGAGAAGATGATCATGCTCCAACAGTTCTCGTTCGTGTGCGCCCCTTCCCCGGCGCAGGCGGCGGGGATCGCGGCCTTGGATCTCGACATGACTCCCCAGGTCCAGGAGTACCGGCGCAAGCGCGACTTCGTCTATGAGGGGTTGAAGGACCGCTACGAGGTCGTCAAGCCCCAAGGCGCTTTCTACATCTTTCCCCGATGCCTCGGCGACGACGACCAAATCTTCCTCCGTCGCGCTCTCGAACAGAAGGTCCTGGTGGTCCCGGGCGGCGCCTGCTCCCGCCGTCGGACGCACTTCCGCCTCTCCTTCGCCGCCTCCGATCGCGACCTCGAGCGGGGCGTCGATATCCTCAATCGGCTCGCGCGGGGATGAAGGTCCTCCTCACCTACCGATATCGCGATCCCGTGGACCTGCCGACCTCGTGGGTGCGGTTCGGGAAACCGACCGCTCGGAACCTTCGGGAAGCGGATGCGCTGGTGAGCCTTCTCCTCGATCGGATCGATGCCCGCGTCTTCGACCTGGCCCGGAGGCTGCGCATCGTCGCCAATGTCGCGGCAGGGTACGAAAACGTGGACCTCGAGGCGGCCCGGGCGCGCGGAGTCTTCGTCACCCACGTTCCGGACGTCACCACGGAGGCGACGGCGGATCTGACCTGGGCGCTCATCCTCGCCGTAGCGCGGCGAATCGTGGAGGGCGATCGCTTCGTGCGGGACGATCGATTCCGGGGATGGGATTTCGGGCTGATGCTGGGGATGGATCTCCGCGGCAAGACGCTGGGGATCGTCGGCCCCGGCCGCATCGGTCGCGCCGTCGCGGCGCGGGCGGTGGGATTCGGGATGCGCGTTCTCTTCGCCGGTCGCGACCGGCGGGAGCTCGCTCGTGTCTTGCGAGAGAGCGACGTCGTGACTCTCCATTGTCCGGTCACCGCGGAGAGCCGAGGGATGATCGGAGAGCGGGAGCTGAGAGGGATGAAGCCCACGACGATCCTGGTCAATACCTCCCGCGGAGCGCTCGTCGAAGAGGAATCCCTCGTCAAGGCGCTGCGGAGAGGGCGCATCGCGGGGGCGGGGTTGGATGTGTTCGAGGACGAACCCAGGATCCGATCCGGTCTCCTGCGCTTGCCCAACGTCGTGCTCCTCCCGCATATCGGGAGCGCGACTCGGGAAACGAGGGGGCGGATGCTTTCCACCGCGATCCTCAACGTGCGCGAGACTCTGGCGGGTCGGGTCCCGCCGAACGTCGTTCCGGAACTCAAATCGTAGACAGCCCTCGGAGCGGGCTGCTAGGCTTTGCGGCCATGAAACACTCGTGGATCGCTCTCCTGCTCGCTTCCCCCGCGCTCGCCCAGAAAGTGGACGGCGATTCCCGGCGGCCGGACACGCTGCGCGTCTTCGTTTCCGGCGGAATCGACTTCGACGGGATCTATCGCGATCGGAATCTCACCGGCGCCGGCGCCGGGGGGCGCGGTTTTGGGTCCAGTACTTGGTCGGTCGAAGGAGAGGTCGGTCTTCGGTTCGACATCGAAATGCAGGAGAAAATCAACGCCGTCGTATCGCTTCGGACCCAAAGGGTGAAGGACGGATTCTCGGGAGCGGGGGATGTCCTCTCGGCGCAGAACGGCGCGGTCCTTCTGAGTTCGGACCACAATGCGTTCGGAGCCGATCCCGAGGAGACTCGCCTCTTCGTCGACGAGGCATCGGTGACCGTGAACGAGCTCTTCGATCCGCTGATTCGCCTTACGGCGGGGATCGTGCCCGTAGCGTTCGATCTTCGCGGGCGAGGAAGCGCCTTCTTTTTCGATCCGCGCCACTCGTCGACGTTCGGGAAAGGGGTCGGACTCCCCTTCGCCCCCTCGCTGGGAGGGGGCGCAGCATCCGGGGTGACGGTCCTGGGATTCGCCGACGAACTTCAACCCGCGGGATTTCAGATCGCCTACGCTCGCGAATCGTTTACCGCGGGGCTCTTTCTCCTTCCGGCGATTCTCGAGGGCGGGGATTCTTCCATCGACGAGGCCGCCTACGGGATTTGGGCCCTCTTTGCACCGAAAGAACTGGGAGAAGGGACGCGGTTCGGAGTGATCGTCGCCGTGGACTCCTTCGAGCTCTCGAATACCTCCGTGTGGACGGTCGGCGGAGGACTCGATTTCCACGGACTTCTCGACGGCCTCGAAATCTACGGCGAGGTCTATTTTCAGTTCGGTCGGGCGGGCGTGAATTCGGACGGCGACGTGCTATCCGCAGGCGGGTGGGCCTTCCAGGTCGGGGCCGAGTATCGTTTCCCCGACAACGCGCGGAATCTCTGGTTCGGAATCGACTTCACATGGGTGAGCGGGGACGGGGACCGGGAGGACGATTCCGTCCAGACGTTTCTGTCGTACGAAAACGTCAACGATCTTCTGATCTTGGAAGATCGATGCTTCGGTCTCGACTTGGACACGAACTATCTGTCGCTCAAGCTCGCGGGCGGAATGGCCTTCACTCTCGGATCGGGAGCCATCCAAAACAATCTCGAGATCCTCGTTCGGGGCGGACTCAATCTTCTCCACCACGAACTCACCCTCGCGGGGGGCGACGATTCTCGCCGCATCGGTCATGAGATCGATCTTCGCGCGAAGCTTAGCGTCACGAAGCAGATGAGCTTCGATACGGCGGTCGGATTCCTCCTGGGCTCCGAGGTCCTCGAGGAGGTTTTCGGAACGGACGGAGAGAATGGGATTCTGTGGACCCTGGGTACGACGGTCCGGTTCTAGGCTCTGTCTGACGAATCCTCGTGAGCCGCGGCGCGCCGAGGGGGCGTAGCCCCACACCGAGCCAGCCTAGGAACGAGGAGGAG
>Ga0137796_10001527_pt1 | contig 13117 bp, 10 predicted proteins | sample OV2TP3_FD_97704 | JGI IMG/M metagenome (GOLD analysis project Ga0137796, IMG submission 97704)
CGCGCTGACCACCAGGATCGCCCCATCCATCTGCGCCGCCCCCGTGATCATGTTCTTCACGTAATCGGCATGCCCCGGACAATCCACGTGCGCGTAGTGCCGGTTGGCCGTCTCGTACTCCACGTGCGAAATCGCAATCGTCAGAATCTTCGTCGGATCGCGCCGCCCCTGCGACTCCGACGCCTTGGCCACTTCATCGTAACTGACGAACTTCGCCATCCCCTTGTCCGCCGCCACCTTCGTCAACGCAGAGGTCAGGGTCGTCTTGCCGTGATCCACATGCCCGATCGTCCCGATGTTCACATGCGGCTTGCGCCGCTCATACTTCGCCTTCGCCATACACCCCCCATGCTCGCCGTCCATGCAAAATATGACGGCGCTCGCCGATTCTGCTGGCACGTCTCGTCACCAGCCTATCGACTTATGTGCAAGGATCTCTAAACTGAGTCGTCTGTCTGACAGGCTTCTCGACTAGACGCCACACGCACTAGTTTACCGGCAGACTGCGTCAGTTCCTTTCTCACCACCGATAATGGGCGAAGGCCCTGTTGGCTTCGGCCATCCGGTGCACATCCTCACGCTTTTTCACCGAAGCTCCGGCATTGGCGGCAGCATCCGCCAACTCCCGCGCCAGCTTGTCTTCCATGCTCTTGCCTGCGCGCGCCTGAGCCGATTCCTGTATCCAGCGGAACGCCAACGCGACGCGACGGACAGGGCGGATTTCAACCGGCACTTGATAGGAAGCTCCCCCGACTCGACGCGATTTGACTTCGACAACCGGCTTGACGTTTTCAATGGCGGTCTTGAAAATCTTCAACGGATCTTCATTGGATCGTTCTTGAATCAGGTCAAACGCCCCATAGCAGATCCGCTCAGCCGTGCTTTTCTTCCCTTTTCGCATCAGCGAGTTGATGAATTTCCCGATTAATTTGTCACGAAACCGCGGGTCAGGCGCCCCTTCCCGTGGAGTCGTGCTGTGCCGCCGCGGCACCTTAATCCCTCCCGCAGATATTCACGTTCACGCGACTCCCGCTTTCTGACGTTTCGCCCCGTACTTGGAGCGGCTTTGCCGGCGATTTTGAACACCAACCGCGTCCAGGGCACCGCGGACGAGATGGTATCTGACACCCGGGAGATCCTTTACGCGACCGCCCCTTACCAGCACGATTGAGTGTTCCTGGAGGTTATGGCCGACGCCGGGAATATAGGACGTAACCTCCATGCCGTTTGTCAACCTGACGCGCGAAACTTTCCGTAGGGCAGAATTCGGCTTCTTCGGCGTCGTGGTGTACACTCTGATACACACCCCCCGCCGCTGTGGGGATCGCATCAGGGCCGGGCTTTTCGTCTTCCCCTGGGTGAGTTTCCGCCCATGCCTCACCAACTGGTTGATCGTCGGCATCCTTTCCCCTCATGTGCTACGCTCTGCCCCTACAGGGAGCAAAGCCGACAGATTTTAGAGGGTTTCTTCATCCGTGTCAAGCCCGAAACCCCTTGCGAGAGCGCTAGTTGGACAAAATATACGCTCTACTGATTACTCGGAATCCGTTACGAGCGCCGTCGTGTCGGCTTCAGGCGAGGAAAGCGCCGGTAACTCCTCAGTCTCGTCCACAACGAATGTGTCACGATAATCGGCCAGCCCTGTTCCGGCAGGAATCAACCTGCCGACGATGACGTTTTCCTTAAGACCCAGCAGATGGTCAACCTTGCCGTTTATGGAGGCTTCGGTGAGGACCCGCGTGGTCTCCTGGAAAGACGCCGCCGAAATGAAGCTCTCGGTGGTCAACGCGGCGCGCGTGATCCCCAGCAGTACAGGCTTGGCCACGGCAGGTTTTCCACCTTTTCCCGCGACTTTGTCATTTTCCTCGGAAAAGACGAACTTGTCCACCTGGCTTCCTGCGAGAAAATCCGTATCGCCCGTATCTTCCACGCGAACCTTTCGAAGCATCTGTCGCACAATGACCTCGATATGCTTGTCGTTGATCGTCACCCCTTGGAGGCGATACACTTCCTGCACCTCATCGACCAGATATGTCTGGAGTTCCTTGGGGCCCTTGACGTCAAGGATGTCATGCGGGTTAGCCGATCCGTCCATGAGGGGCTCACCGGCCTTGACCCAATCGCCCTCTTGAACGTTGACGTGCTTGCCCTTGGGGATCAGGTACTCTTTGGCGTCCCCCATATCGTTGCGGACGATGATCTTGCGCATCCCCTTGACATACCCGCCGAATTCTATGGTCCCGTCGATTTCATTGATGATGGCATGCTCTTTCGGCTTCCGAGCTTCGAACAGTTCCGCCACACGCGGCAGCCCCCCCGTGATATCTTTGGTTTTGGTCGTCTCGCGCGGGATCTTGGCCAGTACGTCGCCGGGGTACATGGTCTGACCTTTCTCGACAAAGATGTGGGCCCCGACCGGCAACAGATACCGCGCCACCGCATTGGTTCCGGGAATCTTGGCCGTCTTACCCACATCATCCTTGATCGAAATACGGGGGCGATAGGTGGCCCCCGGATGGTCGATGATGACCTTGCGCGATAAGCCGGTCACCTCATCGAGCTCTTCCTTCATGGTCACGCCTTCGGTGATGTCACCGAAAGCGATCCGGCCACCTACCTCCGTCAAGATGGAAAGCGAGTAAGGATCCCATTCAACCAGTCGTTGGCCGACTGTGACGGTGCCGCCGTTTTTGACTTTAATTTTCGCACCATAAACGACCGGATATTTCTCACGTTCACGCTTTGACTCGTCGTACACCGCAATCTTGGCGGTCCGACTCATGACGACCCAATCCCCGTCTTTATTTTTCACCGCAATGGACGGATTCGGCAGGTCGGCGTTCTTCTTAGAGTCATAGCTCAAATAGAGCACCGTCCCCGCGTGTTTGGACTCCAAAGTCGTCTGCTCGACGACTTTGCTGGCGGTTCCTCCGATATGGAACGTGCGCATCGTCAACTGGGTCCCCGGCTCACCGATCGATTGCGCGGCAATGACCCCCACCGGCTCGCCGCGTTCAACCAGCTTGCCCCGAGCCAGATCACGCCCGTAACATCGGACGCACACCCCGCGCCGTGACTCGCAGGTCAGTGCCGATCGGATTTTGACCCGATCCAATCCGGCCTCGACGATCGTCACGGCCTTGTCTTCAGTGATCTCCTCATTGGCCCCGACGATGAGTTCACCGGTGACCGGATCACGGACATCTTCGGCCGCAATTCGGCCCAGGATACGATCGCCAAGCTGCTGGATCACCTCGCCACCCTCGACCAGCGCCGTCACGAAAATGCCTTCATTGGTTCCGCAATCCGGCTCGCTGACGATGACATCCTGTGCGATATCGACCAGGCGGCGGGTCAAATAGCCGGAGTTGGCGGTTTTCAGCGCCGTATCGGCCAACCCTTTCCGGGCGCCATGCGTCGAGATGAAGTATTGGAGCACGGTCAGCCCTTCCCGGAAATTGGCGGTGATCGGGGTCTCGATGATGACACCTGATGGTTTCGCCATCAGCCCGCGCATGCCCCCGAGTTGGCGGATCTGCTGGGTACTGCCCCGAGCGCCCGAATCCGCCATCATGAATATCGGATTGAAGCTGCGCCGTTCGCCGGCACCGCTTTCCGCTCCAAGTTCCTTCATCATCTCATTGGCGACTTGCTCACCCACATGGGCCCAGATATCGATCACTTTGTTGTAACGCTCGCCGTTGGTGATCAACCCGTCCGCATACTGTCGTTCGATCTCCGTGACCTCGTCCTGGGCCTTCCGGATAAGATCGCCTTTCTTGGCCGGTATGAGCATATCGTCAATGCAAATGGACACGCCGGCACGCGTCGCATACGTAAACCCGATGTCTTTGATGCGATCCAGCATCACGACCGTATCCCGGTGTCCGGCCTGGCGATAGCATGTATCGATCAGCTTCGTCAGCTCCTTCTTGGTCATCAGGCGGTTGACCGCATCGAAAGGCATGCTGGCAGGCAAGATTCCCCCAAAAATCACACGGCCGACTGTGGTATAGTGCTTCCACCGCTTCGGGTCATGAATGGTCTCCTCCGTCATCCCGGCCTCTCTGACAGGCGTCAGCCCACGGACCTTGATCCGGGCGTGTTCAGAGATCTCACCTGCGTCGTAGGCCATGCGGACCTCGTCGGGCGAGCTGAATATCTTGCCTTCGCCTTTGGATCCCAACCGCTCACGCGTCAGCCAATAGCAGCCCAGCACCATATCCTGCGACGGAACCGTGATCGGCTTACCGTTGGCGGGAGACAGGATGTTGTTGATGGACATCATCAACACCCGCGCCTCGATTTGAGACTCGACCGACAGCGGCACATGAACGGCCATCTGATCGCCATCAAAGTCCGCATTGAAGGCCGCGCAGACCAGCGGATGCAGGCGAATCGCTTTGCCCTCGACTAGGACCGGATCGAACGCCTGGATGCCGAGACGATGCAGCGTGGGTGCTCGATTAAGCAGGATGGGATGTTCTTTGATTACTTCATCGAGGACGTCCCACACCTCGGGTTTTTCATTTTCCACCAACCGCTTAGCGCTTTTAATCGTCGTCGCCGCTCCGCGCTCTTCAAGCTTGTGAAAGATGAACGGCTTGAAGAGTTCCAGGGCCATCTTCTTGGGCAGTCCGCATTGGTGCAAACGCAACTCAGGACCGACGACGATGACGGTCCGCCCTGAATAGTCGACGCGTTTGCCCAAAAGATTCTGCCGGAAACGACCCTGTTTGCCTTTCAGCATGTCGCTCAGGGACTTGAGGGGCCGCTTGTTCGGACCTCGGATCGCGCGACCGCGCCGGCCGTTATCGAACAGCGCATCGACCGCTTCCTGGAGCATCCGCATCTCATTGCGTATGATCACGCCGGGAGCCTTCAACTCCATCAAGCGTTTCAGCCGGTTGTTCCGGTTGATCACGCGACGATAGAGATCGTTCAGATCGGACGTGGCGAACCTGCCCCCGTCCAGGGGAACCAACGGGCGCAATTCCGGGGGAAGCACCGGAATGACGTCCATGATCATCCATTCCGGTTTGTTGCCGGACTTACGAAACGCTTCCAGGACCCGCATTTGCTTGATGTATTTCTTCTTTTGCGCCAGGGAATTCGTTTCCCTGACTTTTTTCTGGAGCAGGGCCCACCGGGCGTCGATATCGATTTTCCGCAAAAGTTCCCGGATGGACTCGGCGCCGATCCCCGCCTTAAAACCGGACGGCGGATCTTGCATGAGCGTCCGGTATCGTTCCTCCGAAAGGATCTCTTGCTCTTTCAAGTCCGTCGAGCCCGGCTCGATGACGACATAGCTCTCGAAATAGAGGATGCGCTCCAACTGCTTCAGGCCCATGTCCAGCAAGGTGCCGATCCTGCTCGGCAGGCCTTTGAGAAACCAGATGTGCGCGACCGGAGCGGCCAGTTCGATATGGCCCATCCGTTCGCGGCGGACTTTCGATTGGATGACTTCCACCCCGCATTTATCACAGACGATGCCGCGATGCTTCATCCGCTTGTACTTGCCGCAATTGCACTCCCAGTCCTTGGTCGGACCGAAAATCTTAGCGCAGAACAGCCCGTCTTTCTCGGGTTTGAACGACCGGTAGTTGATGGTCTCAGGCTTTTTGACCTCGCCGTAGGACCAAGAGCGGATCTTCTCCGGAGACGCCAACCGGATGCGAATCGCGTCGAACGACACGCCATCACGCGGCTTTTCAAAAACCGTGGAGATCCCTTCCAAGTTTCTACCCCCTTATGACTTTGCCTTAATCAATTCCACGTCCAAGCCCAAGCTCTGGAGTTCCTTCACCAGCACATTGAAGGATTCCGGCAAGCCCGGCTCCAGGAATGGTTCGCCCTTGACGATCGCCTCATACATCCGCGAGCGGCCGGGGACGTCGTCAGACTTGACCGTCAGGAACTCCTGCAACGTCGAAGCGGCCCCATAGGCCTGGAGCGCCCACACTTCCATCTCTCCCAACCGTTGCCCGCCGAATTGGGCTTTCCCGCTGAGTGGCTGTTGCGTCACCAGCGAGTAGGGCCCGATCGAGCGCGCATGGATCTTGTCGTCGACCAGATGGTGGAGCTTCAACATATACATATACCCGACCGTGACGGGGCTCTGAAACGGCTCTCCCGTGCGGCCGTCGTGCAGCGCACTTTGCCCCGACTCAGGCAGTTTGGCCTTTTTCAGCAAGGTTTTGATTTCCCCTTCCGACGCCCCCTCGAACACAGGACTCGACACCCAGAGCCCCAGCGCTTTGGCTGCCCAGCCGAGATGGGTCTCAAGGATCTGCCCGACATTCATGCGGGAGGGAACCCCTAATGGATTGAGCACGATTTCCACCGGTGTGCCGTCCGGCAGATACGGCATGTCCTCCTCAGGCAGGACGCGTGAAACGACGCCTTTATTCCCATGCCGCCCCGCCATCTTATCGCCGACCGAGATCTTCCGCTTCATCGCGATGTAGACCTTGACCAGCTTGATCACCCCCGGAGGAAGCTCGTCACCTCTCCTGAGGCGGCCCACCTTATCGTCGTACAGCGTCTGGAGGATCTCGATCTGTTCTTTGGCGAGGCGCTCGGTCTCGTCGATCTCCTTCTGGTCTTCCTGATCGCTCAGGACGATCCGGCGCACTTCATCGTCGCTGAGTTTCTTCAGAATGTCGGGGGTGATCTTGCCCTTCCGCTTCAGGATAATCTCGCCGGTTTCCCCGTCCATAAGGTCACGGGCGACGACCTTGCCAAGCAGCAACTTGCGGATCTTCTTGTTTTTCTCCTCCTCCACAATGCGCAGGCTGTCCTGGTGCTCTCGTTGGATCTTGAGCACGTCGTCGCTCTCGATACTTTTGGAGCGTTCGTCCTTATCCAGACCCTTTCGTGAAAAGATCTTGACATCAACCACGACCCCTTCCACGCCGGGCGGGACGGTGAGCGATGTGTCTTTGACATCACCCGCCTTCTCTCCGAAGATGGCGCGCAGCAGCTTTTCTTCCGGCGTGAGCTGCGTCTCTCCTTTCGGTGTGACCTTTCCGGCCAGAATATCCCCTTGCCGGACTTCCGCCCCGATACGGATGATGCCGCTCTCGTCGAGGTCTCGCAGGGCATCCTCGCCGACATTGGGAATGTCCCGAGTGATCTCCTCCTTGCCCAGCTTGGTTTCGCGGGCTTCCACCTCAAACTCCTCGATATGGATGGACGTGAAGACATCATCGCGGACCAGGCGCTCGCTGAGAAGGATGGCATCTTCGAAGTTGTATCCGCCCCACGGCATGAAAGCCACCAGCACATTGCGGCCCAGCGCCAGATCCCCACGATCGATGGCAGGGCCGTCGGCCAGGACTTGCCCGCGCTTGACCGTCTGCCCCACCGTGACGACGGGCTTCTGGTTGATGCAGGTGCTCTGGTTGGAGCGCTTGAACTTGATCAGGTCGTAGGTGTCCAGGCAGACCTCGTGTTTCTTGCTTCCGGCTTCTCGCTTTCGCAACTCGGTCTTCACCACGATCCGCGTGGCGTCCACGCTCTCCACTACACCGGGTCGTTGAGCCAAGACGACATACCCCGAATCGCGTGCCACGATCGCCTCCATGCCCGTCCCGACCAGAGGGGCTTCGGTTTGGACCAGCGGCACTGCCTGTCGCTGCATGTTGGACCCCATCAAGGCGCGGTTGGCATCGTCGTGCTCCAAAAAGGGGACAAGGGCGGTTGCCACGCTGACCGTCTGCTTGGGAGAGACATCCATGTATTCCACTTTGTCGGGAGGCACGACCATGAAATCCCCCCCATAGCGGGCAGAAACGTTCTCGGCGGTCAGTTTCTGGTCGCTGTCGACCTCGGAATTCGCCTGGGCGATGTGGTACCGGTCGCCGTCAATGGCCGAGAGGTATTCGATCGCGTCGGTCACCCGCCCCTTCCGGACCTGCCGGTACGGCGCCTCGATAAATCCGAACTCATTGACACGCGCGTACGTGGCGAGCGACGTGATCAACCCGATATTGGGACCTTCGGGGGTCTCAATCGGACAGATCCGGCTGTAATGAGAGGGATGCACGTCGCGAACCTCGAACCCCGCGCGTTCGCGCGTCAGGCCTCCAGGGCCCAACGCCGACAAGCGGCGTTTGTGAGTGATCTCGGCCAGTGGATTCGTTTGGTCCATGAACTGTGAGAGCTGGCTGCTGGCGAAGAATTCCTTGATGGCGGCGATCACCGGCTTGGCATTGATCAGGTCGTGCGGAAGCACGGCCTCCATGTCCAGGAGATTCATCCGTTCCCGGATGCTTCGCTCCATGCGGACCAACCCCAGACGGAACTGATTCTCCAAGAGTTCGCCCACCGATCTGACGCGGCGATTGCCAAGGTGATCAATATCGTCCACGTCCCCCTTGCCGGCCTTCAGGTTCACCAGATAGCGAACCACTTCGACGATGTCCTCGGCCGTCAGCGTCCGCTTCTCGAGCGGGAGATCCAGCCCCAACTTTTTGTTGAGCTTCAAGCGGCCGACGGGCGACAGGTCATACCGCTTGGGGTTGAAAAAGAGGTTCTCGAACAGGACACGCGCTGTCTCAATGGAAGGCGTCTCCCCGGGGCGCAACCGTTTGTAAATCTCGACCATGGCCTCTTCCTTGGAAGCCGTCTTCTCGGTCTCAAGCGTATCCTCGATCACCGAAGGCATCGTGGTGCTGTCCAGGTAGATGACTTTGAATGATTCGATCTTGCTCACGAGGACCTTCTTCAGGACATCCGCCGTCAGCTTATGGTTTTTTTCCAGGATCTTCTCTTTTGCCGTCCCTTCGACCAGATCGACCAGAACGGTACGCCCGACAAGGTCCTCAGGTTTGACCTCGATCTCTTTCATCCCCGCCGCCTTCAGGCGACTGATGGTGGCTTTCGTGAGTTTCGAACCTTCGCGGGCGAGGGGCTCCTTGCCGCCCTTCTCCACCATGTCGTGAGGAACACGCAGCCCATGGTGTATCTCGGGATCCAGCTTCCGCCACAGTTTTCCCTTCTGCAGATGGATTTCTTCGACGGAGCAATACATCCGCAAGAGATCGTCGCTGGTATACCCGAAGGCCTTCAGCAGAATCGTCGCCGGCATCTTTCGCCGCCGGTCGATCCGGACATAGAGAATGTCCCGGGTATCGAACTCAAAATCCAGCCAGGAGCCGCGATACGGAATAATCCGGGCCGAAAAGAGAATTTTCCCGCTGGCGTGTGTGCGTCCTTTATCGTGGGTGAAGAACGCCCCCGGCGACCGATGCAACTGGCTCACCACCACCCGCTCGGTCCCATTGATGATAAACGTGCCGCGGTCCGTCATCAGCGGCAGCTCGCCGATATAGACCTCCTGCTCGCGCACATCCAGGACCCGCTTGGTGGGCGACTTGTCTTCCTTGTCAAGGACGACCAGCCGGACCCTGACTTTGAGCGGGGCGGCATAGCTCATGCCCTGCTCCATGCACTCCCGCACGTCGTACTTCGGCGTCCCCAAGCTGTAATTGACGAACTCCAGCACCGCCGTGCTGTTGTAGTCCGCAATGGGAAACACGCTGGTGAGCGCCGCCTGCAGGCCCCGGTCTTCGCGCCGGTCCGTCTCAGCTTCCATCTGCAGAAAACAGTCGTAGGACCGCTTCTGTATTTCAATGAGATCAGGAATCTCGAGGTGACGCGGGATCTTGGAAAAGTCTTTGCGTTCGATCAAGCTGCTGCCCGTCGTGTCGGACATGTACTTCCCCCAATCGGATAGTGGCCGCTTCCCCGCCGAAGCAGGGAACAACTGGTGAACTCAGGGATACCCTAAACGCCCGTTACTTGATCTCGATCTTGGCGCCCTGCTCTTCCAGCTTCTTTTTGATCGTTTCAGCCTCTTCCTTGGAGACTCCGGTCTTGACGGGCTTGGGCGCGCCTTCAACCAGGTCTTTCGCTTCCTTGAGACCCAGATTGGTCAGCTCACGCACGACTTTAATGACCTGAATTTTCTTCTCGCCGGCATTGGCCAAGACGACATCGAACGCCGTCTTCTCCTCGGCCGGAGTCGCCGCGGCCGCCGCGCCACCGCCGGCAACCGCCGCCGCAGGCGCGGCAGCCGTGACGCCGAATCGTTCCTGCAAGGCCTTCACGTAGTCGTCCAGCTCCAGGACGGTCATCCCTTCGACCATCTTAATGAAATCTTCTTTCGACAGCTTCGTTGCCGTTGCACCAGACATGGAATCCTCCTTCGGTTTCTCTTTAATGGCTATCAACGTTCCAACAAATTTGACGACGATCCCGTTCATCGTTCCCGCCAATCCGGCCAGCGGTCCCTGCAATCCCGCCAGCAGCAGGGAGAGAAGAACGGTTTTCGGCGGCAAGTCCGCGACGGCCTTCACCCGGGCGGTATCGAGCAGGTTTCCTTCGACCACCCCGACGGTGATCCGCATTTTCTTGTCGCGCTTTTCCTTGGCGATAAAGTCGCGCAGTATCTTCGCGGGCAAGGCAGGGTCGTCATAGCCGATCGCCACGGACAGCGGACCGCGAAAGTGGTCCTTGGCTACGCTCAACGGGGTCCCTTCAGACGCCAAGACCGCGAGCGTATTCTTCACAACCTTGAGTTCCGCACCGGCGCCGCGAAGCTGCCGGCGCAGTTCAGTGACCTCGTTGCCTGCCAGTCCTGTGCACTCGGTCAGAAAGGCGACCCGAGCCCGACTAAACTTTTCACGAAGCTCGGCTATGGCCTGTGTTTTCTCTTCTTTACGCATGCCTATGTTCTCCTCAACGCCAACGGCGCTACACCAATGCCTTGCTGAGGGTGGCCGTATCCAACCGAATACCCGGACCCATCGTCGCCGATATGGTTACCGATTTGAGGTATCTCCCCTTGCTGGATGCGGGTTTAGCCTTGATCACCGAATCGACGATGGCCATGGCGTTCTCGCACAGCTTGTCCGTCTCAAACGACACCTTCCCGACCCGAACATGGAGAATGCCGGCCTTTTCGACTTTGTACTCGACCCGGCCCTTCCGGATGTCGCTGATCGCCTTGGCAACTTCGAAGGTCACCGTCCCGGTTTTAGGATTAGGCATAAGCCCGCGCGGCCCCAGCAGCTTCCCCAGCTTACCAACGGAACCCATGAGATCGGGCGTAGCGATGGCCCGATCAAACTCCAGCCACCCGCCCTTCACTTTCTCCACCAATTCCTCACCGCCTATGACATCCGCACCGGCTTCCCGCGCCTCGATCTCTTTCTCGCCTTTGGCGAAAACAAGAATTCGAACTTTGACGCCGGTTCCATGCGGCAGGACAGCCGACCCCCTCACCATCTGGTCGGAGCGCTTTGGATCGACGCCAAGACGCAACGCCATCTCGACGGTTTCGTCAAATTTTGCGTACGCCGCCTGCTTCAACACATCTACGGCGTCCCGAAGCGCATAGGCTTTCGGTTCCACCGACGCCGCGGCTGCCTTCCATTTCTTTCCCATCATTCGCGCTCCCTGTCTCTAGTCTTTGGCGACAGCAATCCCCATACTGCGCGCCGTCCCTTCGATGATCCGGGCGGCCGCAGCTAAATCGGCGGCATTGAGATCGGGCATTTTCGCTCGCGCGATCTCATTCACCTGAGCAGGCGTCACTTTCCCAACTTTTTCCTTGTTGGGCGTCCCTGATCCTTTGATAATCCCCGCAGCTTTCTTTAAGAGATCCGATGCGGGAGAAGTCTTCATGACGAAGGTAAAGCTCCGGTCGGTGTATACCGAGATGATCACCGGAACGATGGACCCCTCTTGCGTTTTGGTCTTGTCGTTGAACTGTTTGCAGAATTCCATGATGTTCACGCCGTGCTGCCCGAGCGCGGGCCCGACCGGCGGAGCAGGATTCGCCTTCCCGGCGGGAATCTGCAGTTTGACCAGGCTTTTCACTTCTTTCGCCATTTCTATTACACCCTCCCGAATGACCCCTTGCAGTTGCCGAGCAAGGGGTGCCCCGCGCGCCAAGACGCGTCTCTTCCCGTGCTCCTTATAACCGCTCGACCTGCAGGAACCCCAGTTCGACCGGAGTCCCACGACCGAAAATGCTCACCAAGGCTTTCAGCCGACCGCGTTCCTGATCCACATCATCCACCATTCCATTGAATCCAAGGAACGGTCCGTCGATGATGCGGACGGTGTCTCCCTTGTGAAACTCATCTTTCTGGCGCGGCACAGCCGTGCCGGTGTCGATCTGCTTCAACAGCGTGTCGACTTCCTCCGTCGTCAAGGGAATGGGTTGCGCGCCGCCGCCCACGAATCCCGTCACCTTCGGCGTTTCCTTGATCATCTGCCAGGACTCATTCGACATATCCATTTCGACCAGGACATATCCGGGGAAAAACTTGCGTGTCGAGGTCCGCTTCCTTCCCTCCTTGATTTCGATCACATCCTCCGTGGGAACCAGCACTTGCCCAATCTTGTCCTGGAGCCCCATCTGGCTGGCGCGCTCGAGGATGCTGGCTTTCACCCGCCCCTCGTAACCCGCGTAGGTGTGTACCACGTACCAGCTCTTGCTCATCGTCTCACTCATACTCAAATGATCTTCCCCATCAGGCGCACAAGCAGGAGGTCGGTCAAGGCCAAAAAGACGGAAACGATCACGACGAGGACAATGACGACCGTCGTCGATCCGATCGTCTCACTGCGGGTTGGGTACGATATCTTTTTGAGTTCCGACCTGACATCGGTGAGGAACTCGTTGAGATTGGCCCATAATTGCTTGAACATTGCTACCTTCGCGTATGGTCGAAGCGCCTGGCCAGCAAGCTGGGCGTGGCAGGGGCACTAGGAATTGAACCCAGACCTTCGGTTTTGGAGACCGACGTGCTAACCGTTGAACACCATGCCCCTAAGCTCGCGCACCTGCCCTGAACGCTATTTTGTTTCTTTGTGCGGCGTGTGCTTGCGGCAGAAACGGCAATATTTACGACGCTCCAGCCGATCCGGATCATTCTTCTTGTTCTTCATCGTCGAGTAATTGCGACGTTTGCAGTCCGTGCACGCCAACGAAATGATCTCTCGCATGGATGACGCTCCCTCACGCCAGGATTTCGGTGACGATGCCGGAGCCAACGGTCTTGCCGCCTTCGCGCACGGCGAACCGCAGCCCCTGGTCCATCGC
>Ga0137796_10001532_pt1 | contig 13088 bp, 16 predicted proteins | sample OV2TP3_FD_97704 | JGI IMG/M metagenome (GOLD analysis project Ga0137796, IMG submission 97704)
CCGATGCCGACGTTGCCTGATGAAGTTGCCAGGTAAGTATTATGCGCAACAATATCATTAGCTATAAAGTTTCTAGTGCCTTCTATTGCGAGGTCGTAGACGTGCTGGTAGCCGACAGGCTTGATGCTGACTATTTTGACCCACATTATATCAGAATCCTTGTCCCGTATGCCGATATTGCCTGTTTGGCGGGATTTATTTTTAATAGTTATTCAGCTTTATGAATTTCACCGACGAGGTTTGTTTGACTGACACTTTTTGTTCTCCGACGAGCAACTTCAGGATACTGAATAACTATGAAAAACAACAAACTTTATATACGCTCCAGCCAAAGCTTAAGCAATGAAAAATGTGCTTGTATTGACTTCGACTTTCCCGAGATGGATGAATGACAGCACTCCGCCATTTGTATTTGCATTGTCAAATTTCCTGGCTAAAAAATATAACATTATAGTCTTAGCGCCGCATTGCTTTAAGGCTGCAAAAAAAGAAAAAATCGGGAATTTAACAGTTTACAGATTTAGGTATTTCTTCCCTGAAAAATATCAGAAAATAGCCTATGGAGCAGGCATGCTTCCAAATGTAAAGAAAAGCTTTCTTGCCAAAATGCAGATTCCTTCATTTTTATTTTCACAAATTAAGAATGCGGTGAGCATAGCCAAAAAAGAAAAGATAGATTTAGTCCATGCCCATTGGCTGCTCCCTCAAGGGCTTATTGGAATATTCTTAAAAAAAGCATATAAAATCCCTTTAATAGCCACAGTTCATGGAACTGACTTATTTCCCTTAAAAAGCAGGTTTTTTAGGAGTATTCAAAAAAAAATTGTTGGGAATGCCGATATAATAACCACAAACAGCAAAACAGCTGAAAAAGAGCTGCTTTCAAGATTTCCTGAGATAAAAAGCAGGCTAAGATTAGTTCCAATGGGCATTGACACTAAAATTTTCAAGCCCCGGAATAAAAAAAAATTAAGAAGCAAATTTAAAAAATACGAAAGCAGCAAAATAGTCCTTTTTGTCGGCAGGCTCAATGAGCAAAAGGGCATTGAATATCTTATCAGCGCAATGCCAAATGTAATTTCCAAAATAAAAACTGCAAGGCTGCTGATAATTGGGGAAGGCGATTACAGGCAGCAGCTGGAAAGTCTCATAACAGAATTAAATCTCGGCAATTTTGTGGAGTTTTTGGGCTCCAAAGAGCATAAGGAAATTGCAATTTATTATAATTTAGCAGATGTGCTTGTTTTGCCGGCTGTAACAGCAAAAATGGGGACAGAGGCATTTGGATTAGTGCTGGCAGAAGCCATGGCTTGCGGCACTTGCGTAATTGGCTCTTCAAGCGGCGGCATAAAGGATATAATACATAATGGAGTAAATGGGATGATTTTTAAAGAGAAAAATTCAGAAGAGCTTGCAGATAAAATTATAAGAGTAATAAAAGACACTAAATTAAGAAAAAAATTGTCACGCAATGGAGCAATTTTTTCAAAGAGAAATTATGATTGGAATGCCATATCAAAAAAATTTTTAAGAATTTATAAAAAACTGCTGAAATGAGCATAACTTATTATCTCAAAATAAGAGCGTATTGGTTTTTTAACACTGCTTTAGGAAAATCAATATTGAAATTGCTGTCTGGGTTTGTCTATGTGAAAGGCTTGTCAGAAGGCTTATCAAAAAGCATTGTGAATATAAGAAATAAATTGCCATTTATAATCTCAATAACAATTGATGCAGAATCCGGATATGTAAAAAAAAATGATCACAGGGTATGGCAGAAGTCTGATCCAAATGCCTATATCGGCTTTTACAAAGGCATAGAGAATTGGAGGGCGCTTTTAAATAAGCATAATTCAAAAGCTACATTCTTTCTTTCAACTAACTGCTTTAATGCAAAGGGTGAAGAATACAAAAAAATAATTCAGCAGCTAAAGCTCTTGCTTAAAGAAGGGCATGAGATAGGATTGCACATGCACCCTGACAGCGATTTGGCATTGCAGGCTTCATTAGGAAGGAGATTTCATTCCACAAGCGCCAAGTTTTTCAGCAGTGAAGAAATTAGTGAGCTTATTGCCGAAGGCAAAAGGCTGATAAAAAGGCATTTAGGGATCGATGCGGTCAGCTTCAGATGGGGCAACTGGGCATTGAGCACAGATGCTGTCAGCGCATTAGAAAAAAATGGTTTTAAAATTGACAGTTCTGCAACTCCCGGGATAAAGGGGCATCAGCATAGTGGAATGTCTTATGACTGGAGCAATGTTGCATTCCATTACCCATGGAAGCTAAGCATTATTGATTATCAAAACACAAGCCATCAAAATTCCAGTGTTCTTGAAATCCCAATCGCAACCTTTAATTTTTTGGGGTTAGGGTTGAGGGCGGATCCTGCAAATTCCGCTCTGCTATCTGCCAGCTTTGAGCATTATTACAAAAATGCAGACAGGTCAAAAAAAAAATTTGTTTTTGTTGTTATATCCCATAGCATAGAGTCTGCATATGAAGATGGAAGCCCTGCAAAGGTTGTCGGGGTTATGGAAGAGTTTATAATACACTCAAAAAAGCATAGCGATGTTAAGTTTATGGGCTTGGCAGATGCTTACAGGCTAATATCATAAACTAATATCATAAACTAATATCATAAGCTAATAAGGTGGTGGATTTGTTTAGGTCTTATGCGTCTCATGATAAGGGCTCAAGATTAGAGAAGGCTCAAAAAATAATAAGGGTTATTTCTAGATATAAATCTCTTGATGAATCAAATGTCCTTGACATCGGCTGCGGCTCAGGGTATCTTGGCAGCATACTGGGCAAAAAGGCGAAATCTTATACAGGGATGGACTTTATAGACGAGAGAAAAGTCAGGGATTTTTGTTTTCTGATATCCACAGCTTTGGGGCTGCCTTTTAAAAGCGGCTCATTTGATATAGTAATATGCAACCATGTTATAGAGCATGTGCCTGATCAGGATAAAGTTTTGGATGAGATAAGCAGGGTGCTTAAAAAGGATGGAATTTGCTATATAACCTCTCCAAATAAATTATGGCCGATTGAGCCGCATCTTAAATTGCCATTTTTATCATTACTGCCTGGAAGAATTGCTGATGCTTATGTCAGGATAGCCGGCAAGGGTAAAAATTATGATGTCCATCCTATGACCTATGCTGAATTTAATAATAAGCTGAAAAGACTCTTCAGAATTGAAAATTATACTTTGGAGATATTAAAAAGCCCTTACCATTATGGATTCAGGGGAAAGTTTTATTCTATTTTTTTGATATCAAGGCATTTGCCGAAAGGATTATTGAATTTGATTAATCATTTTCTTCCTAACTGGATAATAATACTAAGGAAGAAGCACATCTGAAGGATATCATCTTTTAGAAGCTATAACAAAATAATACGCAGGCATTCTTCCTGTTTTGTCAAGAAAATCCAAAAAGCTGAGGAATTGCAATATTAGGTATACTGGGAACAGCAAATACCCAATTATTTGTGCTGGCCTTTGCATTGCTTTTGGAAACAAAAATGGAAACCCTTTTATTGCAGAATGAGCTATCACAGATGGAAGCGTAAAAATGCCGCCAATGGCGCAGAGCTTTTCAATCTTAAAATGCTTTCCTAACATAGCTCTTATGCCTTGCTCTGTGAATCTGTATTTGTCTATTTCAGCATCATGGATTGGATAAAAAAATGGCAGCACAATTATCAATTTGCCATTCTGCTTTAATATTCTTGATATATGGGCAACAACATTGAAGGGGTTGTTAAAATAATAAAGTGAATTGATGCTCATAACCTTATCAAAAGAATTTTGCCTGAATGGCAGAAAATCAGCATCTCCGACTATACTCGCTTTTTTCGTTTTATCTATATCTAAGCATAATAGCCTCCCTTTTATATATTTATGATAATAAGGTGTATTCCCGCAGCCCAAATCAAGCACGCTCTCATTTTCTCTTTGAGGCATTCTGCTAATATATTTAGAAACCCTGCTTTTGATAATAAAAAATTCCAAAATCATCTTTAAAATAATTTTTAAAATAGTTTTATTCGCTTGTTTTGCTTATTTGCTTATTTATTTGCTTATTTTATTTATTTTCTTATTTAATATGGCAGAAAAATTTTTTGCTATATTGTCCCATGTGTTATTCATTGCAGTTTTTCCGTAATTCATCTTATTCCTGCTTAGCTGCAGCCTTATTTTGTTTTTCATGTCATGGGCAGAATTTGGCCTGCATAAGCTGTTTTTATATCCTGACAACAGCCTGCCCACATCTCCGATATTTGTCGCAACAATTGGCGCATTGCATGCCATATACTCTACAACCTTGTATGGAAAGCAATATCTTGTGAAATCATTGTCCGGGTTTGGGACAACTGCAACATCTGACGCATTTATTAGCAATGCAACCTTATCCTGAGTTAAAGAGCCTAAGTATATTACATTCTCTTCGTCCAAATTAACATGCTTATCCTCATTTTTATAAAATCTTCCGGCTAATGCAAGGTAAATATCAGGAATTTCATTTCTAAGGCTTTTAAAGGCATCTAATAAAATATCCACACCTTGCTCTCTTTGAATAGTGCCAGAATAGGATATTATTTTTGCATTAATTGGAAGTTTGAGCAGTCTTCTGCATCTTACTTTTTCTAATGGCTTAAATATCCTGTCATCAAAGCCATTTTGGACAACAAAAACATCATGGCTTCTTATAGGCTTTATCTTATTCTTCAATGCATAGCTGACAGTTGTTATAATATCTGAATTTTTTATTGCATAATGATCCAAATACCTGAAAAAAGGCACCTTATAAGTGGAATAGGTTTCATAGTTATCGTGCAAATCGTAGATAATCCTCATTTTATTCTCATTAGCGAAAATATAGCCAATGATGCCCCACAAAGGATCGCTGCTTGCGATTAAAAAATCATACTTCATGCTTTTTAGCTGGGCATTGAAGCTTTTTAGAAAGCTCAAAAAGCAGTATATGCCAAAAGGCTTTATTGTGACATTTATGCTATGTAATTTTAATTTTTTATCTTCAAGCCTTCTGTAATCAGCAACAAAGAAATCTATATCATGTCCCGATTTTTTAAGAGCGCTAAAGAGCCGCGTTTGCCTCCCAAAATCTTCGCTTATGATGTCTCTTGTAGCAGTATATCGGCTTGTCAGGACAAGAATTTTCATCTTAATATGATTATTTGCCTTGTTTAAATAATTTTTGTAAACTTTTATATTTTTGTAAACCTTTATATATTACGCTGTTTAATCGTTTCTGATGAAACAAAAAATGATGAAAAAAAAAGCTGTCCAAAATGGAATTTTTAAAAAAAGATGGATGGGGTTTTTTAATAGCATTAAATTAGCGAAATCTAATCCAGGCAAAGTTGGCTTAATGATTTTATTTGATGCGATGTTCTTATTATCTTTTTTTGGGCTGCAAACCTTATTTGGATATTTTGCCCAATTCATTGTTATCCCCAAAAATTTGGCAGTTATGGTTATGTATATAATCCTTTCATTGATTTATTTTTTGATAGTGCTCCTCATATACTCGTTTTTCAAGTATGGTATGCTAGGATTTGTCAGGTCTTTGTTTGCAAAAACATCATTTTCATTCAATAGGCTGGGACAATTTTATGCCCTGAACATCATAATCGCAGGAATATTTTTTACTATAATGATAATGCTTAATTTCATATTGGCAAGCACTAAACAATCTTATGCGCCTTACATTTTTATTTTTTTTGCGATTCCGTACATGCTGTTTTTATACATTACACTCAATACATCGCAAGCCTTGTTCTATGAAGGATTTTCGATAAAAGAGTCTGTTAAGAAAAGCTTTAGCATAGCATTTACGAAAATTAAGGTTTATAGGGAAATAATATTGGCTATAATTTTGTTTTCATTAGTGTTGGGGATTTTATTCCTTATAAGCGATTATTTATTTCAGCATTTTTTATATGGATTCTATCTGCTGAAATTCAAATATTTCAAGCTGCTCTATGTGGCTCTTTTTGATGCTATTCTTTATTTGACAATCTTAATAAACAGAATCTCATTTTATACTATGGCGATGGAAGTCAAATAAAATCAAATAAAATGTTAATAAAATGCTCTTTCATAATATAAACCCCGTATTGCTTGAAATTGGGCCTTTCCAGATAAGGTATTATGGATTGTTTTGGGCGATTACATTCATAATTGCTTATTTTTTAATTCCTTATATTGCAAAGAGGAAAGGATTGGGCATTGCAAAAGATTATGTTTCCGATTTTTTGATTTATGAAGCGATCGGAATTATTTTGGGGGCGAGATTAGTTTATGTCTTATTTTATAATTTATCATTTTATATCCAAAACCCATTCGAGATAGCTGCAGTATGGCATGGCGGATTAAGCTTTCATGGCGGATTAATTGGCGCAATAATCGCTGCATATTCATTTTGCATGAAGAAAAAGATTGAATTTTATGAGCTTGCAGACATTGTTGTCATTCCAGCTGCTTTGGCATTGGCGCTTGGAAGGATTGGCAATTTTATGAATGCAGAGCTTTACGGCAGAATTGCAGATGTTTCCTGGTGCATAGATTATTCAAAAAACCATTTTATTGAAGGGCTGCCAAGCGGATGCAGGCACCCTTCACAGATCTATGAGTCTATTAAGAATTTAGCAATATTTAGTGTTTTATGGTTCATTAAAGACAAAAAACTTCCAAAGGGATTTATGTTCTGGAGCTTTATAACTTTATACGGATTGTTTAGGGCAATAGTTGAGTTTTTTAGGCAGCCAGATGAGCAGATAGGATTTATTTTTGGTTACTTTACAATGGGGCAGTTGCTGAGCTTTCCATTGTTTTTGCTGGGGGCTTTTATGCTGTATAGGTTAAAAAGTCGAAGGCTGAACTATTAAACGCAGTTTTAATTGTGTTTAAGAGAACTTCGCAAAAATAGGGTTTTTCGGTGAAAAATAATTATTTTCATATGTAAGAATTCTCAAAACTCAATAAAAAAAACTCAATAAAATTATGAATTATGCAAGGTTCTCTTAAGAATCACAACCCCTCATAAACCACCTTCATCATCATCGCATCCCTCTCTATATTCGGGCTTTCGCTTATTGCAACACCCTTGACATTAAAGTCCTTCAAAGCCTTGAGCAATTCCCCATAATTTAAATCCGACTCTTTCAAATTCAAGTGGTTTTTCTCACCTTTTGGCCCATATTCAATTCCTGTTATGTGCATGTGCATTTCCTCAAGCCCCTTTTTGCCGAGTTTTTTCTCAATTGCCTCAAGAATGCCTGCGAACTCTTTGTAAGTGTTGAACTTTCCATTTGTCCTTGCATGGAAATGCGCAAAATCAACACAAGGCATTACATTGTCAAGCTCCTGGCTTAATTGCAGGATTTCATCAACATTGCCGAATTGAGTGGCTTTTCCGGTTGTCTCTGGCCTTATCCAAATGCTATTATTCTCTTTCTTCAAAGTTGAAATAATCTCTTTTAAATTGTTCTTTATTGTGTCATAAACCTTTTTTGGCTCTTGCCCCATGTAAAATCCGGAATGAAAGCAAACACTATAGCCGCCGCATAAATTTGCAATTCTTGCTGAATTCAGAATCCTCTCAATGCTTGCCTTAATTTTTGCTTTTTCCAGAGAATTCAAATTTATAAAATATGGCGCATGGCATGTTAAAGCTATTTTATTTTCTTCTGCAGCCTTTTTAACTTCAGGAGCTTTTTCTTTTGTAATGTTTATGCTTCTAACAAATTCCATCTCCATTGCTCCAAGAGCAAGATTCTTAACATGCCTAATCCCATCAACAGTTGTTCTTGGATTTGCGCTTAAGGGAATCCCGGCTGTGCCGAATAACAGTTCTTTCATTAAGAAAATGAAAAGCCTTACTGTTTTTAAATTTTTAGCTGTAATTAATCAAATACGGCTGCCGGGAATTGAACCCGGGCCACAAGCTTGGGAAGCTCGGATCATGCCGTTAGACCACAGCCGTATAATAACATAAAGCCAAAACACAATATTTAAATATTTATGTCAAAATTTTTAACTATGAAAGGGGATTTTTAAAATGGAAAACATAATGAGCTTATGCAAGAAATGCGGCAATAAAGCCCCTGCTTCTTCGATGAAGTTGGATTTGGATGAAAAAAAGATGATATGCCCGGAATGTATTAAGAACAAGAAGCTCCATAAGGAAATAAAGGAAGAAGTCTTTAAAAAAGATGATGCAAAAAAGATTTTGCCAGCTCTTTCGCCAAAGGAAGATGAAAAGCCTGTCAAAGCCGGACACAAATGCGCTTCCTGCGGCTATAAGTTTATGATAAACACAGAAACAGGAAAGCCGAAGAACTGCCCTTATTGTAATGCGAGGGTTATGGGGATTTGATTCATTTATGATTCAAATATAAGAAAATTCTAAAAGCTAAATTTTAATCTCTGCTTCACTATTCTTCCTTGCTCTTGCTTTCCGACTCACTTCCCTCATAAGAAGGCACAGCAGCCTTGCTTATTATGATAATGTCGCCTATTGACTTGACAAGCTGGTGCGGCACTATAACGCCTTTTGCAGAGCCAAGAACCTTGTTTAAAAAGGAATTCTTTGTCGCTCTTACACGCCACCCAAAAATCTTGTTTTGTGTCAGTATAGACTCTTCAACATCTCCAAAGTATTCTCCATTATCAGTGAATACCCTCATATCATAAGTTTCGCTTATCTTTTTCATTTTTAGCATTGCGATCACCTAAAAAAATTTTATGAAAAGCATTAAAATTTTTTAGTATATAAATCTTTTGGAAAGGCTTATTAAAAACTGGCGTTTTCTTGCAACTTATGAATCACGAAAATCTTGTATTTTTGGGGACATCCCATATAGCAAAACAAAGCCTTGAGGATGTTAAGGGCTATATAGAAAAGGAAAAGCCCGATATAATAGCTATAGAGCTTGATGAAAAAAGATTGCGCGCTTTAATGAAAAAAACGAAAATAAAGGCGGATTTAAGGAGCATAAGGCGCATTGGGCTGAAAGGCTTTCTTTTTTCTTTATTTGGAGCATGGGCTGAAAGGAAACTCGGCAGGCTTGTTGGCGTCGCTCCCGGCTCTGAGATGAGACAGGCAATTAAGATAGCAAAAAAAAAAGAGATTGAATTGGCTTTAATCGACCAGGATATAGAAATCACACTGCAAAGGCTTTCAAATGCCATAACATGGAAAGAAAAGCTTAATTTTTTGGCTGACATGCTCAAAGCTATTTTTATAAGGAAAAAAGAAATTGATTTTGACTTGACAACAGTTCCAGATAAAGATATAATTAATAAGCTATTGTCTAAACTGAAGGAGCGCTATCCGAATTTGTATAAGGTGCTGATTGAAGAAAGGAATCTGGCAATCGCTGAAAATCTAAAAAATTTAATGAGCAGAAGCCGCAACAAAAAAATTCTTGTCATTCTCGGAGCAGGCCATATAGATGGAATAATAAAAATATTAGGCAAAGAAGAGCAGGAGATAAAGTATACTCTCTCTTTTGGCTGAGCAAGCACTGCAAAACTTTATAAAGCGCTGTTCATTACTCTCTCCTCAAAGATAGCTTGGTAGTCAACTGCTTAGCTATACTGGATACAAGATGTGCTTGTTCTTCCAGTTCAATCAATGCAGTTCATTAGTGTAATAGTAAAATGGCGCGAATGCATTCAAGGAAGAGGGGAAAGCATGGCTCAAAAAAGCCTGCAAAGAAGACAGCACCTGCATGGATCAGGTACAAACCCAAGGAAGTGGAGCTGCTAATAGCGAAACTTGCAAAAGACGGAAAACCCACTTCACAGATTGGGCTTTTGTTAAGAGATGCTTATGGCATTCCAAATGTCCCTGCCTTGTGCGGCAAGCCAATAAGCGCAATCCTTAAAGAAAAAAAACTGCTGACAGAAGTGCCTGAAGACTTAACTGCATTATTTAAAAAGTATATGGCAGTAAAGAAACACATGGAATCCAATAAACACGATCAAACAGCAAAAAGAGGCATCCTTCTTACAGAATCAAAAATTAACAGGCTTATTAAATACTATAAAAGAGTTGGAAGAGTTCCAGAGACATGGAAGTTTTCTGCTGAAAGGGCAGGATTTTTTGGGGAGTGATTAAAGTTATAGGCTAATATGCTACATCTCTTAATATATCATTTCCCTTATTTTACAAACAACCTCATTAATTAAATAATCCGGAGTAGAAGCCCCTGCAGTCACTCCAATTTTTTCCTTTCCCACAAACCATTCCTTTTGCAATTGCTCTTCTGATTGAACAAAATGGCTTTCAACCCCAAATTCCCTGCATTTGGCGTAAAGCTCTTTTGAATTGCTTGAGTTTTTGCCTCCTATGACTATTACAATGTCGCATTCCCTTGCAAGCTCTTCAGTATCAGACTGCCTTTGCTTTGTGGGGTTGCAGATGGTGTCCACATAGCCATACTTTTTATTTAAATCCTTTAGACTGAGGTGGATTTCCTCAAATTTTTTATCTGCAAGCTTTGAGTTAATATTCTCAATAAGCCTTTTATAGCCATAAACCGACATAGTTGTCTGGCTAATGATTGCAACCTTTTCAAAATCATTTTGGCTGATGTAATCGATAACGCAGTTATGCTCTTCAGGATTTTCTACAATAAATGTATCTTTCCCTTTTAGATGATAGCTCGTTCCAATTGCCTCTGGATGATTGCGCTTGCCAAAAAGAATGACCTCATAGCCATTATTCTTCAGCTTGATAGCAACATTATGAACTAGAGTAACTAATGGGCATACTGCATCGTTGAGGTTTCTGCCTTTTACAATAGACCTTTCTTCAAGAAGCTGATAAGTTGTGCCTGGCTCGCCATGCGCCCTTAAAACAGTTATTGCATTTTGCGGGATTTCGCTTATATTCTCAACAAATACGATGCCCTTATTTTCCAAGTCTTTTATGACTTTTTCATTATGCACAAGCTGGCCATAAACATAAGTCTTTCCGCTATTGCTTTGCGCGACTTCTTCCGCAATTTCTATGGCTTTCTTTACGCCAAAGCAGAATCCTGCGTGTTTTGCGATTTTGATGGTTGGCATTTTTATTTTTATATTTTATTCCATTCTCCTAGTTTTCTGTCTAAATAAATCCTTTATTCAACAAAATCTTAAAATTATACTTGTTTCCCTCAAAAAATATTTTCATATAAAACCTCCCCAATACATCGGATATGGGTTTTGGAGTATAACTCCGCTTCTTCTGCTGATTCTTATATATCCCTCTGGTTTTTTCCACATAATCCTATCCCTATACCTAAATCCTGCCTCTTGAAATATTTTTGTAGCATCAGCAACTATTGGAAATTTATCGCCATTAACTAACATATCATCAATATTCAAAACAAAAATCCTACCATCTGCAAGAACCCTAAAAGATTCTTTTGCAACTTTCCGAAGCATTTCTAAAAAGTTGTCATAACTTTTGAATAATCCCTTATAATCAAAAGGAGCATTAAAGTAAGGCGGCGAAGTTACGGCTAAATGAACGCTGCCATCTGGTATTTCACCCATATCCATACAATTTCCAATTATAAGTTTATGATGTGTTCCAATATCAACCATTTTTAGTTTTAATCTCCTCAACGTCCATAGCATCATTGATGGCAGGTTTAATTTCTTCAATAGTAAATTCATATTCTTTTTTATCTTTGAATGTTGATATATCAGAACAATCTCCAATAAAAAATTCTGCATATCTGCGGGCTTTTTCTTTAGTTTTAGCCTTAATTTCTACAATGTAAGACCTCGCCAAAGATACTTTATACGTTTTCATAAAAATCACCTCAGACTATTGTATTATAATATCATATAGTTTTAGTAAGGAAAACAAAAGGATAGTCATACTGTATCTTAAAAAATGTTTCTCTAGCTTCATAGATACTGTTAAAAATTCCAAAAACACTTGGGCCTGAGCCTGAAATACATGCATTTAAAGCGTCATTTCTTAACATTGTATTTTTAATTTCATTTATAACTTTATATTTTTTTGCGACAATTGGCTCAAAATCATTATGGAGATTATTGGCAATTTCCTTTATATTCTTTTTTTCTATTGCCTTGATTAAGTTGTTTACATCAGCCCTTATTTTTACTCTTGGCTTTTGCCTGTCATAGGCAGAATACGCCCATTTTGTTGAAACCCTAAAGCCAGGATTAATGATAACCACATTTATGCTGAATGACTTTTTTATTCTCTTTATTTTATCCCCCATACCTTCAACTAAGGCTGCACCTTCTCCTATGAAGAATGGAACATCTGAACCAATCTGAGAAGCCAGCTCTATTAATTGCTTTTCCTTGAGCTTCAAGCTCCACAATTTATTGAGGTTTAGCAATGTGGCTGCAGCATCACTACTGCCGCCGCCTAAACCAGCTGAAAGCGGTATATTTTTCTCAATGTAAATTCTGGCGCCATTTCTTACCTTAAATCTATTTTTTAACAGCAAAGCTGCTTTATACGCTAGATTATTTTCATTTTCCATCTCTTTATTAGTGGATCCTATTACTATTCTATCTTCACTTATCAGTTCAACGCTTATATTATCGCTTAACTCTATTTTCTGCATAACAGATTGAATATTATGGTAGCCGGAGCCAAGCCTTTTGCCTATCCTGAGGAAAAGGTTAATTTTAGCGTAAGAGTTGATTGGCATAGTAAGCTGGTAATACCATTGGTATATTAATATTGCTGATTTTTAATGTAGCGAAACATAGTAAGGTTTATAAATAAAACATATTTCCAGTAAATCAGCCCGAGTTCAATAAGAGCGTCTTAGGGTTAGAAAATCGCGCTTTTTTCTCGGCTAATAATTATGGCAGAAGAGCAAAAACAGGAATTAAAATATTTTGTAAGAGTTTCAAACACGGACCTAGATGGAAATGAAGCTATAAGCAATGCGCTGACAAAGGTAAAAGGCATAAGTTTTATGTTTTCTAATGTAATACTAAATGTTGCCGGTATTGAAAAAACAAAAAAAGCAGGCTATTTAACAGATAATGAGGTAAATAAGATTGAGGATATTAC
>Ga0137796_10001533_pt1 | contig 13082 bp, 4 predicted proteins | sample OV2TP3_FD_97704 | JGI IMG/M metagenome (GOLD analysis project Ga0137796, IMG submission 97704)
AGCGAACGGGGAAGAGCCTAAACCGCGCCGACTTGTCGGCGCGGGGTTGCAGGGCTCATCCGGTGCAGAACCGGGGAGTTACCAACCGGCGGATAGGAGAACGGTCCTGGAAAGGCCGACCAGAGAGGGTGATAGTCCCGTAACCGAAATCCAGCCGGCTCCCGATGAGTTCCTAAGTACCATGGGGCACGAGAAACCCCGTGGGAATCCGGGGGGACCACCCCCCAAGGCTAAATACTCTCTGGCGACCGATAGTGAACTAGTACCGCGAGGGAAAGGTGAAAAGGACCCCTGACGGGGAGTTAAAAGAACCTGAAACCGTGCACCTACAAGCTTCACGAGGGCTATGGCTCAAGCCGCAAGGCAAGGGCAACGCCTGAGTGAGTGCCTGTTGAAGAATGATCCGGCGAGTTAATGGGTCGAGCGAGGTTAAGGGCGCCGTGAAAGCGGCGTCCGCAGCCGGAGCGAAAGCGAGTCTGAAAGGGCGATAAGTTCGATCCATTAGACCCGAAGCCAAGTGATCTAACCATGGCCAGGGTGAAGCCCTGGTAAAACAGGGTGGAGGCCCGAAGTGTTAACCGTTGAAAAGGTTCTACATGAGCTGTGGTTAGGGGTGAAAGGCTAATCGAACTTGGTGATAGCTGGTTCTCCCCGAAATAGCTTTAGGGCTAGCGTCGGGATTTAAAAAACGGGGGTAGAGCACTGGATAATGTAGGGGCGGCAACCCCTCCTCCGAATTCTGTCAAACTCCGAATACCGCGGCGCACCGCCGGGCAGTCAGTTCGTGGGGGATAAGCTCCACGTGCAAGAGGGGAACAACCCAGAACGCCGATCTAGGTCCCAAAGTGCAGGCTAAGTGGAAAACGTTGTGGATCTGCTTAAACAGCTAGGAGGTTGGCTTAGAAGCAGCCATCCTTTAAAGAGTGCGTAACAGCTCACTAGTCTAGCGGATCTGCGCGGAAAATGACTCGGGGCTCAAGCCTGCCACCGCAATCGCGTCTGTTCCGGCGCCTTCGGGCGCTGGAACGGGGTAGGAGAGCGTTCGCACCGCGGCGAAGAGATACCGTGAGGAGTCTTGGAGCGGTGTGAAGTGAGGATGTCGGAATAAGTAGCGAGAAACAGGGTGAGAATCCCTGTCGCCGAAAGCCTAAGGTTTCCTTGAGCAACGTTCGTCGGCTCAGGGTTAGTCGGTCCTAAGCCGAGGCCGAGAGGCGTAGGTGATGGGCATCCGGTTAATATTCCGGAACTAGGTCGTGGGCGTTAGCTTAAGGGGTGACGCAGGAGGGTAAGCGGTCCCGTGTAAAGGTTGCCGCGGGGCAAGGCCGTAGGGGTGCTCCTTCAGGCAAATCCGGAGGGGCGTTAACCTGAAAGCCGATGCGGACTGCGGGGAAACCCGTGGGAAGTCGCCCAACCATGCTGCCAAGAAAATCCTCGTAAGCTGTTCGCGATCTAACCGTACCGTAAACCGACACAGGTAGGCGGGGTGAAAATCCCAAGGCGCGCGAGTGAGACCACGTTAAGGAACTAGGCAAAATAACCCCGTAACTTCGGGAGAAGGGGTGCCCCCCGCAAGGGGAGCCGCAGTGAAAGGGGGACCGTGACTGTTTAACAAAAACACAGGACTCTGCTGAAATCGCAAGATGAAGTATAGGGTCTGACACCTGCCCGGTGCTGGAAGGTCAAGGGGAGAGGTTAGCCGCAAGGCGAAGCCTTGAACTTAAGCCCCAGTAAACGGCGGCGGTAACTATAACCGTCCTAAGGTAGCGAAATTCCTTGTCGGGTAAGTTCCGACCTGCACGAATGGCGTAACGAAGGAACCGCTGTCTCAACGAGGGGCTCGGCGAACTTGTGGTGCCAGTGAAGACGCTGGCTGCGCGTGGTTAGACAGAAAGACCCCGTGGAGCTTTACTGCAACTTGACATTGTGTTATGGTTTTGGATGCGTAGCATAGGTGGGAGCCTGAGAGGCCCTGGTTGTGGCCGGGGCGGAGGCGCAATGTGAAATACCACCCTTCCGAGACTGTGATACTAACCAGCGGCCGTCATCCGGCCGGGGGACAGTGTCAGGCGGGCAGTTTGACTGGGGCGGTCGCCTCCTAAAGAGTAACGGAGGCGTTCAAAGGTTCCCTCAGGGCGCATAGTAATCGCCCATCGAGCGCAAGGGCAGAAGGGAGCTTGACTGCGAGGCCTACAAGCCGAGCAGGGACGAAAGTCGGACCTAGTGATCCGGTGGTACCTCGTGGGAGGGCCATCGCTCAACGGATAAAAGCTACCCCGGGGATAACAGGCTGATCGGGTCCAAGAGTTCACATCGACGACCCGGTTTGGCACCTCGATGTCGGCTCATCGCATCCTCCCGCTGGAGCAGGTGGGAAGGGTTGGGCTGTTCGCCCATTAAAGCGGTACGTGAGCTGGGTTCAGTACGTCGTGAGACAGTACGGTCTCTATCTACCATGCGCGTCAGGAAACTTGAGGGGAGCTGACCATAGTACGAGAGGACCTGGTTGGACGAACCTCCTGTATGCCAGTTGTCCCGCCAGGGGCATCGCTGGGTAGCGGAGTTCGGAAGGGATAAGCGCTGAAAGCATCTAAGCGCGAAACCCACCCCAAGATAAGGTTTCCCGTCCCGTGCCGCAAGGCATGGGCCTAAAGGACACCGGAAGACTACCGGTTTGATAGGCCGCGAGTGTAAGAGCCGCGAGGCTTTGAGCGAAGCGGTACTAATCGTCCGTGAGGCTTGGCCATATTCTTCGATCGTTGCCGCGTCCCGTCCCGAGAGGGATAGGCGCGGCCGGGAGCAGTTCCCGGGTAGTCGCTTGATTGTTCTCGAAATATGCTATAATTTTAAACGGGTCTTTTGCCGCAGCATTGCGGCGGTTTTCGAGGGTAGAGGTTCCGGACCTAGCCAGACTCCCTCCTCAAGTTGATTTTGTTTGAGAGGCGGATGAGACCGGTGATTATTCCGACAGGGAAACACCCGTTCCCATTCCGAACACGGCAGTTAAGCCTGTCAGGGCCGATGGTACTAACGCCCAACTCGGCGTTGGGAGAGTAGGTCGTTGCCGGTCTCATCAACCTCTTGAACGCCATTGATATGAGCCGGGGGCGCCTTTTTGTCTCGGGGCGTCCCAGTTTCTTGTCAGAGGGCAACGACTCACCTCCCCCCGGGGAAGGGGGCTGAGCAGTTACGTCAGAGGAGCCTTTAAAGGGATGAAGCTGACCAAGTCCGATAAGATTGAGAGGGCCAAGGCTCTCGCGGAGAGCCTCCAAAAGGCTCCGCACCTCTTTTTCACAGAATTCCAGGGGCTCAAGTTCACCGAGCTCGACGATTTGCGCGGCAAACTTAGGCCCCTGCGCTGCCGCTTCGCGGTGATCAAGAACTCCCTGGTGCGCTATGCCTTGAAGAACGCCGGAGTGGACGGGGGTGATTCGAAGCTGCTTAAGGGGCCTATTGCCCTGGTGGTCTCCCAGGAGGACGACCCAGTAGCCCCGGCCAAGGTCCTGGCGGCTTTCGCCAAGCAATTCCCTCAGCTTAAGATCAAGGCCGGGCTCGTCAGTCGCAGGTGGATGAGTCCCGCTGAGTGCGACAAGCTCTCGACTCTGGGCGGCAGGCCCGAACTCTTGGGCAAGCTGGCCGGAACGCTCTACTCCGCCATCTCGCAGGCTGCGGGGGTCCTGCAGGCCCCGGTCAGGGATTTCGTTCTGGTCCTGAAGGCGCTGGAGGATAAGAGGAAAACGGAATTTCAATAACTGCGCGGCCCCTGCCTTTGCAGGGGCCTTGCGACAACTCGGCCGCGGCCACGGCCTTAAACAATGGTCGGCGGTCCTGTCGCCGCTAAACTAAGCTCAGCGGCCAGGGTAAGGTTCCTGAATAGTCGGAACGCCGTCAAAAAAAGGAGAAGTTCATGGCAACGGCCACGAAGCTGACCAAGGATGAGATCGTGGAAGCGATCTCCAGCCTGAGCGTTCTCGAGCTCTCCGAGCTCGTCAAGGCGGTCGAGGAGAAATTTGGCGTGAAAGCCGCCCCCGTGGCGGCGATGGCGGCCCCCGCCGCTGCGGCGGGGGCGGCTCCGGCGGGCGGAGCCGCGGGCGGGGGAGAGGAGAAGACCGACTTTGCGGTCTTTTTGGCCAGCGCGGGCGACAAGAAGATCCAGGTCATCAAGGTGGTTCGCGAGCTCACCGGCCTTGGCCTCAAGGAGGCCAAGGACCTGGTGGAGGCCGCTCCCAAGGCCGTCAAGGAGGGCGTGCCGAAGGCCCAGGCCGAGGAGATGAAGAAGAAGCTCGGGGAGGCGGGAGCCACCGTCGAATTGAGGTGATGCCGCGTCGCCTCCCACTGCGAAAGCCCCATCCGTTGAGAGCCGCCCCAGGCCCGGTCCTGCCGGACCTGGGACGGGCTGTTTATAGGGGTGTTGGGCCGTCGGCTGAGAGTTGAGGACGTGTCGGGGGTGAACGAGTGAAACAGATCAACTTCGGAAAGATCCCGCAGGCGATGCCGCTTCCGGATCTGCTCGAGATGCAGAAGAACTCCTTCCGGGACTTCATGCAGATCGAGATCCCTCCCGAAGAGAGGAAGCTCGTGGGCCTGCAGGCCGCCTTCATGGACGTCTTTCCGATCGAGTCGGCCGACGGCAGCATGGTCCTGGACTTCGTGCGCTACGAATTCAGTCCGCCGCGCTGGTCGAGCCCGGAGGAGGCCCAGGCCCACGACTCCACCTACTCCCAGCCGCTCAAGGCGATCCTGCGCCTTTCCTCCTGCCAGCCCTCCGGCAAGCTCAAGCAGATCATCGAGCAGGAGGTCGTCCTCTGCGAGATCCCGATCATGACGGAGACGGCTTCCTTCATCATCAACGGGGCCGAGCGCGTGGTGGTCAGCCAGCTCCATCGCTCCCCCGGCATTATCTTTGAGGAGGACGAAGAGAAGAAGATATCCTCCCTGGGCAAGAAGCTTTTCTTCGCTCGGATCATCCCCTACCGCGGCGCCTGGATCGAGTTCGAGTACGACTTGAACAATGTCCTCTATGTTCGGATCGACCGCAAGAAAAAGTTCGAGGCCACGACCTTCCTGCGCGCCTGCGGGATCGAGGCGGATGCGGACATCCTGAAGATATTCTATCCCTACGAGGAAGTCGCGGTCTCTCCCGACTCGGTGGTGGGGCTCCTGCACCGGATATCAGTAGAGGATGTCGTAGACCAGGCCACGGGCGAGGTGCTGCTTGAGGCCGGCAAGAAGGTGACCCACGAGGTCATCAAGCGTCTGCTCGACAAGAGGGTCGAGAAGATCAGGCTCCTGACCGGGGATCCTGAGAAGGACGATCCGACCATCCTGGAGACCCTGCGCAAGGACAAGATCCGCAGCGTCAAGGAGGCCCAGCAGGACATCTACAAGAAGCTGCGCGGCCAAGAGTTCATCGTCCCCGGGCAGGCTGAAGCCCACCTCGACAACCTGGTCTTCAAGAACCTTAGGAAATACGATCTCTCCAAGGTAGGCCGCCACAAGATCGCGACAAAGCTCCATTACTACCTCTGGAGGCTGGCCGCCCGGCGCGACGCGATGGTGCGCCCGGACAACCGAAGGCATAAGCACTTCGCTCTCCCCTCCTTCTCCCGGCGCACGCTCTGCGGCGAGGACGTCATCGCGACGATGCGCTACCTTATCGCCTTGAACTGCGGGGTGACCTACCTCGAGGAGGGATTTCCCAAGACCGCCCCCATGCCGGTCCGAGGGAGGCAGTGCGAGGGGCTTGGGGAGTTCAAGTCCGCTTATCAGGACTACGCCAAGCGCGCCAACGGGGAGCCCCTTGACAAGATGCCGGTGATCGACCTCCACGAGAGGGAGGCTGACGAGGACCAGGACGCCACGAAGCACGGCCTTAAGAAGGACCGGATTTCTTTCGTGGAGTTTTCCGATGTCGTCCAGGAGTGGAGGGCGGCGGTCTCGGGGTTCTTCGACAAAAACTTCCCGGTCAAGCTAGACGACATCGACCACCTGGGCAACCGCCGAGTGCGCGGGGTCGGGGAGCTCCTCGAGAACCAGATACGCGTGGGCCTAGCCCAGATGTCCCGCGTGATCCGGGACCGGATGAGCGTCCAGGACAAGGCCCTGCTGACCCCTAGGAATCTCCTGAACACCGCTCCGATGGTTGGGATCCTGCGCAAGTTTTTCGGGACCTCGCAGCTTTCGCAGTTTATGGACCAAATCAACCCTCTCTCCGAGGTCACCCACAAGAGGCGTCTCTCGGCCTTGGGTCCCGGGGGGTTGCACCGCAAGAGGGCGGGCTTTGAGGTCAGGGACGTCCACTATACCCACTATGGCCGGATCTGCCCGATCGAGACTCCCGAGGGGCCGAACATCGGCTTGATCACGAGCCTGGCCAGCTACGCCCGGATCAACGAGTTCGGCCTCATCGAGTCGCCCTACCGCAAGGTCCTCAAGGGCAGGCTCACGGGCGAGATGGACTACCTCTCCGCGGACACCGAGAGCGGCCTGATCGTGGCCCAGGCCAACACTCCCCTGGAGAAGGAGCGCCTCGCAGCGGACTTGGTCAGCTGCCGTTCGCGGGGGGACTTCCCGCTTATGGAGCCGTCCAAGGTCGACTACATGGACATCTCGCCGATGCAGGTGGTTTCGGTCTCGGCGGCCCTCATCCCCTTCCTGGAGCACGATGACGCCAATCGGGCTCTCATGGGCTCAAACATGCAGCGCCAGGCCGTGCCGTTGCTCATCGCCGAGCCTCCACTCGTGGGCACCGGAATGGAAGAGGCCGTGGCCCGCGACTCCGGGGCTTGCGTGGTGGCCAGGCGCTCCGGGCGCGTGATCTATTCCGCGGGGGACCTGATCGCGGTTTTGGCCGACAGCAAGGAGAAGGAGGATTCCATCGACCTTTATCCCTTGAAGAAGTACCGCCGCTCCAACCAGGACACCTGCGTCAACCAGGCCCCCCTGATCCGCACCGGGGAGCACGTGAAGGCCGGCCGGGTCCTGGCCGATGGCCCGGGAACCTGCGAAGGGCAACTCGCCCTGGGCCGCAATCTCCTGGTCGGCTTCATGCCTTGGGAGGGCTACAATTTCGAGGACGCAATCCTGGTTTCCGAGAGATTGGTCAAGGAGGATATCTTCACTTCAGTTCATATCTCCGAGTTCGAGGTCGAGGCGCGGGACACCAAGCTGGGGGCCGAGGAGATCACGCGGGACATCCCGAACGTGGGAGCCGAGTCTCTCGACCACCTGGACGAGGCAGGGATCGTGATCCCCTCGACCGTCGTTCGCCAGGGGGATATCCTGGTCGGGAAGGTCACTCCGAAGGGAGAGCAGCAGCTCACTCCGGAGGAGCGGCTCCTCAAGGTCATCTTCGGCAAGAAGGCCGAGGACGTGCAGGACGCCTCCCTGCGCGTGCCTCCCGGGGTGAGCGGGAAGGTGATCGGGGTGCGGGTCTTCGTGCGCCGCGAGAAGCTGGCCAAGCCTGAGGAGCGAAAGCGCATCGAGCAGATCAGCGAGAAGCTCGAGGCTGACCTGGCGGCCTTGAGGAGCCACCGCAAGGAGAGCCTGGCGGCCCTCTCCTCCCTTTCCGCCTCCAGGCGCGAGGCCGAGGAGGAGCGCCTCCAGATGTTCTACCGGGTCATGGAGAAGAAGCTGCGCGAGGAGGCGGCTCGCGCCAAGGAGAGCGTCAAGCAGGGGGATGACCTGGCGGTCACGGTCAACAAAGTGGTCAAGGTCTACGTGGCCAGCCGACGCAAGCTCCAGGTTGGGGACAAGCTGGCCGGCCGTCATGGGAACAAGGGCGTGGTCGCCAAGATCCTTCCTGAGGAGGACATGCCTTTCCTGCCGGACGGCATCCCTCTGGACGTCGTCCTCTCGCCCCTTGGGGTCCCCTCTCGCATGAACGTGGGGCAGCTTTTGGAGACCATGCTCGGCTGGGCCGCCCAGACCCTTTCGGCCCAAATGATCAATCCGGTCTTCGACAGCGCGACCGAGGCCGAGATCAAGCAGAAGGTGGCCGAGGCCAAGAAGGCCCTCCGGGAGGGCGGGGCTCCCGAGAGGTACCTGCCGACCGACGATTGCCGGATCACCCTTTACGACGGGCGGACGGGCGAGCCCTTCCACGAGAAGGTCTCGATCGGCTATATGTACATCATGAAGTTGATTCACTTGGTCGAGGACAAGATCCACGCGCGCTCGACCGGCCCCTACAGCCTCATCACCCGCCAGCCCCTTGGCGGCAAGGCCCAGTTCGGCGGCCAGCGCTTCGGGGAGATGGAGGTCTGGGCGATCGAGGGATACGGCGCCGCCTACGCCCTCCAGGAGTTCCTGACGGTCAAGTCCGACGACGTCACCGGGCGCACCAAGATGTACGAGGCCATCATCAAGGGGGAAGCGCCCACCCAGCCTGGGGTGCCCGAATCCTTCAAGGTCCTCGTCAAGGAGCTGCAGGCCCTGGGACTCAACGTTGAGCTGCTCAAGCTGGGCAAAGAGGGCCGCGCCCAGGCGGAAGGCGCCAAGAAGGAAGCCAAGGAGGCCGTCAAGAAGGGATGAAAGAGACTTTTGTCTCGTGCAGGCGGCCAATGAGAGGGAGAGCATGGCCTATATAGCGACCGCGGAAAAGAAGCTGTCTCTGGGCGGCAAGAAGAAAAAGAAGACCGATCAGCTCGACTTCTTTGACTTCGACGCGATCCGCCTCTCGATGGCCTCGCCCGAGCAGATTCTCTCCTGGTCCTACGGAGAGGTCAAGAAACCCGAGACGATCAACTATCGGACCCTCAAGCCCGAGAGGGACGGCCTCTTCTGCGAGCGCATTTTCGGGCCGGTCCGCGACTATGAATGCGCCTGCGGCAAATATCGGTGGGTGAAGTTCAAGGGCATAGTCTGCGACCGCTGCGGGGTGGAGGTGACCGAGTCCAAGGTCCGGCGCGAGAGGATGGGCCACATCGAGCTCGCGGTGCCGGTCGCCCACATCTGGTTTTTGAAGAAGACCCCTTCCCGGATCGGGATCGTCCTGGACATGAAGACGATGGACCTCGAGAGGGTCATCTACTACGCGATGTATGCCGTCCTCGAGGACCTTGTGGACTCCGCGGGGCGGACAATCTACCGGGCCAAGGACATCCTCTCCGAGGAAGAGGTCCGCAAGGCCAAGGCCGAGTTCCGCTCCAAGCTCAAGGTGGATATCGGGGCGGGAGCAGTCCGGACCCTCCTTTCCAAGGTCAGGCCCAAGGAGGAGGCGGCCAATATCCTCGAGGAGCTGGCGACCGTCACCTCCGAGGCGGAGCGTTCGCGGTTGATTCGGCGCCTTCGGATATTGCAGGGGTTCGTAGAGTCCGGCAACGAGCCCCAGTGGATGGTCACCACGATCCTGCCCGTGATCCCCCCGGAGCTGCGGCCCCTGGTCCCCCTTGAGGGGGGGCGCTTCGCCACCTCGGATTTGAACGACCTCTACCGGCGGATCATCAACCGCAACAACCGCCTCAAGCACATCGAGGCTTTGCGCGCCCCCGAGGTCATGGTCTTCAACGAGAAGCGCCTCCTCCAGGAGGCCGTGGATGCGCTTTTTGAGAACGGGGCCCGCGGCCGCGTGGTCGTGGGAGCCGGCAATCGTCCCTTGAAGTCCCTCTCGGACATTCTGAAGGGCAAGCAGGGGCGCTTCCGGCAGAACCTCCTGGGCAAGCGGGTGGATTACTCGGGCCGCTCCGTGATCGTGGTGGGACCCAACCTTAAGCTCAACCAGTGCGGGCTGCCCAAGGAGATGGCCCTGGAGCTCTTCAGGCCCTTCATCATCCGGGAGCTGATGAAGGCCCAGAGCCTGACCCTGAAAGCGGCCAAGCGGATGTTCGACAAGGCCCGCCCAGAGATCTGGGACATCCTTGAATACGTGACCAAGAACCACCCGGTGCTCTTGAACCGCGCGCCCACCCTGCACCGCCTGGGGATACAGGCCTTCGAGCCGGTCTTGATCGAGGGCAAGTCCATCCAGCTCCATCCCTTGACCTGCGCCGCCTTCAACGCCGACTTCGACGGGGATCAGATGGCGGTGCACGTCCCGCTCTCCCAGGAGGCCCAGTTGGAGGCCAGGGTCCTGATGATGGCCTCCAACAACATCCTTTCCCCTGCCTCCGGCAAGCCCATCGCGGTGCCCTCCCACGACATGGTGCTGGGGCTCCACTACCTGACCAAGTACAAGGCCGGGGAGCGGGGGGAGGGGATGATCTTCGCAGACAAGGGCGAAGTCATCACGGCCTACCAGAACGGGACGGCGGGCCTTCATGCCCGCATCAAGGTCCGGGGGCTCAACAAAATCGCCGAGTTGGAGGGCCACGGCCGCAAGACGGAGCCCGTCGAGGTCGGCCGCTGGACGGACTGGACCACGGTCGGGAGGGTCCTTTTCAACGAGATCGTTCCTCCGGAGCTCGGCTACATCAACTCGGCGCAGGGCAAGAAGGAGCTTTCCCAGCTCGTGGAGCGATGTTATAAGACCCTGGGCCATTACCGTACGGTCCTACTCCTCGACGATTTGAAGCGCATGGGCTACCACTTCGCGACGATCGCGGGGCTTTCGATCTCGATCTCCGACATGCACATTCCTCAGATCAAGAAGGAGGCGATCGCCCAGGCCCGCAGGAAGGTCAAGGAGATCGAGATGCAGGCCAAGCACGGGGTCATCACCGAGAACGAGCGCTACAACAAGATCATCGACATCTGGACCCATGTGACCGACAAGATCGCGGACGTCATGTTCGATGAGATGAAGAAGGAGGAGTTCGAGAGGCACAGCCCGAACAGGCCTCGTTTCAACTCTATTTATCTAATGGCCGAGTCGGGGGCCCGCGGTAGCCGCCAGCAGGTCAGGCAGTTGGCCGGGATGCGCGGGTTGATGGCCAAACCCCAGAAAAAGCTGACCGGCGGGATCGGGGAGATCATCGAGCAGCCGATCGTCTCGAACTTCCGGGAAGGCCTGACGGTCCTGGAATACTTCATCTCCACCCACGGAGGCCGCAAGGGGCTGGCCGACACGGCCTTGAAGACCGCGGATGCCGGCTACCTGACCCGCCGCCTCGTGGACGTCGCCCATGACCTGGTCATCACGGAGGAGGACTGCGGGACGATCAACGGGGTGCGTCTGGGCGACCTTTCGGCGGGCGATGAGGTGATCGAGCCCCTCGATGAACGCCTCCTGGGGCGCGTCGTCCTCGAGCAGGTCTCGGCCCCTGCCGCGGATTCCAAGGGCAAAGTCGTCGAGAGGGTGGTCTGCAAGGCGGGAGGGGTCGTGACCTCCGAGGTCTCGGCCCAGGTCCGGGAGGCCGGGGTCGAGATGGTACGCGCGCGCTCGGTCTTGACCTGCGAGGCGCGCCAGGGGGTCTGCGCCCGCTGCTATGGAATGAACAACGCGACAGGGCGGATGGTTGAGGCGGGGGAGGCGGTAGGGATCATAGCCGCCCAGTCGATCGGCGAGCCGGGAACTCAGTTGACCCTGCGCACTTTCCACATCGGCGGGACGGCTTCGCGCGTGACCAAGCGTTCGCAGATCGTCGCGGTAAGGTCCGGGGCGGTCGAGTTCTCGAATGTCCGGACCCTTAGGAACCGGGACGGCCAAATGGTCGTGGTCTCCCGCGCCGGGGGCATCAGAATCCACGATAAGGAGACCGGGGCGACCGAGGAGCACAAGCTGATCTATGGCTCCCGCCTGAAGGCCGCTGAAGGCGCCAAGGTCCAGGCCGGGGAGCTTATGGCCGAGTGGGACCCCTACACGATGCCCATCGTGGCCGAGCACGAGGGCGAGGTGCGCCTTGTGGATGTCAAGGAGGGGGTGACCCTCCATGAGGAGCGCAATAAGATCACCGGTATCATCGAGCGCAAGATCATCGAGCAGGAGACCCGGCGGGCCGGGAGCGAGGGGGGGGCGAAAAGGCTTAACCCTCGGATCATCATCGAGAAGGGCGGCAAGGCCGCCGCGAACTATCCCTTGCCGGCCGACACGACCCTGGTCATGGAGGGAGGGCAGCAGGTCCAACCCGGGGACGTCCTGGCCAAGATCCCCCAGGAGGTCACCAAGTCCAAGGACATCACGGGCGGGCTGCCGCGGGTCTCGGAGCTCTTCGAGGCCAGAAAGCCCAAAAGCTCGGCCATCATATCGGAGATCGAGGGTGTGGTTTCCCTCGGGGTGGGGCCCAAGGGGCTGGTCCAGGTTTCGGTCAGGAACGAGGAGACCGATCTCGTGCGGGAGTACGTGATCCCCCAGGGCAAGCACCTTGTGGTCTACGAGGGGGACCGCGTGGGGGTCGGGGAGGCGATCACGGACGGGGCGATCAACCCGCACGACATCCTGCGGGTCAAAGGGATCAAGGAGGTCCAGGAGTTCCTGGTCAACGCCATCCAGGAGGTCTACCGCCTCCAGGGGGTTTCGATCTCCGACCGCCACATCGAGTGCATCGTCCGGCAGATGCTCCAGAACGTCAAGATTGTTAATTCCGGCGACACCTCTTTCCTGAAAGGGGAGATCGTCAACCGCTTCGTCTTTGCCGACGCCAACCGCCAGATCCGAGCCAAGGGCGGCAAGGAGGCTCAGGCCGAGCCAGTTCTCCTGGGAATCACCAAAGCCTCCCTGGCCTCCAACTCCTTCGTTTCGGCGGCCAGTTTTCAGGAGACGACGCGGGTCCTGACGGAGGCCGCCACGACGGCCAAGATCGACTACTTGAAGGGCCTCAAGGAGAACGTGATCATCGGGCACATGATCCCGGCCGGCACCGGGCTTCACGCCCGCCAGAGGCTCGTGGAGACGGCCGCCCAGCCCCAGGCCAAGGAGGGCTAATGCCAACGATCAACCAACTCATCCGCATCGGAAGGGAAAAGATCCGCCAGAGGTCCAAGGCTCCGGCCCTGATGAGATGTCCGGAGCGCAGGGGGGTCTGCACGCGCGTTTATACCACGACCCCCAAGAAACCCAACTCGGCCCTCCGGAAGGTGGCCCGCATCAAACTCACGGCTGGGATCGAGGTGACCGGTTACATCCCCGGGGTGGGCCACAACCTCCAAGAGCACTCGATCGTTTTGATCCGCGGGGGGCGCGTCAAGGACCTGCCCGGCGTCCGCTATCA
>Ga0137796_10001535_pt1 | contig 13079 bp, 10 predicted proteins | sample OV2TP3_FD_97704 | JGI IMG/M metagenome (GOLD analysis project Ga0137796, IMG submission 97704)
GTTCTAAAACTCTGGATTATCCGTTTCATGGCTTAATCCCATAGCACCACAAATGCCAACCCCACCAAGAAGACAATTTATTCTTTAAAGAAGATGGTAGAATCCTCAATAATGGTAAATGCCGTTCATTCAAAAAATGTTGTTCAAATCTCTCGAAATGAAACTCGTTAAAGACCTTCATAACCTCGTTTCTTGAATACACATGACTCAAAGGATTGTCGGGTCCATCTGTGTTTTTTGACAGGAAATATTCTGTGGACAGATAATGAAAAAGCCCAACTTGTTTCGCATGATCAATGTGTTTTCGTAACAGTTTACTTTTTATGAGTCGTTGAAGTGTTAAGTGATCCAAGAAAAAAAGTCCTAAAAATAATAGTCTGCGCATAAATAAAATCGACCAGTAGTAATTAAGGCTTCTACGCGCATATAGCATGATGACTAATTGACCGTTTTTTTTAAGAACCCTATGAATTTCCTTTACCGCCTTTGAAATTTGGGAAATATGGTGTAAAACTCCGTGGGAATAAATAACATCAAAATATTCATCTAAGAAAGGGATCCGACAGACATCGGCGTTAACAATCATCTTGTAAGGGGCATTAAAGATTTTAAACCGAATTTGAGCTCGATGGCATGCCTCTTCGGTGATATCCATCCCATAATATATCGCATCCCGCTTAATAAGTTCATAAGAATCAGCAGCCTGACCAATACCAACCTCCAAGATTTTTTTCCCTCGAATATCAATCCTATCGAGATTTTTCAAGATGTGGCCCTCTGTGTTATATCGAAATTCATCATATTTTTCAAAAAATTTCTTAAAGCTCTCAAATTGTCGCTTTTCATCAAGGACGAGATGTTCCCCACAAGGATTGTTCTGCCAGAATTCTTTAATGGTTTGCGTATTCATAGCGGTGATCAAGATAACTTTGCATCCACAGTTCCAGCGTCAATAACTGATAGATCTGGTAAGCGTTATCTTCAATACCCCTTCTATCGTTTTCAATCAGGTTACGTACAAAAATGGGATTTAACAAACCCCTTTTCTTAATATTCTCAACGGTTAATACCTCATCAATATATTTCCTCAAGTCATGAGAAATCCATGCCCGAATGGGCATACCAAAGGAAGCCTTGGGACGATAGGCAATTTGCCTAGGCAAATACTGGGAGGCGACTTTTTTAAGGATATATTTTGTCGTTTTCCCACGAATTTTCAGGCGCCCGGGGATCGACATAGCTAAGGTAACAACGTCTCTGTCAACAAAGGGAACCCTCACCTCGACCGAAGCTGCCATGGAGGCCCGGTCCGTATAGGTTAAATTCAAACCCGGCAAAAACATGTGGATATCTATATAACACATTTGGTTAATCTTATCAAATTTATTTCCTCGTTGAAATAAAGTATTATAGTAGTCAAACATATCATCGATCGCTTGGTCGCATTGACCGTTAAGAAGCTCCCGAAGCTCTTCTCCTGAATAATACGAAAAGCTTTGTAAATAGGCCTGGTGAAAGGGAATTCTGGCAAATGAGGAATAGCGTTTAGCCCACCGAATAGCCCTTAAGCCAGAGCGACTCACCCGTACCGGCAAAGGGGCAACCGCAACTTGTAAAGTTTTATGAATAAGAGGAAATCTTCGATTAATATTATCCGCCAATAAAACGGCATAATGTCGACGGTAACCCGCGAAAATTTCGTCTGCTCCCATTCCGGAAAGTAAAACCTTAATATTATTCCGTCGTGCCATCTGGCAAATCAAATACGTATTGATGGCGGCGGGGTCCCCTATTGGTTCATCCAACATATAGACAATCTCTTTCAGAAGTTTTATGGCAGAAGGCTGCACAGGAATATCCTTATGATCAATACCGTATTTTCGGGCAACTTGAGCCGCATAAAGATTATCATCTGGCATCCTCTCAATTTTCTTATCCGGGTCGCTTAATGAGATCGTAAAGGTTGAAAGGTTGTCATTATAGTTTCTAGCTAAAGCGGCTATCAATGATGAATCCACACCGCCGCTTAAGAATCCCCCCACAGGAACATCGGCGATTAAATGCCGTTGGACACTTCTATCTATTGTTTCTTTTAATCGATCGGCCCATTGAGTTTCAGATAATGAGGGAGTTTCGAAGACAGGTGACCAGTAGGGTTTGATTTGATATCCTTCATGGATTTTATAATGAAGGTAGTGAGCGGGAGGCACTTTCTGAATTCCTTTAAAAATCGATTCATCTCCATAGACCCATAAATAGTTCAAGCACGAAACTAAGGCCCTCGGATTAATCTCAAGGCCAAATCCCGGAAGACCAACCAAAGTTTTGAGCTCAGAGGAAAAGGCCAAACAACCATTTCCTTGTTGATAATAGAGAGGTTTTATCCCAAAATAATCGCGTACGAGGAATAATTCTCTTTTTTGAACATCGTAGATACAAAAAGCAAACATACCAATAAGGTCAGTAAAGCTCCGTTCTCTCTTTTCTCGGAAGAGTTCAAGAATTACCTCTGTATCACTACGCGTTTGAAAGCGAGTACCTTTTTTTATCAGCTCTTCCCTTAATTCTAAAAAATTATAAATTTCTCCATTAAAAACAATAACAAGATTTCCTTTCATAAAGGGTTGGTTCGCTTGGGGTGATAAATCAATAATGGAAAGTCTTTTGTGCCCAAGGGTCACATAAGGATCCTCCCATATACCCTCCGCATCTGGCCCACGATGCTTACTCAGTTCATTCATTTGAATGATGATCGATTTGGCCTGAGGGAATCCTACTAATCCATTAATCCCGCACATCGTTTATTCCTCAACCACTTTCTTTAATATATCCACCAACCGCTGTTCAAATCTCTCAAAAGTATAACAAGATAGATATTTTTTTCTTGCGGCCTTACCCATGTCTTGCCTTAAAGGGCCGTCGTTCATTAAATATTCGATTTTGTCTGCTAACGTCTCTGGATCTTTTTGTGGCACCAAAAATCCTGTTGTGCCGTCCTCGACGATTTCGGGGATAGCGCCCTCATGCGTTGAGACAACCGGTAAGCCAAATTGCATTGCCTCCACGTTGACAATCCCGAATATATCGTTATATGTAGGATAAACAAAAATATCTGATTTTTCTAAAATCTCGAACTTATCTTTTCCGTTTCGAAAGCCCAAGTATTGTACAATCCGATCGAGTTGATATTCTTGAACTCTCCGAAGGAAGTCTTGCTCAGAAATGTTGTAGCAGCCTCCCAGATAAAAAAAGCGAAATTGATAATTTTTCTCAGCAAGAATTTTTGCTGCCTTGAGTGCGACCCAAACACCTTTCGATTCAATGAGATTCGATAAAAAAAGAAGATTAATTTCACTTTTTTGTTTGCGCTTTTCGCATAGGCCCTTAAATTCCAGATCGCTCAAAACCTGTTTAACCCCTGGAGAGAGAATAAATATGTTTTTTGCAGGCACATAACGAGCGAGATCATATACCAGTTTGTCTGAAACCAAAATGACTTTTGCCCCTTGGAAAACTATACGATACAACTGAGCCATGGGCCATTGTTTTTGTAATGAAATTCCTTTGCCGTGTATATGATAGACGAGCCGCACACGAAAAAGTTTTACGAGCATAATCAGAAAAAAATCTTTATAAAATCCAATTCCTGTTGGCGTTAAAGAGAAGTAACAAAGCTGATATCTTTTGTTGAGAAGTTTTAGCAAAAGCTTGAAGGTAATACCGATTAACAAAAAAAGCTTTTTTAGGGACTTTCGTTCAATATCTTTTAAATTTCTTGCCGTGTTGATAGAAACCACATCCACTTGATATGTTCTCTGCAAAAGCTGCGAAGAAAGAATATCTTCGTTGAGGATGGAAACGCCGTTATACGGAGGAGGCCGATGTGCTAAAAATAAAATATTAGCTCTCATATTCAATGGTTTGTAAAATCTCCTCAATAGGCACAACGAGTAAATATCCAGAATCCTGGTTTATCTTTTTTAAAGACAGGATAAGAGGGTGGTGATCCATCACCAGATGTGACCGATAAGGGATAAAGACATAACCAATCTTATGGCGCTCGAATGCCTCTCTCAACTGCTCTTTGGTTCCGACCAGAATAATATCCAGGGTAAAATAACTCTCAAAATAGTGGCTTTCGGCCAAGTATTCTTTCCCCATAAGGACCGGCAACAAGGCCCCCGGCTCATGCTCCATATGAAGAATTTTCTTTCCCGAACCATAGGCCAACGACAGTTCTCCAATTTGTTTTTTAACCTCATCCACACTCTGGTTAGTTTTATATGCAATCTTCTCTATAAAACTTTTTCTGCCTGCCATAATCTGCAGAGGTTGAAACCCAAAATTTACATTCGTATGTCCGAAAAGTATAATGTTGAATCCCAAAAAAATAAATACAATGAGCATAATGGCCACTATATCTTCCCGTGGCTTCGATAGGACATACAAAACAATGCCGCAGGGAATCAGTGTCATGGCCGTCAAGTATTGAGGATATTTTCGATACGCTTTAAAGAATGCTTCAAATCCAATGAAATATCCAATAGAGAAAACCGTGGCTACCAAAAGAAAGGGGGCGATATCCACTTGGATTCTTTTTCGTATCAGTAGAATTAAAAAGATTACGAATAAAAAAAGGGATAACGGACCCGCCCATATGAGAAAATTGATCAAGCCGCCCCAATGACCCCCCAACACCGTTCGATCAAAGGATGGAAAAATCTTTTGGACAAGATCAAAGAAATATTTGGCACGGTGTCTTTCCGCTTTGGTTTGTGATTTTCTATTTTCACTTGACCAATCGAAAGGCAATTTTTCTTTATATTTGGATAATTCATCCCAATTAAAATAAAATTTCTTTTTAAAAAATATGTTTTCAATCGGAGAATACCCTATGGGATAAAAAGGAGAGCTGTATCGTGAGTAAACAATCATAGACCATACCAAAACTGAGAACACTGTTGCCAATACCAATGGTAAACGAAGGCGCATCAGCCCTTTTAGGCGTCGAAAACAAAACATGCCTGCCGCCATCATCACAAAAGTCATGAGAACAAATACGGGCCTGCGTATATCAAAGGCAATCAATAAGATGACTATGAGTTCGGTTAATCTCGGTTCTCTCTTCACAAGCATCTTTGCAAAAAAATTCAAAAAATATAAAAGCATCAAAAGCGACAAGGTATCATATTGAATCTCAAACAAAATGAGCGAATTATAATAACTGCCTATAATGGCTAAAAAGCCTAAAAAGCCAATCGTGGCTGGGAGATTCAAGGTTCTGCAGAAATCTTTGAGCATTTGGATTATCAAAAATCCTACTACCACTGACAGTAAAAATACAGGACGGTAAAATATCCAGTCGCTGGGAAAACAATAGGTCCGCAACATGAATGTAAAGTGCTGGGGCCACATAAAAACCGCATTGTCATAATGAATCCCGAACTTATCAATAAAATAGATACTGTTCGTTTCTAACATTCGCGTCAGAGTATTCAGCATAACATACGCGTGACCATTAAAATTCTCAGGAATGGGAAGGGACCAGGAAAAGTACCCAAACATCAAGATCAATAGATAGATAGCCTTCTCGATAAAAGGGAAGTGAATAAGTCGCTGGATATCAAAACTTCTAAAGTTATGAAAAAGCCCTTTAACCGCAAAAAAAATAAGAAAAAGTTGCCAAATGGCATAAAAAGAGTTTCCCAAGCCTATCCAATAGCATAGAAGACTTAATGGAAATAAAAAGAACGGAATAAATAAGAAGGATTCTACCAATTGAATCTCTTTCGAGGTATCCCGCTTAAAAAATATTGAATAAAAATAGTATTGACCGTATACGATCAAGTAAACAAGCAACAGGTGTAAACTAAAAACGAAAAAATTTTGATTGGTCAAATAATTAGGGAAAATAGCATCCATATTCATCCTGGAATTTACGAACGAAGTTTTTTTCGGAAAATGACATCACGGGAATATTGGAAGTCAAGATTTCCTGAGAAGGTAATAATAACCCACCTCGCCTCCTCTTATCCCCACTAAGAGATTATTCAGTGGAACGAAAAAGAGTTCATACAATCTTTCTCGATAGGTCCAGCCTCTAAATATTCTAAACAATTTCAGAGATATCATCACATCCCTTTTGATCAACATATACCCGGTCCGTTTTAATTCATTTTCCACTTGCCGGTAAGTATGGCCAAATCCTCTTTCTAGGTGAACCATTTGTAGAATTGTGGCACCGCCCCTTTTCAATTTCTGGTAAAATGAATTTAAATAGTGAAGTTGATAAAATCGGTCGTTAGTTCTGGTAAAGGGATAAAATTCTCTGGCATGTATAATCTCAAAATAATCGTTGGGAAAATTACTCAAATCATCGGCAGATTGACGGTAAAAAGTGCATTGCGGGTATTTTGCTTTGGCGACCTCAATGGCATCCTGGGAAATATCTAAACCGACCGCCTCCATTTTTTTATTAATCTTTTGAATGGCATTAGTAATCGTCCCAATCGCACAGCCCACATCCAGAATTCTGCCTGAAAGCTCAACCCCTTGGGCATTTAAGTATGACTTAAGACTCTTGGCATAATCCTCTGCCCATGACTCGTCCACTTGCGCGTGAGTTTCAATGAATCGGCGATTGATTCCCTTTCGATAGGCATAGTAGGACCCGAAATCTCCTCGGCCATCAAACGTCCCCTGTTCGACTTCGACCCTTTCTTTTTGTTCTTGCATTTTTAAATTTTCAGGCAAAAGCCATTCACAATCTTTTTCCACACTCTTTTCTCTCAATCTTTATTTTTTATTAAATTAAGTTTGAGATATAGTCCGATGATAGCCGACCACCCATCCCAAAAGAGACCAAAACGGTATAGCATAATAAGGTAATTCGAGGATAACGGCAAAATTGGCTATGACCAACCAATATAAAACGGCGGAGAACGATAAAATTCCCGCTACGCTCCGTTGCGAAAGGAAACCTTTGATGATCCGAAGACACACGGCGAAAACAAATCCGATGAAAATAATGCCGATAATTCCCGCTCTATATAAAATATGAATATACGAATTGTGCGGTTCTACCCAACCAACCCAATGCCCCATCGACCAATCTTGTTTAAGCACAGCCCATAATGTCTCAATGCTTCTGGATCGAAAAGGGTAGCCTAAATCAAAACCGATTATTTTCTTCTCTTTCCTCAAATCCGTGAACATATCTCCCCACACCATGGTACGCCATAGAATATTCCCCTTGGCCGTCCCTAATGATCTTTCTACCTGTATCCTTTGTCGTATCAATTGCTCTAAAGACCCGCTTATATCCTCACACTCAACAGCAGCCTCTGCTACTCCTGTAACATCTTTTACCGGAGATGGTAGAATTAAATTCGAAGGTGACGTTTCTTCTTTTCTAACGGATTCTTCAGAAATTACAGTGGATATTGATGGTTTATCCCCAACCTCTTTACTTGTTTTAGTAATATTAACCTTAACCGCCTCGACCTTTTTCGCACAATTAGCCGCTCTAACAGAAGGCGTCCCCGCAAAGCTAGCCTTTGCCAATGAAGGTTGTGGATATTTCTTCTGTAACTCCTCTGCCGTTTCGTATAGTTTGACATCAACTTTAGGTATTTCCAAATCCTCATACGCTGCTACAAATTTTTGTATCTCTTGGTATTTAGAGATATATTCTCGAATAAATAAGAAAGAATTAAGGGCATTCCTATCAGCAAGTTTTCCCATAACCAAAAAAATGAATATAATTAAAATGAAGGAAAGAATTATTTTATATCCTTGGTGCATGCGAAAAAACCAAAACACGTATATAAGACTAAGAAATATTAAACTGCTCATAACGCTCAGTAAAACTCCTCTATTGCCTAACTCAAATCCAATCAAGGCCAGGCTGGTCGTCAAAATAATTGAACCGTACTTTAAGTGTCTGTTGGGAATAGTCAATGACAAAACGAGTGCAAATACAAAATAAGTATAATGATAATCAATACCAATTCCGTCATTTCGCCCTAAGGTTCTCATCAAAAACAAAATATTACATAAAAACAATAAGGTATATTTGACCCAACTCTTACGGAGTGTTTGGATTTCAAAGGTATACATGCCAATGATAGCAAACCAGGAATAATAGAATAAAGCCGCATTACGAAATGCTAAGGGCCCGTGTTGACCATATCCATACAAGGCCTTGGCGATAACAAAAAGATAAAAGCAAATAACCAAAATATGCCATTTTCTCAACGGAAAGGGATCAACAAAAATCCGTATCGCAAACAATACCGTGGCCAGGATTAAGCAAATTTCACCAATAAAGATAGGAAAATTCAGAAAGGATAATTGGATATGGGTCTCGGCGAAACGGACAGGATCACGAAAAGAATATAAAAAATATAAAGCCAACAAAAAAAAAGTTAGAAATGTATTCAGGAAAATTCGTAAAGATGCCCCTTTTTTCATAGGTTATTCCTTTGCAACGTCAAAATATCCTTTCAACATACACTCAAGGATGCCGGGTTCCCATCGGGTATCAATATATAAACGAGGCAAAACATCGTGAGAAATGTTCACCGGTTTCCTCATGCCAGAAAAGAGTTTCGTATAACCATATTCGTAAGCCTTCTCTACGGCTTCTTGAGAAATATTCACATCCCGACCAAAGGGAAAGGCAAAATAGCAAATCTTCCCCCCAATTTCGTGTTCGATCCTGAACTTCGATTGATTTAATTCTTTGTCAAAATTAATATGATCCCTGCCAAAATCCGCATGACTCCACGAGTGACAACCTATCTCATATCCTCTTTGAAATAAATCACGTAACTGATTCCAAGTCATGGAATAATCAAGAATTTTCATGTGCTGATTCTTTTGTCCATTGTTTTCCATATTTGAATTTTCTATGAAAGCAACCGGGACGAAGATACACGGCTTAATGGCGTATTCATCCAAAATAGGCGCGGCCCTTTCATAGACACTGTGAAAGGCATCGTCGAATGTAATACAAAGAATGTCTTCCTTAAGGGCCGGATAATTTTCTAACTTTTTAATCCAATCCCCCAAGGACAAAATTTGATAATGGTTAGCAAAATATTCAATTTGCCTCCGAAAATTCAAAACGGCATTGGGGGCAATATGATGATAAATAATAATACGCTGCACATTCTGTAACCGTTGTCTTAACAAACCCGATGCACGTAAGAAAAAACTTTTTACGTTAACATAAAAATCCCAAGAATAATATTTAATGTTTTCTCTCATGTCCAGATGAAAATTTATTTACCCATGCTCCCATTCTGTCAACTTGCTCATGCACCATCGATTGATGAATAGGCAGTAGGACAAGGTTTTGACTTAAGAATTTCTCAAAAGCATACTGTGGGTCATTCATCACTTCTTGTGGTAAATGAGGCCATGTATAGGTGACAAACCCATTTAAAAAAAGATAATTTATGAAATGTTTGGTATCCCTTCTTACAATAAGGGGAAAGGCCAACGGGCACATCTGTTCCTCCAGCTGTTGAAACAATATCTGAACAGAAGAATTCTTACAGATTTTAAGCCTCTCCAGCAAATAGTTAAAATTTTCTCTTCTTTTTTCAATAATCTGGTGAAGATCCAACCGCTTCATCAACTCAATTGAGGAACGCAAGATAGTAGAAATAGCGGAAGTGGCTTCTAGATCATTCTGGAGATAGTCATTTCTCTCCCGATTTTCTCTAACGCTTAACAAAAGACGATTCACAGGTGCCGTAGCAATATGTTGATACATGTTTCGTAAAATACGTTCGGCCATGAATCGACAATCATCCATGCGCCAACGTGGGGTCGTCAAGGTCCCTCCCTCGTCAACACTGTGAGCTACACCTTTTCGCACAACAAGAATACCCCCATTGGCAATTGGATAAATCTTTCTTAATCTAAAAACCAGTATATCCCCTAGAAGAGAACCCATCTCCGAAAAGATGGTGTGGGCATTATCTTCTATCAAATAAAGATTATGTTCATCGCAATATTGTCGATATTTTTTTATTTCCTTTGATAAACCAAAATAATTGACATAAACAACGGCTTTTGTTTTTTCGTCTGTTAGCTGACTTAAACTTTCCCTATCAAATGTAAAATCCTCGCGAATTTTATAATATTTCACCTTGATGTTCTTAGTCCGAAAAGGAGCAATGGCTTCTCGGCAAATATACGCCGGGACAAGAACATTATCCTCTGCTTTCAAGTTGAGCACCTCAATTCCCTTAGCGATAGCCTTTCGGCCCGAAGGGGCATAATAGGTCTCCACCTGTTGATTAGCAAATGGTAAAGTCCTCTCGGTTTGTCGCAAATAAAATATCTTAAAGTTGGGATCGCGGAATATCATGTTGACAATCTTATAAATATTCTCCTTTTTATATCTTTTAATGGTGTTTTGCTTAAATGGTCCTTGAGAAAATGAACCAAACTCATCCATTCCATCTGGGCGCAAGCCATATACCCCCCTAAATTTTTTTTATAGAAATAGATATCGTATAATTGACGAATCTGGGCATTCCAATTGAGCTTGTACTCTTCCTCTCCACCCAGAAAGTCAATTTCCTTAACCTCATTCTCAAAACAAAATTTAATAATATAGTACAGGAGTGTATTCCCAGGAGAGTAAGCTTTGTACCCATCGCTAAACGTCGGAAGGTAATAGTAAAGAACATGGCCGTATAAGAAACATTCGGCGACCGCAATAATTTTTTTATTTAACATGAAATAGAAAAATCGCAGCTTAGAGGTATGAAACAACTTTTCGTTCAACGTATTTAAGAAATCCCTGGTTATTTTTTGCTCAAATATGCTTCGATCCTGGCCTAGGACTTTGCGACGTTCGATATGCTGATTAAATAAAGTCTCTGTGACTATCCTTACCTCCCCAATATTCTGACAGACTCTAAATTGGAAGTCGCCAAGGCTTAAGAGTCTTCTTATCTGCCGTTGGATATCGGTTATGAATTTCCTTTTTAAAGTTGATAGATATTCTTCCCAGTCTCCTTTAATGGATATATAAGGAGATCTGATTGACTTTTTAATGACGGTTTTAAAATTCCCAAAATCTTCTTCTCGGGATGTTTTCACGATCGACCAGACAATCGAATCCTCTCGGAGACGATTAAAATGAAGAATGTCAGCCGAAACGTTCTTGAAATATTTCAGAAAGGGATCTCGAACGGATCCGTGAACAACAACATCGCGATAATCAAAAAAACCATCTCCCAGAAGATTCATCGATTTGAAAGGTCTATTATTATTCACCATAGGTAATAGCATAAAATCATCTTTCTCTTGTGAGAATTCGATACAAAGCCTGTTATCTTGACAGAAGTATTTAGCATAAGCCATCAGCCAATAGAAATCCAGAAAGGGATAAGCTGGCTTAGAAAAAGGGCCATGGGCATCATGCCACAAATGTTCAAGGCGACTCAATTCATCGAGTGTTCTCAAAGTTTGGGATATCATAATTTTCCATTGTCAAGGATGTAAGATTTAAAAAAAGATAGGGATATCTTTAGTGTTCTTACCGAATATAAACCCCAGCCAACTTGAGGACGATGGGTATTTAAAACGGTCAAGGCATTTTTATATCTTTTTCGAAACGATGCCGAAGAGATATTCCCTTGATGCAAACGATAGACCCCCAAAATATCACGAATATGATAGGGTTTCATCCAGGGAGCCATTCTCAACCACATTTCATAATCCTGAGCCGAGTAGAGATGTTCATTAAAATACCCTGCCTTCTCAAACAGATCTTTTCTACAAACTACAGCCGAAGTTGAAAAAAAATTTTTCCAATAAAGTTGCCTGACCAAATCCTTGTTAGGGTTATAGTCCTTGTAATAATAAAGGGGGGAATCATGCCCGACTACATTCTTTTTTACCTCGCTATGACAAAAAAGATTATATTCCGGATATTGAGAGATATGCTGTTCCACAATAGCCAGTTTCTCTGGGTACCACAGATCATCAGAATCAAGGAGGGCGATCCACTCACTTCTACTTCTCTTGATACCATGGTTGCGCGCCGCCCCCGGCCCTTGATGCACATTTTCTAAAACAGAAATAGTAAACTGTTTATGTTCATGAGCAAATCTTGACGCAATCGAGACCGTTGTATCGACCGACCCATCATCGGAGATGATAATCTCATCGGGTTTTCTCGTTTGATTTACCACAGATAATAAAGCGTCAATAATAAACTTTTCCGAATTATATGTCGGACAGACGACCGCTATAGTTATCTTTGCATTATTCATACATTAGAAATTAGTAATTTTCTTTATACCAACCATCAAACATACATAGGCTAAAAAGGGTTTCGGACACCCTCGCTGAAAGACCTTTGTCAGTATCTCCCAACAATCTCTTTAAAGCGCCCATATCGAATACTTCTTGAAAATATTCATTGGTATTGTCCAGTTGATGCAACAGTTTATAGCGTAGAGAATTATTCATCAAGGACATCACAGGGGCATTAAATCCGACCTTAGATCGATAGCGGATGTCCTCCGGCAAATAATCCTTAATCACGGCTTTCAACAATCCCTTAGGTTCGCCATCTAAAATATTTATGTTTTCGGGTATCCCAAAAGCAAATTCGGCAATCCTGTGATCCAAAAAGGGAACACGTCCTTCGATAGAGCAAGCCATCGTTGTTTTATCCAGAAGGCTTAGGACATCCCCAACAAGATAGTTCTTAAAGTCATGATACATTTTTGAAAAATAAGGGTAATCTTGCTTTGCGAAAAGGGTTGAAAATTTATTTCTGAGAATTTCTCGTGAGTGTTCAAAGTCTCTTTTGCTGACAATTATGTTTTTCAGCACCCCCAAATCGATTCCTGAAATGGAAGTCCCCCAATAGCACCACTCATCTTGTAGGGTTAAGGAACGGTGATAGTCAACCAAAGACATAAGGCTTCCCAGCGATCGCCGTAAGAACCCTGGCAATTTCTGAATCCACCAATACTTAGAACCCTTGGGATAATGATGATGCCTTACATACCCACCAAAAAGTTCGTCGCCACCCGTTCCGTTGA
>Ga0137796_10001538_pt1 | contig 13064 bp, 13 predicted proteins | sample OV2TP3_FD_97704 | JGI IMG/M metagenome (GOLD analysis project Ga0137796, IMG submission 97704)
ACTGGAAGCCCGTGTTCTACGTGCTCGAGGAGGCCTTCACGTGCCTGCTGGTCAACGCCGCCCACATCAAGCAGGTCCCGGGACGGAAGACCGACGTCCAGGACTGCATCTGGATCGCCCAGCTGCTGGAGCACGGGCTCTTGCGGGGGAGCTTCGTGCCGCCGGCGCCGATTCGGGAGCTCCGGGACCTGACGCGGCACCGGAAGGTGCTGATCCAAGAGCGGCAGCGCGCCGCCAACCGGCTGCACAAGCTGTTGCAGGATGCCGGGATCAAGCTGGCCTCGGTCGCCACGGACATTCTCGGGGTGTCGGGGCGCGCGATGCTGGAGGCCCTGGTGGAGGGCACGACCGACCCCGAGGTGCTCGCCGACCTGGCGCGGGGCAAGCTCCGCAAGAAGCTGCCGGCCCTGCGGCAGGCGCTGGCGGGGCGCTTCCGACCCCACCACGCCTTTCTGGTCAGCCAACTGCTCGCCCACGTGGACTACTTGGACGAGGCGATCGCCACGGTGAGTGCCGAGGTCGAGGGGCGGCTCGCCCCTTTCGCGGCCCAGCTTGAACAGCTGGACACGGTCCACGGGATCGCGCGGCGGACGGCGGAGGTGATCATCGCGGAGATTGGCGTCGACATGACCGTCTTCCCGAGCGAGCACCATCTCGTCAGCTGGGCCGGGATGTGTCCGGGCAACCATGAGAGCGCGGGGAAGCACAAGTCGGGGAAGACCCGGAAGGGCAACCGCTGGCTGCGGACGGCCCTCATCGAAGCGGCCACCGCGGCCATCCGCACCAAGGACAGCGCCCTGGCGGCCCGGTACCGACGCGTCATGCGCCATCGCGGCCACAAGAAAGCCGTGGTGGCGGTGGCGCATGCGATGCTGCGGGCGGTCTACCACCTCCTGGCCGAGGGCACGCCGTACCGCGACCTCGGCTCCGACTACTACGATCGCCGGCACGCGCAGCGGGTCACCCGCCGCGCGATCCAACTGCTGGAGCGCCAGGGCTACCGCGTGGTCCTCGAACCGGCGGCCTGAACGTGAGCTACTGATCACGGGTGATTTTCTGAGCAGACAGTTCCGCTTAATTCGCGATGGCCCGAGCTGCGCAACGACCGCGAGCTTTCCGGCCATCGGGGCGTGCGGCTCAGCTGCCGCCCCGTTAGGCGGATTCGGGAGGTACGTCTGGTGAGGTATCGGTACTACACTTGTGATGTGTTCACGGAGACGCGCTTCAGCGGAAATCCGTTGGCCGTACTACCTCAGGCAGACGGCCTCTCGGAGCATCAGATGCAGCAGATCGCGCGCGAGTTCAACTTCTCCGAGAGCGCGTTCGTATTTCCTTCGAAGGCTGGTCATACGCGGAACGTCCGAATCTTTACGCCCGTAAGAGAGGTGCCGTTTGCCGGTCATCCCAACGTGGGGACCGCGTTCGTTCTTGCCAGCGCCGGGGAGTTTGGTGAGATCTTGTCATCGCTCACGGTGACTTTTGAGGAGAAGGCCGGATTAGTCCGTGTCACCATCCACGAGGCGCATGGAGAGATTACGTGGTGCGAGCTGGCGGCTCCTCAGGCTTTTTCCCTTGGGAAAACCATTCCCGTTCAGCTCGTGGCATCCGCAGTTTCTCTCGCCTCAGAGGACATCGTAACGGAGAGACATCACCCCCAGGTGGGCTCCGTCGGCCTTCCCTTTTTGATAACGGAACTCAGGGACCGTTCGGCACTCGAACGCGCCCGCGTTAACATCAGCGGGTGTGAGGCTCTTCTTAACGAGGGTGTTCGGCCCTCTGTGCATCTGTACGCGCGAGTCACTGATGGCTTCAATATTCGTGCTCGTATGTTCGCCCCGTTGAGCGGTGTCCCTGAGGATCCCGCCACTGGAAGCGCCAACTGTGCGCTCGTCGGACTACTGGCTCACTACAGTGCGGAGCCCAGCGGGAGCTTTAGCTGGCGCATTGCACAGGGAGTAGAGATGGGCCGTCCGAGCACTCTCATGGCTCGCGCCGAGAAGACAGCCGGCGTCGTTCAAGCGACGTGGGTTGGAGGTACCTGCGTATTGGTAAGCGAGGGGGTCATCCGCCTTGATTAGCTCTACGCCTGCTTCACGCCCTGCCTCTACGGTTCGGCGCAGCCAATCCGCCTTTAATGGTGACCGTCCGTGGTGTCCGAAAACTGTCCAGTAAGAGGCCAATGTGCTGTGAAATGTCAAATCGATAGGGCCTAAAACCTAAGTGATCCAAGGAATGTCGGAATCCCCTCACGACTTTCTAGTGTGTATTGGCCAATCATTTCACCACCATCGTATCTCGCACGAGGGGCGGGTCACAATGAGCGGTTCACTGGGGCACCGACACGTTCGAGGGCGCACAATCGCGCGGCGTGCGTTGGGGCGTCGTGAATTCCTGGGGACAACGCCGTGCCGGTGCGCTGGCCAACCCCGTCCAGGGCACCACCACCATTCCCTCCTACACCTGAACCCGTACCCCTCAGGGAGGCCATGAGATGGATTCATCCGCTGGGCCAGGCACCCACGATTACCCGCTCCCGCTGCCCACCGTCGCCCGTCTGCTCCAAAGCACCGTCATGACGCTCCGCGCCGAGGTGGAGGCGCTCCCAGAAGGGGCTCTGGTGTTCCATCCCGGGCCCCGCGAGTGGTGCGTGAAAGAGGTGCTGGGCCATCTGATCGAAGCGGAACGGCGGGGCTTCGCGGGTCGCATCCGCGTGATCCTGTCCGCCCCGGAGCCGCAGCTTCAGGCCTGGGATCAGGACGGAGTCGCCCGATCACGACGCGACTGCGAGCGCCCGGTCCTCGACCTCGTGGGCGAGCTCGATCGGATTCGCGGCGAGAGCCGTGCGCTGGTCCTGAGCCTCCGGGAAGAACACCTGCTGCGCGGCGGCACGCACCTCCAGGTCGGCTTCCTGCGGGTGATCGATCTCCTCCACGAGTGGATCCACCACGACCGCAATCATCTCAAGCAGATCTTGACCAACGTGCAAGGGTACGTCTGGCCCCACATGGGAAACGCGCAGCGATTCTCAGGGGGCCGCTCGATGAAGCCGGCTGACGGCGAGTAGGCGCATCAGATCGCGGAGGGGGCGCTTGGAAGTGGGTTCCAGACTGAATCGGAACATTCCCTCTACGACCATGTGCCCACGAGGCCCTGGAAGTAAGGGTTCCAAGGATCCTTGAATAACGAGTGACATCCCGAGGAGATCCTGCCACACGCGGCGTACGAGGCGGATCAATGGGTCAAGGGAAAGGGGTTCGGACGCTCGACGCCGCGTCGCTAGGCCTGAACTCGGCCGACTCGCTGCCCGAGCTGCTTCAGCTGGTCACCGACAAAGCTCGGGAGCTCCTCCGGGCCCACCAGGCCACCGCCAGCGTAGTCGCCGACGAGAAGTGGATCCATGCAAGCCATGCCGTTTCGCTCAGCGACAAGTACGCGGCGTGGAGGGTGTACGACGAGAGGCCGGACGGATCCGGCATCTACCGCTTGGTGTGCCAGTTGAACCGCCCCATGCGGTTGACCCAGGCGGAGATTGAGGGGCACCCTGCCTGGCATGGATTCGGCCAGGCGGCCGGTCGCCACCCGCCGATGCGCGGATGGCTGGCCGCGCCGCTCACTGGAAGGGCCGGCGGGAATCTCGGGCTCATCCAGCTGTCCGACAAATATGAGGGTGAGTTCACCGAGGAAGACGAAGCCATGCTCGTCCAGCTGGCCCAAGTTGCGTCTGTCGCGATCGAGAATGTTCGGCGGCTAGCTCGCGCTAAGCGCCGCGTAACTCGCCAAGGAGGATAGGGATGCCCGCACCCAAAGCTGACGCGCTGGTGAAGTCCGTGAAGACCCTGCTCGCGGAACGGGAAGCGCTTACGGCCAAAGAGCGGGAGCTAGTCAAGCTTAATCGCGCCGCGCATTTTTGAGTTCTTATTCAATGCTCAGTTTTTTGGGGCTGTTGGCCGAATAGGTGGGGCGAGGGGGCCACGGCGTTGACGGCCGAAGACTTCCTCGTCGACCTCGAGGGCGAGGTCCGGGTCCACCCGGCCCTCCACCACCCCTTCCTGCTGCGGTTCGCGGAGGGTGGCCTCGGCCGGTTCCAGCTCTGGGCCTTCGGGCTCCAGCACTACCAGCTCGTCCGGCTCTTCACGGCCTACCTGGAGGCCCTCCTGGCCAGCGTCCCCGACCAGGTGGTCCGCGACTGGATCCACCGGGTCCTGGAGGACGAGTTCGCCCGGCCCGACGTCTACCACCGCTCGCACCCGGCCCTCTACCGGCGGTTCCTCCTCGCCCTCGGCCTCGAGGCGCGCGACTGGGACGCGGTCGCGCCGCTCCCGGAGACCCGCGCCTTCACCACCCGGCATCTCGAGCTGACCTCCCTCCGTCACCACCTCGTCGGCCTCGGGGCGGTCGGGCCAGGCCACGAGTGGTCGATCCCGGTCATGTTCATCTCCCTGGTCAAGGGGCTCCGGGGTTCGGGGATCGCGGAGGACGCCCTCGAGTACTTCAGCCTCCACATCGCCCAGGACCTCGAGCATGCCCGCCTGCTCCGGGCAGCCCTGGCCCGCTCCGCCGACGACCCCGCCGACCAGGCCCGGATCCTGGAAGGGGCGCGGGCCTCTCTCGACGCGCGGGCCCGCTTCTGGGACGGCCTCTACCGGGTCGTCTTTGAGGAGTGCCGGGGGGGCGCGGTCCCGGCCCGATGAGCTGCCGGGCCGGCCGGCCCCCTGAAGGACCCTGAGGTCAAGCCGCGCGCATGAAGTGGGTGACGCGGGAGAAGGCGCGCGTCGATCGGATCGCCTGCCCCTGGCTCATCAGGCGGTTCATCGATCCGGACGCCGTCTTCCTGTTCGTGCCGCCCGACCAGGTGATGGCGGTCGCCGAGCGTGAAGGCGCCATCCCGTTCGATGTGCCAGGGGTCGAGCTCGGGCACCATGGAGACCGGTGCTCCTTCGACGCCTTCCTCGAGCGGTACGGGCTCGAGGATCCGGCGCTCCACGAGCTGGCCCGCATCGTGCGGGGCGCGGACACCGACCAGCGGTCACTGACGCCTGAGTCGCCCGGCCTGTACGCGGTGGCCACCGGATTCCGGGAGATCACCACAGACGACGCCGAGAACATGGCGCGTCAATTCCCGGTCTACGATGCCCTCTACGCGTTCTGCCGCGCCAAACTGCGGTCGGGGGCATAACCGGCTGCATCGCCACGGCATTTTTGAACACAGACTCCTTGACACCTCTGCCTCCCGCCACCTAGAATCCCGCCTGTACCCGAATCGATAACCGTGCGCCCCTCAGGGAGGCGACGATGCCCCTGGCCCGGGACCCCGGAGGGAGAACGGGATAGAGCCACCTTCGTGTAAAGCCGCGGCATATCCTCTTAGGGCACAAGAACGGCGGGGCGCTGGCTCTTCGGAGCCTACGGCCTCTCGGTCTCCAGAACTTTCGCAAGCTCGACGAAGTCCTTCACGTGCCAGTCGGGCGTGTACCCATAGGGTTCAAGCGGCTCGTTCCATCTGCCGACCCACGCGGTCCGGAAACCGGCTCCCTTGGCGCCGAAGACGTCGAACTGGTTTGAGGTCACGTAGATGACTTCGGATCGGTCGAGGCCCATCGCGTCGATGGCCTTGAGGTATATGCTTCGGTGGGGCTTGTAGACGGCGAAGGTCTCAGACGTGAAGTACCAGTCCCATTTGAACCGATCCAGCAACGCCTTCTTGAGAACCTCGCTACTCAGTTGCGTGTGGGGGACCAGCTGGTAGCCGAGCTCCCTCATTTTCTGCAGGCCCGGCATAACGTCCGGGTAGACATCAAGCTCACCCAGTAACGGGAGCACACCACCCGCGTCCGCCGGCTTGAGGTCGATCTTTAGAGCTTTGGTGACAGCCATGGTGGCTCTTCTAGCCAGTTCCTCGAGCGGGGTGAAGCCACTGCCGATCATGGTGTTATACATCATGTAGAAGAACAGCTTGGTCCGCCAAGAAGGCCAGAACGTTTTCCCATCGACCTTCAATCCCCTGTCCCCGAAGAATTTCGTGATCTTCTCGGGCATGACAGACCAGTCCAGGATCGTCCCGCCCACATCGAAGAATAGGGCCCGGGCCTTCGCGCGCGCGCCGTGGGCCCGCTCGGGGATGAGGACGTGCGCCGCGAGCGCCGCCGCCAGCGCCCCCAGGCCGGTCGCCCTGACCAGGTCCCGTCGCGAGATCGGGTGTCCCTTGTCCGCTGCCATGTTTCTCGCTCCTTTACGGACGGTTATCGATTTATCCGGAGGGATTCTAGGTGGGGCGGGCAGACGGTGTCAAGCGGAAGATGCACATGCGGCAGTTGTGAAGTTCGTCACATCGCCTCGGACGCTCTGATCCAAGGAGTAGAGACTGCTTTCTGTTTTGCGGTCGTGATCGCTTCACAGGCATGCGCTTCTCCGTTCGCTCGTCATCTGCTAGAATCGCCGGACGGGCGCCTGGCGGGAGAGGAGCCTTCGATGTGATGGCCTTCGGGGTGTTCGGATCGCGGCGAACGGCAAGGGGCCTGATCTGCTGGCTGCTCGTGCTTGTCGCGGGACTCGGGTGGTCTTCCCGGCTGCCCGCCGACGAACCGCAGTACCTGACCGGCCGGTTCCTCGTCGCGACGCCGGAGATGCCGGATCCTCGCTTTGTCCAGACGGTGATTTACATGCTGAGGCATGACGCCACAGGCGCGATGGGGCTGGTGGTCAACCGCCCGATGGTCCGGGGACCGATCGGGGAGCTGCTGAAGGGGTTCGGGGCGGAGAGCGAGGGCGCCGAAGGCGAGGTCCTCGTCCATCTCGGCGGGCCCGTTGACGTGAGGCAGGGCTTCGTCTTGCACAGCGACGACTACCTCCTGAGCGGCTCCGAGGTGGTCGCCGACGGCATCGCCGTCACTGCGGATGTCGAGATGCTCCGCCTCGTGGGGCAGGGAAAGGGTCCGCGTCACGCCCTGTTCCTGCTGGGTTATGCGGGCTGGGCCCCCGGGCAGCTCGAGGGCGAGATCAGAGCGAACGGCTGGTTCACGATCCCGGGGGATAAGGCGCTGCTATTCGGCGGCGGGGCGGACAAGATGTGGCAGCGGGCGATGGCGAGACGGCAACTACGGCTTTGAATGAGCTTTCTAGGCCTTCGCTGTCTTCGATCCCCGGATGCCGGCGTCGCGTCTAGCTCGGAAGGTGATCTCGACCTCGCAGCCGAGCGCCTTCGCCAGCCTTACAAGGGTCCCTAGCGTCATGTTCTGGCCTGGGCTATTCTCGATACGTGAAATGTTCGGAGTGCTCATGCCGGCCTTAGCCGCAAGCTCGGTCTGGCTCATTCCCACCTGTTGCCTTAATCTGGCGATCTGAGCTCCGACCCGGAGTGCCTTGAGTTCCTCTTCAACGAGGCTCCGCAACTCCGGATCGCTCAGCCCGCTTGATGTCCCGTTCAGATAGTTTCGCTGTCCGCTTCTCTAATGCATGCAGCAAGACGTAGGTCCGATGGGGAGCCCCGAAGTAGAGCACACGGTAGAGCTCTGATCCGTAGTGCGCCCGGAGCTCTCGGAGCTTGCCTCGAACCTGGCTGGAATAGGGAAAGGGAGGCGTCGGCCCCTCTTCCTCCAGGAGCTTGATGATCGCCAAGAGCTTGGCCCGGCGCCGCTTGTCCAGTCTATCGAGAAACTCCTGTACAGGGCATCCGTCCTCGTCGCTTTCATAGAACTCCACGGTCCACGGCGGTGGCACTTTCACTTGAGATATACTATAGATGATCCAGGGTTTGCCGAGCGCGTCATGCTTGAGCTACTATATGTAGCGGACATACTTGGAGGTGAGTGAGCCCGGGGTGGGCATGATGGGGACGCGAATCGGGTCGGTGGCGGCGCTGTGGCGGTACCCCGTCAAGTCGATGATGGGGGAGGAGCTGAACGCCTGCCAGGCGGACGTCCGGGGGCTCCATGGGGACCGGGCCTACGCGCTCCTCGATGTGGAGACCGGGAAGGTCGCCAGCGCGAAGCAGCCGAGGCTCTGGGCGCGGCTGTTCGATTGCCGCGCGGCGTTCGTCGAGCCGCCCGAGCCCGGCAAGCCCGCCCCGCCGGTCCGCATCACCCTTCCCGACGGGGCGATCACCCGGAGCGACGAACCGGGCGTCGATGAGGCGCTCTCCACGATGCTCGGGCGGCGGGTGCGGCTGGCGGTGAGCGCGCCCGAGGGCACCCGCTTCGAGGAGTACTGGCCGGACATCGAGGGGCTCTCGCCCGAGGGGCACCGCGATACGGTGACCGAGTTCCCGGTGGCCGAGGGGGCGCCGCCGGGGACGTTCTTCGACGTCTCGGCGTTCCACCTCCTCACGACGCAAGCGCTCGACGCCCTGCGGCGAGCATATCCGGATGGGCGGATGGAGCCGCGGCGGTTCCGGCCGAACGTCATCGTTCGCGCCGAGGGCGGGGGCGAGGGCTTCGTGGAGAACGAGTGGGTGGGGCGGGTGCTCGGGATCGGGTCGGGCCTGAAGATCAAGGTCCTGATCCCGACGATGCGGTGCGTGATGACGACCCTGGCCCAGGGCGACCTCCCCGATGATCCGGGGATCCTGCGCGCCGCAGTCCTGGCGAATCGCATCCCCATCCGCGACCGGGGCCGGTACCCGTGCGTGGGCGTCTACGGGAGCCTCGCGCGCAAGCTCTCCTCCGGCGGCGAGATCCGCCGCGGCGACCCGGTGACCCTCGAGCAGGTTAATACCGGCAACACACTGCGGTCGGTCGGCGACCCACCGAAGCCTGAGGAGGAATTCCGATGCGGTCACTCATGACAGGGGGCGCGGCCCTGGCTTTCCTGTTGCTCCTCTCCGGATGCTCGGCCGTCCTGGTCGGGGGCGGGGCCGGAGGCGGGGTCGCGGGCTACTCCTATATCAAGGGCCAGCTGATTCAGGAGTACGCGGCGCCCTTCGAGACCACCTGGAACGCGAGTCTGGCGGCCGTGAAAGATCTCGAGCTCACCGTCACCACGAGCCAAAAAGATCGCCTCGGCGGCCGGATCATCGCGCGTCGAGCGGACGACACGCGGGTTGCGATCGAGCTCGAGCCCCGGTCGGCCGAGGTGACGACGGTCAAGATCCGTGTCGGCACCTTCGGGGATTCCGAGGTCTCGGCCCGCATCAACGACGCCATCAAGGCGCGCCTCGGGAAGTCTTAGTGTAGTGCCTGCAATGAAGATAGGCCTTGGCGTTTGCGCGCTGCTGGCGGGCGCCCTGATCGCGGTGCTCGCCCTCGGGCAAGCAGACCCGCCGGGGGTGACATGGGGCGAGAGGATCGAGGTCGCCTCGGGCGGGGGATACCGGGGCCCCTGGCGCATGAACGAGTCGGAGTACGATTTCGTCGATGACCCCACCGTGGCCATCAACGGGCAGGGGTTCGTCGCGGTCGCCTGGGCCGATCAGTCCCGGAAGGACATCTTTTTGCAGGTGTACGCGCCCGACGGGAAAAAGCGGCTCGAGGGGCCGGTCAACGTCTCCCGGAGCCCGCGGATCTTCTCCTGGCTTCCTCGAATGCTCATCACGTCCACCGACCCGATCGAGGTGTATCTCCTCTGGCAGGAGATCATCTTCTCCCCCGGGGGCTCGCACGGCGGGGAGATCTTCTTCGCGCGGTCGGCCGATGGCGGCAAGACCTTCAGCGATCCGCTCAACCTCTCGAACGACATCGCCGGGTCCGGCAAAGGACGCGTCACCCGAGACTACTGGCACAACGGGAGTCTGGACCTCGCTATGGGCCCCGAAGGCGATCTCTACGCCGCCTGGACGGAGTATGAAGGGACCCTGTGGCTCAGCCGCTCCACCGATCGGGGCGGCCGCTTCTCCCGCCCGGTGCGCGTCGCCGGCGGGGGCGCCGCGAAGCCCGCGCGCGGCCCGTCCCTGGCCGTCGATGGCCGGGGCGAGGTCTATCTCGCCTGGACCGTCGGGGAGGACAGGGCCGCGGACATCCGGGTCGCCAGGTCGAGCGACCGGGGCCGGTCGTTCGGCGAGCCGTGGATCGCCGTCGAGAGGGGCGGGCACGCCGACGCGCCGAAGATCGCGGTGGACGGCGAGGGGACCGTTCATCTCGTGTACGCGGAGAGCCCGGCCGGCCCCTTCGACCGGTACCGCATCCATTACACCCGCTCGATCGATGGGGGGCGCACCTTCGCGGCGCCGAAGGAGATCTCGAGCCCGCAAACGGAGACGTTCGAGAGCGTGAGCTTCCCGGCCCTGAGCGTGGACGGCCGGGACAACCTGTATGTCCTCTGGGAGCTCTTCCCCAGCCGGCGGAGCTATCCGGAGGGGCTCGGGTTCACGTCTTCGCGTGACGGCGGCCGGACGTTCGCGCCGCCGGCGGTCGTCCCGGGCAGCGTCGATCCGGCCCTGGGCGGGAACGGCAGCCAGCAGGGGCTGCTGATGCGGAAGCTCGCCGTCAACGGGGCGGGGGCGATCGCGGTCGTCAACAGCACCTTCGCGAGGAACGAGAAGAGCCGCGTCTGGCTCTATCGCGGGCAGGCCGCCGGGCGCTGAACGTCTTTATGGCGCTCCGTCGGTGGCCCAAATCTCATAGCAGAGGAAGTGAAACCAGAGTTCCTGCCCTTGATGCTCGAAGGGAACGCTCTGCTGACCTTTCGGGATCACCACGTCACACCCGGCGCACCTCTCATCGCCTTCAGAAAAGACGCGGATGTGGAAATCCCAGATCAGCGGGGGAGAGGGCAGCTTCCGGTCCCGGACTTTTTGCCGGATCTTGGTGAGGAGGGCCCGGCAGCGCAGACAGATCCCGTCCGCGGCGATGCCTTCGGTCCGACCGCAGTAGAGATACCTGCAGATCCTGATGGTCGACCCCTTTCAGGCCGCTCGAGGCGCTCGTCGGCCTGCGGCGGCGGCGCCCCTGGATGGCCTCGACTCTACAGGATAGTACCTCAGTCACGGGTGAACCCCGATGTGATTCTCTTCACAAGGACGGCTTGTTCCGCTTGACACCCCCTCCCTCGCCCCACCTAGAATACCGGCAGTCGTAACGCGAGGGTCATGGATCTGTTCACCTGCGACGTGCTCGTGGTGGGCGGCGGCGGGGCGGGCCTGCGCGCCGCCATCGCCGTGGCCGAGACGCTTCCGAGCCTCCGCGTCGCCGTGATCTCCAAGGTCTATCCCATGCGCAGCCACACGGTCTCGGCGGAGGGGGGAGCCGCCGCGGTGATCAAGGCCGGGGACAGCCTGGACGAGCACGCCTACGACACCATCTCCGGGGGCGACTGGCTCTGCGACCAGGACGCGGTGGAGGCCTTCGTCAGGGAGGCCCCCGAGGAGATGCTGCGGCTGGAGCACTGGGGCTGCCCGTGGAGCCGGGAGCCGGACGGCCGGATCGCGGTCCGTCCCTTCGGCGGCATGAAGGTCGAGCGCACCTGGTTCGCCGCCGACAAGACCGGCTTCCACATGCTTCACACGCTCTTCCAGACCACCCTGAAGTACGACGCGATCCAGAGGTACGACGAGTGGTTCGTCACCAGGCTCCTGGTGGACGAGGGACGCTGCCAGGGGGTCGTGGCCATCGAGCTGGCCACCGGGAAGGTCCAGGCGATCACCGCCGGGGCGGTCATCCTCTGCACGGGGGGGTGCGGCAAGGTCTTCCCCTTCACCACCAACGCCAACATCAAGAACGGCGACGGCATGGCGCTGGCCTACCGCGCCGGGGCGCCGCTCAAGGACATGGAGTTCGTCCAGTACCATCCCACGGGCCTCCCCTTCACCGGGATCCTGATCACCGAGGCGGCCCGCTCCGAAGGGGGGTGGCTCCTCAACAAGGACGGCTACCGCTACCTGCAGGACTACGACCTGGGGAGGCCCGAGCCCAGGCCGGTGCTGCGCTCCATGGAGCTCGGTCCTCGCGACCGCCTCTCCCAGGCCTTCGTCAAGGAGCAGGAGAAGGGGCGCACGCTCGAGGGGCCGTACGGCCCCTACGTCCACCTGGACATCCGCCACCTGGGCGGGAAGCTCATCGACAGGAAGCTCCCCTTCGTCCGGGAGCTGTGCCTCAAGTACGTGGGGATCGATCCGGTCAGGGAGATGATCCCCGTCCGCCCGGTCGTCCACTACATGATGGGCGGGATCTCGACCGACATCCACGGGGCCACGCCGCTGCCCGGGCTCTATGCGGCGGGCGAAGCCGCGTGCGTGAGCATCAACGGCGCCAACCGGTTGGGGTCCAACTCGCTCACCGAGATCCTGGTCTTCGGCGCGCGGGCCGGCCGGGCGGCCGCGGCCTTCGCCGCCGAGCAGCGGGAGCCGAGCCCGTCCGTCGCCGCCCGGGCCCAGGACGAGCAGCGGCGGCTCGAGGAGCAGTTCCTGCGCAAGACCGGCGGGCGGGAGCGGATCGCGACGCTGCGGGCGGAGATGCACGAGACCATGGAGGAGAGCGCCGGCATCTATCGGAACGGCGCGACGCTCGAGAACGCCGCGAAGAAGTTCGAGGACCTCCAGGCGCGATTCCAGGACCTCGCGCTGGATGACCGGAGCTATACCTTCAACACGGAGCTCACCGCGGCGCTGGAGCTCTCGTACATGCTGGATGTGGCGCGGACCATCGTCGAGTCCGCCCTGGAGCGGCGGGAATCCCGCGGCTCGCACCAGCGCACCGACTTCCCACAGCGGGACGATGAGCGGTTCCTGAGACACTCCCTGGCCTACTGCGCCGAGGACGGGTCTCCCCGGATCGAGTACCTGCCGGTCACGATCACCCGCTGGCCGCCGGGCAAGCGGGTCTACGGGAGCTAGCGCGCGATGCCGGCGACCGTGGCTCTCAGCGTGACGCGCTATCGGCCGGAGCGGGAGGCCGAGCCGACCGTCCAGACCTACGAGGTGCCGTTCCGGCGCGACTGGGTGGTGCTGGACGCGCTCAACTACGTCAAGGACCGGCTGGACGGGTCCCTCTCGTTCCGGTGGTCGTGCCGGATGGGGGTCTGCGGCAGCTGCGGGATGAAGGTCGACGGCGCGCCGAAGCTCACGTGCGCGGCCTTCCTGTCGGACCATCTGCCCGGCCCCGTCCGCGTGGAGCCCCTGGACTACTTCCCCGTCGTGC
>Ga0137796_10001539_pt1 | contig 13059 bp, 12 predicted proteins | sample OV2TP3_FD_97704 | JGI IMG/M metagenome (GOLD analysis project Ga0137796, IMG submission 97704)
CGGCGAGGTGGGCGGCGGCCCGCCGCCGAGCGGGGGAAATCAGGGCGGCGGTGGCGGCGGTGGTGGCGGCGAGGTGCGGTTGCCGACCGGGTCATTGTTTGCACGGATTTTTGATTTCGTCCGCAGCATGTTTGCCGGCGTCGGGGCGGTGTTCGGGTTTGGGGCGTGAGCACTGTCATACTTTGAATAACGAAATTGCCGACCCGAGACTCCGATGTCCTCGAATATGTCTCGCCTGACCACTTTTGGTGGTGTACAGCGCCACGTTGTCTCGTTAATCGAACCGTTTGGAATGGGGGACATCGGATGTCTTGCGATTTCGTTATTCAAAGTTTTGCATAACCCGCTTCGTCGCGAAATTTTTTATTTTTGAGCTCGCCCAGTTAGAGAGAAGCCCTCTCTAACTGGGCGAGACGAGGAAGGTGAGCAAAATGGTTCGACGACGTGACTCGGTTGTACGACGAGAACCATTTTGCGAAACCCGGACAGAAGTCGTAGCCAAAAACGAAACAATTGCAGCAGAAATGGGGTTTCGAAAGAAGTCTAATATACCGTCGCAGCTTGGCTCTCGCGGTTCGTGATTTTTGCGTGCGTATCTAGCGAATGTGCAATAACATTGCGATCGCATTGCAAATTTTCGGACGAGTGTACATGCGTGACGAAGAGCCAAAAAATGTTAAAAAAAAATCCCACCGCCTCCTGTACCTTGAGCTCATGGTGCAGGAGGCGGGGATATGGATCCAATCGCGATACTATAACGATCAATGTGAAAAGCCAAGACCTTACAAAACTGAAATTCCCCGATACGCCGGGGGTGTATTTTTTTCTGAAGGGCGCGGGGGCCGGGCGCGAGGTGCTCTACGTCGGCAAAGCGACGTCGCTCGCGGACAGGGTGAAGAGCTACTTTAGCCCGGCCCTTCTTGCCGCGCGCGGGGAGCACATCGCGCGGATGGTTGATGAGGCGGACACGCTCGAGTGGGAGCGCATGGATTCCGTGCTTGAGGCGCTGCTTCGCGAAGCCGCGCTTATCAAGAAATACCAACCGCGCTATAACGCAATCGGCAAGGATGATAAGAGCTTCAATCACGTCGTGATTACGGACGAGCCGTTTTCGCGCGTCCTCACGCTCCGCGGCAAGGATCTCGCGGAGATACTTGCCGGGAGAATGGCGCACAAGTTCACGCGCCGCGATATACGATGGACGTTCGGCCCCTTCACTTCGGGCGGCTCCCTCAAGGAAGCGCTCAAGCTCGTGCGCAAAATTTTCCCGTTTCGCGATACATGCGTGCCATGCGAGGAGAAAAAAATTCAACACCGAGTGTTGAACAAAAATGTTAAACACTCGGTGTTTAACATTGCTACATCGTGCCCGCCTTGTTTCAACGCCCAGATCGGCCTTTGCCCTGGGGTGTGCTCCGGCGGCATCAACCGAAAAGACTATAATCGAATCGTGCAGCACATTAAGCTATTTTTCGAAGGGAAGAAGAAGACGCTCCTCGGCGAGCTCGAGCGCGATATGAAGGTGTTCGCGCGGCAGCAGGAGTTCGAGAAGGCAGCGGAGGTGAAGCGAGAGCTTCATGCGTTGCGGCATATCCAGGACATCGCGCTCCTCAAACGCGGCAACGGCGCAGATAGCACGCAGACAGAACGCAGACTATACGCAGACGCGACGCGGACTGGGCGCAGAAACGGCATGATAGAAAGCGCGGGCAGAGCGTACCGGATCGAGGGTTATGACGTGGCGCATCTCGGCGGGGAGGAGACCGTTGGAGTGATGGTTGTTGTTGTGGATGGTGAGGCGGACAAAACCGAGTATCGGCAGTTTCGTATTCGCAGTAAAACTCGCGGTAGCGACACCGATGCGCTCCGTGAGGTACTCCTGCGCCGGCTCGGACACGACGAGTGGCCGTTGCCGCAGCTCATCGTCGTTGACGGCGGCGATGCACAGATCGGCACTGCGGAGCGCGTGCTCCGAGAGCACTTCGGCCCTGCACCTTCTACGGAAGGTGCAGGGCAGCCAATACCGCTCGTCGGCGTGGTGAAAGACGCGCGGCACCAGCCGCGTGAGATCCGCGGCTCGAAAAATGCTCCGGCGCGAGCGACGCGCGTACTCATAGCGGAGCACGAGCGTGCGATACTTCTTGCAAACAGCGAGGCGCACCGGTTTGCGCTCAACTTTCACCGAAAACGCCGCAGAAAAAATATGGTACCTCGGCACTAGGCGCTGTATACTGGATGCATGCAGCTTCACATCGGCGTCATCCGCGGCGGAGCGGGGAGCGGCTACGAAGAGTCGCTGTGCTCGGGGGCTGCGGTGCTCTCGGCGCTCGAGGGAGCGCTCGTGGAGCGAGAGTGGCAGGCGCACGATATATTCATTGACCGCGAGGGCACATGGCATCGCGCGGGCGTAGCGCGGAGCCAAGAGCGCTCGCTCCGGATGCTCGATGTTGCAGTGAACGCGCTCCATGGCGAGGGCGGGGAAGACGGAGCGCTTGCCCGTACCCTTGAGAGCTTCGGCGTCGTGCACACCGGGACAGAGGCTTCGAGCGCGTCAGCGCTTGCCGATCGCGGCCGTTCGCGAGCGCTCGCAGAGCTCTCTCTCGTGCGTATTCCGCGCGCGTACACGATTCGCGGCGGGGAGGAGGCTCGTCTAACCGATGCTCTGGGAGCGGCGATCTTTCGCACCGTTTCGCTACCCGTTCTCGTGCGGGCCAAAGATAGCACACTTGTAACGCCGGTATTTGCCGGAGACGCTCTGGGGCTTGAGGTAGCGCTTCGGCAGGTGCTGCTCTATAGCCCTGCGACGGCGGTGATCGTCGAGGAGCACATTCCTGGCGTGCGCCTCGCCGTCGGCGTGCTTGAACGCTTTCGCAACGAGAGGCTCTATATACTCCCACTTGCTGAAACGGCCCCGACCAGCAAGGTGGTTTGTCCCGCGCGGGTGAAGCGCGCGGTAAAGGAGAGCATTACCGAGGCCGCACGGACGCTCTTTGGCGCCTTCGGGCTCCGCCACTATGCGCTCTTTGAGTTTGTTGCCTCAGAGGGCGGCATCTATTTCCTCGACGTGCGGACATTACCCGCGCTCTCTGATGGGGCACCATTCTCCTCGGCGCTTGAGGCGGTTGGTGTAGAGATCCGCGAGTTTACGGAGCACCTGATTTCACTTGCACTTGCTCGGCGTCGCGCGTAAGATTGGGACGTGAAAACCCAAAGCACAAAACCCAAAATCACAAACAAAGCCCAATTCCCAAAGCACAAAACCCAAACGTTCATGTTCCCAATTTTGGTTTTGTGTCTTTCGTGATTTGTGTTTTGTTTGGGTTTTGTGATTTGGGTTTTCGTGATATCGGGCCATTAGCTTAGTGGCAGAGCACCCGCCTTGCACGCGGGAGAGGCGAGTTCGATTCTCGCATGGTCCACAGAGTACCGGTTCTGACCGGCTTTGAATAACGAAATCGCGACGTAGACATCCGATGTCCTCGAATACGTCTTGCCTACCATTTTTGGTGGCGTATGGCGCATCACTATTTCGTTTATCGAACCGTTTAGGATGGGGGACATCGGATGTCTTGCGATTTCGTTATTCAAAATGATCGAGGAGAGGAATAGCGAAAAAGGGAAACGCCGCGGGCTGAATTTATTCAGACCGCGGCGTGGCGCGTTTGTGGCTCTTAGTCATCGCTTGCATCTACCGGGATAGTCGCGAATGCCGCGACATTCTTCGGTTCCGGCTGGAGGAACTTTTGGAGCGTTTCAAAGAGCTCCTTCTTATTTTGAATCACGGCCCAGATATGACGCGGGTGCGTGATCTCCTTCATGGCGTTGAGAAGCGTGCTGATCGTGTAGCCTGAAGAGCCAGTCCACCCGTAAAAACTATCCTCGTCCGCATGTCGGATTTCGCCATAGCCGACCATGGCGCAGCCCATGTCGAGCAACTCCGCGACGAGCGCTTTGCACGCCGCGTTGTCATACGGCAGGTTATCGCCATCGGAGAATTCAAATAGGTAGATGTTCCATGCCGCAGGCGGGTGATGGGCGTGTATGTGCTGGCGCGCTGCTTGGTAGGCGCTTGAACAGCGCGTACCCCCGTCGTTACTCAGTTTGAAAAAGTCCTGCTCCGGCACCACGGCAGCCTCGGTGTCATGCGCGATGAAGACGATTTCAACGTGCTTGTACTTGAGTCGCAGGAATCGCGCCATCCAGAAGAAGAAGCTCTTGACGATGTATTTTTTGCTCGTCGTCATGGAACCGCTACGATCCATCAGCATATAGACCGCGGCGTTCGCATGCTGTTTCTCCTCGATCTCCCATGTCTTGAAACGAGTATCGTCCTCGTTCCACTCTCCGACATGGGGTTCGCCTTTCGCCGCGTGGCGCTTTATGTTCGCAACGAGCGAGCGCTTTTTGTCAAAGTTCGCCCACGCGCCCTTTCTGCGGATATCAGAGAAGATGTACTCGTGTGAGATGATCTCTCGGTGCGGCTTTTGCTCGAGCCACGGCAGTGATAGTTCCTCAAGCGCCATTTTCGTGAGATCGTCGACCTCGACTTCCGCATCATACGTGTTCTCACCGGGCTGGTCACCAGCCAGGCCGTCGCTCGGTCCCTTTCCATCGCCGCGTCGGCCGAGGAGATCACCGGGCTTACCCTGACCTTGCCCGACGCCTTGCTGCGGGGTGCCGTACTTAAACCGGTACTGTTCAAGGTAACGGAGCGGAATTCTGACCCGCTTCGTGCCGTCCGAGGTGATAATCGCTTCTTCCGCAATAAGCTCGCGGAGGTTTTTCCTGATCGCCTCCTTGACACGCTGGTCGTGTCGGATACTGTCTTTCAACCCGCGTCGTCTGAGTTCCCATGGAAGCCCTTTGTCTGCCATTGTCGTATTCCTTCTCGTATTGTGTTGTACGCGTTGTACGCGCGTGATTTTGTGCTGTCTGCTGTAAGCATTGAGCACGGAGAGCGATTTGTCAAGGCGAGTAGCATCAGGCGAGTAGCATCTGCCCACATAGCGTCTGAAATGCCTGCGCTTTTCATTGCTGAATTGAGCCGTAGTGGCCTGTACTGGTTTCAACGCCCTATGCTCTGCGCAGGGTAGCGGCTTCGCTACGAATCCGCCCACCAGGACTCGAACCTGGAACCAACTGCTTAAGAGGCAGCTGCTCTACCAATTGAGCTATGGGCGGTCATCTTTGAGCTTTTAGCTGTTAGCTTATAGCTTTTAGAAAAAGGGACGCAGTCCTTCTCGCGTTTTATTTTGTGACTACATGGAACGCCTCGAGGACATCTCCGGGCACAATTTCTATTTTTGACTCAACCTCGATGCCGCACTGGCTGCCTTGATCCGCGCGCTCCGCGGCTGCTTTTTGTCTTTGGAGACCCAAAATTTTCCCGCGACCGATTTCCGCGCCGCGGCGGAGCACTTTGATCCGCGCGTCCGGAATTAACACCCCCTCGAGAACTTCGCCGCCGACAACTTGTCGGTCGCGTGTGCGGTTGAACGTCTTTAAGATGCGCGCGGCGCCCGTGCGCTCATCAGAGGTAATCTTTGGCGTGCGCTCAATCAGTGCTGTAGCGAGCCACTCGGAGAGTTTATAGATGATGTCGAACGTCTCGATCACGACGCCGTCGCGGCGCGCTCGCTCGCGCGCCGCGCTCTCGACCGGCACGCGAAATCCGAGGACGACCGCTCTGTGGTCCCCACCCGTGAGCGTTATATCGTTTTCTACGACTGCGCCGACGCCCGCGTGGAGTATCTTCACGCCGATACGTTCGTGCACTGAGGCGACCTTCCACGCCTCTAGAGCGACCGCCTCTGCGGTCCCGAGGGCGTCCGCTTTGATGACGATGGGGATCAGCGCGCGCCCGATCTCCGTCGGTGCGCCGTCGCGTCGGCTCGCGTCTCGGATCTCGGCTGCGCGCTGCACCGCCTCCGCTTCCTGCCGCGTGCGGAACGAGACGAACGGCGCGCCAACTTCCGGGAGCGACGAGAAGCCGGTGATCCGCACCGGGCTTGAGAATGTAGCGTTCTCAATCGGCTCGCCGAGGAAATTCTCGAAAATGCGCGTGGGCGCGATGCTCTCGCCAGCGAGGATGACCATGCCGCGCGTAAGCTCGCCGTTCGTTATGACAAGCGTTGCCGATGTGCCTCGTCGCGGGTCAGAGTGCGACTCGATCACGACGCCGCGCGCGCTCTCGTCCGGAGATCCGGTGAGTTCCGCAAGTTCCGCCGCGACAACGACGACGTCAAGAAGCTCCGAGACTCCCTCCCCGGTCTTTGCCGAGATCGGAACACAGGGCACATCGCCGCCGTAGCCCTCAAGATAGATGCCGCTTTCAGCGAGGTGCTGCTTTGTGCGCTCGACGTTTGCGGCAGGCCTGTCTATCTTATTGATCGCGACAACGTAGACGATGCCGGTACCTCTGATCGCCTCGTACGCCTCGAGTGTCTGCGCCTTGACGCCTTCCTCTGCGGAGACGACGAGAATGGCAATGTCCGCGACCCGCGCGCCGCGCGAGCGCATCGCCGCAAACGCCTCGTGTCCCGGCGTGTCGATGAAGGTCATGCGTTTTTTCTCGCCCTCTTTCGTCGTGTGCACCACCTCGTATGCCGCGATGTGCTGCGTGATGCCACCGCTCTCTCCCGCGACGACATTCGTTTTGCGGATGAAGTCGAGGAGCGTTGACTTGCCGTGGTCAACATGGCCCATCACTACGACTACGGGCGGACGCGGCACTTGCTTGTTGCTCGTTGTCTTCTCCATGATGCATGTCAGTATAGCTGAAAAAGCGCTGTTTTACAAAAGAGTGCGTGCGCTTTAGACTGATACAATGCAGAACAGAATCTATATGGACTTTGCGGCCTCGACGCCGGTTGATTCGCGCGTCGAAGCGGCGATGGCGCCGTACTGGCGTGAGCAGTACGGGAACCCCGGCGCGATTCACCGTGAGGGAGTGCTCGCGCGGCGCGCAATCGAGCGCGCGCGCTCTTCTGTCGCGCGCGCGCTCGGCGCGCGCGCGGAAGAAATTATCTTTACCGCAAGCGGCACTGAGTCGAACGCGATCGCGATCTTCGGCATCATCAAGCGCTACGAGCAAGAGCACGGCTACGACATCTCCGGCGTGCACTGCATCACCTCGACGATTGAGCACCCCTCGGTGCTCGAGGGGTTTCGCGCTCTCGAGCGCCGCGGCGCGCAGGTGAGCTACATCGGCTCTGACCGAGAGGGCCGTTTCAATCTCAGGGCGCTTGATCAGGCGTTCGACGCGAGGACGTTGCTTGTCTCTCTTATGTACGTCAACAACGAAGTTGGCACCATCGAACCTATCCGCGAGGCGGCGAAGTTGATCCGCGCCGCGCGCAAGCGCACCTCGGTAGCCCAGCTACCAGCAACAAGCCACCAGCAACCAGCAACCAGATACCAGTCCCCATACTTCCACACTGACGCAAGCCAGGCGCCTTTTTGGCTCAAAGTGAATGTCGCGGAGCTCGGCGTGGACCTGCTCACGATTGACGGCCAGAAAATTATGGGGCCGAAAGGGGTCGGCGCGCTCTATATTAAGAGCGGGACGCCGATCGCGCATCCGCTGTTCCCCGGCGGCAAACAGGAGCGTGGGCTCCGGCCCGGCACTGAGCCGGTGCCGCTTATCGTCGGGCTCGCTCGGGCGCTTGAGCTCGCCGAGGCGGAGCGCGAGCGTAACGCTTCCTATGTTTCCGCTCTTCGCGACTACTTTCTCGATCGGCTTGTCAGCGTCGTGCCCGGGGTGGAGCTCAATGGCAGCCGCGCTGAGCGCGTCGCGAACAACGTGAACATATCAATTCCGTGGCTTGAGAGCGAGGAGCTTATCATCGCGCTCGATAGCAAGGGGATCGCTCTCGCAGCGCGCAGCGCCTGTATCAGCGATGGCGAGGGTTCCTACGTGGTGCGGGCGATGGGGAAGGGCGCGCGCGAGGCGACAAGCTCGCTTCGGTTTTCGCTCGGTCCGGCAACGACGCGCGAGGAGGTTGACATCTGTATTTCTGCGCTCGCTCGCATCGTCGCCTTACGGCTACAACGCTAAAACTGCTGTGCTTTGCGGAAGTTGTCGTCCGCTACTCAGATAGTGTATGCTCATGAGCGGAGAGAAGTATTTCGAGGGTATACCCACGGCGGAGGAGGTTCAATGCGCGCCAGAGGAAAACATGGCACGGACGTTACAGAGACAAAAAGTGAGCCGACAGTTGACAGCGCCGAGTTCGACATCGAAGAGTCAGGGCATGAGGGCATGCCCGACGCCGATCTGCGCGATGGCGAGGATGATGTCTATGTGTTGCCGGAAGAGGAAGGCAGAGCGCCGGACGAGCGAGCGTTCGATCAGAGCCTCCACTCCCCAGACGCATCCCCTGATTTTCATGCGCTTGCCGCGGCTGATGTCGAGACGGCGACATATTTTCGCGACCTTCGTCGCTTCGAGGTCCTGACGCGGATTGAGCATAAATCGCTGTTTCGAAAACGAGACCGCGCCATCATCCGCAAAGATAGGGCATGCGTGGACTCGCTCACCCGCGCGATGGTTGAGAGAAATCAGCGGCTCGTTGTCGCCATAGCGCGACACTATTGGCATCCCGATGGGTTTTTCAGATTTCTTGATTTGGTAGAGGAAGGCAATCTCGGTCTTCTCCGGGCGATTTCTCGGTTCGACCGGCGCCGCGGCTTTGCGTTCAGCACCTACGCGCGCTGGTGGATTCGCCAGGCTATTACGCGAGCGATCGCAGAGACCGGGCGCACGGTACGCCTGCCGGTGCACATTACAGAACAACTCAATCATCTGAAACGCGCCTACGAGCGGCTTTTCACCCGAGGCGAATCGCACCCCTCTGACGAGACGCTCGCGGAAGAGCTTGGGTGGAAGCTAGCAAAGGTGAAGCGGCTCCGAGTGGTTGCTTACCAGCAGACCACATCGCTCCAGATGTTCTTCGGTGAGCATGGCGATGAGCTCGCCTCGGTAATTCAAAATGCATCGAGTCTTGACCCGGAAGCCGCGGCTGACGCCGCGCTCAAGCGCGCCTTCGTCAACGGGTTGCTCGATACGTTTAATGTACACCGCGCTACCGAACGCAACGAACTGCTGGTCATCAAGCTGCGCTTCGGCCTCTGCGGTAGTGAGCCGCATACGCTTGAAGAGGCTGGAGCAACCCTCGGTCTCTCGCGGGAACGCATTCGACAGATCGAGGCATCAGGGATCAGGAGACTGCGTGAACGCGCACACACGCTGCGCCGCCCGCATGACGACCCGGCAGAATTCGGTCTCTAACAAGCACCTGTGGGTCTACCACAGGTGCTGTTTTTATTCGTATGATGCCGGAGGTGGGACTCGAACCCACAAGCCTTTCGGCATGCGATTTTGAGTCGCACGTGTTTGCCGATTTCACCACTCCGGCGCTGCTGTGGCGGCTTCTTTTGAGTATACTATAGAACTTTGAATAACGAAATTGCAGGACATCCGATGTCCACCGCTCCCTAAATCCGAAATTCAAATGTCCCAATGTTCAAAACACGACCGCGGGTGTTTCGAGCATTTGAATTTCTGTCATTCGGATTTGTTTGAGCATTTCGTGCTTCGTACTTCGAATTTTGTGTATCGGATGTCCACGTCGGCAATTTCGTTATTCAAAAGATAGAACGCACATCAGACTTCTTCGGAAACTCCCTTATGAAAGTAAACCTGTCGCTGTCCATCATGACTCGGCCGAAGCGAAGAATCTCTTGGAACAGCGACATAGAGAGATGCTTCTGCTCGAGCTCAGCATGACGAAGGAGTACGCTTTCATGGTGTGTGTTCCATATAACGGAGCTGAAAACAAAAACTTGACAGAAGGAGATGTTATACTCACTGCGATGAAGATCTCCGCCGATGTGAGCGCCGCGCGCTTCGTGGTCGGGATTGACGAGGCGGGAAGGGGACCGCTCGCCGGGCCGCTTGGAGTTGGCGCAGTCGCGATGAACGCGATTATTCAACACTCGGTGTTGAATAAGTTATCCACAGGCATCGGGATTGAGCTGCGGGATTCAAAAAAGCTCTCGGCGCGGCAGCGGGAAGCGTGGTTCTTGGCGCTTGAGGAGGCGGAGGGGCGCGGGGAGCTTCAGTTTCGCGTGGCGTTTGTGAGCGCGCAGGTGATTGATGAGGGCGGCATCAGCGCCGCGGCGCGGCTCGGGGTGGCTCGCGCACTGGCGCGGCTCACGCTCTCTCCGGAGCGTTCACTCATTCTCCTTGACGGTCTTCTCGTTGCGCCGCCGCGCTTCAGAGAGCAGCGCACGCTGATCCGCGGCGACGAGACCGAGCCGCTCATAGCTCTCGCGTCAATCGTTGCGAAAGTGACGCGGGATCGCAAGATGTCTACACTCGCTGTTCGGTATCCAGATTACGGCTTTGAAAAGCATAAAGGTTATGGAACGCGGCAGCATTATGATCAATTGCAAAAACGAGGCGTCTGTGCTATCCATAGACGTAGTTTTTGCTCCAACATTTACGATGGAGGATGAACGATGAGTCGCGACGAGGGTGACGAGGTAAGTCGTGGCGAGTTGGTTGTTTGCTTTAGTGAACATGCTGCCGACAAATTGCGGACAATTCGTGACGACATGCTGCTCTGCGGTATAAGTGCACTTCAAAAAATACCTTCTGTCACCGTCACTATCTCACCAAACTCGACAAAGACCGGCAGGTGTGAGCTGGGGTTACAGTGTGGTTCGGTCCGCGCCACAAAAATTGTTAAAGTCAATGTTTGCCCGAAATGACACTGTGCGGTATAAATAAAATTATATGACTGCGCTTACGGCCGGATTGCCGTACTTCCAGATCGGCGTCGCCGTCCTCCTCATCGCAACGATCCTGCTCCAGCAAACCGGTGCAGGGCTCTCTGAAGTGCTTGGCGGCGCCGGCACGGATGTGGGCTTCCACACCCGCCGCGGCGCTGAAAAAACGCTCTTCTACCTCACTATCGTCTTCGCATTGTTTTTCTTTCTCTCCGCGCTCACGGCAGTATTTCTGCATCAGTAAAGGGTACGACAAAAAAACCCGCGCGGAAAACAAGGTGCGGCAACGCTTACCGAGCGCTGCCCCGCGCCATTACACTATCACTTTGTGCGAACCGGCACTTTCTCCATAGCGCCGCTTGCCTATCTCGAGCGGCTTCGGAAAAATTTCTCGCCCCTGGAGCGAGTCTGTTTCTGGGTGTTCGCTTTGCTGCTCGCCGGTACATCGCTCCTCGCGCTCGCCCGGCTGAATACGGTACTCCTCGAGGAGATACCAGCTCGGGGCGGCACGCTCAAAGAAGGCCTCATCGGTACGCCGCGCTTCATCAATCCCCTCTTTGCGCTCTCAGAGCCGGAGCGCGACCTCACGGCGCTTCTCTACGCGGGCCTCCTGAAGCCGCTTCCGGACGGCTCGCTCGCGCCCGAGCTCGCCGAATCGTATGAGATTTCCAACGACAACCTCTCCTACACCGTCACGATCCGTGAAAACGCCCGGTTCCACGACGGGTCGAGCGTGCGCGCCGAGGATGTGGTCTTCACCGTCGCTGCGGCGCAAGACAGCCGCCTCAAGAGCCCGAAGCGTGGGAGTTGGGAAGGTGTCACAGCTGAAGCACTCGACGAGCGACATGTTCGGTTTACACTCGCCCGAGCCTATGCGCCGTTTCCGGAAACGCTGACGCTCGGGATCATGCCCGCGCGCCTCTGGAGAGAGTTTGACCCGGACACATTTCTCTTCAGCACGCTTATGAGCGAGCCCATTGGGGCGGGGCCGTTCCGGCTTCGCCGCATTGACCGCGATCGAAACGGCGTCCCGAAGAGCTACACGCTCGAGGGCTTTCAGAACTATGTGCTCGGCGCGCCGTACATTGAGACTATACGTTTCCTCTTTTACCCCAATGAAGCCGCGCTGCTTGACGCCTACACTGCGGGCGACATTGACTCTCTCACGAGCGTGCCGCCGCTCTATGCCGAGCGGCTCGCGCTCTCTGGAGTCCGGCTCGAGCTCGCCACACTCCCGCGTCTCTTTGCCGTCTTCCTCAACCAAAACCGCGCGTCCGTATTCTCCGATGAGGCTATACGACGCGCTCTCGCGGCAGCCATTGACAAAGATGCACTGATCGAGCGGGTGCTCCGCGGTTACGGCTCTCCGGCAGAGGGTCCGATCCCGCCCGGGCTCGTCGAGGGACTCCAAGGCGAGGGGGCATCGCGCGAGCGCTCGATCGCCTCCCCGCGCGAAGCGGCGGAGGACGAGAACCTGCTCCCGGAGACGCCGGGTCAACACCTCGTACGTGCGCGGGAGATACTCGCGCACTCCGGCTGGGCACAAGACGCCAAGACCAACGCGCTCGAAAAACGTGTTGGCAAAGAAACGAAAACCATCCGCTTCACGCTCGCAACCGCAGACTCCTCGGAGCTCAAAGCCGCCGCGATGTATGTCAAAGAAGTGTGGGAGCGGCTTGGGATCAGCGTAACGCTCGCCGTCTTCGACATGAGCGCGCTTCAGCACGACGTCATCCGTCCGCGAGAGTACGATGCGCTCCTCTTTGGTGAGATCATCGGCCGCGACCTTGACCTGTATCCATTCTGGCACTCATCGCAGCGCGCGGACCCCGGACTCAACGTCGCTCTGTATACAAACCTCACGGCAGACAAACTGCTCGAGGAAGCGCGCACCGTCTCGGAGAGCACGGAGCGGATCGAGCGCTATCGCGCTTTCGAGCGCGAGGTCGAAGAGGATCTGCCCGCTATTTTCCTCTATGCGCCCGAGTTCATCTACGTCGTTCCCGAGCGGCTCGGCGGACTCGATCTCGGAGTCATGACGACCGCCTCCGAGCGTTTCCTCAATGTCCGAGACTGGTATGTTGAACGCGAGAGAGTATGGCCGTTTTTTAACAGCGAGCAGTAAGCAACAGACAGCACGCACGCCACTCACTCGAGACAGTTCGGGGAACATCACAAAAGCTCAAAACGTAAAGCGAAAAACGAAAAACAACAGTAGACTTCTTCGGAAATTCCATTCTGCTGCAATTTTTGATTTTTGGCTGCGAC
>Ga0137796_10001540_pt1 | contig 13057 bp, 15 predicted proteins | sample OV2TP3_FD_97704 | JGI IMG/M metagenome (GOLD analysis project Ga0137796, IMG submission 97704)
AGTCAAGCGCACAGCGCCAGTATAGGAGGGCTATCCTAGGCTGTCAAACACGTAGTGGGTCCGTAAACCTTCTCGTCCCTACCTCGGGGACAGCAAAAGGTGAAGGAGTTTTCTGAGGAGGAGAAGATGGCGACACCGGTTAAGCGCGCGGCGCTGGAAGACATCCTGGTGAAACGAGGGCTGCTGTCGAGGCAGGAGGTGGAGACCTACGCCCGCCGGGCCGAGGAAACGACCCGGGCCCTTCGTGCGTTGCTCGTGGACGACGGGATCGTTCCCGAAACCAGCATGGCCGAGGCCCTGGCCGAGCAGTACGGCTTACGCTTCGCGCCATTAAAAGATTTCCGCGTGGACCCGGAGTTCTTCAAGACCATGCCGGTCGAATGGATGCACCGGCATCCGTTCGTCCCGATCGATGAGGATGCCGACGGGGTCCTGACCATCGCCATCGCCGACCCGCAGAACCTCCGCGCCCTCGATGAGCTGGAGCTGCTCATCGGCCGGGACTTCAGGCTCGTGGTGTCCACGCGCTCGGCGATCCTGGAGTCCTTGACGCAGAGCGAGGGTAACAGCCAGGTGATCACCCGCATTCAGGCCGAGTTCCGGCCGGTGCTGATCCGGGAGGACGAACAGGGCGACGAGGTGCTGTCCATCGAGAAGATCGCCAAGGATCAAAGCCCGGTCGTCAAGCTGGTGGACACCATCATCCTGAGCGCGCTGCAGAAGCGGGCCAGCGACATCCATATCGAGGCCAGCGAGCGGTCGGTGGAGATCAAATACCGGATCGACGGGATCTTGTACACCGCCATGGAGCCGCTCGATATCAAATTCCATGCGCCGTTGATCTCGCGCCTCAAGGTCATGTCCGAGCTGGACATCGCCGAGCGCCGGATTCCGCAGGACGGCCGGTTCAAGATGCGCCTGGATCAGCGCAAGGTGGACTTCCGCGTCTCGGTCCTGCCGAGCGCGTTCGGCGAATCCGTGGTGATCCGGATCCTTGAGAAGGAGGACATCTCGGCGGGGCTGAAAGACCTGCGGCTGGAGCGCCTCGGCTTCAACGCCGAAGACCTCCGCCGCTTCCGTCGCGCCATCACGGAGCCGTACGGGATGGTGCTGGTCACCGGCCCGACCGGAAGCGGCAAGACCACGACGCTCTATGCCGCGATCAACGAGATCAACAACCAGGAGGACAAGATCATCACGATCGAGGACCCGGTCGAGTACCAGCTCCGCGGCATCGTTCAGATTCCGGTCAACGAGAAGAAGGGCCTGACCTTCGCGCGCGGCCTCCGGTCCATCCTGCGCCACGATCCGGACAAGATCATGGTCGGAGAGATCCGGGACGCCGAGACCGCCCAGATCGCGATTCAGTCGGCGCTGACCGGCCACCTGGTCTTTACCACGGTCCACGCCAACAACGCGTTCGACGTCATCGGCCGGTTCGTCAACATGGGGATCGAGCCGTATAACTTCGTGGCCTCGCTGAATTGCATCCTGGCCCAGCGGCTGGTGCGCCAGATCTGCCCGGCCTGCAAGTACTCCTATTCCATCGACCAGGCGCAGTGCGAGGAGTCCGGCCTGGACTACGAGGTCGTGAAAGATCGGCCGTTTTATCAAGGGAAGGGCTGTTCGGAATGCAACGGATTGGGATACCGCGGCCGCCGGGCCATCACGGAGTTCCTGGACCTGACGGATCAGATCAAGGAAATGATCCTGGATCGCAAGCCGCCGTCGGAAATCCGGAAGGCGGCGATCGCCGAGGGGATGACCAGCCTGCGGGAGTCGGCCCTCGAGAAAGTGTTTCGCGGCGAGACCACGCTGCGGGAAGTGAATCGCGTGACCTTTACCCAAATCAATAAATGACGAGTGGCGAGGCTGATGGCGCTTTTTCCGATCAGACGTCCTCATATCGGGTTGAGCATCAGCCACCGGATGGTCTGTGCCGTGGAGATCGGGCGAGACTGGCGGTCGGGGTGGCGCGGCTTGCGTCTCCGGCAGTGCCGGTCGCGCGAGCTATCGACCGAGCTTGTCCGTCCGTCGGCGACCGAACCGAATGTCTCTAATGTGACCGCGCTGAGCGATCAGCTCCAAGCGTTGCTGGATGGGCGCCGCTCGCTGTCGGTTGCCCTCAGCCTCTCGGACCTGTGCGGGAGAGTCGCGCTGTTCGACTTTGAAACCTTGCCCTCAAAAGCCGCGGAGCGCGAAGCGCTGTTGCGCTGGCGGTTTCAGCAGGATCTGAACGTGCCGGCTGCCGACGTACGGTTGGCCTATCGCGTGTTCCGGGCGGGTCCCACCCAGTTTCGCGTGCTGGCAGCGGTCGTCCGGCTGGACATCCTGGATCAGTATGAACGCGCCTGCGAGGAGGCCGGCCTCTGGCCGGTATCGGTAGGCATGGCAAGCTTCCGATTGTTCGATCTGTGCAGGCCAGCCATCAAGGCGGCGACGCGCTCCGACGAACTCTTCTTTGCTCACACCGGTGAAGGATGCTTCTCGTTTGTGGCTCTTCGCCGGGGGGTCCCGGTGTTTCTCAGGGTCAAACCGGTCCGGAATGGGACGGCCGGTGGAGTCGTCACGCCTGCCGCGCAACTGGGCGATGAGCTTGTCGCCACGCTGCAGTTCTACCAGGACCTTTATCCCGTTCGGGGGGCGGAGGGCATGGAGCCGGCGCCGGCCCGGCCCTTGTTCCTGGTCGGGGATGCGGCGCTTCATTCGGCGATGGAGCGAACCGGCCTGGACTCTTTGAAAGTGCAGGTCTTCCCGCTCGGCGCGGACGATCCCACGGTCTTACACCGTATTCACGCCACGGGGCCGCTCCCGGTGTGCGCCTTGCCCGCGCTGGCCGGGGCGCTGGAGGGCGCATGATGCGACGAATAAGGAGCATCACGTTTATGCGCGCCGGCGAGCCGGTGAGCCGGCAGGAATCCCGCCCGGCAGGGGCGGGAACGGGCGCTCTGCCATCCCTGGATCTCCCGCTTGCCGTGCGGGGGTTTGAGCTGGTGCGGGCGGCCCAATGGGGCATGGCGCTCGTGATCGTTGGAGCCGCGGTCTCGGCGGGCTGGTTCTGGTGGGACAGTCAGACGCTGGAGGATGAAGCGATCCACTACGAGCGGGCCAGAGAGCGGGTACAGGCAATCAATCGTCAATTTGTGGAGCAGGCCAGGTTGGCCGGGATCAATTTGTCGGAAGCGCGCATCAACTCGCTGCCGCGCGAGGTGGCCTTCGCCAATCAGTTGCTCGAGAAGCGGGCGTTCTCCTGGACTCGGTTCCTCAGCGATCTCGAAGATGCCGTGCCGCTCCGCATCTCGATCAGCTCGGTGACGCTGAACTTCAAGGACAGCACCATCACACTGAACGGGGCCGCGCTGACGCTCAAAGATTTGACGGCATTGGTTGCCACCTTGGAGAACCATCCAGCCTTCAAGGAGGTCGTGCTGTCCCAGCATCGCCTCCAGGAAGATGAGGCCGAAGCGGGGCCGACCGCCATTGGCAAGGAGAAAGTCAGGACCATCGATTTCAGCTTGTCTGTGGCCTATCGGCCGCCGTCATAAGGAATGTCCTATGGATAGGGTCAACGCAATCCTCTCTCCGATCGCCCGACGCGCCTTTCGGTCGTTGCTGCCGCTCGCGCTGGTCATGATCCTGGCGATCGGGACAGCGGTTGCGGCATCCACGCTCTTCCAAACGCCGGCGCAGGACCGCCTGGCCTCGGCGCAAGCCGCGTACGAGACCGCGCGTCGGGCGCAGATCCGTCAGGAAGCCGCCCGGGAGACGCAGGAAGAGTTGGTAGCCGTGTGGGCGGTGCTTCCCGCTCGAACGGATTTCGGCAGGCTGATCCTGGAGGTCTCGGACCTGGCCCAGCGCGATCACGTTACGATTCCCGGCATCACGTACACGTTGCAGAAGATGGAAGACGGCCTTGCCCTCAAGGCCACCATGACCTTCCGGGCGGTCGGACAGTACGGCGCGATCCGGGAATTCATCCACCGTCTCGAGACCACCGGGCCGTACCTGTTTATCGAAAGCTTGGATGTCAGCCGCGCAGGGCGTGAAGGGTCTGCCAACGCGCCCGTGGTGTTTAACGTGCGCGTGGTGACCTTCCTGAGGCCCGACGCGGCGCCAGCGGGGGGCAGGAAAGCATGATGGAGCGAGGGAAATGGGGACTCTTGGCCGTCCTGATTGTTGTGTGGGCGGCCCTGATCGTGTTCCGGGTCATGAACGAGCCGGAACCGCAGCGGGCTCCGCTCACATTCAGGTCCGGACAGATGGCGGCGTCCGACGCGTCCCGGGGAGGGAATGGGCTGCTGACGGTGATTCGGCCGGCCCCGTCGAAGGTGGAGCAGGTTTCGTTCAAGACTCCCAAGAACATTTTTGCGCCGCTGGCCAGTCGGCTGGAGAGCGACGATGCTCGAAAGGCGCGGCTGGTCGCAAAAAAGCGCCGCGGAGGGGCCCTGACCGTAGGTCAGCAGGAGCAAGGCCCGATGACGCCCCCGCCTCCTACACCCGAAGAGCTGGCCCGGCAACAGCAGGAGCTGGCCGCTCAACAGCTTCGCCAGCAACAGGAGATGGCCATGCAGCAGGCCCGCCAGCAAATGGCCCAGTACCGGTTCCTCGGCTATCTCACCCAAGGCGGACAGCAGCGTGCCTTCCTGGGGAAAGGACGCGAAATTTACATCGTCCGCGCCGGAGAAACCCTGGATGGCCGGATTCAGATCACGGCCATTGAAGTATCAGCCATCAAGATGCGAGATGCCGCGACGAGCGTGGAAACCACCATCCCGCTGTCTAAGAACACCGGCGGGCCCTTCTGAACATGGAACACTCGTCATTCGTCAATCGTCAATCGTTAATCGCCGTGATGAGTGTCGTACTGTATGCGATAGGATTTTGGCCCTTCCAGGCCAGCGCGGTGATGTATCGGTGCGTCGATGCCTCAGGGGCCAGCGTCTTTACGGATAGCCCGGCCCAACTGAGCGGCTGTACGGCGGTGAGTACCAGTCCGCCCGGGCCTTCACCCGGCACGCCGAGCCTGCCGTTCCCGGCGACCCCTCGTGTGGAGCCTGAGCCTGGTCCTGCCTCGCCGGCACCGGATGCGGAGGCGAACGGTGCTCGTCCAGCCGGAGAGGTCACCGTTCCGATCCAGCGGGCCGGCAACCTGTTAGTGGTGCAGGCCCAAGTCAACGGCAGCCGTGACGCCCGCTTGATCCTGGATACGGGGGCCTCGCACACGATTTTATCGTATGCGGTAGCCAGAGACCTCGGGATCTTCTCGGACCAGCGGACAACCACCGTGACGTTGAAAACCGCCGGGGGACCGGTCCAAGCCGACGTGGTGCGGGTGAACTCCATCCGGCTCGGCGACGCGGAGGTCCGCAACAGCCAGGCGGCCATCTATGATGTCCCGGATGCGCCGGCCGGCGTGGACGGTCTGTTGGGGCTGACGTTCCTCCATCAATTTGCGGTCACACTCGATGTGGCCAAAGGGCAACTCCATCTCCGCCGGCGGGATTGATATGCCCAAGTTGCGTGTCTGGGCGCTCACGGCCATGATGCTCATGATAGATCCGTGGATGGATCGCGCGGCCGCCACATTGTACCGGTGTGATTTGCCGTCCGGCGCGAGCGTGTACACGGACAGCCCCGCCCAGCTCCAGCGGTGTACTCCTCTGGCGACGAGTTCGGCCGGCCCGTCAGCCTCCAAGCCATCCCCAGCGCCGGTCCCAGAAGCCCCGCCGATGCCGACCGAGCCGAATCCAATGCCGAATCCCATGCTGGGACAACCTATCCCTCCCGGTATGCCGCTACCGGGCTCGCCCATGATTCCGGATGCGCCCATGATGCCGCCGGGGACACCGCCAATGCCGGTGCCGCCGCCGGCCGTCGCAACGCCAATGTCGCCGGGACCGGCGCCCCCGCAGCCCTGTATCCCGGGACTCAACCCGTTCAATCCGTTTGGCATGACGAATTGTCCGCCGGGTGGGCCGCCGGTGCCGGCTCCACCGAATCTCAGCCCGTAAACAGGAGTCTTGTAGTGTCACCTCGCCCTTCACCCCTCACTCCTTACTCCTTACTCGTTTGCCAGAAGGGGGTCACGTATCTCGTGGTCATGTGCGCCATCGCGCTCATGGGTGTCGCGATGACCGCTGTGGGGAAGCAATGGAGCGTAGAGATGAAACGGGATCGTGAGGCGGAGCTCGCGTTCCGGGGCAATCGGATCAAGGCGGCCCTCGAGGCCTATGCTGCCGATTACGAAGTGATGAAAGCCACCCGGCCGAACCGCTACCCGGTCAACCTTCAGCAGCTCACCCAAAAGCCCAAACGCTATCTGCCCCGCGTGTACAAGGACCCTATCACCGGCCAGGACTTCGAGTTGATCAAGGTGGGGGCGGAGATCCGTGGGGTCAGGAGCCGGAGCAAGGGCGTGCCTTTGGACCAGGTTCGGTTCAAGAAGGCCGCGACCTATCACGATGTTTTATTCCAGGCCATGCCGCCGAGTGGCGGCCAGCCATGTGGCCCGGGCGCCGTTGCGATCAATCCGCTGAATCCCCTGGCCGGCTGCGTGCCTGCGGCGCAAGCGACGCCTGCGGCTGGGCCCCAGTCCCAGGCTGGACAGGCTGCGCCGCAGGCTCCTCCCCAGGCCCTGCCATAGGAGCTTCAAGTTCGGGCGTCTTGGGGCTGTGGTTTTTCAGGAGGGCGGTTCGGTATGATAGAAATACAGCAGCCTGTTCCCGAAGCACCGAAGCGTTCGCAGCGTCGAAGTGGCGACCATGGTAGAACGGCGGGTGTTGCTCAGTATCGGCGCCGTGTTTCTGCTGTCAGCGGTGGCAGGGTGCCAGTCTGCTGCCTCTCACCGCGTCCCCACCTCCCATGTCTGGAAGAGTATCCCGCCATCCATTCAGGTGCCATCCACCGTGGAGCGGCTGGCGGTGCTCTATCCCAAGACCTACATCCGGGAGCTGATGGAGGCGTACGCGCGGCTGGAGGGAGCGACGTTTCAGTTAAAAGAACAGCGGCCGTTTCTTCGCATCGTGGAGCGATCCTCCCTGCAGCACATTCTGGACGAGCACCGGCTCCAGTTCGGTGGCGCGGTCTCGGAAGAGACCGCCATCCGCTTGGGACGGTTGCTCGGGGTGGATAGCGTCTTGTTCTATCGCATCGAAAGCCCGACCGTGCGGGACCGGCTGTTCGCCCGCCTGCATCATGAGCTGCCGCCTGTTCTGGTGACCAGCAAGATCATCATGGTGGAGACCGCCGAAGTGGTCTTCCACAATGTGGTCAGCAGCCCCATCGCCCAGCCCGATGACGAACGATCGCCATTCTCCAGGGATATGCGTCTCCAGCCCCACATCCGCACCGCGCTCGACCGAGGGGTGGACCAGACCATCGCCGACCTCTGGCATGCCTTCCGGTAAGCTGCTCCCGTGATGCTCCCAGGAGTTTCCCAGGCCAACAGCGGCATTGTCAGGCAGATGACTCCGACGTTCGTCTGCGCCTTCGTCCTTGCCTTTGCGCTCTCAAGCCCGGATGCAGGTGGGGAGGTGCCGATCGAGCAGCTCAAAGACCTCACCGGTCGGGCGAGTGCGGTCGTGACCTTGAAGAGCCGTGATAATTTCGCGAATGAGTTCCGGTATGACGTGAGCGTCAGGAACCAGAGCAACGAGGCCTTTGTCGCCGATTCCCTGATCATCGTGCTGGAGCAGGTCAGGGATCTTGCCGGGCACGATTTCCTGGGCCATCACGATTTCCTGGGCCATATCGAAGTCCTGGGTTACGACGGGCAGACCCCGGACGGCAAATTCTATTTTCGGATCCCGCACGGCGAAGGGAAGGAATTACCGCCGTACAGCGAGAGCGAACCGGCGACGGTCCGGCTGCGCAACGTGGATTACACGATCATCTTCACGCCCTCCTTCCGAGTCCTCGGCCGGCAGCCGCCGAGGCCGGATCCGGCCAAGGGTCTTAGCGACTTGATCCAGACCCTTCAGAAAAAAGGCGTCCTCACCGAAGAAGAGGGGCAGCGAACCTTTCCCTGATTGACGGTACGCGACCCCACCCTGTATAAGAAACCCCGAGCAGAGCAAATGGGCCGCAACCTTTGGGCGGGATCGAACATGAGCGGCCTGTATGCAGGGTTAGCGAGCGTCGGTGGCGAGATCGCCACTGCCTCACGGACGAGCTAAGGAGAGAGCCGGCGTAGCTCAGCGGCAGAGCAGCGGTTTCGTAAACCGCAGGTCGGTGGTTCGATCCCACTCGCCGGCTCCAGCTTTTCCAGCGTTCAGCGATTTCCTCGAAACTTCCTATTTTCAACCTGAATCCACTTAGGGTAAAAGCTTCAGCATGAAGCACTTCGCACCAACATTCATCCCTATTGTGCTCTTACTGCTTTGTTTCGCCTTGCCCGCATGGGCCGAGTCTGAGACTGGCGTTGAAGCCTATAAGCGCGGGGACTACGCGACGGCATTGAAAGAATTCCGGAAGTTAGCGGATCAAGGCGACGCGTTGGGCCAGCTCAATCTCGGATTGCTCTATGCCTATGGCCAAGGTGTGCCGCAGGACTACGTTCAGGCGCACATGTGGCTCAACCTCTCGGCGGCCCAAGGCAATGAGAAAGCTCTGAAGGCACGAGAAGTGCTCGCAATGCGCATGACGCATGCCCAGATCGCCGAAGCCCAGCAATTGGCCCGGAACTGGAAGCCAAAAAAGTAGGTCCCAGAGTGTTCTCCGAATGAAACAGTGAACGGCTGAGAAGCTTGCGAATTTAAGAAGAAAACGCTATCAGTGAAAAACCACATGAATCACTGTACGGCTCATGTTGTGTCTGTCCTGGGCCCTCACCGATCAGACCAGCGGGGGTTCACGCTCATCGAGCTGATGATTGTGGTCACGATCGTCGGCCTCCTCGCGGCCATCGCCATTCCCAATTTCCTCCGGTATCAGGCGAAGTCCCGGCAGGCAGAGGTGAAGACAAACCTGGGCGCCATGTTCGTGGCCGAGGCGGCCTACTACGGCGAGCACCAGCGGTACGGAGCCTTCGGCGAGATCGGGTTCAAGCTGGCCGGGACGTCCAACCGCTATAGCTATCGCAGTGGAGCCCCCGGAGCCGGGGGAACCTCCACGAATACGATTGATGTGGACTATTTGCCGGCCGGCGTCGGCCCGATCGTCAACGAAGGGACACCGGCAGCCAATACCAGCACGACCGGCTTTACGGCCACCGGCGCGGCGAACCTCGATAACGATGCGACGCTCGATCAATGGAGCGTCAACGACACCAAGCGGGATCTCCAGACGGCGGACAGCAATGATGTCGGCAACTAGGCGAGCCGGAGATCGCCGTGGCGCGCGACACTGGGGCGGGATCGTTGCGCTCCTCGCGGTGCTGCTGCTTGCCGGATGCAGCTCGGAGCGGGCCCGCCTGATGAAGGAGCAGTATCCCTCCTATTCCGACCAGGTCAAGCGGGCGATTGACAACGGCTATTTGCTGCGAGGGATGACGCAGGATCAGGTGTTCCTCACCCTCGGCGAACCGGTCTGTAAGAAGATGATCAAGGCCGACGGCCGGGACCTGGAGGTGTGGATGTATCCGCCGAGCGGCCGAACGCCCTGCACGACAGCGCAGCACCGAGTGTATTTCGACACGGGCGTGGTGGACAGCTGGAAACTTATGGAAGCGCCGAGAGGCGGGGGAGGATGACGAGCCATTACAGGAGGGAGCAGGGAATGCGCGTGGTCTCCCTGGTCTCCTTGTGCTGCCATCGGCGGAGCAACGCCCGGTCATCAAAGCTCAGCCAATATTGGTCGCACCAACTCACTCCGGGGTGGATGCGATCGCCTGGATCATAGTCAAAAAACTCGTAGTACCATTCCGTTCCGTCCCCCTCTGACCTCGTCACCCGAAGCGGCGCCCCGAGCTTTTCCTTGACCTCTTGCTGGGTGGCGCGGTTCTCGGCCGTACGGAGGTATGTTACCTGCCAGGGTTCGAGGAGCACACAGCCGGCCAGCGCGGCGAGCGCCCCGATTATCATCAGCCCTCGCTTGAGTTTCATAGATCACCTCGGGATCGAGTCTCGACTCCTAACGCGGTTTGTCGTCTCGGTACTCCTGCTGAATACCGATGACCTCTTCGAGGTTCTTGATGAACAGCTCCACCAACGGCGGATCGAAATGCTTTCCCGTCCCTTCCTTCAGGATCTCCACCGCTTTGTCGTTCGGGAACGCCGGTTTGTACGGACGCCGGCTCGTCAGCGCATCGAACACGTCCGCGACCGCGCAAATGCGCCCCCAGAGAGGGATGGCCTCACCGGCCAGGCCCTTCGGATAGCCGGTGCCATCCCATTTTTCGTGGTGGCACATGGCGATGAGCTCTCCGGCTTTGAGTAACTCGGACTGGGAGCCGCCGAGGATGCGGGCGCCGATTGCGGAGTGCTGCTGCATGATCTTCCATTCCTCCGGCTCCAGTTTCGCCGGCTTGAGCAGGATCGCATCGGGGATGCCGATCTTGCCGACGTCGTGCATGGGACTGGCCAGCAGGACCAGCTCGACCTCACCGGGCGGCAGCTTCAGGTGCCGGGCGAGGAGCGCGGAGTAGCGGCTCATGCGGTCGATGTGGGCCGCTGTGTCCTCGTCTTTATACTCCGCTGCGACCGCCAACCGGTGGATGGTATCCAGATGCGCATGGTGCTCCCGGCGCTGCGCGTCGGCCATTTCGGCGAGCGCCTGGCGCAGCGCCGCGGTCCGCTTTTGGACCGTTTCTTCCAGCTCCTTTTGGTGCTGCTTCACCACATCCTGCGCCGCCTTCATCCGGAGCAGGGATGTCGCCCGCACCCGAAGCTCGGTCTTGTCCACGGGCTTGGCAATGAAGTCGGTGGTGCCGGCTTCCACCGCCCGCAGGCGGTCCTCCCGGCTCGTCAACGCAGTCTGCATGATGATCGGGATGTCACAGACCTCAGGATCTTGCCGGATGCGCCGCGCCACCTCGAATCCATCCATGCCCGGCATCATGACATCCAGCAGCACCAGGTCCATGCCGAGCTTGATCTTCGCGAGCGCCTCCACGCCGTCTCGGGCCAGCTCCGGCACATGCCCCAGTGATTCGACCATGGCCTCCAGCAGGTCGCGATTGGCCTGCTCATCATCCACGATGAGAATGTGTTTCGGCTGGTCCATTCCTGCGGCCTCCTTGACCTGCCTGTTGGCTATCCGGCTGATTGCAAGAACTGGGCGATGGTTTTCGGAAACTCTCTGGTGTCGATCGGCTTGGTGATGTACGCCACACAGCCGGCGGCGCGGGCTTTTTCTTCGTCCCCTTTCATCGCGTGGGCGGTCAGCGCAATGACGGGGATCTCTCGGGTGGCGGGGTCCGACTTGAGCACCGCCGTGGCGCTCAAGCCGTCCATCCCGGGCAGGCTGAAATCCATCAGGATGAGTCTCGGCCGCTCCGTTCTGACCAGGCGAATGCCTTCCTCAGCGGTCCTGGCCTGACGAACGCAATAACCGGCTGCTTCCAGCAGGTCCGTGACCAACTCCATGTTCAGAGGATTGTCTTCAATAACCAAAACGGTTTCGCCGGCCATCTCTGCTCCTCCGTCAACTCGTACGGTCTCTCAGCGGCACCGGAGTCGCCAGCTGCGCCAAGGCCTCCAGGAGGCCCTCTTTGCCTGATTTGAAGACGATGGCCTGGACATTGCGGATGAGGCTTTGGCGCTCCTCTTCAGAGAGATCCTTGGAAGTAAAGATCAGGATGGGAATATCGCGCGTCTCGGGGTGGGTGCGCACTTCTTGGACCACGTCGAAACCGCTCACCTCCGGCATCATGAGGTCCACGATCATGACGTCCGGTCGCCGGGCGAGCGCCAGCTCAATCCCTTGCCGTCCGCCGGAGGCTTGCAGCACCTCGTAGCCCTGCCCCTCCAGTAGCCGGCTGAGGAACTCGCGGTCCTGCGGTTCGTCTTCCACGATCAAGACCGTCCGTGCCGCGGCTCTCTTGAAACCCGTGGCGTGCTGCAAGGCTTGCAGCAGCCGGTCTCGGTCCACCGGCTTGATGAGATAATCCGCAGCCCCTAAGGCTGTGCCTATTTGGCGCTCGTCCGTGATCGAGACGATGATGGTCGGAATCTGTCTCGTTTCCGGCAGGGTCTTGAGTTCCGCCAGGACCCGCAATCCGTCTTTCTGTGGGAGCAGCACGTCCAGGGTGATGGCGGTGGGCCTGAGACTCCGGGCGAGCTGGACGGCCTGGATCCCGTCGAAGGCCTGTGCGACATCATACCCGGCCTCGGTCAGATGGTGACAAAGGAGCTCGCTGGCTTGGCGATCGTCCTCGACGACCAGAACCAGCGGCCTGGAGCGCGCGCCCTGGTCTTGAGTGACTGCCGGGGCCCCGGCTTCGGCCACCTCGGGTGATGGCGGGGGGGCAGCGGGAGATGATGCTTCAGGCATGCCGAGCGGCAGGACGAAACTAAACACACAGCCTTGACCCTCCCCGGCACTCTCCACCCAGATACGCCCGCCATGCATCTCGACCAGCCTCTGAGTCAGCGTAAGCCCGAGCCCGGTCCCGTGCTGCTGACGCGCGTACGAGGAGTCCACCTGCTCGAACGCCCGGAAGATACGCTTCTGATCCTCAGGCTTCAGGCCGATGCCGGTGTCTCTGACCGAAACGCGGAGCATGCGGCCGGCCGGCTGGTCCTGGTCCACCACATCGGCCGTCATGGCAAGCGTGATCGTCACGCTTCCCCCGTCCGGCGTAAACTTGATGGCATTGCTCAGTAAGTTGTACAGGACCTGCTTGAATTTCTTCTGATCGGCATTGATGAACGGAATCTCGCTGTCGCCCTGAAGCGTCAGCGCGATGTTTTTCTTGCTGGCCAGTGTCTTGACGATCGCCAGGATGTCGCGTACCGCTTGCGTCGCGTCGAAGGTGGCGCATTGCAGTTCCATGCGCCCGGCCTCGACTTTGGACAGGTCCAGGATGTCGTTGATGAGCTGCAAGAGATGCCGACCGCTCGTGAGAATGTTGTTGACGTACTTGTCCTGCTTCGCGTTCAGCTCGCCGAAGGTCTTGTCC
>Ga0137796_10001542_pt1 | contig 13049 bp, 12 predicted proteins | sample OV2TP3_FD_97704 | JGI IMG/M metagenome (GOLD analysis project Ga0137796, IMG submission 97704)
GTGCGATGTATTCCATAACTCTTCTCCTCCTTTAACTGTCATTCTACCAACGGCCCTTACTGAATACATCGCTTTCATGTTAATCAGAGTGACAACCGAAGGGCTCAGAATGACTACGCAAAGACTCAGCACTCAGTCCTCATTACTGAGAATTGGGGGAAGGTTATGGCGAGGAAAAAGATCGCTTTAATAGGCGCGGGCAATATCGGTGGCACGATGGCCCATCTCTGTGCCCTAAAAGGGCTGGGGGACGTCGTGCTCTATGACGTCATCGAGGGATTGCCCCAAGGCAAGGCGCTCGACCTTCTCCAATCCGCCCCGATCGAGAACTTCGACGCTCAGATTATCGGGACGACAAAGTACGAGGATATCGCGGGCGCGGATGTGTGCATCGTCACCGCAGGGATCGTGCGAAAACCCGGAATGAGCCGGGACGATCTGCTGGGGACCAACGCGAAGATCATGCGCCAGGTGGCCGAGGGGATTAGGACTTACGCCCCCGATGCCTTCGTGATTGTGATCACCAACCCGCTGGATTCCATGGTGACTCTGGCAAAGCGGGCGACCGGGTTTCCCAAGAACCGGGTGGTCGGGCAATCGGGCATCCTGGATTCGTCCCGCTACCGTACCTTCGTCGCCCAGGAGCTTAAAGTGTCCGTCGCCAGCGTGTCGGCGGTCGTGCTGGGAGGTCACGGAGACGACATGGTGCCTGTGCGCAGCAGCTGCCAGGTCTGTGGTGTGCCAATCGAAAAATTCATTCCCGGTAAGCGGCTGGATGAGATCGAGGCCAGAGTGCGGAACGCCGGCGGCGAGATCGTATCTTTGCTGAAGACCGGGTCCGCGTTCTATTCCCCCGCCTCGGCCGCGATCCGGATGACCGAGGCCTACCTGTCGGATAAGAAGGAAATCCTTCCCTGCGCCGCCTACCTCGAAGGGGAGTACGGGGTCCATGGCTATTACTTCGGGGTCCCCGTGATGATCGGCGCGGGCGGTGTGGAAAGGGTCATCGAGATTGAGCTCAGCGCGCCGGAGAGAAAGGCGTTTGAGGAGTCCCTGGCCCACGTCAAGGAGTTAGTCGGGGCCATGGACCGGCTCCTGGCGGCCAGCTAGAGACAGAGACAGAGAAATTTAGCACCTCTGTCTCTGTCTCACATCCCTGTCTCTGACATGAATATCCACGAATTCCAGGCAAAGGAGATTTTCACGCGTTTCGGAATTCCTGTGCCTCAGGGGCGTGTGGCTGCGACTCCCAAGGAGGCCGGCTCCATAGCCGGAGAGCTCGGTGGTCCTTGTGTCGTCAAGGCGCAGATCCACGCCGGAGGCAGAGGGAGGGCCGGCGGGATCAAGTTGGCAAAAAGTCCCGAGGAGGCGGAAAAGCTGGCCGGAGAGATTCTCGGGAAAAAGCTAGTGACGCACCAGACTGGCCCGCAGGGTCGTGAGATCCGGCGGCTCCTTGTGGAAGAGGGACTGGACATTGACCGGGAGATCTATCTGGGTATGGTCCTGGACCGCTCGGCTTCGCGGGTTTCCTTTATCGCCTCCGTGGAAGGGGGGGTGGAGATCGAAGAGGTAGCCCTGAGGAATCCGGAAAAGATCCTCAAAGAGGTGATTGACCCGGCCGTCGGCCTTCTTCCTTTTCAGTGCCGAAGGGTTGCTTACGGGCTCGGCCTTCGTCACGAGCAAGTCTCGGTTCTGGCCTCTATCCTACAGGGTCTGTTTCGCGCCTTTGTAGAGCTGGACTGTTCCTTGGTTGAAATCAACCCGTTGGTGTTGACGGCCCAGGGAAAACTCCTTGCCTTGGATGCGAAGATGAACTTTGACAACAACGCGCTCTTCCGCCACCCGGAGCTTGAGGCCTTGAGGGATCCCGATGAAGAGGATCCAAGGGAATATGAGGCGTCAAAACTGGGGCTGTCTTATATAGCGCTGGACGGCAACATTGGCTGCATGGTCAACGGGGCGGGCTTGGCTATGGGGACGATGGATATTATCAAGCATTACGGAGGAGAGCCGGCGAATTTTCTCGATGTTGGCGGAGGAGCGAGCAAGGAGAAGGTGGCTCAAGCTTTCAAGATCCTGCTTTCGGATCAAAAGGTCCGGGGGGTCTTGATCAATATCTTTGGCGGGATCATGAGGTGCGATGTGATCGCCCAGGGGGTGGTGGAGGCCGCCCGGGAGACGCGCGTCGCGGTTCCCCTCGTGGTAAGACTCCAAGGCACCAATGTGGAGTTGGGAAGAAAGATCCTCGCAGAATCCGGGCTCTCTATCATTCCGGCTGATACCATGGCTGAAGCCGCGGAAAAGATCGTGCAGGCAGTCAAGAAATTTTAGATTTTCGATTGCCGATTTTCGATTGAATCGTTCGACTGAGCTCACGACGAAGTCTAAAATCCAAAATCTAAAATCGGAAATGGGGTAAATGGCGATTCTGGTAAATAAAGAGACACGAGTTCTGACCCAGGGAATCACCGGTGCAACCGGTCAATTCCATACCCGTGCATGTAAAGAATACGGCACTCAAATGGTCGCGGGTGTGACCCCCGGGAAAGGCGGGACGTTTTTCGACGGCATTCCGATCTTCGACACCGTGGTAGAGGCCGTGGCTGCCACCGGAGCCAGTGCCAGCGTCGTCTATGTTCCTCCCGCATTTTCTGCGGACGCCATTATGGAGGCGGCTGATGCCGGGATTGAGTTGATCGTCTCTATCACCGAGGGCGTTCCGGTTATGGACATGGTCCGGGTTAAGAGATACCTGGACGGTAAGCGATGCCGGCTGCTCGGCCCGAACTGCCCTGGCGTCATCACCCCCGGAGAGTGTAAAGTTGGTATTATGCCGGGGCATATCTATCGGCGCGGCTCCGTCGGCGTTGTGTCGCGGAGCGGAACGTTGACTTACGAGGCTGTGGATCAGCTGACTCGGTTGGGATTGGGGCAATCGACCTGCGTCGGCATAGGCGGCGACCCGGTGCATGGAATGGATTTCCTGGATGTGCTGGGACTCTTTAACAAGGATCCAGAGACGAGCGCAGTAGTGATGATCGGCGAAATCGGTGGGGATGCTGAGGAGCAGGCGGCGGCGTGGGTGCGGACCCATATGCGTAAGCCGGTTGTAGGGTTCATCGTAGGGCAAACCGCGCCCCCAGGCAAACGGATGGGTCATGCCGGCGCGATTATTTCCGGCGGCAAGGGAACCGCGCGGGAAAAGATCGCTGCCCTGAAACAGGCTGGCGTCCGAATGGCGCCGTCGCCGGCGCTCATAGGTCAAACGGTCAAGGAAGTCCTGGAGGGGAGATAGAGACGGAGACAGAGACAGAGAAAAGGGGGAAGGGCGGTCTCTGTCTCAAATCTCTGTCTGTTCGTTTATGATTGAGCGTACCCTTTCCATCATCAAGCCGGACGCCGTAGAGCGGGGTATTATCGGCGAGATCTTGACGCGATTCGAGGCAGCCGGCCTCAAAATCGTGGCCGCCAAGCTGCTGCGTCTGAGCCGAAAACAGGCTCAAGCCTTCTACGCCGTTCATAAAGAGCGTCCTTTTTATTCGAGCCTTACCGAGTATATGTCCTCCGGGCCTGTCCTAGTGGCCGTCTTAGAAGGGGAAGGGGCTATCTCGAAAAACCGGGAAATCATGGGGGCGACCGACCCGGCAAAGGCGGCTCCGGGGACAGTCCGGCGAGAATGGGGGAGGGATGTGGAAAGAAATGCGGTGCACGGCTCCGACGGGCCGGAAACCGCCGCCTGGGAGATTGCCTTCTTTTTTAAGCCCGACGAGATCTACAGCCCAAACCAGAAGGCAGAAGGCAGTAGGCAGTAGCATTTTGGATCTGGATTGCCGATTTGTGTTAATCTAGAGTCCAAAATCTAAAATCGAAAATAGATGAAGCCCAACATCAAAGATCTGAGCCGGAAAGAGCTGGAGGATTGGCTGAGCCAGCGAAGGGAGCCTCCTTATCGGGCGGGCCAAATTCAGAGGTGGCTTTTTCAAAGTGGGGCGACCTCCTTTGCGGAGATGACCAATTTGTCGGTCAGGCTTCGGGACCAGTTGCAGGAGGGATTCTCGATAAGCCGGCTTCAGGTGCTCCGTGACTCCTCGTCCCGCGACGGAACAAGGAAATTCCTCTTCGGACTCGCAGATGCCCTCAGCATCGAGAGTGTGCTCATCCCCGAAAGCAAGCGCATCACCCTATGTGTATCCACCCAGGTCGGCTGCGGTTTTGGCTGTGCCTTTTGCGCCACGGCGCTCATGGGGTTAAGAAGGAGCCTTCGGGCGAGCGAAATCGTGGATCAGATTCTCGAGGCGAGACGGTTGGTTGCGGATCGGAGGATCACCCATGTGGTCTTGATGGGCATGGGAGAGCCCCTGGCTAACTACTCCCAAACCTTAAAGGCCTTGGAGATCGTCACCGACGCAAGCGCGGGAATAGGGATCTCTCCCCGCAGGGTGACGGTTTCCACCGTGGGCCTCGTGCCGCAGATCAAAAAGCTCATGGAAGAGACTCGGGTCAATCTTGCCATCTCCCTCCATGCCTCCACAGACGAGGTACGGTCGCAGCTTATGCCCGTAAACCGAAAGTACTCCTTGAAAGATCTCCTCGACTGCTGCCGCTCTCTCCCCATACCCAAGCGCAGGCGCATCACCTTTGAGTATGTCATGCTCAAAGGCGTCAACGACTCGTTGGAGGACGCGCGGCGCCTTGCGCGCTTGTTGAGCGGCATCCGATGCAAGATCAACCTCATTCCTTTTAATCCTCATCCTGGGACCGCCTTCCGCAGACCTAGCCAAGAAGAGATCGAGAGGTTTCAAAACGAGCTGTGCTCCCGGGGATACCAGGTGAACGTGCGCCAACCCAGAGGGGATGACATCCAGGCCGCCTGCGGACAGCTGCAGGGGGAACATTCAGTGGGCCGTGGTTATTCCATTCCAGGCGGCTCCCCCTCACCCTTCCCTCTCCCCCTTTGAGGGGGAGAGGATTAAGATGAGGGGGATAGGCGCATCGGAAGGAAATTGAGAACCCGGATATCGATGAACAAGATGGGCAAAAAGATTGTTGGTGTCATCGGGGGAAGCGGCCTCTACCAGATAGAGGGTCTGGAAGATGTTCGTGAGGTTCAGGTAGAGACGCCCTTCGGGAAACCGTCCGATGCCTATACTAAAGGAAGGCTGGGCGGAACGGAGCTGGTCTTCCTGCCGCGGCACGGAAAGGGCCATCGGTGGCTCCCGACGGAAGTGAATTTTCGCGCCAACATCTTCGGGATGAAAAAGTTAGGCGTTGAGTGGATTATCTCCGTCAGCGCCGTGGGGAGCCTCAGGGAGGAGATCGCCCCGGGCCATGTGGTTATTCCGGATCAATTCATCGACCGCACGACTCAGCGGCAGAGCACTTTTTTCGGGAACGGCGTCGTGGCCCATGTGAGCTTCGCCGAACCCCTCTGTCGAGTCCTCTGCGAAACCCTGACTCGCGCGGCGGGAGAACAGGGGGCCAAGTTTCACCCCGCAGGCACTTACCTCTGCATGGAGGGGCCCCAATTCTCCACGCGGGCCGAGTCTTTTCTCTACCGGAGTTGGGGGGCTCATGTGATCGGTATGACCAATCTCCAGGAGGCAAAACTGGCACGGGAGGCCGAGATCTGCTTCGCCACTTTGGCGCTGGCTACCGATTATGACTGCTGGAACCAGGCGGCGGCGGAGGTGGAGATCGAGCAGGTGTTGGCTGTGCTCAGGGAAAACACCCAGCTTGCGCAACGGATCATCCGAGGGGCGCTGAACCATCTTCCGGCGCGGCGATCCTGCAAGTGCGCCACCTCGCTTAAGGACGCCGTGATCACCGAAAGGGGCAGGATCCCAAAAAAGACTCGCAAGGCGTTGGCGCCGATTCTTGGCAAATACCTATGAAAATTTTCGATTTTGGATTTTGGATTTTGGATTCTTGATATGAGCATCGTGGTGGTTGGGACCGTAGCCTTCGATTCCATTGAGACTCCCCAGGGATCTGCGGAGCGAGTCTTGGGAGGATCCGCCTCCTACTTTGCGGTAGCTGCGAGTTTTTTTTCGCCTGTCCGGATCGTGGGGGTCATCGGTCAAGATTTCCCGCAGGAGTATTTGGAGCTCTTTGCCCGGCACGGAGTGGACTTGGAGGGTCTAAAGAGAGAAAGCGGAGAGACCTTTCGCTGGCGGGGTCGGTATCATGAGGATCTCAACATCCGGGACACGCTGGAGCTCCATCTCAATGTCCTGTCCGGCTTCGTCCCCAGCCTGCCGGAATCCTACACGGACGCTTCCTACGTCTTTCTCGGCAATATCGACCCAAGGATGCAAATGGAGGTCTTAAATCGGCTTACGCGGGTACGCCTGGTAGCCTGCGATACCATGGACCACTGGATCCAGGGAAGCCGCGATGAGCTGCAAAGGGTGTTGAGAAGGATCGAGATGCTGGTGATCAACGATTCGGAGGCTCGACTGCTCAGCGGCGACCATAATATCGTTCGCGCCGCCCGTTCGATCCTGAAGATGGGCCCCAAGGTGGTGCTCATAAAACGCGGCGAATACGGCGTGCTGCAGTTTTCCGACGCCTCCATTTTTGCCACTCCCGCCTATCCCCTGGAGGAGGTCTTCGATCCGACCGGTGCGGGGGACTCCTTCGCGGGCGGATTTCTGGGTTACCTAGCCCGCACCGGGGACCATAGCCAGAGGGGGCTCCGGCGCGCCATCGTGTACGGGAGTGTCGTGGCGTCATTTACCGTGGAGGATTTCGGCCTCAGACGGTTGACAACGCTGTCGCTTGCGGAGATTGAGGAGAGGTATCGGCGGTTCATCGAACTTACCGACTTTCATACTTAAAGCAGAATCATTCTTTGATTTCCATGGACGTATCGGTTGTCATTCCGGTTTACAATGAAGAGGAGGGGCTGGAGCTTTTCGTCCAGGAGGTGAGCTCCGTGCTTCGGTCCTTAGCGAGGGATTACGAGGTGATCGTCGTCGACGACGGCAGCACGGACGGGACCTATCCGCTTCTCTCGCGCGTCCATAAGAGAGAGCCTCGGGTTCGGGTGGTGCGCCTGAAGCGAAATTTCGGCCAGACGGCGGCGCTTGCGGCAGGTCTGGCGTATGCCCAAGGCGAGGTCATTGTGGCCATGGATGGTGACGGGCAAAACGACCCCAACGATATCCCCCTACTTCTCAGCAAGCTGGGGGAGGGGTTCGATCTGGTGAGCGGGTGGCGCTTTCCCCGGCAGGACCCCTTCTGGAGCCGTCGGCTTCCATCTCAGATAGCCAACGGGCTCATCTCCTGGATGACACGCGTCAAGCTGCACGATTACGGCTGCACCCTGAAGGCGATCCGGCGCGAGGTCGCCAAGGACCTAAAGCTCTACGGCGAGATGCACCGCTTTATCCCTGCGATCGCCTATGAGAGAGGGGCCCGGATCGCCGAGGTCAAAGTGCGTCACCGATCCCGTCAATGGGGAAAGTCGAAGTATGGATTGGCCCGCACTTTTCGTGTCGTGCTCGACCTCTTGACGGTCAAGTTCCTGCTCAGCTATGGGACGCGACCCTTGCATATCTTTGGGCTCATCGGGCTGCTCAGCGGGGGAGTGGGTTTTGTGATCGCCGCTTACCTCACCGCCCAGAAGATCCTCTATGGGTTGGAGCTCGGGGGGCGGCCCCTGCTTTTGCTTGCAGTTCTTTTGATGCTCATTGGGTTTCAATTCGTCACTATGGGGCTGTTAGGAGAGATGCTGGCGCGGACCTATCACGAATCACAGGACAAGCCGATCTACGTCATCAAAGAGGTCTTGAACGGAGGGAAGCTCAAGTGAACCTCGCCATCGTTGGCACAGGATACGTGGGTCTGGTAGCCGGGACCTGCTTTGCCGAGAGTGGAAACGATGTAGTCTGCGTCGATATCGACGAGGCAAAGATCTCTGCCCTGAGGGCAGGAAGGGTCCCTATTTATGAGCCGGGGCTGGAAGAGTTGGTTCGGCGCAACGCGGAAGAACAAAGGCTCGCGTTCACCACGGATCTGGAAGCTGCGGTCAAGCAGTCGGCCATCATCTTCATAGCGGTCGCCACGCCGCAGGGAGCGGACGGAAAGGCCGACACCGAGCAGGTCCTCGGAACGGCCAGGTCCGTAGCCCGGGCTATGAATGGCTACAAGATCATCGTCAACAAAAGCACGGTGCCGGTCGGGACCGCGGACCAAATCCGCGCCGTTATAAAAGGCTCGACCAGTCACCCGTTTGCCGTGATGTCCAATCCTGAGTTCTTAAAGGAAGGGGCGGCGGTCGACGACTTCATGAGGCCAGATCGGGTGGTTCTGGGCGGCGAGGACCCCCAGGCCATCGAGGTCCTCAAGGAGCTTTACGAGCCCTTTGTTCGCACCGGGAATCCGATTCTTGTCATGGATTCCCGCAGCGCGGAGATGAGCAAGTACGCCGCCAATGCCATGCTCGCCACAAAGATATCCTTCATCAACGAAGTCGCCAATCTCTGTGAAAAGGTCGGCGCCGATGTCAATGAGGTCCGCCGGGCGATCGGCCTGGACCGCCGCATCGGGGCCCACTTTATCTTTCCCGGGGTAGGCTACGGCGGCTCCTGTTTTCCCAAGGACATCCGTGCGATGATCGCCATGGGAGAATCCGACCTTTTCCTGCCTCTGCTCAGAGCCGTTGACCAGGTCAATGAGCGTCAGAAGAGGGCTTTAGTGGAAAAGGTGAAGCGCCATTTCGGCGCCGACCTTTCGGGCCGCACCTTGGCCCTCTGGGGGCTCTCGTTTAAGCCACGCACCAATGACATGCGCGAGGCGCCTTCGATCAGCGTGGTCGAGTCCCTGCTCGAGGCCGGGGCTGAGATCCAAGCCTACGACCCCGAGGCCATGGGAGAAGCCAAGAGGATCTTCGGGGATCGCGTCCGCTTTGCGAGCCGGAACTATGAGGCGCTGCAGGGCGCCGACGCCCTCTTGATCGTCACCGAGTGGAGCGAATTTCGCCGGCCGAATTTTCAGCGGATCAAAGACTGCCTCAGCAAGCCCGTGGTCTTCGACGGGCGGAACCTCTACGACCCGGCGGAGCTGAGGAGGTTGGGATTCACTTATTACTGTATAGGAAGGAAAGATGGCTAGGGTTCTGATCACGGGCGGGGCCGGCTTTATCGGCTCCCATCTCTGCGAGAGTTTTCTTGGGCGCGGCGATGAGGTCGTTTGTGTCGACAACTTTTCGACCGGGAGCCGCGAGAACGTCGCCTCTTTCTTATCGCATCAGAAGTTTACCGTTATCGGCCACGATGTGACCCGCTTTATCCACGTCGATGGAGCTGTGGACATGGTCCTCCATTTCGCCTCTCCGGCCAGCCCTGTGGATTACCTGGAGCTTCCAATTCCTACCCTCAAGGTGGGCTCTCTGGGAACGCACAACGCCTTGGGGTTGGCCAAGGCCAAGAAGGCACTCTTTCTGCTTGCCTCCACTTCGGAGGTCTACGGGGATCCATTGATCAAGCCCCAAAGGGAAGACTACTGGGGCAATGTGAACCCCATCGGACCGCGCGGGGTTTATGATGAGGCGAAGCGCTTTGCCGAGGCCATGACCATGGCCTATCACTACTATCACGGTCTGGACAGCCGCATCGCTCGGATCTTCAACACGTACGGCCCGCGGATGAGGATGAAGGATGGACGGGTGGTCCCAAACTTCATCGCTCAGGCCCTAAAGGGCGAGGCGCTCACCGTTTATGGCAAGGGGACGCAGACCAGAAGCTTTGTCTACATTGACGACCTGATTCGAGGTCTGCACCGCCTTCTGGAATCGGATTACCATCTTCCAGTGAATCTGGGAAATCCCCATGAGATGACGATCCTGGATTTCGCCCACAAGATCCTGGAGCTCACGGGCTCGCAGAGTCCGATCGTTTTCCGACCTTTACCGCAGGATGATCCTCAAGTGCGTCAACCCGATATCTCCAAAGCGCGGGAGATGTTGGGTTGGGAGCCTCAGATCCCGCTGGAGGAAGGGTTGAGCAAAACCATCCAATATTTCAAGGAACGGTTGCAGCGCTGAGCGAAATGAAAATAGTGGTCACCGGTGGCGCGGGTTTTATTGGATCGCATATCGTGGATGCTTATATCGCGGCTGGGCACGAGGTTTATGTCATCGACGATTTCTCTAGCGGGGATAGGGAGAACGTCAATGATCGAGCCCTTCTTCACCGGATGGACATCCTGGATCCCGGGCTTCATGACCTTCTCAGAAAGATCTCTCCCGCTATTCTTAGCCACCATGCGGCCCAGATGGATCTGCGTCGCTCCGTGGCCGACCCTATCTTCGACGCCCGAATCAACATCCTGGGTCTGATCAACATCCTAGAGAGTTGCAGGAGCGCAGGAGTCGGCAAGGTGATTTATGCCTCGTCGGGAGGGACGGTGTACGGGGAGCAGGAGAGTTTTCCGGCCTCGGAAGATCATCCCACGCGGCCCCTAAGTCCTTATGGGATCAGCAAGCTGGCCGGAGAGTATTACCTCTCTTATTATCACTCGGCCTTTGGACTGCCTTACATCGCGCTCCGATACGCGAATGTCTATGGACCGAGGCAATCGGGCAAAGGAGAAGCCGGGGTCATCGCCATCTTCATCGATCACCTTCTCTCCGGGAAGTCTCCCACCATCAACGGCGACGGAAGGCAGACTCGTGATTATGTCTACATCGAGGATGTGGTGGCGGCGAACCTTTTGGTCCTCGAATCCTCGCATACAGGGGCGTTGAACATCGGCACAGGGCTTGAGACGGATGTGCTGACTCTGTTCAGCCTGCTGCGCGCCAAGACCGGGTCGGAGATGCCGGCCGTTCAGGGGACGCCCAAGATCGGAGAGCAAAGGCGGAGTTCCCTCAATATTGCGCGCGCCCGAGAGGTGCTGCAATGGGCCCCTCGGTTCTCGCTGAGCGTCGGCTTGGACCGAACAGTGGACTATTGTCGTCGGTTGAGCGTTGCATGAAAGCGGACCATATCAGGAACTTCTCGATTATTGCCCACATCGACCATGGAAAGTCGACCTTGGCCGACCGACTTCTCGAGTACACGGGTACCGTGAGCGAGCGGGAACGCACCGATCAGTTCCTCGACAGCATGGATTTGGAGAGGGAGCGGGGGATTACGATCAAGGCGAGCCCGGTCTGTTTGCGCTATCGCTCGAAAAGCGGGACTGAATACACATTGAACCTGATCGACACTCCCGGCCATGTGGATTTTACCTATGAGGTGTCGCGAAGCTTGGCGGCCTGTGAGGGCGCGCTCCTGGTAGTCGATGCCGCTCAGGGCGTGGAGGCCCAGACAGTGGCGAATGTTCACTTGGCTCTGGACCACCGATTGTCCATCCTCCCGGTCATCAACAAGATTGACCTGCCGAGCGCGGATCCCGAGCGGGTGAAGCAAGAGATCGAAGAGATCATCGGCCTGGATGCCTCCCAGGCGATCCTGGCGAGCGCCAAGGAGGGCATCGGCACCGAAGCCATTCTTGAGGGGATCGTAAACTTTTTCCCTCCGCCCCGTGGGAACCCCGCTGATCCGCTGCGTGCTTTGATCTTCGATAGCTGGTTTGACCCCTACCATGGGGCGGTGGTGATGCTGCGCATCTTTGACGGGGTCGTCCGCAAGGGCATGCGCATCCGCATGATGTCGAGCGGGAAGGTCTTTGAGGTGACGCGCCTCGGGATCTTTTCCCCAGGTCCCGTGGAGGTCTCTGAGTTGGGACCCGGCGAGGTCGGCTTTTTGATGGCGGGGATCAAGGAGATCAAGGAGACCCGCATCGGCGATACGATAACGGCCGAGGAAGCTCCCGCGGCCCAACCGCTGCCGGGTTTCAAGGCCATGAAGCCGATGGTGTTCAGCGGGCTCTATCCGGCGGACACGGGGCAATACCAGACTTTGAGAGAGGCTCTGGAAAAGCTGAGGCTAAACGATTCCTCCTTCACATTCGAACCGGAGACTTCCCAGGCGCTGGGGTTCGGCTTTCGCTGCGGCTTCCTGGGCTTGCTGCATATGGACATCGTCAGGGAGCGTTTGGAGCGCGAGTTCGGCCTGAGTCTGATCACCACCGCCCCCACCGTGGTTTACCAGATCATCACCCGCCGCGGGGAGACCCTTTTCATTGACAATCCCGTCAAGCTCCCGGCAGAATCGGATGTAGCTGGGATCGAGGAGCCCGTTATCTCGGCGACGATCCATCTCCCGCAAGAGTTCCTGGGAGGTATTTTAAAGCTCTGCGAGGAAAAGAGGGGGAGGCAAAAGGAGATCCGCTACCTGGGGCCCAAGAGGGTGATGCTGGTCTATGAGCTGCCGCTCAACGAGATTGTGGTGGATTTCTATGATCGGCTGAAATCGCTCAGTCGGGGCTACGCCTCCATGGATTACGAGCTGGCGGGTCACCGACCGTCGGACCTGGTAAAGTTGGATGTCCGGATCAATGGAGAGGTCGTGGATGCGATGTCGATGATTATCCATCGGGAAAAGGCCTACCAGCGCGGCCGCGATCTTGTCCAGCGCATGCGCGAGCTGATTCCGCGCCAGCTCTTCGAGGTCGTGATCCAGGCCGCGATCGGCAGCCGGGTCATTGCGCGCGAGAGCGTCAAGCCACTCAGAAAGAACGTCACCGCGAAATGCTATGGCGGCGACATCACCCGGAAGCGTAAGCTCTTGGAAAAGCAGAAGGAAGGGAAAAAGCGCATGAAACAGGTGGGACGGGTGGAAATCCCTCAGGAGGCGTTCCTGGCTGCTTTGAAAGTATGATAAGAAAGGAGACAGAGACGGAGTGTCTCTAACTTCAATGCTGTTCAATAAGACAAAAGACAATTCCGTACAAGTGGTGGAAGAAAGAAAGAAGGTTAAATCGACCTTCCGCGAGTATGCCGAAGCGATCGGCATGGCTTTGCTCCTGGCCCTTTTTATCCGGACCTTCATCATCCAGGCCTTCAAGATCCCTTCCGGCTCGATGATCCCGACCTTAGAGATCGGAGACCACATTCTGGTGAACAAGTTCAATTACGGCATCCGCATCCCCTTTTGGGAAAA
>Ga0137796_10001543_pt1 | contig 13038 bp, 14 predicted proteins | sample OV2TP3_FD_97704 | JGI IMG/M metagenome (GOLD analysis project Ga0137796, IMG submission 97704)
CGGCGAACAGGAACCACCACACGAATCGGCCCGGCTTGCGTGTCATTTTTGTAAATGCCCCCATACACTACTTTTGGATGCACGCCGAGAGCCAGCCGTCGCATGTGCACAGGGAGCGGGCAAACCCTTGCGCGTGAATGTGGTGCGCTGTGGATACAAATTCGTAGAAAGAAAGCAAGTACTAGGAAGTGCAAGAAGTTTCGCTTCGTAGTGGAAGTTATCTGGCTGCGCCGGCTGCGCGAGATCGCGCAGTTTTTGCGCGGCGTGTTGCACGACGCTGTGCAGGCCGCGCCGCTTCCTCCGCCAGTTTGCGCACCAGCCCGCTGCGCACCAGCCACGCCAGCGTCTCGACGAGGAAGTTGCGCGAGTAGTGCTCGTGCTTTTCTCTCGGCCACGCGTTCATCGAGCGATGGCGAACCAGCGCAGGAAGCTCGCTTTCGAAAAACTGAAAGCGCGGCGGGCGATGCGTAAGCCAGCGAATGTACTCGAAGGTGCGGCGCACCAACGCGTCTTTGTGGCTGACGAGGCGCTTGTGCAGCGCGCTGCTCGTGGGCCGCACGAAGGCGAAGACGAGGCACTCCGGCGGCTCCGGCGCGAGAAACGGCCACGCCGCCGCATCGAGGAGGTAGCCGACAAAAAATCCGGCCTGCTTTTTGCGGGCCGTGGATGAAACGCAGATGAATTCGTAGCCGCGCAGCCCGTGCGCGTGCACAGCTCTGGTGCGGTAGCCGCGCAGATACGGCCGCGCCAGCTCGCGCACCCAAGCGATGGAGTTGCGACCGGGACGTGGCATGCGGCCGCAAGTGTACGTCTAGCGTCCGAACATGGACAAGCCGACCCCGCTCGTTTGGTATTCGTGGGGCTTTTCGGTGCGCTTCGGGGCCGTCTCCGGCAGCCGGAACTTGTCGCGCGCGCGTGGCGAAGTGGCGGCCATGATTTCGAGCGAATTGGCGATGCGCGCCAGCTCGTAGGCGATCTGGTCGGTGCCGGCGCTGCGGTGCAGAATCACGTAGCGGCGGTTCAGGTAACGCGCCAGCACCAGCAACAGTCCCACCAGAATCAGCAGCGTGGTTGCAACGGCGTAAACAAGCGGCGGTTCGAGGAATGCTCGCAGGGTATCCAGCATCTTCTCCCTCCCGGCATGGATTGATTGGGCTGGGCAGAAGGACTGGGAAAGCGGGCGGGACGAACCCGCCCTTGCATTGTGCGTCGGGCGGCGTAAAGCCGTCCCTACATGAGGCTGGGCGCTAGGTAATGAGATGCGCGCGGCACGTGACGCGCTGCAAGGCGGAGCGCAGCAAGCAGCGCCCCTACAAAGACGCCGCGTTATTTGCCTTCGAAGGGGTAGCGGTCGCCGGCGAGCACGGCGGAGGCCACGTTGCGGCGCAGCGCGATGGTGCCTACACCTTCGCGCTTGTTGAAGCGCTTGAGCACGGCGAGTTGCGTGCGCAGCGTGTCGCCCTCAAAGGTGGCGGCGAGCACGGTACGCGCCTCTTTTTCGACGCGGTCTGCAGCGTCGTAGACGAAGGCGCGTGCCGCGTCGGTCATGGTTTGGGCAGCGGCTTGCCCGCGAGCGGCGACGGCTTTCTGCGTGCGCAGCAGGCACGACTCCATGGCGTAGGTCTCCATCAGCATGTTGGCCATGGCGCCGAGGATCTCCTGCTGGTCTTTGAGAGCTTCGCGGAATTTCTGCGCGGCCTGGCCGCCGGCGAGCAGAAACGTCTTCTTAGCGTTTGCGACGGACTGCTCTTCCGCGCCAAGCGGCCCCTTAGGGGCACTGCCGCCGCCCGCGAGCGGACCGGCCAGCACTTCCGCGGCAAGCTTGGTGGCTGCGGCAAACACGGGCAGCGTGCCCTTGACGGCGCGGCGCAGCAGCATGTCAATCATCAGCATGCGGTTGATTTCGTTGGTGCCCTCGAAGATGCGGTTGATGCGGCTGTCGCGGTAGGCGCGGGCGACGGGATACTCTTCGTGATAGCCGTAGCCGCCGTAGATTTGCACGGCCTCGTCCACCACGTAGTCGAGCGCTTCGCTGCCGTAGACTTTGCTGATGGAGCTCTCGATGGCGTACTCCTCGAGCACGCGCATCAGTTCTTTTGTCTTATCGGGCGCGCCGTGCGCCGCGTCCATGGCGGCTTCAATCATGCCGGCGGAGCGGTAGATCATGCTCTCGACCGCGAAGATGCGCAGCGCCATCTCCGCCAGCTTTTCCTGGATGAGGCCGAAGTCGGCCAGCGACTTGCCGAAGGCCTTGCGCTCCTTGGCATACTTCGCGGTGACGCCGAGCACGTTCTTCGAGCCGCCCAGGCAGTAGGCGCCGAGATTGAAGCGGCCCACGTTGAGCGTGTTGACGGCTACCTTGAAGCCGCCGCCTACTTCGTAAAGCAGGTTTTCCTTCGGCACTTTGCAGTTGTCGAGAAAGATGGGCACGGTGGAGCTGCCCTTGATGCCCATCTTTTTTTCTTCGGCGCCGAGCTTGTAGCCGGGATAGTCCTTCTCGACGATGAAACAGGAGAGCTTGTCGCCATCCACTTTGGCGAAGACGATGCACACGTCGGCAAAGCCGCCGTTTGTGATCCACATCTTCTGCCCGTTGAGGATCCAGTGGCTGCCGTCGGGCGAAAGCACCGCGGTGGTCAGCAGGTTCTGCGCGTCGGAGCCTGCCTGCGGCTCAGACAGGCAGTAGCAGGAGATCATCTCGCCGGAGGCAATCTTCGGCAGATACTTCTTCTTCTGCTCTTCGGTGCCGTAGTAGACGATGGGAATGGTGCCGATGCCCGCATGACCGCCATGCGACACGGCAAACGACGCGTACACGGAGAGCTTCTCCGCCAGCACAGTGCTGGAAATCTTGTCGAGCCCCGCGCCGCCGTACTGTTCCGGCACGCCGCCGCCCAGCAGGCCCAGCTCGCCGGCCTTCTTCAGCAGCGACGGCATCAGGCCGGGCTTCTTGTCTTCGAGGTCATGCGCCAGCGGCAGCACTTCGTTCGTGACAAACTCTTCGGCCGTCTGGCCGATGAGCTTCTGGTCGTCGGTGAGGTCGGCCGGGGTGAAGACTTCCTCGGGCAGGCGCGTTTCCACCAGGAAGCTGCCGCCCTTGGTGACCGGGCGTGGAGTGGTAGCAGTGGTTGCCATGGGTGGTTCCTTGTAGCGGCGACCGTTGAGCGGTTCGTCGCGGGCGCAGAACTCATTGTAGAAGGGAAAGTGGAAAAGGGAAAATGGAAAAACGTAACGCGCGCCCCAGAAAGGCTTTGATATACTCGGGGCAACAGAGGTGGTTCATGGGCAGGGTAGAAACCATCGAAGGCCAAATCAAGGAGCTTTCGCGTGAAGAGCTCGCGAAGTTCCGCGCTTGGTTCGCCGAATTCGATGGTGAGCTGTGGGACCGCCAGTTCGAAGCTGACGTCAAGGCCGGGAAACTTGATGCCATGGCAGAGAATGCACTGCGGGACCACCGTTCAGGGCAGTCCACCAAGCTGTGAATCACCACGCAGCACCTTCCTTCTGGGCGTGCTACCGCGCCCTTCCAGCCTCTGTGCGAGCGCTTGGCGACACTTTGACCACATAATTCCTCTTGACAAACATAATTGTCGGTAGTAGCTTAACGCCCGCACCCTATGAGCGCAGTGCAAAACGTCGACTTCATCCACGACCCGGGGCGGGCGGGGGTCCTGCTCGACCCGCTGCGGCTGCGGCTGGTGGGCGAGTTGCGGTCGGAGCCGGATTCGGCGTCGGGCTTGGCGCGGCGGCTGAAGCTTCCCCGCCAGAAGCTGAACTACCACCTGCGCGAGCTGGAGAAGGAAGGCTTCGTCGAGCTGGCGGAGGAGCGGCGCAAGGGCAACTGCATCGAGCGCGTGGTGCGCGTCACGGCGCGCGCGTATGTGATCGACCCAGCCATCTTCGGCACGCTCGGCATCGACCCGGCGCAGTTTCAGGACCGCTTCTCTTCCGCGTACCTCGTGGCGGTTGCGGCAAAGACCATCCGCGACGTTGCCGTGCTGCGCCAGCGCGCGGAGAAGGCCGGCAAGCGGTTGGCGACGTTCACGTTGCAGTCCGAAGTGCGCTTCGCGTCGGCTGCCGACCGCGCCGCGTTTGTCGAAGAGCTGACCACGACGATCGCGCGGCTCGCTGCGAAGTATCACAACGAGCAGGCTGCTGGCGGGCGCAAGTTTCAGTTCGTGCTCGGGGCATACCCCGCGGTGAAGGAAGAACAGAAAACGCAGATGAACGCGGATGAAGCAGGTGAACGCAGATACTGAAGAATCAAGGAATTCAAAACAAGTCAAGGAGGAACCATGGCGGTGAAGAAGGAAGCGAACGGCAGGCGGTCGGTGCAGGTGGAAGTGGAAGTTCCGGGTACGCCGGAGCAGGTGTGGCAGGCGATTGCCACCGGGCCGGGGATTTCGTCGTGGTTCGCTCCCACAAGTGTGGAAGAGCGCGTGGGCGGGAAGGTGGTAAACGAGGTCATGCCGGGAATGGAATCCACGGCGACCATCAAGGCGTGGGAGCCGCCGCGGCGGCTCGCGGCTGAGGATCCCGGGTGGGCGCCGGGCATGCCTCCGGTGGCCACGGAGTGGACCATCGAAGCGCGCGCGGGCGGCAAGTGCCTGGTGCGCGTGGTGCACAGCCTGTTTGCCAGCACCGACGATTGGGACAACCAACTGGAGGGCACGGAGACCGGCTGGCCGGGATTCTTCCGCGTACTGCGGATCTATCTCGCAAATTTCTTCGGCCAGCGCTGCTCGCCCATTCGCGTGGTGGGGATGGCGGCAGGGTCGGAACCGGAGGCGTGGAAAAAACTGGCTGGCAGTCTGGGCTTGGGTGCGATGCCGATAGCCGGCCAGGAGGTGACGGTGGCCGGGGCATCGCCGCGTTTCTCCGGCGTCGTCGAGCACGCCTCAGAAGCAAAAGACCACCACAACTTCGTCGTACGAGTGAAGGAGCCGGCGCCGGGCGTGGTTTCGATCGGGTCGTTCGATTGCAGCGGCATGGTGATGGCGATGGTCAGCTTCTACCTGTATGGGGACGCGGCCGCCGCCGCGGCGAAGCGCGATGAGCCCTTGTGGCAGGCGTGGATCAGCAAGCACTTCCCCGCCGCCAGCGAAGCGACTGGCGCCTAGCCAACGGGATTCGGCCAAACAAACGCAGGATTGCTGCGGACACTCACGGAGTACGTGGGGGGAAAACACAATGAAGCGTGCATTGAAATGGCTGGCTGGGATTGTGGTTGTAGTTGTCGTGCTGATTGGCGCGGTCGCGGTGTGGGGCATGTTCCTGCCGAAACAGCATGCGATTGCGCGCACGGTGGAGTTGGCGCAGCCGCCGGAGGCAGTGTGGGCGGTCGTCAGCGACTATGGCGCGCAACCGTCGTGGCGTAAGGACGCAGCCAGCGTCGAGCGGCTGCCCGACCGCGCCGGCAAGGACCTGTGGAGGATCACCACCACGCACGGCTCCTGGGCCTACCTGCGCACGGCGGAGTCTGCGCCGCCGCAACGGCTGGTGGTGGAGACCCTCACCGAGCAGGACGGGCCCGCGTTCATCACGTGGCGCTTCGAGATTGCGCCGGCGGGCAGCGGCACCCGCGTCACCATCCACGAAACGGGCGACTTCGGCAACCCTTACACGCGCTTCATGGTGCGCTACGTCCTCGGCCAGACGAAATTTGTCGACGACTATCTGACCTACCTGGCGCAGAAGTTCGGCGAGCAGCCTCTCATCAATGATACGCAATCCCGGATTGCAACCGCAGGAGAGCTGCGATGAACGCGCCCATGCAAACCCGCAGCGTGGAAGAGACGATTGAGATCAACGCGCCGGTGGAGGCGGTGTGGAAAGCGCTCAACGACGCGGAAGAGATGACGCGCTGGTTTCCGCTGAAGGCCGGTGAGAATCCCGACGGCACGGTGTGGATGGCGTGGGGCGACGACTTCAAGTTCGTCGGCCGCGTGGAGGCCAGCGAGCCGCTGCGCTACCTGCGCACCGTGCCGGTGTTCCCGCCGGGGCAGCAGCCGCAGGTGAAAATGGCCACCGAGGTGTGGCTGGAAGCGCGCGCGGGCAAAACGCACGTGCGCATCGTGCAGTCGGGCTTTCTGGCCGACGCGAGTTGGAATGAGGAGTTCGACGGCACGCGCCGCGGCTGGCACTTCCAGTTGCGCGGGCTGAAGTTGTATCTCGAGCGGCACCTCGGCACGCCGCGGCTCGTGGCGTGGGTGCGCCGCTTCCGCGACGTGGGGATGGAGGAGGCCTGGCGGCGGTTGATGACGCGCCACGCGCTGCTGGCGGAAGGCGCACTCGATGGCCTGCGCGCGGGGGACCGCTACCGCTTCCGCACCGCAGCGGGGGACACATTTGAAGGCGCGGTGCACGCGTACATCGCAGACAAAGAGTTTGCCGGCACAGTGGAAAACTGGAATCATGCGTTTCTGCGCGTGCAGCTTGACGAGCTGCCCATGCGCAAGTATCGCGACGTCAACCTGTGGCTGCAGACTTACGGCGTGCCCGAGGCTGAGGTGCGCGCACTGGAATCGCGCTGGCGGGAGTTGCTCGATCGCCTCTTCCCTGCCGCGGCGGCGAAGGCCTAACCGCAAAGGTGCGAAGGTGCAAAAGGAAAAGGAAGTGAGTACACAAGCAAAAGCGGCACGAAGGATCGAGAAGGCGATCGAAATCAACGCGCCGGTGGACGTGGTATGGAAGGCGTTGACAGACGCGGCGGAGCTGGCGCGGTGGTTTCCGCTGGAGGCGCGGGTCGAACCGAAGCTTGGCGGCAAGTTTTTCCTCTCCTGGGGGACGCAGTGCGAAGGCGAGGGGAAGATTCACGTCTTTGAAGTCCAGCGGCACTTCGGCTGGACCGAACCGGCGCTGCCTCCACCCGATGGCGCGGCAGGCGAATGGCCGCAGGAGGCCGCGGTGGAGTGGATCCTCGAAGCGCGCGGCGGCAAAACGGTTCTGCGCCTGGTGAATTCCGGCATCGCGGCAGCCGATTGGGCCAACGAGTATCACGACTCGCTCGACTACGGCTGGGGCTTCATGCTCGCCAACCTGCGTTTCTATCTCGAACAGCATCACGGCACGCCGCGCCGCGTGGCGTGGCCGCGGCGCAAGGTGCAGATGCCGCGTGATGCTGCGTGGAAGAAGCTGCTGGCGGCGCCTGCGTTCCGCGACATCATCGACCTGCTGCCGCGGCAGCCCGGCGATCCGTGCCGCGTAGAGCTGGCCGGCGATGCGTTCGATGGCGCGCTGGAGTTCGCGCTTCCGCCGAAGGGCTTCTGCATTCGCGCCACGCAGCACAATGGCTCGCTGCTGTGGCTGAGCCTTGAAGGCGGCGCCAAGCAGACCGAGGTCGGCTTCTGGCTCTCCACCTACGGCGTCCCCGAAAAATCGGTGCAAGAGTTCGAAACGCGCTGGAGCGCCGCATTGGAAAAAGTGTTCCCCGCATGAACGATTCAACGGAGGAGAGATGAAGAAAATGCTGCTGATTATTTTAGGCGGTCTCGCGCTCTTGCTGCTAATCGTCTTTGCTGTCGGTTTCATGCTCCCGGAGCGCTACGACGCTACGGTCTCCGTCACCTTCACCAGCCCGCCGGAGAAAGTGTGGGCGGCCGTCAGCGACTACGAAACGCACCCCATGACCGGCACGCAACGCAAGAGCACACAAAAGCAGCCGGAAGAGGGCGGCCTTCCTGTGTGGGTCGAAGACCTCGGGGCAACGAAGGTCACCGTGCGTACACTTTCCGCCACCGCTCCCACGCACGTGAAGCGCAACATGACCGATAGCGTGGTGCATATTCGCGTGGACAGTGAGTTTCGCATCGAGCCCGCCGACGGCGGCGCACGCGTCACCGCCACCAGCCGGACCATCGTGCCCAGCGGAAACTGGCGGGCGCCCCTGTTTCGCGTGACCCTGAAGATGGGCGGCGGGGAAAAAGGCCTGCGCGATTACTGGTCCAGCATCGGCAAAACCATCGGCGAGACTCCGCAATTCGCACAGTAGCCTGAGTTCTGAGTTCTGCTACGATTCACGGATGCCTCACACGCTCACCGTTCGCCCCGCCACGCCGCAGCGCTGGCGCGATCTGGAGAAACTGTTCGGTGAGCGTGGCGCGTGCGCGGGTTGCTGGTGCATGTACTGGCGCGTGCGTCGCTCGGTGTATGTGAAGCAGAAAGGCGCGGGCAACAAGCGCGCGTTGAAGAAGATCGTCGCATCGGGCAAAGTGCCGGGCCTGCTGGCTTACGCCGGGCGCGAACCGGTTGGCTGGATTTCGCTCGGCCCCCGCGAATCTTTTCCCGTGCTGGGGAACTCGCGCGTGCTGGCCCCGGTGGACGACCGGCCAGTGTGGTCGGTGGTGTGCTTCTTCATCGCGCGGCCGTACAGGCGCAGCGGCGTGTCGGTTCAACTGCTGAAAGCCGCGGCGGACTTCGCGCGCAAGCGCGGCGCACGCCTCGTCGAAGGCTATCCGGTGGACCCGCGTGCTGGAAAAATGCCCGACGCGTTCGCGTGGACCGGCCTGCCCGGCACTTTCACCAAAGCTGGCTTCCAGGAAGTAGAGCGCCGCTCACCCACGCGCCCCATCATGCGCAAGCAAGTCTAGCCACGGAGGCACCGAGACACAGAGGATTCCCAGGTTTCAGGTTTCAGGTTTCAGGTTTCAGGTTTCAGGATTCAGGTTTCAGATATTCTGCTCTATGACTCTGTGCCTCTGTGGCTAACGCTCCCCCAAAAGAATTCGAGGGCGGGGGCGATACGGGCGCGCCAGCTTCCCCAACTGTGGCCTTCGTGCACTTCAATGTATTGCAGCGGATAGCCTTTGCGGCGGATGGCGTCGCTGAATTTGCGGCTACCGCTGAGCAGGTCTCTGTGGTAGTAGCGCTCGTAGGTGCCGACGTCGAGGTGAATGCGCAGCGGCTTGGGCGGTGCGCCACTCTCAAGATGCAGCGCAATTTTTTCCAGCGGTGAATCGGCGAAGAGCGCGCTCGACTGTCCCGCTGCGTTGCTAAACACATCGGGATACGAGCCCGCCAGATGCAGCGCGCACAGCCCGCCCATCGAAGCGCCGAGGGTGGCGCGCCATTGCGGCTCGGGGCGCGTGCGGTAAGCAGCGTCAATCGCAGGAACCAGCTCTTCCACGATGGCTTGCGCAAACACAGGATTCGCGTCGTACTCCTTTTCGCGCGCCACCGGTGGCACCAGCACGGCAATCAGCGGCGGGAAGCGGCGCGCGGCCGTGCCGTTGTCGAGGGTGTTAGCGATCCTGGCGAAGTTCAGATAATCGATGCCGTCGTGGACGTAAAGCGATGGGTAGCGCGCGGATGACTCCGCGTAGCCCGGCGGCAGGTAGATGGCCACCGTGCGCGAGTTGCCGAGCAGCTCGCTCTGCCACGCGAACTCTTCCACCGTGCCGTGCGGCACGTCGTTGCGCGGCTCGATGTCGGGCGGGATGTATTGCGGCATCCAGAACTGCGAGCTCACGCCGAACGCGCCCTCGGTGGTGCGCGGGTTCGACGGGTCGAGCACCCATGGGCCGTCGTCGAGGATGAACTTGTAGTCCATGCGCGCGTCGAGCTCGAGTTCGCGCTGCAAATAGAAAAGGTCCGTGCCGGAAACGCGCGTGAACTCGTTGCCCTTCACGCCGGGCAGATCGCACCACAGCGCCACTTTTTTTGCAGGGCCGCAATAAAGGAACACAGCACGGCCGAAGCCGGGATGCGTGCTGCGCTCGATGAGCGGCAGTCCGGCTTCGCGCGCGCGCTTGAGGTAGGCGTCGGCCAGTCGCTGTTTTTTTCGCGGGCTGCGCGCACGCGCCACTTTCGCAAGAAACTTCGCTAGCGGAGGAACGGACTTACGCCGCGGCACCAGCCGGCCGAGGTCCACGAGGAATTTGGGGATGGGACTCAAGGGCGGCCGTCACCTTGAATACGATTCGTTGGAATCAGGACGCTTCGCGCATACGCGCTGCGCGTCAGCCTGCGGCAGCAAGGAAAGCGCTTCGCGCACATCTTGGATTCCCAGGGCTTACGCCATGGGCTATTTTCTGGCGCCCCTATGGGGCTGAATACTTGAGAGGGTGACACGTGGTTCAGGTCAGGCGCTCGAAGATGCCGGCGGCGCCCATGCCGCCGCCGACGCACATGGTCACAAGGCCGTAGCGCGCGTTGCGCCGCGCCAGTTCACGCAGGATAGTGGCAGTGAGCTTGGCGCCGGTGCAACCCAGCGGATGGCCCAGCGCCACCGCGCCGCCGTTGACGTTTACTTTCGACGGGTCGAGCCCAGCCTGCTTGATCACGGAAAGCGACTGCGTTGCGAACGCTTCGTTCAACTCGATGACGTCGATCTGGTCGAGCTTCAGTCCGGCGATTTTCAGCGCCTTGGGAATGGCAAACACCGGGCCGATGCCCATCTCTTCCGGCGGGCAGCCGGCGGTGGCGAAGGCGACAAAGCGCGCGAGCGGCTTGGCGCCAATCGCGCGGGCGCGGTCGGCAGACATAACAACGCTGGCGGCGGCGCCGTCGCTCATCTGCGAGCTGTTGCCCGCAGTGATGGAGCCGCGCGCGTGGAAGGCGGGCTTGAGCTTGGCGAGCGCGTCGAGTGACGTGTCTGCGCGCGGGCCTTCGTCGGTGTCGAAGGTGAACGTGGTGGTATGCGGCTGCGAGCCGTTCCCGTTGCCGCTCGCCAGTTCCGTGATGCTGACTTCCACCGGCGTAACTTCATCCTTGAACTTGCACGCAGCGATAGCGGCGAGCGCCTTCTGGTGGCTGGCGTAGCTGAACTGGTCGGCCTCTTCGCGCGTGACGCCGTATTTCTTCGCGAGATTTTCCGCCGTGAGACCCATGCCGAGGTAGGAGTCCGGATAGTTGTCCATCAGCCACGGGTTCGGCGAGATCTTGTTGCCGCCCATCGGCACCATGCTCATGGATTCGGTGCCGCCGGCGACGATCACGTCGGAGTGACCGAGCATGATGCGCTCCGCCGCCATCGCAATCGCCTGCAAGCCCGACGAGCAGAAGCGGTTGATGGTGAGCGCGCTCGACTCCACCGGCAGCCCCGCGCGCAGCGCTGCAATGCGCGCCACGTTCATTCCCTGCTCGGCTTCCGGCATGGCGCAGCCGAGGATCACGTCTTCGATTTCCCTCGGGTCGAGGCCGGAGGTGCGCGCGACGGCGTCTTTGATGGCAAACGCCGCCAAGTCGTCCGGCCGCGTGGCGCGCAGCGCGCCCTTGTAGGCCTTGCCGACGGCTGTTCGAACCGAGCTGACAATTACGGCTTCGCGCATACTTCACCTCGCAGCAGCATTTGATGATAGCAGAGTGCGGGAGGTCGCTCACAGGCGACGGGTTGAGCTATCAGCGTTTGGCCGTCAGCCGCTAGTCAGCTTTCAGTCATCAGCGATTAGCTCGGCAATCAAAACAAAGCGGCAGCTTCGCCGCCGCACTCCATAAAAGGCACACAGCCAGAAGGCCGCGGAGGCAGGGGCGGATCTATGTGTCCGCCAAGATGGAAAGGGCGCACACGCAGGTGCGCCCCTACAAAATCAGGGCGGCGGAGGCGCCGACCCATTCGAGGTCGCGGTTGTGGTCCACGCCCATCATCTTGCCGCGGCCCATGCGCACGATGGCGGGGCCGAGGTGCATGCCATGCAATGGGTCATTGTAGGGGCGGATCTTCAGATCCGCCCGCGGGGCGGTCTGAGGAGGGCCGGTCTGAAAACCGGCCCCTACATCCTCTGGCCAGATGTAGAGGATGCGGATTTCGGCCTGCGTGGGGCCGTGGGGCGTGTCGATGACAGGTTCGAAACGCATGCGCTCCTGCAGGATGTAGTCGTGGCGACGCGCGGGCAGGATGGAGGCGATGTCGTCGCGCGTGGGCCCGACTACCACGCCGAGGCCGGCAAAAGAGTAGAGCGGCTTGAGGACGTAGTTGTCGAGATCGGCGGGCAGCGCGGGCAACTTATCGAGGAACCAGGTGCGCGGGACACAGGGGTGCTGGAGATAGGGCAGCGAGAATTTGCTGATACGGAAGAACCAGTTGGGGTGGCCGGCCCATTCAACATCAAGCTCATCGGTGAAGCGGAACGGCAGCGCGACACCTTTGCGCTGGAGCTCGTCCACGATCACGCGGTTGTAGATGCGGCGGATGGGCGTGCGCCGGCCATCGCGCAGGTAGAAGAGCTGCTTCCCTTCTTTCTGCACGTCGGTGATGCACACGGTGCGGATGCCGCAGATGCGCTCGGTGACGACAAAGTCGGGCAGCGTCTTCTGCTCGAGCGGGTGGATTTCGAGCAGCACCACATTTTCCGGGTCGTGGCCAGCAAGAATGGCGTGGCGCAGGCGCGCACAGTAGGTGGCGAGGTCGCTGCCGTCGGCCATGATGCGCAGATTGGGGTCGAGGCCGTAGGATTCGACGTACGACTGCGCAAACGCGGGTTGAAAGCCGTAGAGCGATGGGAAGCCCTGTAATTCGATGAGGCGCGGCTCGAGTTCGCCCGCCGCGTTGCGAATGAGATTGAAGTCCACGGCGGCAAAGAGCGGATGCGGAGCTTCGTTGGGCACGCGAAATTCCGGCGGGATGGTGACGTCGCTGGCTGCACGGTAAGTGGGGTTATCGACAAGCTGGCGCAGCAGGTCCGCGCCGGTGGTGGCAAGCTGCGAGATCAGCGACTGCGGCAGGAAGCACGGCGTTTCGCTGACGCGGAATTTCACCGGCGTGCCAGCGCGCCGGTCGAGATGCGCGAGGAAGGCGCGGTAGCGCTGCGGTGTCCAGCGGGCGTTGAAGTCGGCGCGAAGGGTGGGAATCATGCGGAAGGTTGCAGGTTACAGGTGCCAGGTGGCAGGTGCAAGTTGGCAGGGAGTGGAAAGTGGAATGTCGAAAGTCGAATGATGAAAGGCAAAAGTCACACAGAGAGGAGGAATTGGCCGGAGCGCATGATGGGGCGGTCGTCGGCCCAGATGTCGAAATTGGTGCCGACCACGTCGATGTGTGTGGAGCAGTGCCAGGGGGCGCCGGTGTGCTCGCCATAGGGATTGCCGAAGGCGATGTGCACGCCG
>Ga0137796_10001544_pt1 | contig 13037 bp, 15 predicted proteins | sample OV2TP3_FD_97704 | JGI IMG/M metagenome (GOLD analysis project Ga0137796, IMG submission 97704)
GGTATATATACCGTCGGGGTTGAAACTTTTCTTCGCTCAACAGAGCGCCTTGCTTGACGTTTCTCTATTTTTCTGAAAGATTGGAACCGACCATATAGGAATCAGCGTATGACCCCAGCGCACCACGCCCACGCCAATTCGAAGCTCCTCGAGGAGCGGCATCGCGCGATTTACGAACGGCTCTACCGAGCATGTCCGACCGTCGTGTCCGCGCCGGCGATCCTCCGGTGGTCGCCGACGTACGCCGTCGGACCCGGCGGCATCGGACTGAACTCGAAGCTTCCGTTCCGTCTTCACATCGGCGTCGAACCGCGATCGGATGGGGGAGTCACATGGGGCGATCTCCAGTACTACCTCCCAGAGCGCGGTACGTTCGTTGACCTCGAGCACTCGCGCGCGACACTGCTCCTCCTCGATATCTTTGCCGCGGTCGCCAAGCGCTACGGTAAGGCGCCGCACGCGCGGATCTGGGGTATCTCGGAGATTCCATTCTTCCGGGGGCTCAACGCGGATCCACTCTGCGCGGTCCCGATGGCGACCGCGTGGCTCCTCCATCTCGGCGTGCTCACGCCGGAGGACATGCAGGCGATCGCTCACGCACCGACCGCATCGCTCACGACCATGCGAGGGTTCCCCGAACTCTGGAAGCTCACGCTGCAGATCGAATCTGCAATCGCCGCATGGGTGACCGATGGCGACCTCGCACTTGCGACCATCATGGATAGTCGGTACCCGATCGCATTTTTCCGCGAGAAGGATCCGGTTCTCTTCGATCACTACCGCGACCTCGGGATCGATGATCCCGCATCGTACTACAACGTCGCCGGGAACCTCTTCTTCCGCGCCGTGCGCATGGAGGAGATATTCCCATTCGACCAGTTCCCGTACTGGCCAATTGATATCGCGCTCGTGTACGTCGGCGAGGAGGGTTCGTCAACCGCCGTGTACAAGACGCGCGGCGCATTCAAGGTGCGCCTCGATGAGTCCGCTGCGTTTGCCCGATCATACCTCAGTGCGCTCGCTCCCATCGCCTTCCGCGAAACACCGCAGTTCCTCGCGCTCGCACGGGAGACCCCGCAGCAGTCTGCGGGCATGACGATGTTCCGGACGTACCGCGAACCGTCCGTGACGCACTCCATGGTCGTGTTCAAAGCTCTGCACGATCTCTTGCAGTACGGCGCGACCGTGCATGTGCTCCGGGAGTTCTTCCACAGCCAGAATGTCTGCCAGGATCTCCTTCGGCTCGTCGGGCTCTCGCCGCTCGCGGTGAGCCGACCGCGGACGATCCTCCGTCTCTTCGGCAGTCGAATGACTGAGACGAGTACCGCGAGCCGCCTCATCGGGCCCGGCATCCATGGTAGCCTCATGGTGCTCGGCCCGTTGAATTCGCTCGAGACGGTTTTGAATGAAGCGCTTCCGGCGATCCAGGAAGAATCGAAGAAGGAGGTCCACTGCCACTACGCGTCGTGGTGTGACGGTGGGCTGCCGTCGGACGGTGTGCGCGTGCACCAACACCTCGCGAGCGGGCTGCGGTCATCGTATGTGAACGGCTCGACCGTCACCGTCCGCGTCCACGAGCGCGGTCAGCTCACCGGCACGCTCCTCCACGCGGACGAACAGTGGGAGCGCGAACGTGCGACGTACGACATTGCGCTTGACCAACGGGAGAATCGGATCTACATTCGCGGGACCCCGCTCGATTCGACTGAGCTCCACACGACGAAGCAGACGATCGAGCTCCTCCGAAAGCTCCTCGCGGATGCACGGAAGCACACATTCGCGCCGAACGACCTCCCGCCGTCTTCCTATCGAGACGATCGAAACCAACTTGAGTCAAAGGTGGTGCGACCGTTCACGTCCGCGGTGGAACGCCACACTGGTCAGCCGTTCGGCCTTCGCGTCACCGGCGGTCTTCGGAAGGATTACTCACTCTTGTTCACCCCAGGCAACCACCGTATCGCATGGGTGGAGCGGGGGTAATTTCCTGTCCCGTCGCTAGTTTTCATGACACCGCGTGGGATCATGGGCACAGAGCACGATCGTTCCTTTCCCAGAGCGTCAACGAAACGAGAGGAGGTGCCCCATGACGCGCCACATCTGCGGGCGGTGCAACAATCACACGGCGGATCCGTTCATTCCTGAGCGCGTTTTCGATGCGCTGACCAATCCACGCGGCGGCTCGGATTTCGATGCCACGACCATCCGGTGCGGTGCGTGCGCAGATCACGATCGGATCGTGAGCGGAACGCGGTACGTTGCACTCGCCGCACTCGATGTCGTGCGGACGTACGACGGCCACCCGCCGGTGCCCCCCGAGCTACTCCTGCGGTACCGCCGGGCGTATCCGGACATCCCATCAGGATGTTGACCCCGGGAACCGGCACGCCGAAAAAGGGACCGCCTCCTGCGGTCTCTTTTCCTATTCCATTCGATCACGAAGTGCAGTACGCTATGGGACTATGGACGATCGCATGGACAAACTCGTATCCCTCTGCAAACGGCGGGGGTTCGTGTTCCCGTCCTCTGAGCCGTATGGCGGCATTGGGGGGTTTTACGATTTTGGGCCGCTTGGGGTGGAGCTGCGGAACAACATTAAGCGCGCGTGGTGGAAGCGCGTCGTGCAGCAGCGGGACGATGTCATCGGGCTTGAGTCGTCGCTCGTCATGAACCCGAAAGTTTGGGAGGCGTCTGGCCACGTCGAGCACTTTTCGGATCCGCTCGTGGATTGCCGGAAGTGCAAGACGCGCCATCGGACCGACGACCTTCCCGTTCGTCCGGGCAAGTCGCTCGCATGTCCCCAATGTGGGAGCGAGGACCTCACGGACTCGCGCCCCTTCCACATGATGTTCAAGACGTTCGTCGGCCCGGCCGAGGATACCGCAGCGACCGCGTACTTCCGTCCGGAAACCGCGCAGGGGATGTTCGTGGACTTCCCGATCCTCCAGGAGATTGGGCGGAAGAAGCTCCCATTCGGCATCGCGCAGATTGGGAAAGCGTTCCGCAACGAGATCACGCCGGGGAAATTCCTCTACCGCCTGCGTGAGTTCGAGATTATGGAGCTCGAGTACTTCGTGCGCGAGGATGACTGGAAGCGCGCGTACGACGAGTGGATCGCGTTCATGCACGAGTGGCTCCGCGTGTGCGGGATCAATGAGGCGCACTGCTCATTCACGGAGATCCCGACGACGGAGCGCGCGCACTACTCGCGGCGCACAATTGATATTGAGTACCAGTACCCATTCGGAATGAAGGAACTCTACGGCCTCGCGTACCGGACGGACTACGACCTCAAGCGCCACCAGGAGGCCTCGAAGCAGGACTTCACGTACTACGACGCGGAGAAAAAGGAACGATTCCTCCCGCACGTCATCGAGCCGACGTTTGGGGTCGAGCGGACTATGCTCGTCGTGCTCCTTGAGGCATACCACGAGATCGAGGGCGGGCGCACCACGACGACCGAGAGCGCGAAAGAGGTTGAGGTTGTGCTCCGTCTCCCGAAAGAACTTGCCCCGATCAAAGTCGCCGTCCTGCCGCTCTTAAAGAAGGAGCCGCTTACCGCGAAAGCGCGCGAGATCACGAAAGAATTGCGGAAGCGTTGGATGCTCGCCTACGACGATGTCGGGTCCATCGGCCGCCGCTACCGCCGCCAAGACGAAATCGGCACCCCGTACTGCGTAACGGTCGATTTCGAATCAATAGACGATGGGAAAGTGACGGTGCGGGATCGGGATTCCATGCAACAGGAACGGGTGGCGATTGAGGAACTCCCCGATGTCTTGACAAATACGCTGGAGCGTTTGTGAGCGTTGCTGCTACGATGAATATCGTATGGTGAATACGAGACCAACCGACCTACACGACGACGCGCAACTTGTGGGGGAAATGCGGAGATTGGAACGTCAACTTTCCTGCCTTGCGTCGATGCTTCGAGATCGGGGGCTTCTCTCTCGTGTTGAGGTGGATCGCCTGCGCATCGAGTACGAGATCCCGATTCCCGAGAAGACCGTGTGATCGTGTGGATATTCCGCTCACCAAGGAGTACTTTGACGAGCAATTCGAGTTCCTCGCGCGTACCGTGAAGGAGGGATTCGATGCAACCGTGACCACAGCGATATTTGAGGACCGTCTCGGGAAAGTTGAGGACCGTCTCGGGAAAGTTGAGGACCGTCTCGGGAAAGTTGAGAATCGTCTCACGACAATTGGCGCGACGATGGTGACGAAATCGTACCTCGATGAGAAGCTCTTCGGCCTCAAGGGTGACCTTATCGTGAAGATGCGAAAACTTGAGGGGGCGATGCTGTTCGTCGCGAGCGTGCTCAAGGAACGCCGGGTGCTCTCGGATGACGATGTGCAGCGCTTACGCGCCGAGTATCAGATTTTTCCAACCGTCACGTAATCGAACGAAGGATGAATGTGGAAAGAGCCGGTCCGATCTCCATCGGACCGGCTCCTGTTTGTACCGACCACGCAACCACGTCACGTGTGGTCGCTGGAGAGATTCGTGTAGAGCGGATGCGCTTCCGTGAGCTCGCGGACCGCTGTGCGGACTCGGGTTGCGACGGCCTCATCCATCGGGTGTCGGAGGACGTCCGCGATCGCTGTGCCAACGACGCGCATGTTGTCAGGCGTGAATCCGCGTGTCGTCAGCGCTGGCGTGCCGAGGCGGATGCCGGAGGGATCGTACGGTTTCCGCGGATCGTTTGGGATCGCGTTCATATTTGTGGAGATTCCCGCACGCTCGAGCGCATCCGCGGCGACTTTCCCGGTTGTCCCGAACGTCGTGACGTCCAGGAGAAGGAGGTGGTTGTCGGTGCCGCCGGTGATGAGCCGCCCGCCCGCAGCGGTGAGTGCGTCCGCGAGCGCTCGTGCGTTTTCGACGATGCGTCGCGCGTAATTCTTGAACGTCGGAGCGGACGCCTCCTTGAGCGCAACGGCAATCGCGGCGGTTTGATGGTCATGCGGGCCGCCCTGGAGCCCGGGGAACACCGCGCGATCAATGAGCGATGGCAGGTACTTCCGCGAGCGTTCGGGCGGTGGTCTGAGTGGTTCGGACGGCTCGCCGTTACAGAGGATCATCGCGCCGCGCGGCCCGCGCAGCGTCTTGTGCGTTGTCGTCGTGATGACGTCCGCATATCCAACTGGCGATGGGTGTGCACCACCTGCGACGAGCCCCGCAATGTGTGAAATGTCAGCGACGAGGTACGCATCCACTTCCTTCGCGATCGCGGCAAATCGCGTGAAATCAATCGTCCGTGGGTACGCGGTCGCGCCGCAGAAGATGAGTTTCGGTCGTTCCTTCCGCGCAAGCTCGGCGATCGCATCGTAGTCGAGCCAGCCCTCGGTGTTCGTCGTGTATGGAATCGCGTTGTAGTAGACGCCGGAGGCGCTCACTTTCCAACCGTGCGTGAGGTGTCCACCGTATGAGAGGTGGAGCCCCATGAGCTTGTCGCCAGGATTCAGGAGTGCGAAGCACACTGCGAGGTTCGCGGGGGAGCCGGAGTACGGTTGCACGTTCGCGTGGGTGACACCGAACAGCGCCTTCGCTCGGTCACGCGCGAGATTTTCGACACGATCCACCCATGCGTTTCCGGTGTAGTACCGCTTGCCCGGGTATCCTTCCGAATACTTGTTCGTGAACACCGAGCCCGCGGCCTCGAGGACCGCGGGGGACACGTAGTTCTCACTGGCGATCATCACGAGCGTCTCCTGCTGGCGATGGAGTTCGCCAGTGATGAGCGCTGCGAGATCGGGATCGGTGGACGTGAGGTGCTGCATTAGCTGCTTTTGACCGGTGGCGGAATGAGCCGGATGAACGCGAGCGCGACGATGAGGAGGAGGACGCGCGCGGTGTACCGCCAGCCGATCGACTCGATACCGCCGAGGACATCATCGACCGCGGCGGTCGGCACAAGGAGGATGAGGACGAGCGTGAGGTAGCGAAGCCAGGAGAGCATAGCGATGAGTGAATCAGTGATTCGGGCATTCAGTGAGTCAGGGACACTTCCTGTCTCCAGCTTGACGCGATACGATACGGTTGGCAAGCTGGCGCATACACCTACACCTCTACACCTCTACACCTCTACACCTTTACCCCTCTACGCCTTCTATTTCCTCTATCTCCTCCGCCTACCTCATCGGCATCAAGGGCGCGGGAATGACCGCGCTCGCGCAGGTGTATGCCGGGCGGGGGATTCGTGTGTCCGGATCGGATACGAGTCAGCGGTTCTACACCGATGATGTTTTGCGGCGCGCAGGTATTCCGTTCGTGGAACTATTTGCGGCGGATAACATTCCCACAGAGACCAATCTCGTCGTATGTTCAACGGCGTACGACGCGGATCACGTGGAGGTTGCCGAGGCACTGCGTCGCGGACTTCGTGTGCTCACCTATCCGGAGGCCATCGCCGAGGTGTTCAACGCGGGGAAGGGGATTGCGGTTTGTGGGACGCATGGAAAAAGCACGACGACCGCCATGCTCGGGTGGGTGCTCGCCGAAGCGGGGTTGGATCCGACCGTTATCGTGGGCGCAGAAGTTCCACAGTTTACCCGCCAGAATTTTTCTGGGGAACATTTCGGCGGGTTCGGTGGCAATGCGCGCATCGGCCAGTCGGATATCGTCGTGCTCGAGGCGGACGAGTACCAGGACAAATTGCGCCACCTCCAGCCGCACGGCGTCATCCTGACGTCCATTGAGTACGACCACCCCGATTTCTTCCGGACGCCCAAATCATACGTCGACGCCTTCCGCCGTTTCGTTGCTCGTATCCCCGCCGATGGTTTCCTGGTGGCGTGCGCAGACGATGCCGAAGTTGTCGAGGTTGCGCGAGCAGCGCGGTGTACCGCGATTCCATACGGATTGACCCTCCCCCCCTCGCCCCCCCCCGATGGCCATCGGAGTGGGGAAACGAAAAACAATTTCTCCCCCTCCAGGCCGGAGGGGGAGCAAGAGGGGGAGGATTCCAACGCAATCACGTTGCAGATTCCCGGGCGGCACAATGTCCAGAACGCGCTCGGCGTGCTCGCGGCCGCGGATCGGCTCGGAGTGCCACGTGATGTCGCGCTCCGAGCGCTGGCCTCATTCCAGGGGACGCGGCGCCGCTTTGAGATCGTTGGGAGTGTCCAACATTCGATGTTGGACACTAGAGACACGGTCGTCATTGACGACTACGGACACCATCCCACGGAGATTCGAGTGACACTCGCCGCCGCGCGCGAGCGGTACCCCGGGCGTCGGATCCTCTGCGCGTTCCACCCGCATACGTTCACACGAACGATCGCACTCAAGGATCAATTTGCAACCGCATTCGTGAGCGCGAACCAAACGTACGTCATGGATATCTTCGGTTCCGCGCGGGAGGTCCCTCCCCTTCTTGCGGAGGGGGAGCGGGAGGGGGTGCGTGGGGAGCATCTCGTCCCCCGAAACCGAGGCGAAGGAGGAGCGGGGGTGGGGCCAAGCGGAGACAGTAATACTGCTCATGGCATCACCTCCGATCTCGTGGCAGCGATTCACGCGAACAGTCCTGCGATCGCGAGCGGCAACGTCGAGCAGACCGTCGAAGCGCTCGCCCGCGACGCGCAGCCAGGCGACGTCGTCGTCTGCATGGGTGCCGGCGAGAACGACCGCGTCGCCCGCGGGCTCGTGGAACGCCTCCGCGTACGCATTGTGCGATGAAATGGATGACCGGTCCGATGTGCATCGGACCGGTCGTGTGTTCACGTGTTTCCGTCAGAGCGTTGCTGGATCGACAACTTCGACCTGCTCCGACTCGAAGCCCTCGACCACCGCGTCGAGCTCCACCACCACTCGCACGTGGGGTGGGGGAGGTAGCGGTTCGTCCGGATTCGGCGCTGCTGGGCACGTCTCCGATGGCGGTGCTGGGATTCCTCCACCACCCCCCATCTCTTCCGGCGGCGATTCCTCCGCAGGCGGTTCATCCGGCAGTGGGCACCCATCCACCGGCATCGAAGTCGCCATGGGCTTGAGCTGCGCGACGAGCACCCGACGGCGCGGCGCCGCGTTGAATGCCGCGATGACTTCCTCCGCGGTGTCCGGAACGTCGTCCTCGCCGTCCGGTCGGGTGGGTTCCGGCTCCTGCACCATCGTCTCCGGACCGATCTCGAGCGTCGCAGCCCCGGTTGGGAAGTCCTCCGGGATCTCGAGCACGAGCGCCTGCGTGACCGGCTCCGTCGAGTCGAACGGGAGGAGCGACACCGCGACGACGAGCTCGTCGCCCGGTTCGATCCGGTCGGCGACCTCGATGCCGTCGATCGTGAGCTCCCGGCGCTGATCCGAGACCTCCGCCTCGAGTTCAACCCGCTCGAGCGTGAGCGGGATGCGAGCGGCCCCGATGAGCTCCGCGATGCGTGGGAAGATCTCGAAGAAGAGCTCGGCCTCCGCCCAGAACGGCGTCGAAGTGATGTCCCGGCGTCGTCCGACGAGGTCGGTCTCCGCGAACGTCAACGTGAGGTCGTACGCGATCGAGCCGGCGTCCGCGCGGTCCCGCTGGACGGTGATCGGCCAGACGATTGAGAACGCCGCGAAGTTCGCCGTCGCGAACGGATTGGCGACGATCGCGGTCGTGTGCGCGACCTCCTGCGTCGCGCCGCCGTACGTCGAGACCGACCGGGTCGCGATCACCGGCGGCAGCGCGCCGAACCGTCCGGCGATCGCCGCCGTTCGGTCCTCAGTGATCGCACCGAGGAGCGCGCCGGCGGGTGACGCGATCTTGTACGCGCCGAACACCGGGTTCGATGCGACCGCCATGACTTCGGCGGCGCTGAACGGGAGCCCGAGCGGACCGGTGCCGAACATCGGGTGCCCGAACGCCCAGACCGCATCGCCATCCACCGCAGTGACCGTCCCGATCCCACCGAGGTTCAGGATGTCGCCGCTGATGAGGAGCACCGCGATCGCACTCCCCGGCGTGAGCGCGGGCGCTTCATCGGTCGTCCCGACGCCGGAGATCCCGAGATCGTCATCCGGGACCGTGACGTAGCGATAGTCGAACCAGTCGCTGCCGTCGAACCACGCGGTGGCGCCGTTCGGGAGCGTGAGCACCGCATCAAGCGGGGTGCCGCCACTTGCGCCATCCGTCGAGGCGACCTCGACCGGGGATGCGTCGACCCTGAGCATCTTCTCGATCGGTGTCGCGACGAACAGGAACGGTGCGACGGTGTCGCCCACCGAGAACGAGAGCGCGCCGGCGAGCTGGCCGTCGATGATGATCGGCGAGCCGGACATGCCGGCCGCTGGGCCGTTCGTGAGCGTCCACCGCTGATCCGAGGGATCCGTCTCCAGGAGGAGGTACGGATCTCGCGCATCGCCCGTGATCGGGTTCTCGACGAACCCGCGGAGTACGACTGACAAGTCCGTCGCAGCGAACCCGTCGAGGACCGTCCGCACGAGCGCGGGCGTCCCATCCGGGAGGTCGAGGAGGTCGTCGGTGCGCCAGCTCGACGCGACCGAGAGGTCGATCGCCGGTTCTGCCGGGGGCGGCTCCTCTGTGGGAAGCGGTTCCTCCACGGGAGGCGGTTCCTCTGCCGGCGGAGGGGTCGGTGTGGCGACGCACACGCCCGCGTCGCACGTACGCCCGCACGGGACGTTCGGGTTCTCGCAGCAATCGAAGTCCTCGCGGCACTCGATGCGCTCGTCGCGCGTCGGTCGGTTGTCCGACGGCGGCGACGTTGAGGTCCACGTGTGACGGGGCGACTGCCCGGGTGACCCGGATCGCGGAGCACTGTCCTGCACCCCGCAGCCGATCATTGCTGCCGTGACCACCGCCACGGTGATGATTGTTTTTCTCTGCACGACTCGATTCCTCCTTCCAGTTGCCTTTCTTCGTTGTGGTAAGGTTCTGCGCTGCTCTTTGCTGCGCGGAAATCATCCGTGCACACACAGAGTCGGATTACTGTAGCAGGAATGTCAATGATTGTCAACATTCCTGCAGTGGTGTAAGGTAGATTGCCACGCATGGTTGAGCACCGGACCATTCGCGTCCACGGCCGGGTCCAGGGCGTGTTCTTCCGCGCCTCGGCGCAGGCGCGCGCGGAGCGCCTCGGACTCGTGGGCTTCGCGCGGAACGAACCAGACGGGAGCGTCTCCATCGAGGCCGAGGGCGAGACATCAGCGCTCGACGAGTTCGTCGGCTGGTGCAACACCGGACCGACGCTCGCGGAGGTGACGCACGTCGAGGTCGAGAACGGCTCGCCGAAACACTTCACGGAGTTCGAAGTTCGCTGAGGGCCAAGTGCTCTCAATCCGACTTTGGACAAGCGAAGGAATACTATGCCCGATCATTTCGAACATGGTGGAGACCGTTGCGATCGGCACGGGCAGCCGCGGCCGTGCGCAGCGTGCGCGTTAGTCTCCGATCGCCTCCAGCGAGCAGAGGCGGAGTGGCTCGCGCATGCGGTTGACGCCGGGCGGCCGCGGTTTGAGCGGATCGGCATCCCGCTTGACGCGCTCAATGGCAAGCGCGTGCTCGAGGTCGCGGCCGGGTACGGGGAGCTCCTGCGGTTCCTGCAGTCCGAAGGCATCGATGCGATCGGCGTGGACATCGCGCTCCCGACGCGCCGCGCCGTGCTCGGGCCACCATACGAGCACCTCCAGCTCCGCGACCAGGGCGTACCAGAAGAAGCAATATCCATTGACGTCGAAGTAGTGTCAGATGACCTCCGTGAGGAACCGACCGCCGACGGCGCGTTCCCAACGCCGGGATTCGCGATTGGTGACTACGAGCGACTCCCGGTGCGCGACCAGAGTGTGGACGCCGTCATCGGCGTAGCGATCGGTTCAGGGGTGACGAGCGATGCGGCGCTCCGAGAAATCCGCCGCGTGCTCACGTCCGGCGGCACCGCCCACCTCCACGCCGCGGTGACCGAGCAGTCACTGCGCCACCGCATCGCTGCGCAGCGCGGGATCGCGCTCCGAGACCTCGATCTCACGACGCTGTCCGCCGCCGACTACGACGCTGCGCTTAGCCAGGAGCTCGATCGGATCCGGAAGGTGCTCGGCCCTGGTTGGTCCGCAGCGGTCCGCCGCGTCGACCGTGACCTTGCGCTCGACCTCTACGCCCCGACCCATCAGTGATCGCTTGCGCGGTCGGCACTCTCACGTTACGATCGAACCAGCACCTTTGGAGGGTCAAACCATGTGGTTTCTGGAGATCATCGAGTCCGCGCTGCTCGCCGTGCCGTGGATCGCCGCCGCCATCGTGGGCGCGATCGCCCTCGTCGTCATATTCGCGATCGCCAGCTGGGTGATGATGTACGTGTGGGTCGACGTACTCGACCATGACGTGAGCTGGAACCTCGAACCTGCCGGGAGCTGGGACCCGGATGATGCCAGCGAGCGCGAAGGGGAGGTGGCCGATGGCCGACCGACGTGAGGCGTCGCGACGCGCCACGGTACATCCGGCGCCGCAACCGCTCACGGAAGCGGAACTCGACCGCAACGCGAAGCTCCTCGCGCGGGTGATCTACCGCGAGCTCCGCTCGAAGGGATTCTCAACGCGGCAGATGGTCGCGATTGCCGCCGGACTCATCGAGTGCGTGATGGAGGAGATGCGCCAGAGCCGTTGAGCGGTCCGATGAACATCGGACCGCTCTTCCCATTTTCAGCCCCGTGCTATACTGCACTCTTCACTCGTAGCTTTTCACTCATCACTTCTCCCTGTATGGACCAACGCACGTACGCGCGGCTCACGGGTACGATTTTTCTCCTCATCGCGGTGCTCCACCTCGCCCGCATTCTCTACCGGTGGGGCGCGGTCATCGGCGGCTGGACAGTGCCGCTGTGGTTGAGCTGGGTGGCGCTCGTCGTCTCCGCGTACCTCGCGTGGTGGGGCTTGAGCAAGAAGTGATGCTGCACGGTTACGGAATGACGCGTCCATGCGTCGACCTCTCCCCACTGTCATCGTCATCATCGTGTGCGCCGCGGCAGTGACCGCGGCGTGGCGCGTTTGGCCGCACGTGCGCGGACTGCGGCCAGCGCTTTTCCCGTCTCCCCGTGAGGCGACGCTACCGGCGGCAGCAATCACACCTGCGGTTTCAGATGCGGATCCCCGCATGCCACCGTCCGATGGCGAAGCGCCATCACGAAACACGACGGGCTTCCCACTCGCCCTCACGCCGGGACTCTCCATCGAGACGTATGCGACGAACCTTGGGAAGCCGCGTGTGCTGCTCATGGACGGTCGCGGAACCCTACTCGTCAGTGTTCCGTCGTCGGGAAAAGTCCTTGCGCTTCCGGATCGTGACCGTGATGGGGTGGCCGATGAAACGAGGACGGTGGTGGACGGCCTCGATCGTCCGCATGGGCTCGCGCTCCGTGCGATGGATGGATGGCAGCTCTCCATCGCAGAAACTGCTGCCGTTGCGTCGTATACGTACGACCCCGAAACCATGCGCGCGACGAATCGCCAGAAACTCTTTGATCTTCCAGAGGGAGGCGGCCACTTTACGCGTACGCTCCTCCTTGCTCGTGCAGACGGCGGCGAGGAGCGACTGCTCGTGAGCGTCGGCTCCTCGTGCAATGCGTGTGCCGAGCGCGATTCCCGGCGAGCCACCGTGCTTTCCGCGCGTCTCGATGGGAGCGACCTCCACACATTCGCTCGCGGCCTTCGCAATGCGGTGTTCCTCGCGACGCATCCCACCACCGGCGCCGTGTGGGTCACGGAGATGGGCCGCGACCTCCTCGGAGATGATCTCCCGCCGGATGAGATCAACATCCTCCACGAAGGAGCGGACTACGGGTGGCCGTATTGCTACGGGAAGAACGTCCGCGATCCATTCAACTCCCGCGGTCGTGTGGACTGCAGCGAGAAGGTCCCGAGTCACGTGGACTTACCCGCGCACTCGGCGCCGCTCGGGCTCGCGTTCGTCCCGCAAGACGGCTGGCCGGCTGCGTGGCAGGGTGATCTCCTTTTCGCGTCGGATGGAGCGCTTTATATTTCGGATGACAAAGCAGGCGTGGTATACCGCGTCACGTACGATGGCGCACGCTGAGTCGACACCGACGGCATGATGAGCTACGATAG